>Ga0315283_10002610_pt1 | contig 15117 bp, 21 predicted proteins | sample YL17G09_0_MG_FD_204541 | JGI IMG/M metagenome (GOLD analysis project Ga0315283, IMG submission 204541) | Sediment microbial communities from Yellowstone Lake, YNP, Wyoming, USA - YL17G09_0 | ecosystem: Environmental > Aquatic > Freshwater > Lake > Sediment | place: USA: Wyoming | collected... | reverse complement strand
CCTAGGATTTTTTTCCATTTAAAGTACTTTATTTATTTTGTGATAGAAAGAACTTCACCATATCGGCACCGAACTTGTAGCCCTTGCCATTGGGATCTCTACCGATGATAGGATACTTTCCACTCTTCGTGTTAAGCCCTGTGATTGTGAACTCCTTGCCCTGCGAGGTGAACTTGCGGCCAAGGTCATCGGGAGACAAGCCGTACAGATGGGCATGGCGCTTGAATGCTTCAGCATCCTTAGCGGCTACCGTACCATCTTCCTTCACCGCAGCTCCTTCCAGCTTGAGGGTGAAGTTATTCTCCGTGTATGATGCGTTGCCCGCTGTGAGCTTGACGCCATACTTCTCCCCAACCGGCTCAAGAGCCTTGTTGATATCCTCGCGGATCTGCTTCAGCATATCCTTCGTGATGCTTCCCTCAGCTTCTACCTTAGACAGAAATGACATGACTCGGTTCTCCTATCTTTATTAATATTTAGATACCATATTGTTTGCGCTTCCTACTCTTTTTTGAGTGTTCAGCTATAGAATGTCTACGTCCATAAGCAAGCATTTTATATCTAAGCCTTGATGCCATACCAAAAGCAGCTTTATCATGGAGATAGAGTCTGCCATCAGTTAGCTCTTCCCATGCATCAAACAGCCTACCATCTAGTGTGGGAATCATCATTTCTTGGGTCTCATCAGCCTCTGGTATTGAAGCTTTTTTAAGTCTAAGCGTAAATTCTTCCTGAGACATATCAGTCTGATACACAGAGATACCGCGCTCTGCGAATGCGAATATACCAAAAAAATATCTCATCTTTTAACCCTTAGTCTTTTCCTTTGTTATATTGTTCTTTTTTTATTATGCTAATAGCCTTTGGATTATAAATGATAATATGTTTGTCGGTTCTGGATGCTTGATGCCCATCATAACCAAGAGAGATCATCTTCTCTAAAAATAACTTAGGCTCACTTTTATAGAAATCGTACCAGATGCTCTCAAATGTTTCCTTTGCCACTTCGTGTGCCATCATTGCTTTCTTGGCTTCACGTTTTGCTCTAGTTGGGTTTTCATCCCAGTTCGAAAGCGTGCCTTCAAGATCTGGTGCTTGTTCAATTAAAAAATCTACTTCAGTCCCTTTGGCGGGCTGTGATAATGATACCAGCTTTCTCGGCTTCAGCTCAACTGTAAGCACAACACCATTTGGAGCAGCATACCCCAAAGCATCACCCTTATCTTTGGTGAAGTAGAACCCAACTCCTTCTTGATCTTTAGCTTCTTCTCGCCCGACGTATTTTAAATCAAAAACATCTGAATCCACAGTTCGCCCATGGAACCACACATCATCCTGTGCCATTACTTGATACTTAACAAGAATCTGCTTTTTAAACATGATTCCCCCAATCAATAGGAAGATCATAAGTCTCGATCTTTTCTTTGGCGGGAACAATCCTTTTACTCACGATATTTCTCATGTTGAATAAGACAATCATTCTTTCACGCCAGCCAAAGGCATTATCCACAATCGAGTAATCCACGCCTTGCTGCACCAAGAATGATCTCAGCTTGTCGGTGTCTGTATTCTTTATCGCCTGCTCATTGAACGTTATATTAAGGAAGGTACCGGCATTGATCTTATTGTCTTTGGCTTGTTTGTCGATACGCTCTGACACGTCTTTCTTGCGTGATCGGACAAAGTAGGTATCCATAAATTCCCGAACGTCGGCTATTGGAATATTCACTTCGGTGATGTTAATTCCTTTTCGAATAACGACCTGATAGAACTTGCGTGAACCTTTGGAGTACTTGCGGGCGGTGTCGTAATGCGTGGTAAGGTAAAGTCCTGGGCCGTGTTCCCATCTTCCGCCCTTATGCGCTACATTTTCCTGGGAGAGTTCGAGATTGCCGCCGTGCCATAAGGTTAGCGTCTGCTCCGCAATAACCAGTTCATACTTCGATTTGACTTTTTCACTTAGCATTACTAACTTTCGTTTCTGTTTTTAAACCCAGACACTTGAACGCGCTCTTTCCGGATGTTTCACTGTCACTAATCCTATAATAGTATCAATCAAGCCGATGATATCAATTCCTTGACGCCGCCAAGTGAGGAAACACTACTTTAATGGCATAGCCGGCTTCTTCGTATGATGCAGCCTCTACCCGCGACAAAAATGACATGACTCGCTCCTTAACTTACCAGTGCGTTGAGTTTCAGCTCAAGCCTTGCGAAAAACGCCTTGCCATCGATGCAGCCAAAGCCATAGTAAGGGTCCCTTCCGACAGTACCTAGGTCCTGTGCCGTCTCCTCAAGCGAAGAGAGTACGAGATCCCTGAGGTAGCTCGGATTCGCCGCGCTTCTTTTTCTCGCGTAGCATAGCCCAAGGGTGACAAGCCCCGCCACAGTCGGAGATGCCATGGAGGTTCCTTCAAGAAGCCTGAAGCTCCCGCCCGGATAGGCTGAGTAGCATGCCACGCCAGGAGCCGATACCGCTATGTTGGCGCCGAAGTTGGAGAAGGAAGCCCTACTCTTGTTCTTGTCCACGGCGGCCACTGCGACCACCCCAGAATAAGCCGCAGGATAGAACTTCTCATCATCGCCTTCATTCCCTGCCGCTACTATTATTATGCACCCCTTCTTGTAGAGCTGCCAAAGGAGCTTTTCCTGAAGGGCGCTCTTTCGCGGGGTTCCAAGAGACATGTTGATCACGTGCGGCTGAACAGGCTGCCTCAGTATCCATTCAAGAGCCTTGTTCGTGAAGTCAACCGTACCCGTCCCGCTGTCGTCAAGCACTTTGAGCGAGTAGAAGTTACATTTCGGAGCAAGGCCTATTCCCATGCCAGCGATCTTGCCGGCGACCCAGGTACCGTGTCCACACCCGTCCTGCGGATCACAGCCTGTTACAAATGACATAGCCTTTATGCTCTCAGAATGAGCAAAGCTCGGATGGAACCTATCTATGCCGGAGTCGAGGACGAACACGTTCACCCCTTCGCCCCTTGCGCCATAATGGCTCCACACATAAGGAAGGCCGCAGGCCTGGAAGTCCCAAAGGACATCAGCCGACTGCCCAACCTTAGACTCTATCTGTCCAGCCCATCTAGGCCCGCCATCACCGAGGGAGACTATATGAATTCCCTTCGCGGCATCCTGCGGTGAATTCATGATCTGCCTGTCGCGCTTTTTGAATCCCGACTGCTCGGAGGAGAGAGCGGCGACTTCATTATTTGAGACGGACACAGGCCTCGACTCTGCTGGCATAGCTGTCGGTATATTTTCTTTAACTATCAAAGGCTTATCTAGTTGGTATTCATCCATTTACTATTTCTCCGGTAAGTATGGAAGTGCTTTGGTCACAAGAGCCTGGCAGTCTCGCTGAGTTCCCGCTTATGGCTACCCTTCGCCACCTTTAGCTCAAATCCTGGAAGGTGCGTCCTATACTTCCGCAGGCGATGGCTTAAGGCCGGCGGGGTCAGACCCAGTACCTTAGATATATCCGACAGCCGCGGGGCGACGAGAAGCATCTTCATGACGATGAGGTCGTCGATATCAAGGAATCTTAGGTACTCCATCTTCTCTCCATAGTTTGAAAGTTTCGGTCGATGTAGGTTTCCCATCGGCATTCAATGTTGAAATAAGCAACTCGACACCATCGGCAACCAGGAGAGGCAGGTACACAGTGTCATCAGGAAGAAATATGCCATAATAGATATCATTATAATGAACGGCGAGGGATGGGGCAGTCCCGAAATATATAGGGTTTAAGGTCAACCGCCATTTGGTTCCCCCAATTATCTCAGCCTTGAAGGCCTCCGGCGACTTGACTACCTGCTGTGTCTCTTCGACCGATGTAGTTTCCTCGGTGACTAGAGGTACGGAAGGCTCCTCCGTCTTTCGCTCGCAGGTAAACCCGGAAAGAAGGAAGAAGGATGCGATGAATAAGACTGTAAACCTCATCGTTCACCTCACTTTCGATATAATAATTAGTTCATTTATCTTCAGTTAATCTTATTTGCAGTCACTGGTCTACAAAAAAAATCGGCGCATACTAAATATGCGCCGACCTCATTCTTATTGTCTGAATACTCTTATTTTTTCTTTGCCGCGGTTTTCTTCGCGGGTGCTTTTTTTACTGCCTTTGTTGCCTTTGGAATCTTCGGCATCTTAGGCGCAGCCTTCGTCGTCTTAACTGTCTTCGTAGTCTTGGTAGCCTTGGTAGCTGTCTTCTTAGCAGTAGCCATACAAATTCTCCTAGAAAAGTGATAAAAATGGTTAAACTATCTGTGCTAATCTCACAAACTTCTGACATATCTCAGCAATCTTCTCCAGCTTCTCCCGAGACAATCCCTTGATAAGGATAGGCTCGAAAAGGTGCAGATACTTGTCTGAGTTCGCGGTTAAAGCCTTAAAGTAATCTTCAGCGTGAAGTGCGTGGTCCTGCCACGACTGAAGTATGTCGGCCATCATCTTCGCTTCCTGGCGCATATCCTCCTGGCTCTTGCCAGTCTGATAGTTCGTCTGCCAGTTGTCGGGATGTGCCGATCCGGGCTGGGTATCCACGATGCCCGGCTTTTCCCCTGCTTCGGGAACGTAGTCGGCTGCGATGCCCTGCCTAACATTGGGGAAAGTTCCCGTCTTGTACCATAGCTTAGAGTACTTGTTCAGTACCTTGACCACATCTGTATCGGCTGTCTTGCCCGTAAGCGTAGTCGCTTGATGGGGGGTGAAGACGTGGGAAATGTAAAGCGATATGATACTGTCCGAGTCCTGTATGATCTCAAGCTTCGTCAGCTTGTTGACGTTCATGGAAAGATGGTCCTTCGCCATCACCTGAAGAGCATGGTTCCTCGTCAGGTAGTCATAGAGGTTTTTCCATTCCAAATCAGGGCTTAGCTCCCACTCGATATGGTGGGCTATGTAATAGCGACTCACCTTCTCTTCAAAGTCAGAGCCTAAGTATTTAATAGCCTTAGTCTTCTTAAGAATACCCTCAGACTTAAGGTGCCGCTCCCAAGTATCGACGAGTTCCACCGCCTTCTCATGCCCTTCTTCTATGTCCTTGCACAGTTCTGACCTCAAGTCCTGCTCCCTCTGCACTGTCGTGTGCGAGAATGGTATAATGCCCAGCTTCTGCGCTGCCGCCTGGTAGAGGATCCTCCTAGAGGCTTCCTGAAGGTCAGTATCCTTGCCGCACCGCCGTATCGCCTTCCTAAAGTGAAGGCCTATGTCATCCCATAGCCAGTGGTTCTTGACGGGAACATCAGGGGGATAAGAGTCGAGCTTCCTCTTGCGTGCAGCTTCGACGGCCAATCTATCATCGCCATTGAAGGGGGGATCTCCAAGAACCTGCTTCTCATCACCGCTTTCTTCTTCAAACTTTGTCAGGCCCATAGTGTCAGCCTCTTCGCTCATCGCCTTCTCCAGCCCATCTCCATCAAGAGACAGCCAATCAGTCGTGTCTTTTCTCTGAACGAGCTGAATGAACTTTTCAATGTCCTCTTCCCTGCCCGAAAACACGATAGCCCTCTTCTCCTCGTACTTGACCGTCTTCAGAAGGGCCTTTATTGCGGAAGGGCTATGGAACATGGGCTGTATGGCGGTGAGCTGCCCCTCCCTGTTCTGCGCAGGATCGAAAAAGAACACCTGATATTTTACTGCAATCATTTGATCCTCTCATCTAGGCTATTGGGAGCCAGGCCCATCTTTTAGCGATCAGCGATCCTTCATCGGGCTTATAGCCTTTCAGGGTCACCGACAACGGTAATATTGAATCTAAGATAGCAGAAATATCGAAAGCGAAGGGGAGGGATACTTTAGATCCTCCTGATGTATCGGATAGTACGAAGGCTCCCGGAGCCGACCATACCAGTCGATACCTTGTAACATTCGCCAGATAGTCTGCGAGCATGACTGATGTCCCGGTCATGTAGTCGCTACTAAGGATGCCCTCTTCGACTTTCATGAAGGTACTGCTACCTAACTTGATCTCCCAGGAGAAAGGCTGCGAAGGCTCATCGCCCTGCCCATCGACCCTTATGGTCCCCTTGTGGAAGTACCATATCTTGTCAAAGCATATGTTGTTTAGGGTTAGGCTATCAGCTCCTGATGTGGACCCATAGGGAATCCAGGAATGCCCACCAGTATAAAGAGCCGCCGATGGTGCTATCACCTGAAGGATCTGTTCTTCGCCATCACCTGCTGTGTCCCAGACTATTCTTACCCTTCCAGTATGTGTCCCCACATTAAGCGAAGCTATGACGGGGGCACCATCAACTAGATTGTAGGTAGGAGAAGTCAGAGAACCATCTTCAGTTTTGAGGACAACCTTTCCACCCTCGGCATTCTTGGCTCCAGCGAGTATGATCGCCTGGAAAGTCTCGCCTATGTTTACCACAGCGGGAGTGAGAACAGTCACCGGAGGAATAGCCGTCCTAATATCTCCACCCGTCCTTTGCCGATATCTCATAGTGAAGGTCGGGAGTATGGTTGAAGGCTCCGAAGTTTGGAACCTGATGAGGTCCATGGGATCAGTTAGCTCAACTGACCATCCATTTGGAAGGTCATCAAAATAAGGCGAAGGCCATGATGGCGAATAGTGAAAGCTGGAATGCTGCAGGGAGTTCGTAAATGAGCCTTCCAGCCTCGTGGGCGATTGGTATACATAAGGAGCCATGTCGGCTCCCTGCTGCCTATGGGTGGCTGATAATGCCCTCCCGGCGACTCCTCCCCTATATGATAGTGGGTCGCTGGTGATGCCAACACCTAATCTTGCGGCATCGGTTCTCTCTAGCGACAACTCGGCGATGAAGGATGGGTACTCGGGCGGAAGAGTCTGCTCTGGGACATAAGGATTATTTCCTTCACCGGGCCTTAGAACTTCAGGGGAGATTGGAGTAAGCGCATCTATCGACTGGTCGGCTAATAGCGGCTCCCAGGTGGAAGTCTTAGTTACGACCACCGTGACTGGAATAATAGTCTTTGAGAGGTCGGGAGATGTGATCTCAATCCAGTCAGGAAGCGGCCAGAAGCCCGTGAGGCAGAAATGCGCCTCTCCATTCTTGATGGCATCTGAATCCAGATCAAGGCTGAGAGCCTCCGGTATTCTTGGTGTGGCATCGACAATATAAGTTCCTGCCGGTACAAGACCGGATTCAGTACTCAGGAACCTCAGGAGTATCTGAGCAGTATCTTCTAGGTATTCCGCTACAAACCGCATGCTGTTTCCTTATGCAAGGCCAAAGGCTTTGCCATGTCCACTCTTGACCAGTAGGCGGGCTGCTTCGATGGCAGCCTCCTCATCTTTATCCATGACAGCATGGAAAAGGGCTAGGCATAGCGTGTTGAACTTAAGCATCGCATCATTCTTGTTCAGCTTCGCAAAGTGGATCGCAGCCAACGATGCATCTATCATGTCATGAAGGGCTTCTTCGAAGCGCGTGTCCTTTATCATGTTTTCTATGACCGTGGCGAGGTTGTCGCTCTGCTTCAGGGCTTCTTTATCCAACTGCCCAGCCTCTATCTTCTTCAGGTAGCTCATGTAATTCCCCTTAAATATTTATCCTAATAATATCAATCACTTAACTCCGTAGCCGAAAAGACCGGCAAGCTCGTGATGCCGCTGCTCGATGATATCCCAATTAATCTCCGACCATACCTTTTCGAGGTAGGCGTTGAAGTCTAGGTCAAAGTCACCGAACCATGAGTGCTCCCAGCAGTCGATGACTAGCATAGGAGTAATACCTAGAGGTACGGATTCATCATGACCACGCATGGGAAATCCGACGAAGGTTTTCAGCGAGTGTGCCCATCCCCAGACAGCCCATCCATTAGGCTGCGCAGAGTCCGCGAATCCATTCATCCACCTCTTAAACGTGGACATATCGGACTCCCTTCTCTTCAGGATCTCATCGAGGAGGGGGCTACTGTTCACCTGCTCTGGCTTGCCTTCGAACTGCTCGAACCAGAGGCGGTGGAGGTATATAGCATTGTGGAGGAATGAGCGCTCGAAAGGCTCCTCCTGCTCTTCTTCCTTCATCTTGTCAAGCTCGTCAAGGCGCTTCTTGTAGCCTTCGAAAAGCTCTTGGTGGAGCTTGAGAGTATTGGGTTCATGTATAGCCATTGGCTCTTTCCTTATACGACAGGGAGTTCGATTCCTAGTGGGTCGGCCAGCGATGGGTGCATCACATAGGCATAAGCCGGATGGTGCTCGCCATTGTGGTCTTCAACCTGGTCATGTGTCCTCGTCACTCGAATAACGTTAAATACGGGAGCCGTCACGAAGTCTACTTCAACCAGCTTGCCCACATCAGCTTCAGAGAACATGATGAGTCCGAGGTCGGCATCGATAGATGTCTGGACTGCGCCCACGACTACAAGAGAATCTGAGGTGAATGGGAGTCCCAAGTCTACCTGGCCGAAGGTAGAGCCGCCTTCTGTTACCGAGGCGATCTCATAAGTCTTGCTCTTGCGTTCCTGCTTAGGTGAGAGCCTTGAGAGTACGCGGTTGAACCGATCACCTCCCAGAAGGAAATCCGAGGTTAGCGCATATATGTTTAGCTGTTTGACCGTCTCAGGCGTGGCCGCCGCGATGACTGAGTCCCAATAGGTGGGGCTGATCATAAAAGCCTTGAGGATGCTTATCTGGCGGTGCTCCGATGAGAGCTTAGTTTGAACGAGGGCGAGGGGCTTCATCTCGTTTATTGCCCCAGGAAGGATACTCCGGAACACTTGGAGGAGCTGCCCATCATTGGTAGCTCTTATGTTGACTATCTGGGACGTGTTAAAACTGATCGCCATCCCTTGCAAGTTTCTGACTATTGTTTGTGCCATTTGCTTTTTCCTTTTTATTTAGCTGATGTATTTATAATACCGAGCGTAGTAAAGCAGCTTCGCAGCTTAGAAAGCTCAGGAGCTGAGTCATAAACTATGAAGGAGGCTCCCCATGATGCTATTTGGTTGGGGTTTTCAGCCGAGTCAGTCCAGGAGACTCCACCCTCATCGAAGAACCCTTTCAGCCAGATTCCCTTGTCACCGAATATTAGACTTTTATATGCAATGTTAACGTAGTTTGGATAACCGTTTTCTTGTATGTTCGACTTCTCAATGAGTGCAAGAAAGTCAAAGTAATTTCCGAGTCCAGGAGGCGCCGCAGCGGTATTGTCCGTACGGGTGAATACATCATTGTATCCGCCCACAGTGACTATGCCGGACTGGAAGGTAAGGGAGAGGACAGGTTGGTCGAAGCGCGAGCCGGAGAAGGACGTGGTTCCGTAGCCGGGACCCCCGAGCTGGGGCCATTCATGATGGATAGCCCCACCTCCCACCTTCTCAATCATCGTACGCGTTCCGACCTTCCATTGGCATTCTGAAGGATTGACCCACCACTCAAGAAATGGCCTGTTCACCCTATGATCTTCATCTCTGATCATCTGCCATCTGCCACCTGCCATTTTCTGGTTGCGGTGGGCAGTGGGAGCGTTCATGCCGACAGTAGGAAGAACCTTCTGCCTTGACTTCACCGGAGTGAGATAGTCGTAAGGCAGAGGTTTTTTGTCTATCGGTAATGAATCAATATTCGCCATAACACCTACTTGTTAGTTCCAATCGCTTTCATATGTCTCAACTGGAAGTGCGCCTGCCGATGCTGCGACTGTCTTTGTCTTAAAGACTCCTGCGCTGACCATCTCCTGCGCATATGCTTTAGCTTCCTGTGGGAACTGCCCAGTGATAAGGAACTGAAGATCGGCTGCCGTAAGCTCTTCCCTATGGATCTCAAGCTCATTAACCAATGCAGGTCCATCTATCTCACCAACAACAATTCTTTGCTCCCAAGCTCTCAGCTTCGGATGCAATGCGACTTCATCATAGTTCACATTTGGATTGTTCAGCGAGTTGACTGCCTGCTGCGAAGTTCTCACTGCATTGACCATGCTCGCCTTCTGTGCCGAATTGGCATGTGAACCGCCCGCAAATACCGACTCATTGAGCCTGCTGTATTCCTTGCGCCCACGCTCTGAGCTTAACATCTCCATGGCTTTTTCCTCAGAGATGATCTTGAGCGTATTTTTCTGTAAGGTTCTTCGAAGTTCGATGTTGTGCTCAAGGACGTTGCGAGGAAGCATGGAGGTCAAGCAAAAGGGAATCCATGTTCTTGGGAACTCGAGCTTGATCGACTTTCCGGAGATCGGATCATTGATCGTCGTCGAGAGAAGACCTTTTGGTTCCGTGTTGTTTATGACGTAAATCTTCTTGTTCGCCTGGAAAAGCTCGTCGAAGAGAGTAAGATTGTCCTTCTCATAGCCATAATTCTGTTGCGCGTTCGTCATACTGACTCCTAAATTGATTAATAATGATAAAAATCGGTGACCAGCCGCCCGGCCAGCCCCGAGGATAACATTCGCTAATGAATCTCACCCACCCTTGACCATGCCTCCACTCATGCGTGGCTTGTTTAGGAGGTGAGTCATGATCGCTGTGACTTCTTCTTTTACCTGCGTTATATCATCTTCCAGCATTGATACTTTAGTAACTGTATCTGTTATGATAACTTTATCAACTGAATTCAACTGGAGCTTGATTATCTCTTCTCTAAGACATTGGACAGCTGCATGGATCTCTTTGATCATACCTGAAAGCTCGCCTTCCTGTCTCTCCAGCTTCTGTTGGCCATCTTCATACTTTCGCTCAAGTTTAGCGAAAGTATCATCATAGCTGTTCACCAGCCTTCTTATGAAGAAGATGAGAAGAAGCCCGCCGCCACCGAACCCGCCTATGGCAGATAGGAGTGATGACACGATCGTCGAGTCCTCATCTGGCAGCGAGACTGCTACTGCTGCCTGCGCTGGCTGCCTCACCGAATCTTTTTTCTCTTCGGAGGCAGATAGCGCAATAATGCCTACCGATGATGAAAGCACAGTAGCGGCAAAGAAAAAGTAACCCATATATCTCATGGCTTTTCTCATATCCCTCTCCTGTGTTCTCATATTATTTGACTGCGGTACCCCTTTTTTCAAAAACTATTAAGGACGCATGGTACACGTCGTCAGGCTCAAACACGTCCCTGTCATAAAACCAGGAAGGCTTGAGTTCCTTCTCCACTAGTCCACAGCACATAAGATACACATATTCCGAGCAGTACATCTTGATCGAGCCTTCCCCAGATGACATCGGTATGCCATGGATAATGAAGTCAGCGATCTCGCTCTCCAGCCGCACTGTGAAGTCATAGCCTACCCCTCCCAGTTCCGCTGCCTCATCTATTAGCTTAATCCTCCGATTAGATTCAGAAAATCCATCTTTAGTCATTGGAAGAAAGCCCACGCAGAAATTATCTACCCTACTCAAATAATCTAACAGAGGCATAACCATAAGACCGTGGCTGGTCATGCTCTTGGTCGTCAGTAGCCCGTCTTCAAAATAGAGAAATCCCGTATGCCCCCAAGCGCATCCGCTGACGGCATTTTCTATGCAAAAAGATAAGCTCTTGGTATCCGTCGCCGTATAAACGAATATGCCCGTCTTGTTCCTATATGGTTCCATTGCTTTTATTATATCAAAATAATGCGAGCAGGGGAACGTAGGCCAGCCCCAGACCCTAAAAGTGAAGTTGGCCATCCAGGAGCGGGCGAACTTCCTATAGAACGCAGTTTCGATGAACTTAGCCGCAAGCCAATAAAATGGATTCATGAGTCTCTCCCTCTAAGGTTAAGACACCTGTAGGTAAAAGGTTCCAGTAGCTATGTCGGCATCTGAGTAGGGGATATCATTGACCAGTACCACCCTAAAGATGGCGCCGACGGCACTGTCTAGGGTAAAGGCCTGTAGGTAACTGAAAGGTATGACAATGACTTCCTTGGTTAGCCCACCGAATATCGGAACTGAGCCTTGACCGAGGTTAGCCGCATTTATAATATCATTAGCACCACGGTAGTCCGCCCGCATCTGGCCATATCCCGCTTCGAATAGGTAGTCGGGGAACGAACCGTATGTCCCCAAGCCAGCCCCCGCCCATATCTCAAAGCGAAGCGCGTCATTGACCGTTATCCCGCAGGACATCTGAAGCTCTGCATGCTCCACGATGTACTTTTTGCCGGTACCGGGGGTCAGAAGCCATTCCGAAGGATGAGCTACGTCATTGTGCCAGTATGTGCATGTAATGGTGTTTCCGCTCTGCGAGGAATTGAAAATGACGGTTCCTGCCGCGTAATTAATGGTAAACCCAGAGGTGACCGCCGCCCCGTTCACCTTGACGACTATCGCCCAATCGGAGTGCTTTCCGAACGTGCCATCGCGCTTCGGGATCTGCTTGTGGGTATAGGTCAGCTTAAGGCTGTATATGTTAACCCAGTGGGCATGGGCAGAGGTGAAGGTGAGTCCATTCCCTGAGTCAGTTAGGGTCTCATCGACAACCTGAACGCTTTTCTGATACCATGTCGTCCTGTCGCTTAAGTCAGGGGTGACCAAGGATATACCCCTCGATCCCGCCTTTCCCGTGGTGATCCCCGTCTCGAATATGAAGGCTCCCGTATTGCTCCTGGTCGTGTCGATGTTCACGGTCGGGTGCTCCTCGGGAAGGGGCGTTGGGACATGAGCAGCCACTATGGCATTAAGAGCTGTCACCTCATCCGCGGAAAGCTCAGCCTTGAAGTAGAGGTCTACCGTCTCCCCAAGGCTCTGGGTATGGTCAATAGCCTTTGTTATGAGAGCTGATGCCTGAATCTCCTGCACAAGCCTACCTAGGACTACTACCTTCACATAGGTATATTTGAAGCTCACTGTTAATCTCCTAACCGCAAGAGTACTAAGTTCCTGCTATTGATCGTGGCGTTGTTACTATTACTCGATTTCGCTATCTTTACTTCCAATATCTCCGATCCGGTGAACGGTACGATGGCACTACTTATGTGCGTGGTATTGAAGGTAGATACTGAGGAAGCAATAGTCCTTATCGAATCAGTCACCTGACTTCCGTCCTTGAAGAAGGCTGTCGTTACCGAAGTGTTGTTACCTGTGATGACGATCGACCCTTGGTAGGTAACGAAGTAGGAACCCGAAGCTGGAGTCAGTGACATCCCCGTTATGAGTAGAGCAGCGGTTCCTGTTCCATAGGAGAATGGGGTCGAGCTTGATACTGTGTAGTTGAGAAGACCGGAAGCAACCCCCAATGTGGCACCTGAGCGGAGCCATAAACCATTCGTGTTCGGAATACTCTCAAGAACCAGTGAAACCATAGACGATGGCGGGATGTAGAAGTACACAGTCGAGTCATCATATAGGACGCTGAAGCTAGTCATGCTTGAGTTGTAGAACTCATACTTCCAGCCGACCGCGAGGGTCTGGGCATTGGGGAGCTTTACTTTATAGCCTGTGTTCGCTCCCGTAATCTCCTGCTGGTAGGCAGATGCCGCCGTCAGCGTAAGCGTCCCATTGAGCGTGTTTGGTGTTAGGGCGAACCCCGGCGCCCAGCTATTAGCCCTGAGGTTCCCTTCCGTTATTAGGTTGTCTATATATTGCGTCATTTAAGGGTACTCCCCCTGATACAGCGTTATCCATCGCACTGATGCCGTGAGTACGGTGTTTGCGTTGGAATTTATGGTGAACCCAGAAGCCGTGACGCTCTCCGCCGTCCATGTCCTCGCATCACCTCCCATTATGCTTATCGCATAGTTGGCATCGGCATAGGCAGTAGTGAACGTGACGGTGTACTTCTTTGGGTTTAAGGAGAATGAGCCTGCCGCTACTATTCCCGCCTTCTGCTTTAGGGCTGCCGCCCATGTGAAGTTTCCCACCCCATCGTCTGATAGGCTCATGTTGGAGCCTGCCAGGAATACTAAGTCGCCATATCTGGCTGTACCGCCCGCGAGAGCTTTAAGCGAGTGGATACCCTGATGTACATGGTCTGCCTTCGAGAAGGCCGTGGTCGAAGAGCCTTGGGCATTTGATGATCCTACCGAGGCCGGCGTTGCCGTAGATGATGCATGGGTATGATCTGCCCTTGCCCATCTCTCGCTTGAACCTCCCGATGCTGAAGCATCAGGTTGTACCGCGGATATGTTCGCGTTCGCCCCCGGGGTGTTTACCTGCCGGAGGTATGCCTTCTTGCGGGTTATTGCCGTGATGGCTGTGTCATTCGACGTGAACTGGGCCAGGGGAACTGCGCCGTCGGGAAGTGAAGAGCCGCTTGTTACGGTTCCAGAGGTATTAACATAAACGTAACCCCCCGTTAGGTTTGCGCCTACTGTCGTGTTTCCCGCCGTTATGCTATAGAGGACCCCGTCTATCATGACAAGGCCGCCGGTGTAGTTCGCCACGAGGGTCGAATTGATGGCTGCCGCCGTGACGACCAGCTCGATGAGAAGGTACTGCGGGTGGTCATCGTCGAGTAGCCCAGATAGGGTTCCATGCTCTGTGATGCCGCTGTAGCCGAAGATAGACCAGTCCGTTGCCGTAAGGCCGGTCTTCTGCCAGAGGCCAGCCGATCCCTGGATGAAGGAAATGGAGCCTATGTCGGCGTCGATGCCCGTCGCCGCCGGGTTATCGTCCACCTGGAGAAGAAGTATGTTGCCTATTGTTTTTTCACTAACGATGTTAGCCATAAGTTGTCACTCTCTGCTCAAAGAGGATTCTCCAGAAACCTCAGCACGGTCCTAGAGTCCTTAGCTCCCCATTTCATGGCAAACATATTTCCTATGAATGCCTTCTCCTGCGCAGACAGCAGCTGCCCATGGGACCAGCGGGCATGAAGTTCAGGCGTGAGTTCCTGCAGGGCTTTCGAGCACCACTGCTGCGTTACTTCATCGATGCAATCGCACTTGCAGCCACTGCCGCACTTGCCGCCACATCCGCAGCCGCTCCCACACTTCCCATCAGCGCATCCGCAGCCATATCCGGCCTGCGGTTTTGTTGGCTCTCCAGGCTCAGTTGGCCTGAACAGCTTTCCGATCTCGCCACCGATCATTTGGGACATAACCCTCATGTTGGTTGGCGTATCGAGCATAAGCTCAAGGTCATGGACATGCTCCTGCTCCTTGATGAGTATGTTCTCGATGTCGATGCGAAGGGCATCTTCTTTGATGAGGTCGATGAGCTTCTTGTACATATCCACCGCTTCTTTCTCGAAGTGCATCTGAAGCT
>Ga0315283_10002608_pt1 | contig 15125 bp, 14 predicted proteins | sample YL17G09_0_MG_FD_204541 | JGI IMG/M metagenome (GOLD analysis project Ga0315283, IMG submission 204541) | Sediment microbial communities from Yellowstone Lake, YNP, Wyoming, USA - YL17G09_0 | ecosystem: Environmental > Aquatic > Freshwater > Lake > Sediment | place: USA: Wyoming | collected... | reverse complement strand
AGGCGCCGTCGGCGATCCACTGGCTCGAGGAGCTCGGCTGCGCCTTCACGCGCGAGAACGGCGGCTTCCGGGTCGCCCGGTGCGGCGGTGCGACACGGAGGCGCCTGCTCCAGGTGGGTGACCGTACCGGGCATGCGATCACGAAGGCGCTGCGCGAGGGCTTCGAGGCGGGCACCGGCACCGTCTTCCCCGGCCACGCGCTCACCGAGCTCTCGCCGGTCGAGCACGGTTGGCGCGCCGCCTTCCGTACGACGGGTGGCGAGCAGGCCCAGATCGCGGCCGGCACGGTGGTGCTCGCGGCCGGCGGCCGCTGCTTCGCCGAGGCTGAGCAGCGAGGCGAGCTCTCCACGAATCACCCGAACGCCACCGGCGAGGTGACGAAGATCGCGCTCGACGTCGGCGCCGAGGCGCGTGACCTCGACGCGCTCCAGTACCACCCGAACGGCGGCGCCTGGCCCGCGACGATGCAGGGCTACTCGATCCCCGAGACGACGCGTGCCTACGGCGCGGTGCTCCTCAACGCCGACGGCGAGGAGTTCACCGACTCGCTCGGACCTCGTGACATAGTGTCACAAGCGATCTTCGACGAGGTTGCCGCCGGCCGCGGCGTCGAGACGCAGGACGGCCGCCCGGCGGTCTATCTCGATACGACGCGCATTCCGCAGGCCGACGCCGAGATCTCGCTGCCGTACATGCTGCGCCGCTACCGGGGCGCCGGCATCGACCCGCTCGAGCAGAAGCTTTTCACCTACCCCGTCCTCCACTATCAGAACGGCGGCCTCGTGATCGACGAGGCTGCCGAGACCACGCTCGAGGGGCTGTACGCCTGCGGCGAGATCGCCGGAGGCACCCACGGGCGCAACCGCATGATGGGCAACTCGCTGCTCGAGTGCGTCGTCTTCGGACGCCGTGCCGGCAAGGCAGCCACGGAGAAAGCGAGACAATGAGCACGATCACGACGACCGATCTGGCGGGTGCCGTCGAGGACGCCGCCGCGCACCTCTACGTCTGGGCGCTCAAGGACATCCCGCAGGACCTGCGCGATGCGCTCGGCGCGGCGAAAGACCGGGAGACGTCCAGGACGGGCATTCGCATCCTGGAGACGATCCACCGCAACGTCTCGATCGCCGACGAGCAGAAGAACCTGGTCTGCCAGGACACGGGCATCGCCGTCTACACGTGCCGGGTCGGCGAGCACTTCCCGCTGCATCCGGCCCTCATCTACGCCTCCCTGAAGGCGGGCACGGCGCGCGCGACCGTGGAGCATCCCCTCCGCTCGAACGCGGTGCACGTGCTCACCCGCGAGAACACGGGGCCGAACATCGGCTACCGGCTGCCGATCGTGCACTGGGACTTCATCCCGGACTGGGATGGGCTCGACGTGAAGTGCGTGCCGAAGGGATCGGGCTCGGAGAACATGAGCTTCCTGAAGATGTGCGTTCCCGCGGACGGCGTCACCGGGATCAAGAAGTTCGTCCTGGAGTCGATCGTCGATGCGGGCGGCAAGCCGTGCCCGCCGGGGATCGTCGGAGTCGGCATCGGCGGCTCGGCCGACTACGCGATGTACCTCGCGAAGGAGGCGATCGCCCGTCCGGTCGGCACCCGCAACCCCGATCCGCTCGTGGCGCAGCTCGAGGACGAGCTGTACGGCCTCCTCAACGAGACCGGCATCGGCCCGATGGGGCTCGGGGGCGACGTCACCGTGCTGCAGTGTCACATCGAGCACGCCGACACGCACATGACGCTCAACCCGGTGGCCGTCAATTACCAGTGCTGGGCTGCGCGACGTGCCTCGGCCCACATCGCGGCCGACGGCACCATCGACTTCGACAGGGAGTTCTGATGACAGCGGCTGCGACGACGTCCCTCGCACCAAGTGCCAAAGTGTCACAAGACAGGGCGCGGGTGGAGCGCGAAAGATCGACCTTGTGGCTCAGAGCCACAAGCCCCTTCGAGGCCAAGAGCGGGAGGACGAGCTGATGGCCCGGCACGAAGTGACGTTCCCGATCACCGACCCGGCCGAGATCCTGAAGCTGCGCGCGGGCGACGAGGTCACGGTGCAGGGCCACATCATCGGCATCCGCGACCGCACCCAGATCCGGATCTTCGACCAGGGCGTCGAGTCGCCGATGGATCTCACCGGCGCCTTCCTGCTGCATACGGCACCGGGCGTGCGCAAGCTCGGCCCCGGCCGCTACGAGAAGGTCTGCATCGGCACGACTACGAGCGCGCGCATGGTGCGCTTCACGGAGCCGCTCGGCGCGCAGTACGCCGTGCGCGCGATCTGCGGCAAGGGCGGCTTTCCCGACGAGGCGATCGAGCCGATGCAGCGGCTCGGGATGGTCTACTTCGCGATCGTCGGCGGCGCCGCCGCGCTCGAGACGACCCAGATCGAGGAGATCGAGGAGGTGATGTGGGAGGAGCTGATGCCCGAATGCCTCTGGAAGTTCCGCGTCAGGGACTTCGGCCCGCTGATCGTCGGCATCGACGCCCACGGCAACTCGCTCTACCACGACGTCCAGGCCCGCGCCAAGGAGAAACTGAAGGAGCTCTATGCCCGCCTCTAGCCTGACCGGCCAGTTCCTCGACCTGCCGGCCCGCTCCGCGAAGCCGCGCACGGTCGGCCTCACCCACGTGATGGACAAGGGCCTCAACCTGCGCGACATCGAGGGCCTGTTCGACACCGCCGGCGCGTACGTCGACATCGTCAAGTTCGGCTGGGGCACGTCGTACGTCACGAACAACCTCGAGAAGAAGATCGCGTTGTACCGGTCGTTCGACACGCCCGTCGTGTGTGGCGGCACGCTGTTCGAGGCGGTCTACGCGCGCGGCAAGCTCGACGACTTCAAGACGTGGCTCACGCACCACCGCTTCTCACACGTCGAGATCTCCGACGGCACGCTCGAGATCCCGCGGGAGCGCAAGCTCGAGCTGATCGTCGACTTCGCCCGGGACTTCACCGTTCTCTCCGAGGTCGGCTCCAAGGACTCGGATGTCGTGTTCGCTCCGTACCAGTGGGTCGAGTGGATCCAGGAGGAGCTCGAGGCTGGCTCCTGGAAGGTGATCACCGAGGCCCGCGAAGGCGGCACTGCAGGCATCTTCCGGCCCACCGGCGAGATGCGCACGGGGCTCGTGGACGAGATCGCCCACTCGATCGACGTGCGCGACCTCATCTTCGAGGCGCCCGCGAAGTCGGCCCAGGCGTGGTTCGTGAAGCATTTCGGCCCCGAGGTCAACCTCGGCAACATCGCACCGGAAGAGGTGATCCCCCTGGAGACCCTGCGCCTCGGTCTCCGCGGCGACACGCTGAAGGAGATCCTCCTCCCTGCCGAAGCGCCGATCGCGTGAACGCGCTCCTCCGATCCGGCCGATCGCCCCGCAGGAGCGATTGACGTGGACTGGAAGCTCTCGCTCGCCGGCCTCCTCATCGGCCTGCTCGTCGGGACGACCGGGATGGGCGGCGGCTCGCTGATGACCCCGCTGCTCGTCCTCGTGTTCGGCTTCAAGCCGACCGTGGCGATCGGCACCGACATCGTCCATGGAGCGATCTTCAAGTCCTTCGGGGCCGTTCAGCACCGGCGGCTCGGCCACGTGCACGCACGGCTGACCGCGTGGATGCTGCTCGGGTCGATCCCGTTCTCGATCGCGGGCGTCGCGGTCGCATGGTGGCTGACGCGCAGGTACGGCGACGGCTACGAGCACACGGCGAAGACGATCCTCGGCATCTCTCTCGTCTTCTGCGGGCTCGGCCTGCTGGCCAAGGCCTTTCTCCACTCCGCGCCCGAGGATCGCCCGTTCATTCTCGGGCCGCGGGACCGGGTGATCGCAGTGACCACAGGCGTCGTCGGGGGCTTTGTCGTCGGCTTGACCTCCGTCGGGAGCGGCACCGTCTTCGGCCTCGTGATGATCCTGGCCTTCCCCCTCACCGGGGCGAAGATCGTCGGCACGGACATCTTCCATGCGGCGGTCCTGCTCACCGCCGCCGGTGCGGGACACCTCGTCGCGGGGAGCGTCGATCTCGCAGCGACAGGCTGGCTGCTGATCGGCTCGGTACCGGGCGTCCTGATCGGCGGTCGCCTGACCGTCCGCCTCCCCGACAGGTCGATGAGGATGCTGCTCGCAGCGACGCTGACGCTCGCCGGCGTCAAGCTCGTCGACCCGCCGGGGGCAAATGCGGTCGTGATCGGCAGCGCCGCGGTGGCGCTGATCTCCGTCCTCGTGGCGCTCGTCCGCTGGCTCGGGAGCCGGGGCGTCGCACCGGCTGCCGGCACCGACCCGGCGTGAGCTGGCCCGCCGGCCTACCGGTGCTTCGCGTCCGCATCGCGCGGCCGACCGACCGGCTCGACGAGGTCGTGCGCTTCTACCGGGACGGGCTCGGCCTGCCCGAGCTCGGCCGGTTCGAGGGTCACAACGGGTACGACGGCGTCCTGCTCGGGCTGCCGGGAAGCGACTACCACCTCGAGTTCACGTCGCACGCCTACGGGAGCCCGTGCCCTGCACCGAGCGCCGACAACCTCCTCGTCCTCTACGTCGAGTCGGAGCAGGCGGCAGAGATCGTCTCGGCCCGGCTCGCCGATCTCGACTATCCCGACGTCGAGCCGGAGAACCCGTACTGGGACGGCCGCAGCATCACGATCGCCGATCCCGACGGCTGGCGCGTCGTGCTCGACTGGGGACTCGCCGAGGAGTAAGGGTGGGGCCCCGTTCCGAGGCCACCGCCCCTCTTCCTGCGAACAGTGTGCTCGACGGGACCGGAGGCCAGCGCCGGCTGCGTGGTTGCGTTGCTCGCCGCCCGGGGCCTCGTGAAAGCCAACCTCTAGAATCAGCGGGCCGTGGCCAGATACGCACCAGCCGCTTTCGTCGCGGTGCTGCTCGTCGCCACAGCGCTCGCCTTTGCCTACACCGAGCAGCTGAAGCTGACACCGAGCCCGATCGTGGGCACGCAGGTCACCAAGGTCTTCTCGCCGGTCTGCGAGTGCGACACGGACGCCGCGGTGATCGCCTTCCGCCTGCGGGAGGTCGACCGGCTCGACGTCGAGATCATCGACAGAGGCGGTGCCGTCGTGCGGCACCTGATCGAGAGACTCGTCTACCGGCGCGGGCCTGTGCAGTTCGTGTGGAACGGACGCGACGATGCCAACGCGACCGTGCCCGAGGGCTCGTACCGGCCGCGGGTCAGGCTCGTGCGCCAGCGGCGGACGATCGTGCTGCCAAATCCGATCCGCGTCGACACGACACCGCCCCGCGTGAGACTTCTCGGCGTCGCGCCGCGCGTCTTCTCGCCGGACGGCGATGGTCGCGCCGACCGCGTCGTCGTGCGCTACCACGTCGACGAGCCGGCACAGGTTTCTCTCTTCGTGAACGGGCGGCAGCGTGTGCGCAAGCGTGGACTGAAGCGAGTGGGGACGATCGACTGGTACGGACAGGTGGAGGGTGCGCCGCTGCCGCGCGGCGTGTACCGGCTCTCCATCGGCGCCGTCGATGTCGCGGGCAACCCAGCCGCCCGTCGTCCGGGGCGTGCCGTCGTCATCCGCAGCGTTGCGATCGGGCGCGATCGGATCGAGACCCGGCCGGGAGCACTATTCGCCGTCCTCGTCTCGAGCGATGCCGCCAGCGTCGACTGGAGGCTCTGGGCGCGCACGGGGACGGCGAAGCCCGGCACGCTCCGCCTGCGCGCGCCGTTGCAGCCGGGCCGCTTCACGCTCACGGTCACCGCCGTCGGGCAGTCGGCCCGCGCCGCCGTGATCGTGCGAAGGCCGGCTCCGTGAACGCTCTCGCAGCTACGGGCAGCGTGCTCGGGAGCGCAGGCCTGGCGCTGCTCTACGTGGCACCGCGGCGCGACCTTCGCATCGCCGGCCTGGCGGCGTGGGCTGCCGGCCTCGGCTGTCTCGCCCTCTACCTGCTCCCCGACGTGACCACGACGGTGCTCGCAGCGGCAGCCGTAGCCGGGCTCGTCGTGGCCTGTGTCGGCGGCTGGGCGCTGCTGCGCTGGCCGTATCTGCTCGCGTTCGCGACGCTCGCCTGCCTTCCCGCGCGGATCCCGGTGCGCCTCGGCAGCGAGGACACCAACCTGCTGCTGCCGCTCTACGCGGTCGTCGGCTCGCTCGCGCTCGCGCTCGCGTGGCAGCTCGTGGTACGTCGCGACGGACGCTCCCGCGAGCTCGGCCCGATCGCCCTGCCCCTTGGCGCCTTCATCGCCTGGACGGGCCTGGCACTGACGTGGACGGCCGGTCTTCGTGACGGGGCGATCTTCGTCGGTGCGTTCCTGTTGCCGTTCGGGCTGCTGGCAGTCGGTTTCGCGAGGCTCCCGTGGCGCGGCCGGCTGCTCACGTGGCTGTGGGCCGGGCTGATCGGCTCGGCCCTCGTCTTCGCCACCGTCGGCCTCTACCAGTGGGTGACGCGCGACATCTTCTGGAACCCCGGAGTCATCGTCGGCAACGCCTACGCGCCGTTCTTCCGCGTCAACTCGATCTTCTGGGATCCGTCCATCTACGGGCGCTACCTCACCGTCGGGATTCTGACGGCGCTCGCAGGCATCCTGCTCGGGGTCGCCCGCGGCTGGAGGCTTGCCGGCCTCTATCTCGTGGTGGTGACGATGTGGTTCGGTCTGCTGCTGTCGTACTCGCAGTCGAGCTTCGTCGCTCTCTCGGTCGGGATCGTCGTCGCGTCCTTCGTCGTGTGGAGATGGCGCGCCGTCGTGTCTGCTGTGGCCCTCGTTGTCGCCCTCGCCGCGGTGTCGGCAGCGGTTCCCTCCTTGCGCGCCCGCGCGGAGAACAAGTCACGCGCTGGCGTCAACGCGATCACGAGCGGTCGGGCGAACCTCGTCAACCAGGGCATCCGCATCGCGTTCGACCATCCGGTCCTCGGCGTTGGCGTCGGCGGTTTCAAGCGTGTGTACGCGGACCGGACCGGGCTCCAGGGGCGGGATCCCAAGAAGGCCGCCTCCCATACGACACCGGTGACCGTGGCAGCGGAGGAGGGAGTGATCGGCCTCGCGCTGTTCGTGTGGCTGCTCGCCGTCGCCGCCATCGCGACGCTGTCGAGGCTCGGCTTCGGGTTCACTTCTCGCGTCTCGCTTGCGGTCGGCGTCTCGCTGGTCGCGATCGCCGCGCACAGTCTCTTCTACAACGCGTTCTTCGAGGACCCGCTGACATGGGCGCTGCTCGGGCTCGTCGGCGTCGTCGTGACGGTGCCCCGGAAAACCGCTCCCGCTCTGGCGCCGTCAGCCGTCGCGCTGCCGGACGGCGAGCGCGAGGAGCGCAGTGAGGACGATGCCGGTCAGCGGATAGACCAGGTACGAGATCTGGAACACCCGGCCGAGGAAGAGCAGCAGGAAGACGGAGGTCGTGAATCCCGCTCCGCCGAGCCAGAGCAGGCCGGACCGCAACTGCGCTCGAACGAGGACGGCCGTCACCGGTAGCCAGACGACTGCGACGAGGAGGAAGAACGGGTAGCTCCCGTTGCGGTCGTCGATCAGGTGGGCGCGCAGCAGGACGGCCGACAGGCCGTAGCCGAGGATTCGGTACGTGCCGGTGCCGTACGAGACGGTGTCGTTCCAGAGGGCGCCGGCATCGGCGACGAGGAACGGCAGGAACCCGACGCCGACGACGACGCCGAAGACGAGGGCCGGCACTTTCCAGGCACCGCGGGGCCCGCGCAGCAGGAGGGAGGCGGCGAAGAACGGCACTGCGACGAGCGCGAACTGCTTCGTCAGCACGGCTGCTGCGAGCGCGGCGGCGGCCCAGCCGTTGCGACTGCGCAGCAGCAGGGCGAACGCGAGCAGGAGCAGGAGCAGCGTGGGCGCGTCGGCGGTCCCGAACCAGGCGCCGCGCACGACGATCGGATTGCCGGCGGCTGCTACCCCGAGCGCCAGGCGCGCGTGGAGCGGGCCCGGGAACAGCAGGGCGGCTCCGAACAGCCCCAGGGTGGCGAGGGCGACGAGCCAGCGCACGTCGTCCCACGGTGACGGGAGCACGCGCCAGGCCGCCCCGAGCAAGGCCGTGCCCGGGAAGTAGGCGAAGTGGCCGAGCGCGACCTGACGCTGCCGCGTCTCCGCGGCGACGCTGCCGTCGAGGCTGTAGAACCGCTCGAGCCCCGACGTTCCGTAGTCGTGCCCGTAGGGTGTCTGCCCGTGGAGGACGAGGTCGCCCGCGAGCTCGATCTGGTAGGTGGAGTCGTTGACGAAGAACCACGGCTCGCTCGCCTCGCGCAGCCCCACCTGGAGCGCGACGGCAGGGAGCACGAGCGCCGCCAGCACGGCGACGCACGAGAGCGCGAGCACCCAGGAGCGCCAGCGGCGCACGAAGCAGGCCGCGACGGCAAGAGCCACCAGGCCGACCCCGGCCAGCATTGCGACGGAGCGGAGCAGGCCGAGATCCCAGCGGTAGTCCGCGAGCCGGACGAGCGGCCCGAGCAGGCCGTGGGGCTCCATGGCGCCCGCTCGGAAGAGCCACGGATCGGACCCCAGCACGCCGGCGTTGAGCGCGACGACGACGGCGAGCGCGCCCAGCACCACCCATGCCTGTTCCGGAGAGAGGCGGCCGGACGACCTCATGGCTTGCGGCTACGGGTGGTGCCGTCGAAGGCGACGAGCAGCCCGTTGAAGGAGAAGTAGTAGCGGCGGCCCGTTGCGATACCCGGAGCGTACTTTCCACCCCGGAACTGCCAGACGATGCGTCCGTCGACCGTCCGCGCCGCGTAGGTCCGTCCTTCCAGGGTGGAGAAGAAGACCAGGTTCCCCACCACGAGCGTCGGGCCGAGGATGCGGCCCGGCGCCCTGGTGCGCCAGAGCGTCGCGCCGGTCGTGGTTCGCAGCGCGTGCACGGAGCCGCCGAGGTCGGCGACGAAGACACGCCCGTTGGCCGTCGACGGCGTGCCGTACGTGAGCGCTCCGGTCCCGTAGGACCAGAGCTCGCCACCGGTTGCGGGATCGAGCGCGAGGAAGCGGCCCGTGCGGGCGACCGTGAACAGGCGCTTCCCGTCGCTCGACGCACTCGCGTAGAAGCTCTCGTAGCGGAAAGCATCCCGCTTGAAGTAATGGATCCACGCGAGGGTGCCGTCGGCCCGGTGCAGGCACGCCACCGCCCCCGAGTAGGTGGTGATGCAGACCTGCCCGCCGATCACGGAAGGGCTCGAGCTGATACGGCCCTTGAGGTCGTAGATCCAGAGTGGCTTTCCCGTGCGTACGTTCAGCGCGAAGAGCCGGCCGTCGGACGCGCCGACATAGGCGACCCCGTCGACGACGACGGGCGACGACTCGACCGGCGTCTCCGTGCGGAGCTCCCACAGAAGCCGGCCGTCGCGGCGCCGCAGAGCCGTCACCGTGCCTCCGTGGGAGCTGACGATGAGCCTGTTGCCGGCGATCGCGGGGCTCGAAGCCGTCGGGCCGCTCGCGCGGCGCGACCACAGCACCTTCCCGCTCGACGCCTCGAGCGCCACCGTTCGGCCCCGTTCGAGGTTGACGTACAGCTGCCCGTCGCAGGTCGTGGGAGGGTACTCCATGAGGTCGTGCAGGCCACGGGCCCAGACGGCGCGAGTCGGGACGCCGAGACGGATGTCCGGACGCGCCAGCGCCCGCTTCGGCCCGCCGCCGAACGCTTCCCAGCAGGGCTTCTCGCGGGCAACAGGTCGAGGGACGGGGGGCTTCGGCTTCACCGGCGTCGTGTCGACGGTGGCGACCGTGACGCCCGTCGGGGGAACGATCCCGCCCTGCGGCGGGGAACCGAAGGCGAAGAGCGCGACTGCGACGGCGCCTCCGGCGAGGACGATCGCGATTGCGGCCAGGGCCACGAGCCGCCGTGACGGCCCCCTGCTCATCCTGCGCGCGCCCTCGTGGGCGCTGAGGAGTGGACAGGCACGCCGACGGCGAGGGCGGTGACTATGCTCAGACGACGACTTGGCCAGGGCCTACAGCGGCCGGGCCACAGGAAGCGCCCGAGCAGAAAAGGAGTGCAGGTCATGGCAGGACTCGGCAACCATCGAGCGCGGACACCCACTGTAGCGGGAGGTTGCCGATGATCGAGGCCTGGCAGCGAGCACTCGTCCTCGCGCCGCACACCGACGACGGCGAGTTCGGCTGCGGCGGCACGACCGCCCGCCTCGTCGAGGCGGGCTGCGAAGTTCGCTACGTCGCGTTCTCGATCGCGACGCGCTCGTTGCCGCCGGGATTCCCTCCCGACACGCTGGCGCGGGAGGTGCGCGAGGCGACGGCCGAGCTCGGCATCCCCGAGTCGCACCTCACCGTGCACGACTTCGACGTGCGCACGTTCCCGGAGCGCCGCCAGGACATCCTGGAGCTGCTCGTGGCGCTGTGGGAGGAGTGGCAGCCGGACGTCGTCTTCCAGCCCTCACACCATGACGTGCACCAGGATCATCAGACGGTTGCGCAGGAGGGCCTGCGCGCCTTCAAGCGCACGACGATCCTCGGCTACGAGATCCCCTGGAACAACTTCGACTTCTCCTACGGCGCGTACGTCGGTCTCGAGCAGCGCCACCTCGAGCGCAAGATCGCGGCCGTCGAGAAGTACGCTTCGCAGCAGCATCGCCGCTACGCGAACGCCGAGTACATCTGGAACCTCGCGAAGGTGCACGGCACGAACGTGAACCGCGAGCTCGCAGAAGTGTTCCAGGTGTACCGCATCGTCGCCTAGGGGGGAGCGGCGAGGGCGGTTCCCAGTGACGCGCAACCCTGATCAAGAGGAGGTCTCATGGCATACCGGATGGACGGACACGTCAGCGTCGTCACAGGAACCGCGACGGGGATCGGCCGGACGATCGCCTTGCGGCTCGCCACCGAGGGCGCGCACGTCGTCTGCGGCGACGTGGACGGCGCCGGGGCGGAGCGGACCGCGGCCGAGATCGTCGCTGCCGGAGGTGCGGCGGAGGCGGTGCGCTGCGACGTCTCGAACGCCGATGACGTCGAGTCGATGATGCTCGTCGCCGAGCAACTCGGCGGGCCGACCAGCATCGTCTCGAACGCGGCGGTGCAGTACGAAGAGACGATCGAGGACACGCCTCCCGACGAGTGGGACCGCGTGCTGGGCGTCAACCTGCGCAGCGTCTACCTCTGCGCCCGGGCGGCGATCCCGCGCATGCGCCGGCTCGGCGGTGGGTCGATCGTGAACATGGCGTCGGTGAACGGCTTCTGGGTCGAGCCTGCGCTGGGCGCGTACTGCGCGGCGAAGGGCGGGGTGATCAACCTGACGCGGGCGATCGCGCTCGAGAACGGCAAGTACGGGATTCGCTGCAACTGCATTTGCCCCGGCTACGTCGACACCGGCATGGCGCAGCGCTACTTCGACATCCAGCCGGACGCCGCGGCCGCCCGGGACGAGGCCGGACGGCTCCACGCCCTCGGCAGGATCGGCCGGCCCGAGGAGATCGCCGCGATGGCGCTGTTCCTCTGCTCGGACGAGTCGTCGTTCTGCAGTGCCGCGTCGTTCGTGGTGGACGGCGGGCTCTCAGCCGGCGTGCCGGCCCGGTGAGCGCCGGGGCCGGGCCAGGTCGAGCCCGCGCGACCCGGTGGTGAGGGCGCGGATCGACCAGCCGCTCAGCGAGGCCAGGAACAGGGTCCGTCCGTCAGGGCCGCCGAAGGCGAGATTGGTCGGGGTGGTCAGGTACTCGGCGGTGTAGTCGTCGAGGTAGATCTCGAGAGCGCCCCCGGGTGAGAGACGGTAGACGCGATCGGGCCGCCAGCACCCGATGTACAGGGCGCCGTCCGCAGCGAAGGCGAGTCCGTCCGGCACGGTGCCTTCCAGCCGTAGAAGCTCGACGCGTTCGCCGACCCGGCCGTCCCGCACGTCGTAGGTGGACACGCCGGGTAGGCGAGATTCGACGACGTACAGCCGCTCGCCACCCGGTGCGAACGCGATCCCGTTCGGGAACCGGCGGCACGCGTCGTCGACGATCTCGGGGTCGGCGCCGGGCCGCACCCGGAACAGGAAGCCGTCATCGTTCCCCCAGGCGGAGCCGGAGTCGGAGACCCAGAGCGTTCCGTCCGGCGAGAGGGCCGGGAAGTTGGGGCTGCGGAGCCGCCGGCCTGCTACGGCGTCCACCAGCGGCTCGTACGAGCCGTCGGGCTCGATGCGCAGCACCCGGGCCGTCCCCACATCGCATGCGAAGCAGACACCTGCGCCGTCGAACGCGAGCCCGAGCAGGAACCCGCCGGTCCGGGCGACCACCTCATGGCTGCCGTCGGCCGGGTCGATGCGGAGGAGCTCGCCGTGCTCCGTGCCGCACCAGAGGCACCCGTCGTGCCACGCCACACCCTCCGGGTGGTCGAGGCCGCCGGCCACGGTGACCAGCTCGGTCGTCGCGTCGCGTACGGCTGTCATGTCTCGCGCTCCGGCGTGCACGCCGCCTCCCGCAGGCCCTGCATGTACCCGATCGCGTGCAGGCGGCCGAGCAGCGCGTAGGCGGGATCGTCGTTCGGCTCCCCTGCGAGCGTCGGCACGTGGTCGGGGCGGAGGACGCCGTCGAAGTCGAAGTCGTGCCACGCGCGCATGCACTCGAGCATGTCGGTCTTGCCCTCGTCGTGGAACGTCTCCTCGAAGTCCTCGGGAGTGCCGCAGACGTCGCGGAAGTGGCCGAATGCGATCCGGCCCTGGCGGCCGAATGTCCGGATCACGTCGGGCAGATCGTCGCAGAAGAGCGTGAAGTTCCCCTGGCAGAGGCAGATCGCGTTCGCCTCGCTCTCGGCGATCGTCATCGCGCGCTCGAACGCATCGGCGCTGATCATGATCCGGCTCATGCCCCGCAGCCGTGGGACGGGCGGATCGTCCGGGTGGAGCGCCAGGCGCACGCCGGCTTTCTCCGCCACCGGCACGACCTTCGAGAGGAAGTGCTCGAAGGCTTTCCAGAGCTGCTCGGGCTCCACCACACCCGCCCAGGTCGGCGGCGCATCCTGCATGTCGGCGAGCCGGAAGGCCGTCACGAAGGCGCCCCCGCGACCGGCCCTGGTGATCGAGGTGCGCTGCCAGTTGATGCAGGCCATCCAGTTGTAACAGAGCATCGGGATGCCGAGCCGCCCCATGTTGCGGACGAGCGTGCAGAACGCTTCGATCTCCTCCTCCCGCCCCGGCAGCCCGAGCCGCGCGCGGTCCATCGGCGGCCAGTCCTCGAGGCCCGCCAGGGTCAGGCCGGCCGACTCGTACCGCTCCTTCAGCCTCGCGAGCGGGACGAAATCCCAGGGGTGGTCGCCGGTGTCGTCGTGCACTCCGTCGGGCGACCGGTCGAGCTCCGAGATCACCTCGGTCACCCCTACCTGCTGGATCACGCGCCAGAAGGGGATGTAACTCGGCTTGAAGTACTCGGCGAAGCGGACCATCGTTGCAGCCGGTCAGAGGACGCCGTAGGAGCGGAACGCCTCTGACACGGACATGCCTTCGGCGAGCTTCTGCCGCATCAGGTTCTCGCCGGCAACCTTCTCCTCGGCCAGCGAGATCACCTGCTCCGCCAGCTGGCGCGGGATCACGACGACGCCGTCATGGTCGCCGAGAATGAGATCTCCCGGGTTGACCGTGACGCCGCCGCACTCGATCGGCACGCCGACGGCGTCCACGTCGATCCGGCCGAGGGAGTCGTAGGCGAGCGCCCCCGCCACGAACGTCGGGTACCGCATCTCGATCAGGGCCTTGGTGTCGCGTGCGTAGGCATCGGCAACGAGCCCCCGGGCGCCGCGGTACAGCGACGCAGTCGCGAGCAACTCGCCCCAGTACGAGCCGCTGCAGGTCGAGACGACCATCACGTCGCCCGGCTGCTGCGCGTCGACCGCCTCGAGCTCGCCGCTGTACCAGAGGCTCTGATCCGGCGCCTGGTCGACCTCGACGAGGTGCACCGTGAGCGCATACCCGGCCACCACGGCTTCCGGATACAGGGGCCGGATGTGCGGTGCCATCACGTTGGTGCGCACGCCCACCTGGTCGAGGCAGTCCGCAACGACGGCGACGTAGAGCTGCTCGAGCCGCGCGATCAGCGCGAGGTCGCGCTCGTTCTGGTGCCCGACTTCGGTCATCAGCCACTCCTCGCTTGATCGTTCAACCGGAGCAGCGTAGCCCCATCGCGGCCGCTGGTCAACCCCGTGCGTCGCCCGGCTACGACGCCCCTCGGCGGGGGCTCTTGACACCGGGGGGCAGATGACTAATACTGGCGCGCTTGAACGATCAACTTCGTCCTCGCACAGCCTCGGGAGGAGTGACTGATGGGTGAACGACCTGCCGCCGCGCAAGCGCATTTCGCACGACGCGCAACCGGCTTCGTCCGCGACATCCGCATGCGGGACGCCGTCATCTTCAACGTGCTGCCGGCGTGCCCCGGCCTCGTCCTCGCAGTCTCGATCTTCTGGATCCTCTCGGCGTTCTCCGGCGTCAACATCTACGCCGCGATCCTGATCACGGTCGTCTGCTCGTTCCTGATCTCCGGCGCGTTTGGCCTGCTCTCCCAGATCATGCCGCGATCGGGCGCCGACTACATCCTGGTCTCGCGCTCCGTGCACCCGGCCCTGGCAATCGGGTCGAGCATCCTGATCGGCGTCTCGTCGTTCCTCGCGCTCGGCTACTGGGGCGTGTTCACCTCGAAGGTCTGCCTCGGCCCGATGCTGACCATGGTCGGCGTCTCGGCCGACTCGGGCACGCTCCAGAGCTGGGGGCAGACCATCTCCGACAAGCCCGGCAACATGATCATCGGGTTCATCGAGATCGCGATCCTCGTCGGGATCATGATGGTCGGCACGCGGCTGATGATGCGCATCCAGGCGTGGCTGTTCTACGCCGCCATGGCCGGCATGCTGCTGGCCGCCGTCACGCTCCTGACCACCTCGCGCAGCGAATTCGTTACGGCCTACAACGACTACGCGCGTCCGTTCACGAACAAGCCGGACACGTACCACTACTTCATCGCGGAGGCCGACAAGGCAGGCGTCGTGACCAGCGGCGCCACCAACTGGCACAACACGATCATCGCGTCCGGCGCCATCATCGCGTTCGGGGTGTGGGTGTGGTTCTCGACGAACCTCGCCGGTGAGATCCGGCAGGCAGGCACCCGGAAGAACTGGTACTCGATGCTCCTGGGCCTGGCGGTCACCTTCGGCACCATCTCCGTGATGGTGGCCCTGCTCTACCACACGGTCG
>Ga0315283_10002606_pt1 | contig 15130 bp, 15 predicted proteins | sample YL17G09_0_MG_FD_204541 | JGI IMG/M metagenome (GOLD analysis project Ga0315283, IMG submission 204541) | Sediment microbial communities from Yellowstone Lake, YNP, Wyoming, USA - YL17G09_0 | ecosystem: Environmental > Aquatic > Freshwater > Lake > Sediment | place: USA: Wyoming | collected... | reverse complement strand
CTGGAACATGCCAGCGACATTCAAATCGTCGCGGAAGCTGGCGATGGCGAGATAGCCCAAAACCTGATCCAGCAACATCATCCCGATGTAGCTGTCCTTGACATCCAAATGCCGAAAGTCAGTGGCATCGAAGTTACTCGCTGGGTGCGAGCAAATATGAAAAATGTTGGCGTGCTCGTCCTCACCGCCTACAACGAAGACCCTTATGTGATGGCTGTACTTCAAGCTGGCGCAAACGGCTACGTGCTCAAGACGGCCTCTCCGGAGGAGCTCATCCAGGCAGTAAGGGACGTCCACGAGGGGAAATCGGTTCTGGACGAAACTGTCGCCAAAAAACTCATGACACACCTTTTTAGTGGCTCTAAAACCCCAGCTGTCGAAGAGCTCACCCACCGGGAATTGGAGGTGCTTTCCCTGGCTGCTAAAGGCTTTACGAACAAAGCGATCGGGGCACAATTGGGTATCAGTGACCGTACAGTTCAAGGCCACCTGGCGCATATTTTCAACAAGCTCCAGGCCAACAGCCGGACAGAAGCAGTCATGCGAGCGGTTTCTTTAGGCTGGATTTCACAGGATATTGGAACGATCGCCGAAGAATAAAGCATTCATGTCTCAACCGAGTAATCATTCTAATCGGCGATTTTCCTTACCGTGGCGGGGTCTGATCTGGCAATTGTTTGTAATCACAATCTTGCCGCTGACGGTGCTGGTGCTGGTAATCGCCTTTGGCAGTCTCAACGTTCACCAAAAAGCAATGCGCGCGCTGGTTGGAGAGCGTGACGAACGAGCTGTCCGGACAGCCGCAGCTGCCTTGGAAGAGCAGTTGAAACACCGGGAGAGCGCAATTCGCGGCCTGTCTCAACGCGCTCAGGATGCCAGTCCTATTGCTATCCCTGGAATATTATCTTCGTCGGATTACCTCCTATCTGATTTCAATTCTGGCCTGGCTTTCTTCCGTCCAGATGGCTCGTTAGCGAGCTCTACCGGTGACCAGGTTCTATGGACGGATCTCGCAAGTCGAATAAGTCCCGTAATAGCCAACCTCACGGCGAAGAATGGCAATCCTACCCTAATCACCAGTGCCTTTACCCACCCGACGACCGGTGAAAAGATGGTCCTGGTTCTTGCAGTTTCCCCAGAACAAAAATGGATAGCAGCCGGCGCCTCTTCGGCCGCCGACATGGTGAGCCACACATTAACCAATGCCTTCTCCAGCGGCGCCCAGGCCTCTGCAGTGATCGTTGACGCTGGAAAAAATATACTTTACCAGGTTGGTCCATTCTCTTATGCAGGCGACTTCACCACCCATCCTGGCATCGCCGAAGCGCTTCGTGGCGAAAGTGGCGCCACCTACATCCAGGTCGATAATAGCGAACACGTGGTTAGTTATGCCCCAATTCCACCTCTCGGTTGGGCATTGGTCCTGGAAGAACCCTGGGAAACGGTAGCCACACCCACCCTTCGCACCACCCAGATCGCTCCACTCGTGCTGGTGCCGGTACTGCTGCTCACGTTGCTCGCACTGTGGTTTGGCCTGCGCCAGATCGTCCAGCCGTTACGATCCCTGGAATCGAAGGCGGCTACGTTGGCCTGGGGCGACTTTAAGACCATCGAAGGGTCGGTTGGCGGGATCCCTGAAATCCGTCAATTGCAAGCCGAGCTGGTGCACATGGCCCGCAAAGTCCAGGCTGCCCAGCAGGGCCTGCACGATTACATCGGCGCTATCACGGCTGCTCAAGAAGATGAACGTCTTCGCATGGCGCGTGAATTACACGACGACACCATCCAGGCCTTGATCGCCCTCAAACAGCGCGTGCAGCTTGCCCAAATGGCGCTGCGTGACATCCCGGAAGCCAATTCTCTTAACGAGATCGCAGCTTTGACCGAGCAAACCGTCGAGGACCTGCGCCGGATAACACGCGCCTTACGCCCTATATATCTCGAAGATCTGGGACTGGTTACCGCGCTGGAAATGCTGGCGCGTGAGACCAGCCAGGCGGCTAACATACCCATAGAGTTCCAACGCCAGGGAATGGAGAAGCGTTTGAACCCAAACGTGGAACTGGCATTATATCGCATGGCCCAAGAAGCGTTGACCAACGTCGCCCGGCATGCCCAGGCCTCTCACGCCTGCCTGAGAATATCATTCACACTCCAGGATGTCACCATGCAGGTAACCGACGATGGCAAAGGTTTCGATGTCCCCAAAAGCCCGGCCGAATTCTCTCCCAGCGGGCACTTTGGATTGTTAGGATTGCATGAACGAGCAGAGTTGATCGGGGCCAAATTTGATATCGAATCTACAAATGGCCAGGGAAGCAAAATTACACTCCATTTACCGGTTTAAGTAGATGAACGCTTATCCGTATTTACCCCTTCCCATTATGATGATTGGGCTAGGATCCGAATTGGAGGTAGACATATGACCCAGACATACAGGATATTGCTGGTATTCATTACCATGCTGCTGGCAGCCTGCAAGAGTACCCCTGCACCGACACCGGCTGTTATAGTGGTTGGACAACAGGTTTCCGTCCCCGGTGGAACCTACACCGACGTCTTACCGGCTGAGCTGCAAACCATGCTGGCTAACAAGGATTTCACCTTCGTTAACGTCCACATCCCGTTCGAAGGGGATATTGCCAATACCGACCTCTCAATCCCTTACGATCAAATTGGTCAAAATCTAGATAAACTGCCGGCCGATAAAAACGCCAGGATTGTGCTGTACTGCCGCAGCGGACGTATGAGCAGTATTGCAGCCAAAACACTCGTCAGCCAGGGTTATGCGAACGTATGGAACCTGTCGGGTGGGATGGTAGCTTGGGAGCAAGCTGGTCTCCCCATTAAAAGGTAAGGTAGGCTTAGCCGAACATCATGAATCAATCGATCCCTTCCGTAAGTGCACCTTCCCTGGGCCGGCGTCTCACAACCTTTCTCCACGCCGTGCTGTTCGTCCTCGGCTTCTCTCTTGTCTTCATCGTGGGTTGGGGCGGAGCGGCGACGACACTAGGCCGGTTATTTGGTCAATACAAAGTGATCATTGGGCAGATCGGCGGCGTTGTCGTTATCGCGTTTGGCCTCGTCACCTTGGAGGTTCTGAAACTGCCGTGGCTTTATTACGATACCCGGCCTGAGTGGAACCCGAACAAACGGAACGGTTTGGTTTCCGCCGGACTGATGGGCGTCTTTTTCGCTGCCGGTTGGACGCCTTGCATTGGCACTACTCTCGGCGCGATCCTCACCCTTGGCTTCAGTCAGCAGACGGTTGCGCAGGCAATGGTGCTCTCCAGTGGTTATGCCTTGGGTCTTGCGATTCCATTCCTCCTAATCGGATTAATGATGGACCGTGCGTCCACTTTCGTTTACCGGATGCGCCGCCACCAGCGCGGCATCCAAATCTTCAGTGGATTTTTCCTGATCGGCATTGGGGCGATGCTACTCAGCGGGCGCATGACCCTGATTGCGATTTGGGCGCAGCGTAATGGTTATTACATCAACCCTACCTTTGGCGGCGCTGCCGTGCCAAGCTATCTAATCGCGATCCTGGCTGGATTGATTTCATTCTTATCTCCATGTGTACTCCCGTTGGTCCCGGCTTATGTCGGTTACCTCAGCGGCCAGACGGTCAATAGCATGCGAAAAAAGGAGGAAAGCTGACTTGTGAACTGAACTTCTACCAATATGCGTAATAACCGGTGGCAATTTCTCTTTATTTTTCTTACGCTATTTATTGTCGGTGTTATCCTGTATAACCTGCCCCCCCGTCAAGAGCCGTTTAGATTGGCGGGTAGATGAATTGCGGGCACGAGTAAAATATGCCTTCTCTCCACCTGAACAGGTCGTATTTGTGCCACAAAGCGCCAGTACGTCCAAACCTCAAGATCCATCGCCTACGCCCAGCCTAACCCCCACCCCACCACCGCTCAGGTCGACTCCGACATTCACTCCGTCTCCCACACCGACGCTCTCCCCCACCCCCATCCCTGGAAGTGCCCAACTCAGTGGTTTCCGGCACGAATACCAGGGCTGGAACAACTGCGGTCCCGCCACGCTTTCTATGGCGCTTTCTTATTGGGGCTGGAAGGGAGACCAATACGCCATCGCCTCGCTTACCAAGCCCAACCCACGCGATAAAAACGTCATGCCTTACGAAATGGCGGACTACGTAGAGACTCAAACAGATCTTAAAGTAATCAGCAGGGTGGGTGGAGAGCTGGATTTGCTCAAGCGTTTTGTGGCCGCTGGCTTTCCGGTGATCATCGAAAAGGGTTTCGAGGACCCGAAATTCGACGGCTGGATGGGGCAATACGAGCTGATTACAGCTTATGATGATACGAGCAACCGATTCACTGCTCAAGACTCCAATATGGGACCCAACCTCAAGCTGCCTTATGATTACGTACAGTCTTACTGGCGGGCGTTCGATTTCACCTACCTGGTGATTTATCCTACGGATCGCGAACGAGATGTATTGGCAATTCTTGGATCTCAGGCAGATAAAGCCTATAATGACCAATTTGCGGCTCAAAAGGCCTCCGACGAAATTACCGCTCTGTCTGGCCGCGATTTGTATTTTGCCTGGTTCAACCGGGGTTCCAGCCTGGTTGCTCTGCAAGACTACGCCGGCGCGGCTGCCGCTTACGACCAGGCCTTTTCCCTTTATCCATCCATTCCAGAGAAGGAGCGTCCCTGGCGGATGATGTGGTACCAGACCGGACCCTATTGGGCATATTTCTACTCCGGCCGCTATCAGGATGTGATCGACCTGGCGACTAAAACATTGGATAATATGAGTGAACCGATTCTGGAGGAGAGTTACTATTGGCGTGGATTAGCACGCGAAGCGATGGGGGATGTCAAAGGCGCGATTAAAGATTTCCAGGCCAGCTTAAAATATCACCCTGGATTTGAACAGAGCATCTCCAAGCTTATTCAGGTTGGAACTCCTGTCCTTTCATCTCCTTAATACATCGTGCATACGATGGTTCTTAATTGAGAATATAGGCAAAAGTGCTTGTGCCTCTATACGACAGATGGCGCTTGGCTCTTCGTCCGGCGTTGCGTATACTGGGGGAAGTTTTGGTCACCTCGCCCTCGAACAAACCAGCACCGGGCGGGCTGTGCTGCAAGAACCAAGCGGCGAGCAGGATGTACTCGACCGCACAAAACCAACCGGTTTGGTCGTCGGCGTAGTCATTGTCGCCCTGGTCAGCCTGGCGATCGGTGTTTTCCTGGTGCGCGAGCCAGACAGAGTAGAATAACTTGAATTATCAGATAGAAAGCGCGGTAGGATTGTCTTAATAAATAAGTCTGAAAATGATGACCTTGATTGAAAACCCATTGCTGCAGACCCGCCTGCCAATTCAACTCGATCAAGAAAGCGAGTTGGTTGCCCAATTTACAGAAGCGACAAGTGAGGTTGGAATATACTCCGATAGAACTGCCGTCGTCAATTTTTATGTGGCGCTCAAGTCCAGGCCGTTGATGATATTGACCGGTCCAGAGAAAAGCGGCAAGATAGCACTCGTTCGATGTCTGGCGCGGAGTTTGATGGGCGGCGATTGCCCGCAATACCAGATGCTTGTCGGGCACCCCTGGTCGTCTGAAAAAAGTGACAATATCGCATTATTTACCCAAGCCCAGACAAGCCTCACTTCAGAAAAACTACTCTCATTGATCGAAGAAGCCTGGCATCCGGAAAACACTCATCGTTTATACATCGCATGCATCACACGCCTGAGCCCGGCAGAGTTGTTGAGCTTTTTCACCGAGGTTTCTTATCAGCTCCGGAATGGAGAACTCATGCAATTCGGGGACGTCCATTTTTCAGAGCCTTTGCCTTTTCCCCCTAATCTCTTTTTGATCGGGACAATGGACACGCCACACTTCGACTTGTGGAACAAGGACTTGCTATCGAATGCGACGGTCGTTCATTGGCCAAAAGCGGGCCTACTCACCCGTACATATCTAAAGAGGGACTTCTCATCTCAGGAAAGTGAATTCTTGCGCTCCTGCACTCGTAACAGGCAGGCCGTCTACCATAAAATTCACGCTATCTTGGGTTGGCAGCGACAACCTTTGAGACCTTTGGTAGAAATTGAAGCCGTTTTGCAAGACCATAACATTCAATTCTCAGATTCGTTGATCGATGAAGCGATGGTATACCTGGCAAACTCCTGGTCTAGTCAGGGCAATGGACTTTTTGACCCATCTACTTCCCGCAATCTGGAGATCGCGCTCGATCTGGCTATCGCCCAAACTATTCTGCCTCACACGGCGGATGCGATGCAACGTAATCCAGTGTTGCGTGAAGAATTGCTTGCGGTCTTGAGCGGTCAGTTCCCGCGCTCGGCTGCGTTTATATCGGCCTTGGCTAACCGGTATCAGGACGGATTAATCGGCGAAACCATAGAGTACGACTCTTCTACCTATCTACGAAAGGAGGTGAGATTTATGGTCAAAGACTTGGTGTGCGGTATGGAAATTGATCCAAAGACAGCCGCAGGACAGTCCGATTACATGGGACAGACGTATTATTTCTGCTCGCTGGGTTGCAAGAAAGCCTTCGATAAAGAGCCAGAGAAGTATGTCAAAGTCCAGGGGCATGCCTCTGAACACGGTCATCATCACTAGCACCGATCCCGATCAGGGACAGATGAATGAATGCCTTTTGTCCCTGCCAACCCTCCCGCAGATGAGGAGCTTACAGGTAATTAGCACGTCTGAAATCTGCGGGAGGGTAAAGGAAACTTTTAGAGGACGCAACTCGAAATGATCACCATCAATATTGACCCTGTAATCTTTAGTATTGGCCACTTTATGTTGCGCTGGTACGCCTTGATCGTCATTACCGCCATCCTCGTCGGAGTATGGTTAACCGCCCGCGAAGCTGAACGCAAAGGGTTTAAGAAAGAAGAAATCTATGACAGTGCGCTTTGGGTAATCATCGCCGGAATAATCGGTGCGCGTTTGTTCCACGTGTTGGATCATTGGCCGGACGAGTTCGCTGCCAATCCGATACGAGCGCTTTACGTTTGGGAAGGCGGGCTGGCTATTTGGGGCGCGGTGATCGGCGGTTTGATCGCAGCTGCCATAATCGCCCGGCGACGCGGGTGGAGACTGCCGGTCTTATTAGACGCGGCTGCTCCTGGACTCGTTCTGGCGCAGGCCATCGGGCGCTTCGCTTGCATCATCACCGGCGACGCCATGGGCAAACCTACGACCGGCCCTTTTGGCTTCGCCTATACCAGCCCGAACGCTATGGTCCCTAAACTGGGAGTGTACTATACCCCCATGCCGGTGTTCGAGATCATCGCCAATCTGGGTATCTTCCTTTTGCTTTGGCGGCTGCGCAAACGCAACTGGCCGGATGGCTTGTTATTCCTGCTCTACCTGAGCCTGTATAGCCTGGAAAGGTTCTTCCTGGGCTTTACCAGCTCGTATCAAATCATTGCCTTCGGATTGACTCAATCGCAAATCATTGCCCTCATTGTTCTGATTGTTGCTCTCCCGATCATCCTGCGGATGCAAATCCACCGCCATAATGTTGCCGTGACAAGGTGAACCAGGCGTTTTCCCGAAGATGTGCTGCGAGCTTTAACCAGCGTGGTGGCCTATGCTGAAATTGGACCGGCATAGGCCACTTTGCTTGTATTGAAACAGGTAGAAGTGCGCTTATCAATTCCTCTTGTCCCTTGTACACTCTTATTGTAAAAATTCGGGGGGCTCAGACCCCCTACAATTACAGAAAGGTTTATATATGAACATCAAAGATCCTGTGTGTGGGATGGAAATAATGCCTGAAGAGGCTTTCACAACCCGCCAATCAAAAGGCCGCACATTTTATTTCTGCTCAGAGAACTGCGTTGAGCAGTACGACGCTTCGCCCGAAAAATATACTCCAGCGATACCGTCTGCAACCACTGGTGTTGCCGAGGATGTAAGCGGTCCACTGAGACTAGAGCTCCCAGTACATGGACTCAACCGTTCAGGCGGTCCTGCGTTATCGCAGGCGCTACAGGCTGTACCTGGTGTAAACAGAGTCAATGTAAATGCACGTACTGGCCGTGCCACGATCGAGTACGACCCAACCCGTGCAAAGGCCACTGACTTTGTAGATGCTGTACGCTCCGCCGGGTTTAGCACCGATGGCCAATCCCTCCGGCTGAAGGTGAGTGGGCTGTACTGCGCTGAATGCGTGGGGCGTATTGAAGATGCCCTCAAGTCCACTCCCGGAGTATTTGATGCAACCATGAACGCGGCTACCAACGAAGTGCGGGTGGAATACTCGCCCGTGATTGGTGATTTGAATGCTTTAACTCGGGCTGTGGAAAGCGCCGGGCCATATAAAGCCACTCGCGCGTCGGAAGCCTCCGAGCCAGAAATGGATAAAGAGGGGCTGGAGATGGAGAAGGAATATCGCTCTCTGATGCGCAAGTGGTGGTTCGCCGCGGCAGTGGGTGTGCCGACGATGATCCTGTCCTATCCCTGGATTTTCCCTGTTTTGCGCGATTGGTTTCCGCGCGGTAGCCCGCAGCTCATGTACATCTGGTATGGCATGGGGATTGCCAGCCTGGCAGTCCTGGTTTACTCGGGCAGCCAGTTCTTCACCGGCGCGTGGGAAGGTCTCAAACACCGCTCGGCCAATATGCACACCCTTATCGCTCTAGGAACTGGAGTGGCCTGGATTTACTCCACCATCGCTATGTTTTTCCCGCAGCTCTTCCCGTCCCAGGAATTTACGGATGTGTACTACGACGTGACCGTGGTGGTCACTGCCCTGGTGGTACTCGGATTGGCGATGGAGATCAAGGCCAAGGGCCGCACGTCTGAGGCCATCAAAAAGCTGATCGGCCTTCAGGCGAAGACGGCTCGGGTGATCCGAGACGGAAAAGAAGTCGACATCCCGGTCGAAGAGGTATTGGTGAATGACATCGTGGTCGTGCGCCCGGGAGAAAAAATCCCGGTGGACGGTGAGGTGTTCGAGGGCCAGTCGGCGGTGGACGAATCCATGATCACCGGCGAGTCGCTGCCCGTCTCTAAGAAAGTCGGCGACGAAGTGATCGGCGCAACGATCAACAAGACTGGCGCGTTCAAGTTCCGGGCCACGAAAGTCGGCAAGGATACAGCCCTGTCCAATATTATCCGCCTGGTTCAGGACGCCCAGGGCAGCAAGGTGCCCATCCAGCGCATCGTGGATCAAGTCTCGGCGTACTTCACGCCCACCGTGATGATCCTGGCTATTATCGGCTTTGTGATCTGGTTTGACTTTGGCCCCAGCCCTGCCTTGACTTACGGGTTGATCGTAGCAGTCACGACGCTGATCATCGCCTGCCCGTGCGCCTTGGGTATGGCAACCCCGATGAGCCTGACCACCGGCATTGGGCTGGGCGCCCAAAACGGCATCCTGATCCGTTCGGGCGATGCCCTTCAGGCGGCTGAAAAGCTGAATGCCATCATCCTGGATAAGACCGGCACGATCACGGTCGGTAAGCCATCCCTCACCGACCTGGTTCTGGCCTCTGGACAGAATGAAACGGACGTGTTGCACCTGGCTGCCTCGGTGGAGAAATCCTCAGAACACCCGCTGGCATTGGCGATTGTGGAAGGCGCGCAGGCGCGTGGGCTGAAATTGAGCGATGTGCAAACCTTCGAAGCCATTCCGGGTCATGGAGTCTCTGCTGCCGTCGATGGTCGTTACGTGTTGATCGGTAACCCGAAGCTGATGAACCGGGAAGGCATCGCCCTGGGCAGCCTGGAAGAGAAATCGAAAGAATTGGCTGACGATGGCAAGACACCCATGTATATAGCGATTGACGGGCAGGCGGCTGGCATCATCGCCGTAGCCGACACGGTCAAGGAAGACTCGAAAGCTGCTATTGCGAAGCTCAAGAAGATGGGCCTGGAAGTGGTGATGATTACCGGCGACAACGAACGCACGGCAAAAGCCATCGCCCGTCATGTTGGCGTGGACCGTGTGCTGGCCGAAGTGCTCCCACAGGATAAAGCTTTCAATGTCCAGAGGCTACAACTTGAGGGTAAAAAGGTCGCCATGGTGGGCGATGGCATCAACGACGCCCCCGCCCTGGCCCAGGCCGACATCGGCATGGCCATTGGCACTGGTACGGATGTGGCGATCGAAGCTTCGGATATAACTCTAATCAAGGGCAGCCTGATGGGTGTGGTCACTGCCATCCAGCTCAGCCGGGCTACGATGCACAACGTGTATCAAAACCTGGTCGGAGCATTTATCTATAACTCGGCCGGCCTCCCTATCGCTCTCGGTGTCCTCTACCCGTTCTTCGGCATTTTGCTTTCACCGTTGCTGGCTGCATTGGCCATGTCCTTTAGTAGCGTCACAGTGATTAGCAACGCCAACCGTCTCAAAGGTTGGAAACCATCGAATTGATAATTTGGGATTGTAGATTGCTGGTTGGAAATCCAATACACAATCAACAATCTACAATCAGAAATGGAGAAAAGAAATGACCCCCGATAAAATTCTTGTTACCTTTGGCGGCTTGGCCGCTATCGCCTTCATCGTATGGTTCTTCTGGCTGGTGAAGAAACCCGGCGTGAAAGCCGCCCTGAGCAGCAGCGGTTACCAGGAGATCATGGTGCTGGTTAAAGGCGGTTATACCCCCGATGTGATCGTCGTGGAAAAAGGCAAACCCGTTCGCCTGAACTTCGTCCGCGCAGAGTCGGCTTCATGCTCAGAAATGGTACTGATACCTGACTTCAAGAAGAGCGCCAAGCTCCCTGAAGGTGAGACCGTACCGGTGGAGTTCATGCCAGATAAGGCCGGGGAGTTTGAGTTCCAATGCCAGATGGGCATGCTGCGCGGCAAGCTAATCGTGGAATAACCTCAACTCAATTTCTCTTCCCGTTAAAGCGCCATTCGCTTACAGCATGCGGTATTCTGCGCATGTCAAAATGAGCCGAACGGCGCTTACTCTTAATAAACTCGGGTGATATCGTAATAGATAAATCTTTGCAACAGAAAGGAAGGTTGTCGTGAACGTAGAGACTCCGGCTTATGGTCTTTGGCCATTGGTTTTCATCAACGCAGCGGTGTTTATCATCTTTGCCTTCAGCTTCACAAAGCCGCGTACCCCACGCGACTGGCGTTCCTTGGGTGCCTTCTCGGCCTTTCTGGTTGCGCTGTTTACCGAGATGTACGGCTTCCCCCTCACGATCTACCTGCTGTCCGGTTGGCTCAGCAGCCGTTACCCGGGGCTAAACCTGTTCGCTCACAATACCGGGCACTTGTGGAACACGCTCCTGGGCTTGAAAGGCGCTGCTCACTTCAGCGCCATCCATCTTTTCAGTGAGGCGCTCATCGCGGGTGGTTTTATCCTGATCGGAGTAGCGTGGAAAGTGCTTTACCAGGCCCAGCTTACCCAGCAGGTGGCTACGACCGGGCCTTATGCGTTTCTACGCCATCCTCAATACACCGGGTTTATCCTGATCATGGTGGGCTTTCTGGTCCAGTGGCCGACGGTGCTAACGCTGCTCATGGACCCCATCCTGGTAACCATGTATGTGCGGCTGGCCAGGCGAGAAGAGCGTGAGGCAAAGTCGTCATTTGGAGAGGCCTATCTCCGCTATGCAGCGAATACGCCCGCTTTCTTCCTACGCCTGAAACTGGAGTCAGCGAATCAACAACATCCCGGCCCGTGAACCGGGTCGATTCGTATATAACAACCCGGTCTCATCATATACGCAAAACTGCGCATTCAATAACACGCCGAATGACGCTCACACCCGGCACGAGCTGGGCGTAAAATCTTATAAAGTCGAATAGACTTTGAAATGGAGATAACAGCTATGGAACATCACACATCTACAAGTGCGGGATTCCCCCGTTTGTTAGGTATACCGACCGTGGTCTGGGTAATTCTGGCTGGAGTCGCTGCCGCCCTGATAGCTATATTCGTGTTCAAAGTGGCCACTGGTACAGTCCTAACTTATGGCTTTCTCAGCTTGATGCTTTTACACCATATGTTCATGCACGGCGGGCATGCTTCACACGGCGCTCACGACAGTCAAACCAGCTTAAAAGCTGGTGACGAGACCGATAATGATCAAAATGCTGCTCACGCTGGGCATGGTGGTTGCCATTAGAGGAGAGTACATCAATGAACGATACCTGTTACGTTGAACCCATTCAAAAAATTGTCGCCGATGAAGAACGACAGAAGGTCGAAATGGCCTTTCTTACAGTATGGGGGATGGGATGCCCCAATTGTGCAGCGCGTGTCCGCAATAGCCTGCTCTCGCTGAACGGGGTGGTGAATGCCTTCGTAGATCATAACACTGGCATGGCTGGAGTAGCCTTCAACCCTGAGCTGGTTACGGAAGAGATTATGCTCAGCGCTGTATCCCACGCGGGCAATGATGGACGACATGAATATGGCGCGCAATTATTAAGCATGGAGGTGTCGCCATGATGGGTGGAGGCGGCTTAATGTTAGTTTTCGGCTTACTGTTTATGCTGCTGTTGATCGGATTGCCGGTACTTTTGATCGTCGCAATCGCAGCGGGAGTGTGGGGACTGACGGGACGTCGGGCCACGCCGGTATCCTCACCTCCAGCGAATAGCGGGCCATCTGGGCAAGCAGCCTCCTTCACGCGCTATTGCTCCCACTGTGGCCAGGGCTTGCAGACCGATTGGACGCACTGCCCTCAGTGTGGAGCCCCTAATTAAATTCGAAGCATAGGAGAAAACAAGCTATGAGCAAAACAGTCAAATCTAAAAAGGTCAGCGGGAAAAAAGCTCGCCAGGAAACTCCGGTGGTGGTCTATGTGTGGGTTTTTGGACTCGGCATAATGAGCTATCTTATCGCCAGAATTGCTCTGGGCGCATTTCCCCACCCTGTTCATTGGTTATCGGGAATTGTAGGAGCAGCGGTCGGGTACGTTGTCGGCTGGATCTGGTACCGCAAGCGGGGTGACGTGTTTTAAGCTATCTATGTCAATTGTGACATAAATGGTTTATTAAGTGTTCAGCATACGACCTCCAATAAACTTAAGGCTGTTACGGCATGTGGCGGCAAGATCAAAGTCTCCACCCGTTACCCCAGCGCGCTCAACCGCGGTGAGCGTGTGTACTTTTGTACTCGCGGCTGCCTGCGAGCATCTGAAGCCGATCCGCACCCCTTTATGGTTGGCGAAATTGAACACCCAAGCGAAGAAGATTGATGCTCGTCTTCGTTTACAACGCGGGAGCAGCGTTACCAGGAATTGAAATGGATAAATATCACCTTGAGATAGTGCCAAAAATCATAAGCAGAAATGCTTATCGCTTTTGCGCCATTTGGCGCTGTTTTTTGACCGAGTAATCCGGTAAGATAACTCGTGATAAAAGTCACTAAACGATCCGCAAAATTATCTTTACAAAGGAGCATCCAATGACAACTCAAACACGGCAAGGAAATATCACCATAACCGATCCGCCTGTGGCACGCGCCTTGTTCAGCAGCACCCGCTGGGCTTGGCTCTGGTTGATTGTGCGGCTATACGTAGGCTATACCTGGCTGACCTCCGGCTGGGGTAAGCTCAGCAACCCGGCCTGGGTCCAGACCGGAGAAGCTTTGAAGGGGTTCTGGCTGCGGGCGGTAGTTATCCCCGAAGCTCCCGCCCGGCCGCTGATCGCTTTCGATTGGTACCGCACTTTTATACAAACTTTACTCGACAGCGGCAGCTACACCTGGTTTGCCAAGCTGGTCACGGCGGGCGAGATACTGATCGGTCTGGCCCTGATTCTTGGGGCGTTTACCGGCATCGCCGCTATCTTTGGGGCTTTCATGAACTGGAACTTTATGATGGCGGGAACTGCCAGCATCAGCCCGGTTTTGTTCTTCCTGGCGATTTTGCTCATCCTTGCCTGGAAGACCGCTGGCTGGTGGGGTTTGGACCGTTGGCTGCTGCCTCTACTGGGGACCCCCTGGCAGCCGGGAAGGCTGCTGGGTAATGCTGCCTCTGATGGGGTCCCCCTGGTAGCCGAGAAGACTGCTGGGTAATGCTGCCATTCCGGCGGACCACGAATGTGCTTGCGGCGATGACTGCCGCTGCGCGCCGGATACAGCTTGAATAAGAAGTCTGGTGCATTCTATGGTGAAAAACCAAATCCAATCCATGTAATAGTTCATCTCCCTGCCTCCCGCAGAGGTAAAGTCTGCGGGAGGCTTTCTGACAAGTATGTTAAGTTCGCGAGGAATATATCGAGGATGATCACCGATACAGACGATAAGTATCTTGGATATCAAAGAGGGGGTTCTCCCCGCACCCAATCTTTGCAGTTATATCGACTGTTGGAATCGGCCACACCGGTCACCTGGGAGACCGTCATCGTAGGGATACTGGCTCTCACGGCAGTCATCACCCGCCTCTGGGGGCTCGGGGTTCGGGTGATGAGTCACGACGAGAGCCTGCATGTCTATTATTCCTGGCTGCTCGCTACCGGTAAAGGCTTTACGCACAACCCAATGATGCACGGGCCATTCTTGTTCGAGTCCACAGCATTGATGAATTTACTGTTTGGGGCCAGCGATTTCACTTCTCGACTGGTTCCGGCGATACTGGGGATGTTCATCGTAATCATTATCCCGCTCCTGTTCAGACCCTGGCTGGGGCGGGTTGGCTCGCTGACAACTTCTGTTTTCCTGCTGATTTCCCCCTTCATCTTGTATTTCTCACGATATATTCGCCACGATATCCTGGTGATTGCCTGGACCCTGCTGGCAATTCTCGCCATCTTTCGCTACCTGGAGTACCGGCGCGAGCGAGATTTGACCTTACTGGCTGTGGCGCTTGCCTTAATGGCGAGCACCATGGAAATCGCCTTTATTTACCTGGCGATCCTGGCCGGATACCTGGCTCTACGGGCGATCGCAAAGCACCTCCTTGCATGGCAGGCATTGCGCAAGTCGTCCGAATTCGATTTGTTGGTCGTTCTAACTACCCTGGGAGCCTTTTTTTCTTCACCTTTTGCTCTTCTGCTTCTAAACCCTTTCTGGATGCGGTTGACGGACGCACCCTTTATAGATATGAAAATCCTGGATACCCAAGGGATTTCCTGGGCGGCTGGAACGCCCGGATTACGCTTGTGGGGGCTGTTTATCGTCTT
>Ga0315283_10002605_pt1 | contig 15134 bp, 12 predicted proteins | sample YL17G09_0_MG_FD_204541 | JGI IMG/M metagenome (GOLD analysis project Ga0315283, IMG submission 204541) | Sediment microbial communities from Yellowstone Lake, YNP, Wyoming, USA - YL17G09_0 | ecosystem: Environmental > Aquatic > Freshwater > Lake > Sediment | place: USA: Wyoming | collected... | reverse complement strand
ATCCAGTCGTTCTTCGCGACCCACGCCTCGACGACTTTGAGATTTGCCATGCTTCTTTGGATGAGACCTTCGAGACCGATCCCGTCCGCCCACCGGAGCGCGTCAAGGTAATCCTCCACGCACAGAAGCGAAGGGGTGTTGATCGTGTCTGCTTCAAATATCGCCCGGTTGACCTTTCCACCTTTCTTCAGGCGGAAGATCTTGGGAAGCGGCCAGGGCGGATCGTAGGAATCCAGCCGTTCCACTGCGCGGGGGCCCAGCACGAGCATCCCCTGGCCCGCCTCGCTGCCGAGACATTTCTGCCAGGAGAAGGTGGCCACATCGACCTTTCCCCAGTCGATCGGCATCGCAAAGGCGGCGCTGGTGGCGTCGCAGAGGGAGAGGCCCTTCCGGCCGGCCGCGATCCAGTCCCAGTGGGGGATCTTCACGCCGCTTGTCGTTCCGTTCGCGACGAAGACGACGTCGCTCTCCCAATCGACCGCGCCGAGATCGGGAATCTTTCCGTAATCGGCCCGCAAGATCGTGGGATTGAGTTTCAATTGTTTGGCGACGTCCGTGGCCCACCCTTCGGAGAAACTCTCCCAGACCAGGACGGTGACCGGCCGGACGCCCAGCAGGCTCCACATGGCGGCTTCGAAGGCCCCGGTGTCGGAAGCGGGCGTGATACCGATCAGATAATTTTCCGGGATCCCGAGGATCCGTCTTGTTTCCTGAATGGCACAGAGCAGTTTTTCCTTTCCCAGGGCGGAACGGTGGGAACGCCCGACCGCGGCGTTCTTCAACGCATCGAGGTTCCATTCCGGTCTCTTGCTGCAAGGACCGGAGGCGAAATGGGGATTGTTCATGAGCGGTTCCTTTCGTGAAGTGAGGCCAACGGCGAAAAGACATATCAGCATTGAGATGATTACTCAAGCGTTTTTGGATATTGGTTGACGCCGGAAGGGGGAAAGGGTATTTACCATGGCGGAGGTGAGGGTTCCCCGTGAAAAAGATCAAAACCATTTTTTTCTGCCAGAATTGCGGTCAGCAATCGACAAAATGGCTTGGCCGCTGCCCCTCCTGCGGCGAATGGAACCGTTTCGTCGAGGAGGAGATCCGGGACGCCGATGCAGCCTTTTCGGCTAATGTCCGTTTTGATGGCGTTCCCCAATCCATCGAGGACATCACGGCCGACGAGGGGGAACGGCTCCGGACGGGGATCGCCGAACTGGACCGCGTCCTGGGCGGCGGGATCGTCGCCGGATCCGCGATCCTGGTCGGGGGCGATCCCGGCATCGGGAAGTCGACACTGCTTCTCCAGGCCCTGGAGAAGCTGGCCGTTCGGGGCCTGCCGGTTCTCTACGTCTCCGGCGAAGAGTCGGCCCGGCAGATCAAGCTTCGGGGAAAGCGGCTCGGCGCCGCCGCGAAGGATCTCCTGATCCTGGTCGAGGTCGAGCTGGAGAATATCCTGAAACGTATCGAGGAGGTCAAACCCGCAGCGGTCGTCATCGATTCGATCCAGACCGTCTATTCCCCGGTCCTCTCCTCCGCGCCCGGGAGCGTGGGGCAGGTGCGGGAGGCGTCGGGGAGGTTGATTCTCCTCGCCAAAAGAACGGGCATCCCGGTCTTCCTGGTCGGCCATGTCACAAAGGACGGTTCGATCGCCGGGCCGAAGGTTCTGGAGCACATGGTCGATACGGTCCTCTATTTCGAAGGGGATTCGGGCCATGCCTACCGAATCATCCGGGGGATCAAGAACCGCTTCGGCCCGACCCACGAGATCGGGGTCTTCGAGATGCGGGACACGGGCCTCGCCGAGGTTGCCAACCCCTCGGCCTTCTTCCTGGCGGAGCGGCCGGAGGGGGCGGCGGGGTCGGTGGTCGTGCCGAGCATGGAGGGGACGCGGCCGATCCTGATCGAGGTCCAATCCCTGGTCAGTTCGACCAGTTTCGGCATGCCCAGAAGGACGGCGATCGGCGTGGACCACAACCGCGTCTCGTTGCTGACGGCCGTCATGGACAAGATCTGCGGTATCCATCTCGGAAGCAGCGACATTTTCCTGAATGTGGCGGGCGGGGTGAAGGTCGATGAGACGGCGATCGACTTGGGGATTGTATCCGCGATGGCCTCCAGCTTCCTGAACCGCCCGATTGCGACCGGGACCGTCGTCTTCGGAGAGGTCGGTCTGACGGGGGAGATCCGGGGGATCTCCCAGACGGAGGTCCGGATCAAGGAGGCGGCCCGTATGGGCTTCACGCGCTGCATTTTGCCGCGAACGCAACAGAGCGAAAACCGGCAGGGAAAAAACATCGAACTGATCCCGATCCGTTCCCTGAAGGAACTGACGGAGCATCTCTTTTGACGGCTGCTTTATCAACAAAAATTTATCCGACCCGCCTTGACAGCGGAAAATAGATGCTTATGATAGCCGGGACGAACGAGGTCATACGAATTGGTAAATATAATTATAATGAAGAAAGGAGAAGTTGAAGCATGAAAATCAGACCATTGCAGGACAGAGTGATCGTGAAGCGGATCGAGGAAGAAGCGAAGACCAAGGGAGGGATCATCATTCCCGACACGGCCAAAGAGAAGCCGATGGAAGGGCTGGTAATCTCCGTAGGGAAGGGCAAAACGGCCGATGACGGCAAGCTGATCAAACCGGATGTCAAGGCGGGTGATCGGATCCTTTTCGGCAAGTATTCTGGGACCGAGGTGAAGATCGACGGCGACGAGCTTCTGATCATGCGCGAGGACGACATCCTTGGCATCTTAGAGAAATAATAAATTGATCATATGGAAGGAGGATACAGTAAATGGGAGCTAAGATACTTAAGTACGACGAAGAGGCGAGAAAATCGATTCTCAAGGGTGTCAATACCCTGGCCGACGCGGTAAAGATCACCCTCGGTCCCAAGGGAAGGAATGTGATTCTGGACCGGAGCTACGGCGCACCTACTGTCACCAAGGACGGCGTGACCGTCGCCAAGGAGATCGAGCTGGAAGACAAATTCGAGAACATGGGCGCCCAGATGGTGAAGGAAGTGGCCAGCAAGACGAGCGACGTCGCCGGCGACGGAACCACCACCGCAACGATTCTGGCCCAGGCGATCTTCCGCGAAGGCGCGAAGAGCGTAGCCGCCGGGAGCAACCCGATGGACGTGAAACGCGGGATCGACAAGGCCGTGGACGTGGTCGTGAAGGAGCTCAAGAAGATGAGCAAACCGACCAAGGACGCCAAGGAGATCGCCCAGGTCGGCACCATCTCCGCCAACAACGACGTGGCCATCGGTGCGATCATCGCCGAGGCGATGGAGAAGGTCGGCAAGGAAGGCGTCATCACCGTGGAAGAGGCCAAAGGGCTGGAGACCGAGTTAGAGATCGTCGAAGGGATGCAGTTCGACCGCGGCTACCTCTCCCCGTATTTCGTGACGAACGCGGAGAAGATGGAAGTCGAGCTCGAAGACTGCCTCATCCTCATCAATGAAAAGAAGATCAGCAGCATGAAGGACCTCCTTCCCATTCTGGAGCAGATCGCCAAGATGGGCAAACCTCTCCTCATCATTTCCGAGGACATTGAAGGCGAGGCCCTGGCAACACTCGTCGTCAACAAGATCCGCGGCACGCTCCATGTGGCCGCCGTCAAGGCCCCCGGGTTCGGCGACCGTCGCAAGGCCATGCTCGAAGATATCGCCATCCTGACGGGCGGCAAGATGATCTCCGAGGAGATGGGCTACAAGCTGGAGAACACGAAGATCGAAGACCTCGGCCGCGCCAAGCGGATCATCATCGACAAGGACAACACGACGATCATCGACGGGGCCGGCGACCGCGCCTCTCTCCAGGGCCGGGTAAAGCAGATCCGCGCCCAGGTCGATGAGACCACCTCCGATTACGACCGCGAGAAGCTCCAGGAGAGACTGGCAAAGCTGGTCGGCGGCGTGGCGGTGATCAAGGTCGGCGCCGCGACCGAAACGGAGATGAAGGAAAAGAAGGCCCGCGTAGAGGATGCCCTTAACGCGACCCGCGCGGCCGTGGAAGAAGGGATTGTTCCCGGCGGCGGCGTGGCTTACCTTAGGACGCTTCCCGCGCTGGACAGGATGAAACTGGAAGGCGACGAGGCCGTCGGCGTCCGGATCGTGAAGAAGGCCCTTGAAGAACCGCTCCGAATGATTGCGAACAACGCCGGTGTCGAGGGCAGCATCGTCGTGGAGAAGGTCAAGGATAAGAAGGGCGCTTACGGATTCAACGCCCAGACCGACAAGTACGAAGACATGATCGCAGCCGGTGTTATCGATCCGACGAAAGTCACCCGGTTCGCGCTGCAGAATGCGGCGAGTGTCGCATCACTCATGCTGACCACCCAGTGCATGGTCGCCGACAAGCCGAAGGATGAATCGGCGATGCCGGGCATGCCTCCGGGCGGCGGCGGCGGATACCCCGGCATGGGGATGTAATTCCCGACTGATTTGATTGAACGAATAAGGCCCCGCTGTTTTTCATCATCGGGGCCTTATTTTTTTGTTCAAGAGATAGATCATATTTCTTCCATAAAATTTCCCATCAAAAATCTTGACCGCGTCGTTTTTCTGATATAGAGACGCTCAAAGCGAATGAATGTTCACTCATTTATGGGCGGGGACTGAATTATGAAAACATCAGGCAAACGTGCAGATGTCCTGCAGGCGGCCTTGGAACTCATCGCTGAACGGGGTTTTCACGGCGCCCCGATGGCCGAGATCGCCGGAAAAGCAGGTGTGGCCGCCGGTACAATCTATCGGTATTTCGAAAACAAGGACGTCCTCATCACCGAACTGCACCGGGAATTGGAAGACAAGATCAGCGCGAAGCTTAAGGAAGGCTATCCTGCCGAACGTCCCCTCCGGGAAAGATTTTTATACCTGATCCGGGAACTACTTCGGCATTTTATAAAAAATCCTCGTGATTTTAGTTATATGGAACAGTATTTTCATTCTCCCTACGGCATTTCCCTGCAAAGAGACAGGCTATTGGGCAAGTCCGGCCGACATGATATCGTCATGGATATCTTTAAAGAGGGGAACTCACAGCAGATTCTGAAAGATTTGCCCGTGGTTGTGCTTTTTTCCCTGGCCTTTGGTCCCTTGATCTCCCTGATACGCGACCATGCCCTCGGTTTCGTCAACCTGGACGAAGTCCTGATCAAACGAATTACAGAAGCCTGCTGGGACGCGATTAAAAGGTGATGCCCGTTGCGCTGTGGTGGCGGCGCGATTTGTTCTCTACAGTAAAGAATGAACATTCATTCAGGTCTGTTTTGAATGGATTATCAATGGGTTTCAGCCTCGATCCAGGTCATCATCGGGCGTGATCGACGATGGGTCGCCAAATTTTAAAAGACAAGAGGTGTCGCATGCATTTTTATGACAGGGCCAAACGAAGTGCAGCCGGGGGCATTCTCGCCGGATTCTTGATCCTGGGCATGGGCGGTTGCGGGCAGCAGCCGACCCCGGGAGGATCTTCACAGGGCGGACCCTCGGAAGTCGCAGTTCTGACGATTCAGCCGAGGCGGCTGGTGATCACGACTGAATTGGCCGGGCGGACATCGGCCCATCGGGTCGCCGAGGTGCGTCCCCAGGTGAACGGGATCATTCAAAAGCGCCTGTTTACGGAAGGGGCCGACGTGAAGACAGACCAGCTCCTCTATCAGATCGATCCGGCTCCCTTTCAGGCGGCACTTGAAAACGCCGCCGCGAGTCTCGCCGCCACTCGGAAGAACGCCGAACGGGCGCGTGCGGCGCTGACCGCGAGCCAGGCCGGCATCGCCCGGCAGCGCGCTACCCTGAATTGGGCCCGTACGAACCGCGAACGCTTCGCGGAGGTATTCAAGGACGGGGCGGTTTCCGCCAGCCAGCGCGACCAGACCGCGACCGAGGCCGACGTGGCCGAGGCGGCGCTGCAGGCCGCCGAGGCTCAGGTGGAGAGCGACCGGAAGGCGGTGGCTGCGGCGGAGGCGGCAAGCGAGCAGGCCGAGGCGGCCCTAAAACTGGCCCGCATCCATCTCGGATACACCTCGATCACGGCGCCCATCTCGGGCCGCATCGGCCGATCAGGCGTCACGGAGGGCGCACTTGCGGCGGCGTATCAGCCCATCCCGCTGGCGACCATCCAACAACTGGATCCGATGTACGTGGATGTACACCAATCCACGGCCGAACTGCTGCGGTTGCGGCGCCGCCTGGAGGATGGGCGGCTCAACCAGAACGGGGGGGGCCGGAGCAAGGTCCGCCTGCTTATGGAAGACGACGTCGAATATCCGCTCGACGGGGCGCTTCAATTTCGCGACGTCACGGTCGATCCGACGACCGGATCGGTTATCCTGCGGGTTCTCTTTCCCAACCCGAAGGGAATCCTGCTGCCGGGCATGTTCGTCCGGGCGGTGGTGGAAGAGGGGATCAATCCAAAGGCCATGCTGATTCCTCAGCAGGCAGTCTCACGCGATCACAAGGGGAATCCTCGCACGCTGACCGTGGATGCCGCGGGCAAGGTCGAGCAGCGGATGCTGACACTCGACCGCGCGATCGGAGATCAATGGCTTGTCTCTTCGGGTCTGGCCCCCGGCGATCGGGTGATCGTCGAGGGGATGCAAAAGGCAAAACCCGGCGCCTCCGTAAAGACGGTCCCTTTTGAAACCGGCGGCGAAAAGCGACGCGCGGAGACGAAAAATCCGCACCGGCCGCCTGCGAAATCGAACTGACGGAGGCGTCTGATGCTATCGAAATTTTTTCTGGATCGTCCGGTCTTCGCGTGGGTTATCGCCATCGTCATGATGGCTGCGGGCGGGCTTGCCATTTACAACCTGCCCATCTCGCAGTATCCGCCGATCGCTCCCCCCTCCATCGCCATCGATTCCTTTTATCCGGGCGCCTCGGCGGAGACGGTCGAAAACAGCGTCACCCAGATCATCGAACAGAAGATGACCGGCTTTGACGACATGCTCTATCTCTCCGGTACGAGCGATTCGGCCGGGGCCTCCCGGATCGAATTGACCTTCAAGCCGGGAACCAGTCCCGACCTGGCCTGGACCAAGGTGCAGAACAAGCTCCAACTCGCCATGTCGAGCCTGCCGGAGGTGGTTCAGCGCTCCGGCGTGACCGTCAGCAAATCGACTCGCAACTACCTGATGATTGTGGGTTTGATTTCGGAAGACGGCAACATGAACGGCAACGACCTGCGGGACTATGCCCAATCCAACCTGGAAAAGGTGCTGGCGCGGGTGCCCGGGGTGGGCGAGGTCCAGAATTTCGGCTCCCAGTATGCGATGCGGATCTGGCTGGAGCCCGACAAACTCATTGATTACCGTCTGACCGTGGAGGATGTGATCCTGGCGCTGCGGACTTACAACGTAGAAGTTTCCGCCGGTCAGTTCGGCGGTGCCCCGGCGGTGAAAGGGCAACGGCTAAACGCCTCCATCATCGTGCAGAACCTCCTCCAGACCCCGGAGGAGTTCGCCGCCATTCCCATTCGCACCAATCCGGACGGCGCCATCGTGCGGATTCGGGATGTGGGGCGGACGGAACTGGGGACCGAGTTCTACGACATCGACAGCAATTACAACGGAAAGCCTTCCGCGGGCCTCGCCATCCGGCAGGCGCCCGGTGCCAACGCGCTGGATACCGCCAATGCGGTAAAGAAGAGGCTGGAAGGGATGAGCCCGTACTTTCCGCCGGGGATGAAGGTGGTCTATCCCTACGATACCACCCCCTTTGTTCGGGTGGCCATCCAGGAGGTGGTAAAGACCCTGTTCGTGGCCATCCTGCTGGTCTTTCTGGTCATGTGGCTCTTCATGGGCAATCTGCGGGCCACCCTGATCCCGACCATCGCGGTGCCGGTGGTCCTGCTGGGCACCTTCGCTGTGCTGGGGCTGTTCGATTATTCGATCAACATGCTGACCATGTTCGCAATGGTGCTGGCGATCGGGCTTTTGGTGGACGACGCCATCGTGGTCGTGGAGAACGTGGAGCGGATCATGGCCGAGGAGGGACTTTCGCCCCGGGAAGCGACCGCCAAGTCGATGGAACAGATCACCAGCGCCCTGATCGGCATCGGCCTCGTGCTTGCGGCGGTGTTCGGCCCGATGGCCTTCTTTGGAGGGTCCACCGGAGTCATCTACCGCCAGTTTTCCGTGACCATCGCCGCGGCAATGCTGCTGTCGGTGGTTGTAGCCTTGATCCTCACGCCGGTGCTTTGCGCGGCGTTCCTCAAACCGGTGCCGTTGGGGCATGAGCCGGCGGAGAACGCGCTCTTTTTTTTACGCCCCTTCTTCCGCGGATTTGACCGCCTCTTCTTTCGGCTCAGGGATGGTTATCTGAAGCTGGTCGGCCATGCGCTGGCCGGGAAGCGGCGTTTTCTCGCCGTGTTCATGCTGATTGTGGCGGGGCTGGGATTTCTTTTCATGAAGATGCCGACGGGCTATCTTCCCGATGAAGACCAGGGAGTTCTTCTCGCTCAGATTCTGATGCCGACGGGCAGCACCCTGGAGCAGACCCAGCAAATTGCCGATGAGGTCCAGCGCTATTTTCAGGAGAGCGAAAAGGAGACGGTGGAATCCTGCATGACGATCGCCGGCATGGGCTATTCCGGCCGGGCGCAGAACAACGGCCTGGTGTTTGTCAAATTGAGGGACTGGAAGCTGCGCGACCGAGGGGACCTCCGTGCCAAAGCCGTCGCCGGCCGTGCGATGGGGGAGTTAGCCCGAATCCGCAACGCCCTGGTCTTCGCCTTTCCGCCTCCCGCCGTCGTCGAACTGGGCAACGCCAGGGGGGTCGATTTCCAATTGATAGACCGCGGCGGCCTCGGCCACGCCGCCCTGATGAACGCCCGCAACCAGCTTCTCGGCATGGCCGCCCAGGACAAGCGGCTGCGCGCGGTTCGGCCGAACGGCATGGAGGATGTGCCCACATACCGGATTGACGTGGATTGGGAAAAGGCGGGGGCGCTGAGACTGCCCGTAACTTCCATCCACAGCACGATCGCGGCGGCCTTCGGAGGGGCCTATGTCAACAACTTCATCCAAAGCGGACGGGTGAAGCGGGTATACGCCCAGGCCGACGCCCCTCACCGCATGCTGCCCAAAGACCTGGAAAAGCTGTACGTGCGGAATACCGTCGGTCAGATGGTCCCTTTCGCCTCGTTTGCCTCCAGCCGCTGGACAACCGGTTCCCCGCGCCTGGAACGCTTCAACGGCTTTCCCTCCATGAATATCTGGGGTGAACCGGCGCCGGGGCGGAGTTCGGGAGAGGCGATGCAGGCCATGGAGGAGATCGTATCGAAACTGCCCAAAGGGGTCGGCTTTGACTGGAGCGGTCTTTCTTATCAGGAGCGGATGGCCAGCTCTCAGGCGCCCCTGCTGTACGCCTTTTCCGTTTTCGTGATCTTCCTTTGCCTGGCGGCGCTGTACGAAAGCTGGCCGATCCCCATTTCGATCCTGCTGGCATTTCCTCTCGGGGCGATCGGCGGGGTGATCGCCGCGAGCTTGCAGGGGTTTCCCAATGATGTCTATTTCCAGATCGGCCTTTTGACCACGCTGGGGTTGACCACCAAGAACGCCATCCTGATCGTCCAATTCGCCAAGGCCGGCCTGGAGGAGGGGATGGGGCTGATCGAGGCCACGCTGGAGGGGGCAAAATTGCGTTTTCGTCCGATCATGATGACCTCTCTGGCCTTCGGCTTCGGTGTCCTGCCTCTCGCGCTGGCCACCGGCGCCGGAGCGGGGGCGATGAACGCCATCGGCATCTCCGTGCTGGGAGGGATGGTGACCGCCACTCTCCTCGTGGTGGTCTTTGCCCCTCTCTTCTATGTGTTGATCGAGAAGTTCCTCGGTAAAAACAGCAGACGCGAAGCCGTCCGGACAGGGGATATCCATGAATCTGAGAATCGATAATATAAATAGAAACTGGTTTCTTCTCGTGACCGTGATGGTTACCCTTTTGGGAGGGTGCACGCTGGCCCCGGAATACAAACGGCCTACCGCTCCCATCCCCGCCGACTGGCCGACCGGTGCGGCCTACCCTGAAACGAAACCCGCCGCACCCGCGCCGACGTCGGAGGGGTTGCCATGGCGGGAGTTCTTTCCCGATGAACGGCTGCAAAAGATCATCGCGACTGCCTTGAACAACAACCGTGATCTGCGGCTTGCGGCCTTGAATGTCGAGCGGGCGCGGGCGTATTACGGCATTCAGCGTGCCGAACTTTTGCCGACAGTCCAAGCGATCGGAAGCGGGAGCAGAGAGCGCGTTCCGGCCGATCTTTCGTCCACCGGGAGCGTGAAGACCGCCGAAAGATACGGGGTCAATCTCGGCATCTCTTCCTGGGAAATCGATTTCTTCGGCCGTATCCGCAGCCTGAAGGACCGGGCGCTGGAAGAGTACCTTGCCACAGATGAGGCCCGCCGCGGTGCCCGCATCCTGCTCGTGTCCGCCGTGGCCAACACGTATTTGGCCTTGGCAGCGGATCGGGAAGCCCTCAAACTGGTGGCCACCACGCTGGAAACGCAGGAGGCCTCCTACCGATTGGTCTGTAAAAGTTATGATGTGGGGCTGGTGTCCAAATTGGATCTCCAGCGGGCGCAAGGCCAGGTTGATGCGGCCAGGGGAGAGGTTGCCCGCTACACGCAACTGGCGGCGCAAGCCGAAAACGCGTTGCAGCTTCTGGTCGGATCTTCCGTGCCGACGGCGCTCCTGCCGTCCGATCTGGACAGTGTCAGCCCACCCAAAGAGATCTCTGCAGGTCTCTCCTCCGAACTGCTCCTGCGCCGGCCGGATGTGCTGGCGGCGGAACATCGGCTGAAGGCGGCCAACGCCAATATCGGCGCCGCCCGGGCGGCTCTGTTTCCCCGAATCTCCCTGACGACCGCCAGCGGAACTGCCAGCGCCGACCTCTCCGGGCTCTTCAAAGACGGTTCGGGTACGTGGAGTTTCGTACCGCAGATCACAATCCCGATTTTCGATGCCCGCACGTGGTCGGCCTATGATGTCACGAAGGTGGATCGGGAAATCACCGTGGCCCAATATGAGAAGGCGATCCAGACGGCTTTCCGGGAAGTGGCAGACGCCATGGCTGTGCTGGGCACGGTGAACCGGCAGATCGCGGCGCAACAATCGCTCGTCGGCGCCGCAGCGGAAACTTATCGCCTCTCCTATGCTCGTTATACTAAGGGAATCGACAACTACCTCAGCGTCCTCGATGCGCAACGCTCCCTCTACGGCGCACAACAGGGGTTGATCGCCTTGCATTTTTCCCGGTTCGCCAATCTCGTCACACTTTACACAATGCTGGGCGGGGGAACATGAGAGAAGGAGAGAAATACGAACCAGCCGTTGCCGGCCTCATCACCCTGTCGGCTGCCTATCTATTTCGGCCGCCGTGGATCCTCCGTATTTCCTGGAAGCGGTTTCCATTTCTATCCATCCGTTATGGATGGGTGCCGTGGTCAGCATGAGGGGATATCAATTGTGATACTTCCGGATCACCGCGGTGACGATTCCTCCGAGTTTGAGCTCCTGTCGCGGGCGAATCGGGGGGTATTTCGGGTTGGCCGCTTCCAGGACCACCTCTTTTCCCTGTTTCCGGAAGTATTTCATCGTCCACTCCCCATCCACCTCGGCGATCACGACGTCGCCGCCTTTGGGTTCCCGTCCCTTTTCGACGACGACGAGATCCCCCTCCACGATGCCCGCCCCGCTCATGGAATCCCCGCTCACCTGGAGCAGGTAGGAGGCCTCCGGCCGCGTGATCAGATATTCGTCCATCGATAGGATGTCGCAGAGGGCCTCTTCCTCCGGGGAAGGGAAACCCGCCCGGATGGAACCGAGGAGGGGGACGGCGAAGGGACGTTTCGTCAGGCTCAGATGGCCTTTTTCGTCCTTCGTGAGCAGACCCGCGGCGATGAGTTTCCCGATCCAGAAATGTACGACGCTCTTCGACCGGACTCCGAGCAGGGCGATCATTTCGGCATAGGAGGGCATCCGCCGGTTTGTCCGGAAGAAGGCGGCGAGGGTTTTCTGAACCGATTGCGTTGTACGTTTTTCTTCCATGGCTCTCCTGTATAGAACACACGTTCTATTGTCAAGCAAAAATTTACGGCTTCCGAAAAAAACCACTTGAAAGAGAATGACCAGAGAGGATCTGTTGCAAAGCGGTCCAAGTTGGGCTAAGAGATAGCGGAGTTCATCTTTGCGGCTGGGGGTTAACGATATTCGATCGCATGACCGGGGGACAAGATATGTTGAAATGGATAACAGGGCGATGGCCGACGGTCCTTTGTCTCTGCCTGATGCCCCTTGTCATGGGCTTGGGGGGGGACAGATTTCAAATCTGTCCCCGGCAAGGTATGGAGCAGCGGATCCCGGGCAGGGCGGACTTGTATCATTATCGGGTCGTCCGTTCCTATCCGCATGACCGCGGGGCCTTTACCCAGGGGCTGGTCTATGACGGCGGTTTCTTTTATGAGGGCACGGGGCTGCATGGTCGCTCCACCTTGCGCAAGGTCGACCCGGCGTCGGGCCGCGTCCTCAAGGAAATCGGACTGTCGCCGTCCCATTTTGGAGAAGGGGTTACCGTTTTAGGCGACCGGATTTTCCAGATTACGTGGCAGTCCCGGGTCGGCTTCGTTTACGACAAGACCTCTTTCGGTCTGTTGCGAAAATTCTCCTACGCCCATGAAGGGTGGGGCATCACCCATGACGGGAAACGGCTGATCATGAGCGATGGGACGTCCGTCCTGCATCTGCTGGATCCGAAGGATCTTCATGAAACGGGGATCCTGCGCGTCCGCGATGACCGCGGTCCTGTGGAGGGGCTGAATGAGCTGGAATATGTCCGGGGGGCCATTTATGCGAATGTCTGGCCGACGGATGATATCGCCGTAATTGATTCCCGGACGGGACGGGTCACGGCCTGGATCGATCTGAGGGGGTTGTTGGCGAAAGAGGATTTGCAAGGGGTGGATGTGCCGAACGGCATCGCTTACGATGCCGAAGGCGACCGCTTGTTCGTTACGGGGAAATTTTGGCCGAAACTATTTGAAATCAAATTGATCAGACAGCCGATGGGACGGGATTGAAGGTTGACGGCTTCGTAAAAAGTCCGGATGCTGCGTTCAAGCTTCATCCTTCGTCATTGCGGCGTACAGCAAAGTACGCCTCATTCCTCAGGATTCGCGCGCCTTGCCTGCGGCCTTTTTACGAAGCCGCCCCACTCACAACTTTTAAGACTTTTTACGGGGTTGCCAAGGTTGGATGTCCGCAGAAATGGCTTGACTTTCCCCTTTTCCCCGGCGTACAAGGACAGGCAAATGCCGGAGGATGCAAGGCGGACGTCCAGGGTGCGACCGGCAGGATCCGCGCATAGACAGGATGAAGCGTAAGGTGAACCGCCGGACTCTTCAGAGTCTGGGCGGTTTTTTCTTTGTAAGACCTTCATGCGCCGGCCGGATGCCGCTGCATGAACAGGCCCCGGAACCATTTCTGCCCCTCGCCAGGTCAGGATGGAGGGGTATTCCGAAACGAATTAGGAGGCGAACCATGAACAAAAATCTGTATGTAGGGAACTTGTCCCAGAAAGTCACAGAGGAAGACCTGAAGAACAACTTTTCCGAGGCCGGGGCGGTTGCAACCGTGTCCGTCATCAAGGATAAGTTCTCCGGGGTTTCTCGCGGCTTCGGCTTCGTAGAGATGGAGACGGAGGAAGGCGCCCAGGAGGCGATCAAGAAATTCAACGGCGGCGATCTCGACGGGAAAACGATTACCGTGAATGAGGCTCGGCCGAAGACGGAATCCGACGGTGCCCGACGGGATTCGAACCGGGGCGGTGGCGGCTTCCGGGGCGGGCGCAGCGGAAGCGGCGGTGGCGGCGGCCGCGGCAGGTACTAATACCCGTTTCTGATTTGGACTTTCCCCCGCAGATGAACAGCGGGGCAGGATGATGCCGGTTGACACTGGGTTTCGACCCGATTTCAACCGGCTTTTTTATCGGATGGACTTCGGCGTAGACGGGTCTGCACTAACCATACCCCAACTCCTCCAGGCGCTCCTCGCTGATCCCGAGGAAATGGGCCACCTCGTGGACGACGGTGATCTCGATCTCCCGTTCCAGCTCGGCCAGGCTCCCGCACATCTCCTCCAGAGGCTCCTGGAAGATAAAGATCGTGTCCGGATGGAGAGGGGGCGGGGCGAAGAAAGAGTGCTCCTGGAGAGACGCTCCCTCGTATAGGCCGAGGAGCGGCTCATCCGGAGGATACCCCATCTCTTCGACCATTTCCTGCGTCGGCCGTTTTTTCACGGTGAGGACGACGTTTTCCATCCGATCCCGGATCTCCGCCGGGATACGGTTGAAGGCGCGCCGGACCGCCCTGTCGAACTCTTTCGGATTCAGTTTCATGACCCTTATTTCACTGTATAGCCGCGGCCGTCGAGGCAGGCGCCCATCGCCCTTTGATAGTCCGCGCGCTTCCCGACCTTCTGAGCTTCGAACGCGCCGCCGGGGGGCTGCGTCGGGTCGAAGCCCGTCTGACTTACCGCCCAGCGGTGGCAAGCATAACGATCATCCGCCTGCTGCTTCTCGCTCTGGCCCTGGCGGGGATAGATGAACATCTGCTCCGCCGGCGGAGGCGTCTGGCTGACCTCCCCCTTCGGCGGCTCGACGACGACGTAACCGTCCCCCCGGTGCGCGTAATAGACCTCGTTGGCATAGTAGTAAGGTACGCCGAGCAGCCAGATCGTCGCGTAGTACGGGGGCAGGAAGGGAACGAAAAGACCGACCGGCGGCACAACGATGGCGAAGCGCGACCCCTGCGGGCGGTACCATACGCCTCCGGAGAAGTAGTAACGTGAGCCGCCATGAACCACCACCCGGCGGTCGCGGGGCAATGCTCCGATTATTTGACCGTGGGCCGGGTAGAAACGGTCATGGTGGTAACGCGAGTCCTGGAATTCGCGTTGGCCGGGCCTGCGATCATCCGCCTGCGCCGCCCGCGACCACCCGAACGGCATCATTCCCGACAACAGGACCAGCATCAGCCCGAGTGCAAAGCACCTGTTTGCATTGTGAATATAGATCATGGCTCTTGCCTCCGTAAATTCAGAAAAATCGGATATCTCCTTCTCGATAACAGTTCC
>Ga0315283_10002601_pt1 | contig 15164 bp, 13 predicted proteins | sample YL17G09_0_MG_FD_204541 | JGI IMG/M metagenome (GOLD analysis project Ga0315283, IMG submission 204541) | Sediment microbial communities from Yellowstone Lake, YNP, Wyoming, USA - YL17G09_0 | ecosystem: Environmental > Aquatic > Freshwater > Lake > Sediment | place: USA: Wyoming | collected... | reverse complement strand
ACAAAATCCCCAGGATGTAAAAGGGATAATTGAAGCGATAAGTCAGTACCATGTATCCATTTTTCCTTGTGTCCCGAATATGTTTTCCGCGATATTGAATAATAATGAAATAGAGGATAAACAAGAACAGCTAAAAAATTTGAAAATTTGTATTTCCGGCTCTGCACCTTTAGATATGGGAGTTAAAGCCAAATTCGAGTCATTAACCAATGCAAGAATCCTGGAAGGGTATGGATTGTCTGAAACACCAACAGCGACTCACTGTAATCCGGTGAAAGGAACTAACAAGGCCGGTTCTATTGGAATGCCGTTACCAAATGTGGACTGCAAGATATTGGATATTGAGACTGGGACGAAAATATCAAAACCAGGAGAAAAAGGAGAATTAGTAATACGGGGTCCCCAAGTTATGAAAGGATACCATAATCGGGAAGCTGAGACCTTGAAAACTTTGAAGGGAGGTTGGCTTTATACGGGTGATATTGCCTTCATGGATGAAGACGGCTATTTTTTTATTACGGGTCGAATTAAGGAACTGATAAAAGTTAGCGGCTTTCAGGTTTGGCCGCGTGAGATTGAGGAGATAATTCTCAAGTATCCTGGGATAAAAGATGCAGCGGTAGCCGGAATAAAAAATCCCGAAACCGGTGAGCGACCCAAAGCCTGGGTAATTCTCAAAGAGAATTCAATGGTGGATATTGAAGGATTGATAGAATTCTGTAGAAGTTACCTTGCGGATTATAAGATCCCGCAGCAATTCGAAATCGTTTCAGATTTTCCAAGAACTACGGTTGGAAAAATCCTTCGTAGAGAATTAGTTCGATTTGATGAGAAAAAAAACAATCCCGGCTTTTAAAACCGGGATTGTCATACAAGTTTATGCTTTTACCGAGTACACAGGCGTACCGCCGGTTTTCTTTGCAGGGGTGGGGAAGAGCTTCTGGAAGTCATCTTTGGTGAGAGTTTCCACTTCAAGCAGTTTTTGAGCCACCGCATCAAGCTGTTTTCGGTATTTTATTATTAATTTACGAGCTTCTTTGTAAGCATTATTTACAATCGCGCGAACCTCTCCATCAATCTCTTCTGCAACAGCTTCGGAATAATCGCGTTGTTCAGAAATCTCACGCCCCAGAAAGATCAACTCTTCTTTCTGACCATAAACCATTGGGCCCATGCCTGCGCTCATGCCGAGTCGGGTCACCATGGTTCGGGCTAATTTTGTTACCCGTTCAATATCATTCGAGGCTCCCGAAGTTATGTCATTAAAGACAATCTCTTCCGCGGCACGTCCTCCGAGAAGCGCGACCAATTCTGCCAGAAGCTTCTTGCGAGGCATCAGAATCCGGTCTTCCTCGGGGAGAGGCATTGTATAACCGCCTGCCATCCCCCGACCAATAATTGTGATCTTATGAACCGGATCGTGTTCAGGAAGAGCATTCATAATGACAGCATGCCCAGCTTCATGGTAAGCAATGATCTTTTTCTCTTCCGGACTGATCAATCGGCTCTTGCGCTCGGGACCGGCGATAACCCGTTCTATGGATTCTTCTAGTTCCGCTTGACCGATGATTTTCTTACCGCGCCTGGCAGAAAGGATCGCTGCTTCATTAACCATGTTTTCAATATCCGCGCCAACAAAACCTGGCGTCGCGCGAGCAAGTGCGCTGAGATCAATATCAGGAGCGAGGGGTTTACCCTTGACATGTACTTTCAGGATCGCCTCGCGTCCTTTTACATCCGGTCTATCAAGGACCACCCGCCTGTCAAAACGGCCTGGACGGAGAAGAGCAGGATCTAAAATATCCGGCCGGTTCGTTGCAGCAATGATTATCACATTGGTGTCAGTATCGAACCCGTCCATTTCAACCAACAATTGATTTAGAGTTTGTTCCCTTTCATCATGGCTTCCGCCCAATCCAGCTCCGCGTTGACGACCAACTGCATCAATTTCATCCACAAAGACGATAGCGGGGGAGTGGCGCTTTGCCTGTTCAAATAAATCACGAACACGACTGGCACCGACCCCGACAAACATTTCAACGAATTCAGAACCGGAAATGCTGAAGAAGGGAACACCAGCTTCCCCGGATACAGCTTTTGCCATAAGGGTTTTACCGGTACCAGGAGGCCCAACAAGCAGGACACCTTTGGGAATGCGAGCACCGATCTGGATAAACTTTTGAGGTTCCCGAAGGAATTCAACGATCTCCTGCAATTCCTCTTTGGATTCTTCAACTCCAGCGACATCCTGAAAGGTAACTGTGGGGTTTTCCCCGGTAAACATCCTGGCTTTGGATTTTCCAAAAGACATGGCTGCATTGTTGCTGCCCTGTGCCTGCCTGAAGATGAGAAAAACGAGAAAGCCAAGTCCAAGCATCGGAATGATATAGGGAAGTGATCCCAACAGCATCGACATTACGCTGGGAGGGATTACTTCAACTGTGATCTTGGTGGAAATTAACCCTTCTGAGGTAACGCCATAATTGAGAAGCTGCTGGACAAGCGTTGACTCAGATTCCTTAACTGTATCCTTTTCACTTCCATCGTTATAAACCACATGCACACGATTGTTTTCGCTGGATTGGATTTTCGCTACCAAACCAGTACTAACATCCGAAGCCAATTGATTAATTGTCAGTGCTTTTTGCTCTGATTTATTATTAAAACTGTAAAAAACAAGGACAAAAATGGAAACTAAAAGGATTATATAAACGATATATGATTGATTACGAGAACCCACTCATTCCTCCTGTTTGATGAAAACAAAACTTGCTGGATTATTATACCTTTCAATTAGAAAGAAACCGTTTTTGTATGAATTCAGTAGGCAGAATTAATAATTTTCTTATAATGGCATGAAAGGCGGTGCATGAAGATAAATTTGGTCAACGGCAATAATCCCATCCACCGATTTGTAGAGAGTAACAATTTTGATAACTACTTGAGCGCATTAATCTTCATGAATTTCAATAGATGGAAACTCATGACATTTTCCACATCCGATCGAAGGCTCTTTGACTTCTGTTAGGGAATTCTGACAAAAAGCGATGATATCTATATGAGGAGAAAGGCCAAGAAAACCACCTGATAACTTACCATTCAGTTGCATGAACCCACATCCGTTTGCACTCTGAATCCGGGGTGCAAGGCATGATTTACACAGTTTTACTGTCCAACCACCCTGACCATTCGAGAGGTTTAAAAGTCGACACTCTTCGATATTCTTCCCGCGGAAATAATCCCCATAAAAATATTTACATTCTGAACCATACGGTGTTTTCATTTCAACACATAATCAGCGGTGATATTCAATTATTCCTGCACGCGGGTTAAATAACTTCCTGTGCGAGTATCCACGCGGATTTTATCGCCTTCTTTGATGAAATAAGGCACATCAACCTGAATCCCGGTTTCGATCGTAACTTTTTTGGTAACTCCAGTCGCAGTATCACCCTTGACAGCCATTTCTGACCAGGTCACCAGAAAATCAACCGAGGTGGGGAGCTCGATATCCAACGGTTCATCCTTATAAAAGACAAGTTTACATTCCATGCTTTCTTTTAGAAAACCGGTGGAATCCCCTAAATTATCTTTAGTAACTGCGATCTGATCATATGTTTCGGTATCCATGAAATGGTAAATATCGCCATCGTTATAGAGATATTGAACATTATGCGCATCCAGACGGACATCCTGCACACGGTCGCCTGACTGAAAGGTTTTTTCGATCGTTGATCCAGTCTTGAGGTTGCGTGCTTTGATCCGAATGGTTGCATTGCCGCGGCCTGGTTTACTGAATGAGTATTCAAGTACGCGGAAAAGATTATTATCAAATTCAAAAATTACGCCTTTTCTTAGGTCATTAACATCAATCATTTTAGTCCTTTCATAATTCCATTTTAAACTGAGAGATTATATCCTTTGAAGGGGAACCAGGCAAGGAATAAGGTCTGGCTTGAATTTTGCCAGACCTTTCGGGGTTATTAATGAGATCAACCGAGTTTTGGTTCGATCAAGCCATAATCTCCATCCCGTCTGCGATAGAGAACATTGATTGAGTTTGTATTTGCATTGAAAAAGATAAAGAAATTCTCATGTTCCAACAAACGCATCTGTTCGATTGCCTCCAGCTCATCCATTGGAACAACTGTGAAACTTTTTCTACGGGCGATAAAGGGGTGGGGCTCTGCTTCGATGTTCATCGCAGCTTCTTCTACGGCGATCGCCTCCGCTACACCAGCTTTTCGACTCCGTTGTTTCCTGCTTTTATAACGCTCAATTTGATGATGCATCTTTTCCATTGCGGAATCGATGGAGGTCATAATGTCGTTAGAGCGCTCCTCAGTTCGCAGGATGCAAGATTTTGCATGAATTGTAATCTGTGCTACATTCCGATCTTCAATGTTTCTCGCGGTTTTTACAAATGAGAGATCCACATCAGCTTCCTGAATATTGGGTAAAAGCCGGTCGATTTTTACCATTTTCTTGTTTACATATTCTTTGAGCTTTTCTGTTGCTTCAAGATTTTTAAAAGACAAATGGACTTCGATGGTCATGCTTACCTCCTGATAAAAGATTTAGTCTTCCCGATCAAATTCCTTCAGGGATTATGTTTGTGTATGAAACAATAGGTCGAGCGAGGGTAATTCCATAAACTGATTTAGCACCTGCTACTAGGAGTGCTTCGGAACAGGAAGATATTGAAGAACATGTTGTAGCTACATCATCAATAATTAGAATATTTTTCCCTGAAGTATAAAAGGGATCAGCTTTGAAGGCACCTTTCATGTTTTCATACCTTTCCAGAGCGTTCAATCCCACCTGGCTTTGGGTTTCCCGAATTCGAGATATGCGTTTGGGGCGATATGGAGTATGGATTGCCAGAGAGAAAGGATAAGCGAACAAATCTGTTTGATTATATCCGCGCATATTTAAATGGGATTTATTTATCGGAACGGGAATAACAGCATCGATTTTCCAGTTTAGAGTATGAAACATTGATACCAGATACGTAGACAAAGATAAACCCAAGCCATAATCTGAATGTTTTTTCATTCTAATAATAGCACTTCGCATCGGTTCTGTATATTCTGAAATCGATCGGAGAGACACGAAGGGAAATGGGTTAAGCTTGCACGAGGAGCAAATTCCAATTCTAGGGATAGGCAAACCACATTTCAAGCAAACAGGATCCTGAAGCCTAATAAGCTTACTGCTGCAATCTGGGCACCAACTGGATCCCACCTTCCCACAACCACCGCACTCAGGAGGAAAAACCCAATCCACAGCTTTGCAGAAGTATTGATATGAAGAATAGGCTGTGCACTTACGAAGGCCAGCCGAGTCCATGATGAAACTCCTCAGGATTATTTGAACATATTTCCGAGAGATGAATGCATTAATTTCAATGCTGCTGGAGTCAAAAGAACTATCATTAAACTGGGAAAAATCAACAATCCCATAGGAATTAGCATTTTAATTGGTGCTTTGTGGGCTTCTTCTTCTGCATGCTGCCTTCGCTTAATGCGCATTTGATCAGATTGAATACGAAGAACTTTTGCCATGCTTACACCAAGAAGTTCTGATTGGATGACCGCAGCTACAAAACTGGTCAATTCTGGTATGCCGACCCGTTCAGCCATGTCGCGTAATGCTTCGCGACGCAGCTTACCTAATTGAATCTCCTGAATCACCCTGGCGAATGCAAGTGACAATTCTGAGGTCCATTTCTCGCTGACTTTTGCCAAAGCTGCATCGAAACCAAGCCCTGCTTCAACACAGATCGTAAGAAGGTCAAGTGCATCAGGTAAAGCACGGCGAATATTCTTTTGACGCCGCGTGATTGCGCTTCCGAGGAATATTTGGGGAATAAAGAAACCGATAACAAATGAAGCAATGATCACCAACAACCTTCGACCCAAAGGCCAATCACTTCCAATTCTGCTAAATAAAAATAAAATAAAAACCCCAAATAAAATGGCACTTAAGCCCTGGGCAGCGAGAAACATGGTTGGATCTAGTTGAGCTGGTGTGCCGGCTAGTTCAAGTTTTTTTGAGGTTGACTGAAGAGCGTTTTGGGGAGTAAATCGAATCGCCAGTGTGCCGAAGGATCGCGCTAACGGATATACGACACGTTCCATAAATGGCTGAGAAAGTTCGATTTTCTCAAGGTTAGCTTTCTCTCCACGTTCGTTGAATTCTTCCAGACGAGAATTGATCAACCTCTGATCAGATAATTGCGGATTCCGCAGCCCGATTATCACCAGACCTACAATTCCGATAATTATGATTACAACAATAACTATAACAAAAGCCATAAGAACCTCATGTTCACTTAGATTTCGATATCCGAGAGTTTGTTCATCGCGAAATATCCTGACGTGATCAGCAATATTGTCACGGCAAGCGCTATATACCCGCAGGGAAAGGATGAGGGGGCAATGAACTCACCCATGTAGGTTGGATTTAATAAGTAAAGAATACCGACAACGATAATAGGCATCATTGCTAAGAATCTACCAGAATATTTTTGCTGCGCGGTGAGGGAGCGAATTTCGCCTTTGATCCGGACGCGTTCACGAATCGTGTAAGAGATTGTATCCAGAATTTCAGCCAGGTTTCCACCAACCTCCCGCTGTACTTTCATTGCCGTGATAACCAAATCAAGGTCATCGCTCGGAATGCGGCGAAGGAGGTTCTCCATCGCAACGCCGAGATCAATACCCAGGGATTGTTCCTGGACAACGCGCCGGAATTCTTCACTAATGGGTGGAGGGAGCTCTCTCGATATTGCTTCCATAGATTGAAGAGTAGAATAACCAGCCCTCAAGCCGTTCACCATTAGGTTCAACATATCTGGTAATTGTTCATTGAAACGAATCAATCGCTTGCCTTGCTGATTCTGAACATAGATTATGGGAATAATAGCTCCAACAACTGCACCCAACCCGGCAAAAAGAGGATTTTGCGTAAAATACCAGAGTGCCAATCCAAGAACGAACCCGGCAATGACCATCAATGCCATGAATTCTCCGCCCTTGAGTTTTAAATCTGCCCGGGCTAACATTTTTGCGATCCTTTCACCAAAAGAGGATCGTTCAACCCGGCGATTCAGCCATTCGGTAAGGGGGCTGGTTTTTTTGCCTGTACTTACCTTCGGTTCTTCAACAGTGCCAAGTCTTCCAAGTCTCTCATCAACAATCGACCGCTCAGAACGTATTGAAACAACAACGCCAACGATCAATAGGATGAAAGCGAGACTGCCACCTAAGCCAAGGATGTAGAGTGGATTCATCTGAACACCTTTAGTACCTGCGCTGGTCCCCAGGAGAATAAATATTCGGCGGGAGACGAATTCCAGCAAATTGAATCTTTTCTTCAAACTTTGGTCGAATACCAGTCGGATGCAAACGACCAATCACCTTGTTATTTTCATATCCAACTTGTTCAAATACGAAAATATCTTCCATGGTGATCACATCACCTTCCATCCCGACAACACCTGTAATATTGACAACCTTACGAGTTCCATCGCGCATACGTTCTTGATGGATGATCAATTCAATCGCAGATGCAATCTGTTCACGGATCGCACGCATTGGCAAATCCATCCCTGCCATCAACGCCATGGTTTCGATGCGGGATAGGGTATCCCTCGGGCTGTTGGAGTGGCAAGTAGTCATGGATCCGTCATGACCGGTGTTCATTGCCTGAAGCATATCAAGAGCTGCTTCATCGCGAATCTCACCTACAATGATTCGGTCAGGTCTCATCCGGAGGGCGTTGATGACAAGTTCTCGGATAGTGATCTCGCCGCGTCCTTCAATATTTGATGGTCTGGATTCCAGTGTTACAACATGTTCCTGGCGAAGCTGAAGCTCGGCTGCGTTTTCAATCGTGATGATTCTTTCCTCTGCAGGAATGAAAGTCGAAAGGACATTAAGTAAGGTGGTTTTCCCGGAACCAGTACCTCCGGAAATAATAATATTTACCCGAGCTTTTACACAGGCTGCGAGGAATTGAACCGATTCAGGGGTCAGTGAGCCGAATTGAACCATCTGTTCCACTGTGATCGGATTCTTGGAGAACTTACGAATTGTTAGGACCGGACCAACAAGAGAAATCGGTGGAATTACAGCGTTGACGCGGGATCCATCCGGAAGGCGGGCATCCACATAGGGACTGGATTCATCAATACGCCTTCCAAGAGGAGATACAATCCTCTCAATAATGCGCATTACATGTTCGTTACTTTCAAATGAATTTTGAACACGGTAAATTCTGCCAGCGCGCTCAACATAGATGTGCGTGGCACCATTCACCATGATTTCAGTTACAGAGTCTTCCTCCAGAAGCTGCTGAAGCGGTCCAAAACCAAGGATTTCTGCAGCGATCTGGTCAAAAAGGCGAGTCCTTTCTTGCCTGGAAAGAACAATACCTTCCTCATTTAAAATCTGCTCAAATAGTTCCTGAATAACCTGGCGGACATGACCTGTTTTGGTCACATCCATATTGGGATCCAACTCTGCAAGGAGTTTAATTTGAACCCGGTTTTTTAAATCCTGGTAAGTATCCTGGTTGGCACCCATTATTGGACCAGTACGGGGTTTTAATGGTTGAGCCGCATTCGTGTTGGCAGTACTATTTGATAATGGACTTGTTCCAAAACCCTGCGATGTTGTTTCACCAGGTTGAATTCGTTTTAAAATAGACATTAATGTTTACTCCAAATTATCCGTTCTATTTTTTGGCTTGAACCTCGGGCTCAATTTTGGCCATTTTTTCTATGACGAGATTAGCCAGCTCATAGATTTTTCGCCCTACAATGGAGGTTTTGAATTCCAGGACGAATGGAACGCCTCGATTCACTGAATTTTGTACAATCTTGTCATCATCAGGAATTGATAATACTACCTCCTGGCGGAGGCTTTCTTTTATTTTGTCTGCTGTAATCCCAATCTGAGGGTTGAATCTGTTCATAACAAAGATAATATGCTCACGGGATATTCGAACCTGATCCGCGAGATTGAGAAACAAGTTGCAATTCTTTATGGAGGGGATTTCCTGGGTAGTAATAAGTACCATGCAGTCCATAACTTCCATCGCACTTTGGACACATTCAGTTAGAGAAGAGGCAGTGTCTACAATCACAAATGGATATAACTTCTTCAAGTATAAAAGAAGCTTTCCAAATTCATCGCCTTTGATCGTGTCTGCGTGTTCCGGTTTCGCAGGGGCGGGGAGAATATGCATGCCAGAAGCAGCATGGGTGACCATGACATCTTTGACAACTTCAGGGTCAAGATCATCCACACGGCTGGTCAGGTCAGTGATATTGGTCTTGCTCTGTTCATTAAGGAAGATCGCTACATCACCAAATTGAAGATTGCCATCCACAAGGACCGTTTTTCTTTCGGGAGTGTTTAGAGCAATCGCCAAATTTGTTGCAATTGTGGTGGAACCTGTTCCACCTTTCGGACTAAAAACGACGATGATCTTTCCAATTTCGTTATAACTGCCGACATTCATTCCACCTGAAGAAGTAGCACCAGTGGAAAAATTCCCCACCATTTTGCTTTTTTCTTCACGTGCTTTTTCACCGGCGCTGCGGACTGCATTGGTAAGATCATCAAGGACAAGTGGTTTTGGAAGAAAATCGTACGCTCCAGCTTTCATGGCTTTGCGCATGTATTCAGTATCGTTTTGAACCGAAAGCATGATCACCTGGACAGCCGGCATTTTTCTATGGAGAACCTCGGTCGCATTAAGACCGTCCATATCTGGCATATTAATATCCATGATGATGACATCCGGATTCAGCTTTTGGGAAAGCTCGATGGCTTCTTTGCCTGTGCGGCCGCTTTCAACGACTTCGATCCCTTGATCGAAAGAAAGCATTCTCTTCAGGTTATCCCTTGTTTCAGCTATATCGTCGACAATAAGAACCCGGATCTTCTCTGGTCCTGCCATAATGACTCCGTTATTGAGTAGGTTGTGTTGGAGCGGCTCCCGTTGCCGGCCAAGATGGATAAGGGATATTCAATGCTTCTGTCTTCGGTTCAACCCCGTATGGAAGCTTTGCAGGAAGTTGAATGTTTTTCTGGTCCATGACAAATTGAAGCGTAACAGGCTGAGTCGCAAGGATCTGCAGATCCCCTGCACTGCGAAGAGCCATTGTAAGTTGAACTTTTGAAGACAGGAGGTAATTTAACAGTACAGCATCCTGTGGAGTCACAATGACCGAAACGATATCGGGATTTGACGCAGCGACTACTGCAGCTGTTTGGGCATTTTCGGCGGTTTGATCTCTCGGTTGGTTATCAACTGATGCGGCAGGTAGTAATTCAGAAGAGAAATCACCAACACGTAGTATCGTTGCATCCTGGATCACAGTCTGGCAAACCATTCGGGGACGCTGCGTTTCACTTGGGACTTCATAGATTGCCATATTTAAATTTTGATCGACGGTAGCATAACCCTTTTTGGATGGATCACCTGAAGTGTTTATTGAACTTGAAATCGTTACACCTTGGCAGTTCTCATCCTGACAATTTGCTCCTGGAGCTTTCACAATAGAAGTGTAATTTGGAAGTCTGGTTTGGAAGTTGGTATCCAGATCCAAAAGGAGCATGCAACCAATTAACATCACATGGTCACCCATCTGGGGAGCATAAGATACAAATGTCTCTCGTGTTACCGGAACAGAGAAGGCAGTCATCCCTGTTGGTATCCGGAAGGATGCGAGCGACCCGGTCGGTTGATCGACTACCATTCCAGAAGTAAGTGGTAAGCGCGGTTCAAGGTCGAACTTAGCTCTTTTTCCGAGAACCTCATTCATGTCAGTGATAAATGTTCCGGATACTAGTTCTGCTCGGGGGTATTGAATATAAGTTAGTACCGGTTCAGTAAAAACCGTACCGCGAGCAATGGCTTGGGTCGTGACGACAATCTGCACCAATTCGCCAGATGGGGTGGGTTGGGAAAGCGGTTGTGCTACCCCCGATGGTTTATTAAAGAAGGTCAAATATGCATATGCAGCACCAACTACAACAATCAACAACACGGCGATTAGAATGATCGTCATGCCTCTTCTTCTTCCACCTGCAGCCATGTCCACCTCCTATTAACCTAAAATTCTTATGTTAAATTTAAGCTCATTATACGGCAAATGTCAACGATAAATGACCTTATAGAATTGTAAGGGTGCAAATAATGCGCCAGAATGATAATGACTAAGGAGAGAAGCTTCTCGTTCGAATCATAGAAACTTTTTGTCGTTAATAGCGTAATTATGAGTGGTTTAATGCAATATGATTATGTAAAAACGCTATAATAAATATATTGGATTAAATGATTTGGAGAAATACCAAGGAGGAAAAAATGACTGACATGTATCAACGAGTGACGGATGAACGCGATATTTTTAAAAAACTTCTGAGCAAAGTTCCTGGATTTAAAGGCTACGTGGAAAGAGAGACCAGGCGATCATCAGACAAGCTAATGAGGGAAAGCCTTGCGGATAGATTTGAAACATTATGGCAAAAAATATCTTCGATTCAGAAAGATATGGTGAATCAAGGGTTGATCCAATACGTTGATGATATGGAAGGTGCTTCAATCAAACTGCGCCAATTCATCGACCGTGTGCGTACAGCCACATACGGTTATGCAGGTCTCTTTGATGCGGTTAAAATCGATGAAGAGGAATTAAGCGAGCTTTATCGATATGACCTGGCAATGTTTAACCTTGCGGATGAGATCGATCGGGCAATTGACAACGTTGAAGTATCCATTGGAAGCGATGGTTTACCTGCTTCGATTAAAAATCTGGTAAACCTCGCCCAACAATGCGTTGATACTTTCAATAAAAGGGTTGAAGTAATCAAGACCGGGATTTCTGGTGGAGAAATCACCACTACCCCGGCTCAATAATCCATTTCTTGAGGAAGGAGAAAAATCATGGCTAATATTTTTGAAGTTATTGAGTATCCTGATGAGATGCAGGGTGAAATCGTCCACCGCTTCCCGGAGGAAGGATATGGTGCTTTTCACATTGGGTCTCAGGTAATTGTTCGTGAACCTCAAAGAGCGGTATTTTTCAGAGACGGTCATGCTTTGGATACTTTCGGCGCAGGTCGCCATACGATCACAACGGCAAATATCCCGTTGCTGATTGACCTGATTGGAAAAGCCTTCAATGACCGGTCTCCTTTCACCGCAGAAGTATATTTTGTCGCGATGAAAGAGTTTGCAGATCAGAAATGGGGTACACCGCAGCCAATCCTGGTAAGCAACCCCGGTATGGGATTGGGTGTCGCCCTGTTGCAGGGTTTTGGTACATACAGCTTCCAGGTTTCGGATCCGCAGCAATTCATTACTCAAATTGTGGGGGTTCAGGGCACTTATAGAACCACGGAAATTGAAGATCGGATGCGGTTGATGTTGATATCAAAGCTTCAGGATATACTGGCTGAAACCGCCCAGAAAAAATCACTGGTTGATATTATCGCCCTGACAGAGGAAATTGGGGCAGGCGTGAGGGCAAAAGCCCAGGATGATTTCAAAGCTATCGGTTTAACGTTGAAATCATTTTACATCGGGAATTTAAAGCCATCCGACAAATCAGCCGAGGAGCTGCGGGCGATGGGAGTTCTAGATTTGAATACGTATACTCAACTCCAGGCTGCGGACGCGATGCGTGAAGCTGCCAGCAATCCTTCCGGTGGAGCAGGGTTGACAGCTGGTATCGGAGCTGGAATGGGTATCGGTAATGTTCTTTCAAATTCTTTACAAGGGGTCGGAAACCAGAACCAGGCAGCCAATTCCCAAGGCTCCGCTGCTGCTTCTATCCCTGCTGTTATGACACCTTCCGAAGCTGCGGTCATTCTCAAGGTTTCTGAAGAAGATGTTTTAGGTGCGATTAAGAGCGGCCAATTGAAAGCGAAACAGCTTGGAACTGCATACCGGATAAGCAAAGAATCACTGGAAGAATTTCTAAAAAGCTGATTGTAGGTGGCGTAAATATTATCCCCGTTCTCAGACGGGGATTTTTTCTGAATGATATAATATTGAGAATTGATGAAGGTCAACTCTTCTTTAAGGTGGACCGGATGAGATTACATGAATACCAATCGAAAAGCATTTTTTCTCATTACGGTATTCCAATCCCCAAAGGCAGAATAGCAAATACTGCAGGTGAAGCAAAGCAAATTGCCGAAGAGCTCGGAGGACGAGTTGTAATAAAAGCGCAGGTGCTTATCGGCGGTAGAGGGAAGGCTGGTGGAATCCGGCTTGCTAAATCTGTTGAAGAAGCGGAAGAATTAGCGACCCATATTCTATCAATGGACTTGAAGGGTCTTCCTGTCCGCCGGGTACTTGTGGACGAGATCGTGAGTTTTAACCGGGAGATATATCTTGGCATCACAAATGACCGGATGGAAAGAAAACCGGTCATCATAGCTTCAGGCGCCGGAGGGGTGGATATCGAAGAGGTCGCCGTGGAAAACCCGGAAAAGATCATTAAAATTCACCTTGACGCACCTTTCGGATTACATGATTTTCAGACCAGGAACCTGGCAATTGGTATTGATCTCCCAAGAGAATTGTGGAAATCTTTCAACCAGATCGCGAAAGGTCTTTGGAAGGCATTCAAAGAAAATGATGCGGCTATCGCAGAGATAAATCCATTGGTTATCACGAATCAAGGGATGTTAATGGCGCTTGATGGAAAAATGGTCGTGGACGAAAATGCCCTTTTTCGCCATCCGGAGCTTGTGGAAATTCGGGATTTGGATGCAGAAGAACCTGCGGAAGTGGAAGCCAGGAAATATGGATTGTCTTTTATTAAATTAGAAGGAAATATCGGTTGCATGGTCAACGGCGCAGGACTTGCCATGGCAACACTCGATATAATCAAGGAAAATGGAGGTTCTCCTTCTAATTTTCTCGATATTGGCGGAGGTGCGAGTTCCGAAAAAGTCACCACAGCGATTCGAATCATCTGCGCTGATCCCGCTGTCAAGGTGATACTGATCAATATTTTTGGGGGTATAACCCGCTGCGATGAAGTAGCCCGGGGGATCCTTTCAGCAATAAATGAGCTACAAAAGGAAATACCGCTTGTCATTCGCCTCGCAGGAACAAACGCTGAAAAAGGGTTGGAACTTCTTTCAGAATCGCGAATCGAAACTGCGTCAAACCTTGTTGAGGCCGCTCGAAAAGCTGTAGAACTGGCCGGGGGAGAATCAAGATGAGTATTTTAGTGAATAAACAGACCCGACTTCTCGTTCAGGGCATAACCGGTCATGAAGGATCTTTTCATACAGGAAAGATGATTGCAGCTGGAACTGAGGTTGTCGCTGGTGTGACACCCGGAAGAGGCGGAGAATGGGTGTTGGAAGGAAAAGTCCCGGTTTTTGATTCAATAAAACAGGCAGTTGAGGTAGCTGAAGTAAATACATGTGTCATTTTTGTTCCTTCAAGCGTAGCTGCTGATGCAATCGCAGAAGCTGCTGATGCAGGGATCGAATTAATCGTTTGCATTACAGAGGGGATTCCAGTAAAAGATATGATCCAGACATGCGCTGGATTAAAAAAAACAAGGTGCAGATTAATCGGGCCGAATTGTCCCGGGATTATTTCACCGGGAGAATCTTTGGTTGGAATCATTCCTGCAGGAATTGCCATCCCCGGAAAAATCGGGATTATCTCACGGTCCGGAACCTTAACCTATGAAATCCTAAATTCTTTGAAACTCGAAGGACTCGGTGTAAGCACTTGTGTTGGCATTGGTGGCGACTCGATCAAAGGGGCTGATTTTGTGGAAATTCTGGAGTTGTTTGAGGATGATCCACACACTGAATCTGTCATCCTCGTCGGAGAAATAGGGGGCGCGGATGAAGAGAATGCAGCTGAAATGATCATGTCAAAGTTTTCAAAACCGGTTTATGGATTTATCGCCGGATTATCTGCTCCTGCCGGGAAGAGAATGGGGCATGCTGGTGCGATAATTGAAGGTGGAACCGGTGGAGCGGAAGAAAAAGTTGAAGCATTGATGCAGGCCGGAGTAAAGATTGCAAAAAACCCAGGAGATATTATCAACTTACTGATCAAATAAAAATAAAAGGTCGGTGATCTGTAGTCAGGATTACCGATCTTTTATTATT
>Ga0315283_10002599_pt1 | contig 15171 bp, 12 predicted proteins | sample YL17G09_0_MG_FD_204541 | JGI IMG/M metagenome (GOLD analysis project Ga0315283, IMG submission 204541) | Sediment microbial communities from Yellowstone Lake, YNP, Wyoming, USA - YL17G09_0 | ecosystem: Environmental > Aquatic > Freshwater > Lake > Sediment | place: USA: Wyoming | collected... | reverse complement strand
CGCGATTCCCTGAGAGGGACCATGGACACCGCCACGATCCTGCGCACGTACTTCAGCGGCGAGAAATCCGAAGCCGCGTTGATCCTGCTCGCGGGCGTACTGTGCCTCGTCGCTGCGATCTGGCTGTGGTTCTGGGTGCGCCAGCCGTTCGCGCGCGGGCTCGCTCTGTCGCTGCTGCTCATCGCCGCGCTCGGGCTCAGCGTCGGCGGCTCCGTGTATTTCCGCACCGACAGCCAGTTGCGCCAGCTGCTCGACCTGCAGGAGCGCGATCCGGGCCGCTTCGTCGCGCAGGAAGGCCCGCGCATCCGCGAAGTCGTGACGAGCTTCAAGGCCTACCGCGTCGGTTACGCGGCCGCGGTGCTGCTTGCGCTGGTGTTCGTGTTCGCGGTGGGCCGCCCGACGTACCACGGGCTCGCCGTCGGGTTGCTGCTGCTCGCGGCGCTCGGCTTCACCATCGATTACTATGCCGAGGCCCGGGCAGTCGGGTACGTCCAGGCGCTGGAAGCGGCCGGGGCGCTGCCGGGATCCTGAGCATTCCGGACGCCGCGCTGCAAGAACATTGGGAGTCCATCATCGATACTGAAGCCAAGACCGGGGCGAAGAACCCCGGCCGTTCCCTGAGTGCGTGGCTGAGAGAGCCGCTGCTGCATTTCCTGGTGCTGGGTGCGGTGCTGTTCCTGCTCTACCGGGTGTTGAACGGTGGCGAGTCGACGTCGCCGAGCAGCATCGTGGTGTCCGAATCGCGGGTCGAGGCGCTGGCGGAGAACTTCGCCAAGACCTGGATGCGCCCGCCGACCGCGCTCGAGTTGAAGGGCCTCGTGGACGATTACGTCGCCGAAGAGGTGTACTACCGCGAAGCCATCGCCATGGGCCTCGACCGCGACGACACCGTCATCCGCCGCCGCCTGCGACAGAAGATGGAGTTCGTCACGGACGACGTGGCCGGAGCGGTCCCGCCGACCGAGGCGCAGCTGCAGCAGTATCTGGATGCGCACAAGGACAAGTTCGTTCGTCCGGCACTCGCCTCGTTCGAGCAGGTGTTCCTGAGCCGCGAGCGGCGCGGCGATGCCGTGCTGAAGGACGCCGAGCGCCTGCTGGCCGAGCTGCGCGCGAAGGCGCCGGAAGCGGCGGCACAGGATCTCGGCGACGCCACGCTGCTGCCGGCCCGGCTCGAGGACGCCACGACCCAGGACATCGGGAACACGTTCGGCACGGAGTTTGCCGCCGCATTGGCGGATGCTCCGCTCGGCCAGTGGTCCGGTCCGGTGCAATCCGGCTACGGACTCCACCTGGTGCGAGTGAATGCGCGCGAGGCCGGTTCCGCGCCGTCGCTCGACGCAGTCCGCCCGCTCGTGCAGCGCGAGTGGGAGGCAGAACAGCGCAAGCAGGCCAAGGACGCGTTGCTCGCGCAACTGCTCTCGAAGTACGAGGTGCGCGTCGAAGGCCCGCTCGGCGAGGCGCTGCGCAAGTCGGAGCAGGCGCAGCCGGCGGGGGCGAAGCCTTGACGCGGCACTTCGTTTTCACCTTACTGCTGCTGCTCGCGGGCCTGGCCCTGCCGGCGCACGCCCACGAGGTGCGTCCCGGCTACCTGCAGATCCGCGAATCCGCGGCCGAAGTGTACGACGTCGTCTGGAAGGTGCCGGCCAACGGCGAGTATCGCCTCAGCCTGTACGTGCGATTGCCGAAGGAATGCGTTGGAAAGCCCACGCAGGGCTCGTTCGTCGGCGGCGCTTTCGTGGAGCGCTGGCGGGCGAAGTGCCCGGGCGGGCTCGTCGGCAGGACGATCTGGATCGACGGCCTGAGCGCCACGCGCACCGATGTGCTCGCGCGTGTCGAGCGGCTCGACGGCACGACACAGACCGTGCGCCTGACGCCGGAGCAGGTGTCGTTCGTCGTCGCCGCAACGCCGGGCGCCTTCGAAGTCGTCAAGACGTATCTCCTGCTCGGCGTCGAGCACATTCTTTCAGGCGTCGATCACCTGCTCTTCGTGCTGGCGCTGCTGTTCCTGGTCGGCAGCTGGCGGCGCCTCGTTGCAACCGTCACGGCGTTCACCGTGGCGCACAGCATCACGCTGGCGGCGGCCACGCTCGGTCTCGTGCACGTGGCCCAGGCGCCGGTCGAAGCCACCATCGCGTTGAGCGTCGTCTTCGTGGCTGCCGAGATCCTGCACGTTGCGCAGGGCAAACCGGGGCTGACGGCACGGGCACCGTGGGTGGTCGCGTTCGTGTTCGGGTTGCTGCACGGCTTTGGTTTTGCCGGCGCGCTGCGCGCGGTCGGGCTTCCCGAGAAGGACGTCCCGCTGGCGCTGCTGTTCTTCAACGTCGGCGTCGAGATTGGCCAGCTGCTGTTCATCGCGGCCGTGGTGGCGATCCTTTCCGCCGCGTCGCGACTGCTGCGTCGCAGCACTTCGCAGGCGTCAGGTCCGTGGGCAGCAGAAGCTTACGTGCGCACGCCCGTCGCCTATATGATTGGCTCGGTGGCTGCATTCTGGGTCGTGCAACGCGTGGTCGCGTTCTGGCCGTGAGCGCCGATCCATTGCACCGGATAACAAGATCCATCGGGAGGTTCGTGCCGTGAGGAAGACGAGAATCGCGCTGGCAGTGTGCGCTGCCTTTGGTCTGATCGGCGTGGCGAGCGCCCAGCAGATCCTGGACAGCGGCGGTTACCAGGCCGCCGATCCTGCCAAGTTCTACAAGTCTCCCGGCTATTCGCCTTACGCGGGACGCCACTATCCCGAGCGACCGCTGTTCGGCGACGAGCACGTGCACACGAGCTGGTCAGCCGACGCCGGCATGGGCGGCACCACGCTCGGCCCGGAGCAAGCGCTGCGTTTTGCCCGCGGTGAAGAGGTGGTCGCGACGAGCGGCCAGCCCGTGCGCCTCTCGCGCCCGCTCGACTGGATCGCCGTCACCGACCATTCGGACGGCATGGGCGTCATCGCGCTGATCCGCGACGGCGAGCCCGAGATGATGGCGGACCCGATGCTGAAGCGCTGGCACGACGCGATGCTGAAGGGCGGCGCCGACGCGCAGGCGGCGATGATGGAACTCATCAACGCGCAGTCGAACAAGAAGCTGCCGGCGACGGTCATGGACCCGAAGTGGGCCAAGAGCACCTGGGAGCGCAACAACGACCTGGCCGAGAAGTACAACGAGCCGGGGCGGTTCACCGCGCTGATCGGTTACGAGTGGACGTCGAACGCGGGCGGCGGCGACAACCTGCACCGCAACGTCATCTATCGCGACGGCAAGGCCCGTGCCGACCAGGTGCTGCCGTTCACGACGTTCCAGTCGGAGAACCCCGAGGACCTCTGGCAGTGGATGTCGGACTGGGAGCAGAAGACGGGCGGCAGCCTGCTGGCGATCCCGCACAACGGCAATCTTTCGAACGGCCGCATGTTCGAACTGCAGACCTTCAAGGGCGGGCCGCTCACGAAGGAGTGGGCCGCCATGCGCTCGCGCTACGAGCCGCTGTTCGAGGCGATCCAGTACAAGGGCCAGAGCGAGGCGCACCCGAGTCTGTCGCCGAACGACGAATTCACCGCTGGCTACGAGCTGTGGGACCGCGGCAACCTGACGCTGGTGCCGAAGAAGCCGGGCATGATCGCGCACGAGTACATGCGTGAGGCGCTCAAGAACGGCCTCAAGCTCGAGCAGGACCTCGGCGCGAATCCGTTCAAATACGGCATGGCCGCGGGCACCGATACGCACAACGCGCTGACCGCCGCGGAAGAAGACAACTTCTACGGCAAGTTCGCCTCGAGCGAACCCAGCAAGGAGCGCTGGAGCGAGAACGCGATGAAGTTTGGCGATCGCGTCGTGAAGGGCTGGGAGCTGACGGCCGCGGGCTACACCGCAGTCTGGGCGACCTCGAACACGCGCGAAGCCATCTGGGACGCGATGAAGCGCAAGGAGACGTACGCCACGAGCGGCACGCGGCTGTGGCTGCGCTTCTTCGGCGGCTACGACTACCAGGCCAGCGATCTGTATTCGCGCGCGCCCGCGATCGCCGGTTACAAGAAGGGGGTGCCGATGGGTGCCGACCTGCCGAAGGGCCCGGCCGGCAGGGCGCCCACGTTCCTGCTGGCGGCTGCGAAGGATCCCTACGGTGGCAATCTCGACCGGATCCAGGTCATCAAGGGCTGGGTGGACAAGGCGGGCAAGACGCATGAGAAGATCTTCGACGTGGTGTGGAGCAACCCGGAGAAGCGCAAGGTCGGCCCGAATGGCAAGCTGGCTGCGGTCGGCAGTACCGTCGACGTGGCGCATGCGACGTGGACCAACACCATCGGTGCCCCGGAGCTCGGCGCGGTCTGGAAGGACCCCGAGTTCGACCCCTCGGTTCGCGCTTTCTATTACGCGCGCGTGCTCGAGATTCCCACGCCGCGCTGGACGGCCTACGACGCCGCGTACTTCGGGGTGAAAATGACACCCGAAGTGCCCATGACGACTCAGGAACGGGCCTGGAGCTCGCCGATCTGGTACACGCCTTAGGCCGCGGTCGATTGCGGCGATACGCAGTCTCGGTCGGGCGCTCAAGTGCGACCCGTTCCAATATCACCCGTCGTTACGTTGGGGCGGATGCCTGCGGCAGCTCGCTCGCGGAAATCCCGGCCTCCACTTCGCGCAGAATGTCGAGAAACACCTTGGCGGCGGGCGGCGGCGTGCGACCGGCCAGCTGGATGATCCCGTAGTTCGTCGTCATCCACGGCAATCTGAGATCCACCGAGGCGAGCAGTCCGCTCGCGACGTCGCGCGCCACCTGGCTCGCCAGGGCCACGCCGACCGCATCGCTTTCGATGGCGATCAGCCGCGCCAGATGCAGGGTCTCGACGCGCATCTCGGGCTTGATTTCGGGCTCGAATGGTTCGAGCCGGCCGGCCGGCGTACGCCCCTTCGTCAGTGCCATCAGTCGGGTCGGCAGCGCATTGGCGACCAGTGGGAACTCGCGGATGTCCTCGAGGGTGACATCGTGTTTTGACGCCAGCGGGTGCCCGGCACGGAAGAAGAACACGCCCCGATGCCGCGGAAGATTCTCGACCACGAAGCGCGCATCGTCCGCCGCGACACTCGACTCGGCGATTGCGATATCGAGCTCGCCGGACAGAACCTGCCGCAGTAGGACCGGCCAGTCGTCCAGCGACAGCTCGGTAATCAGTCCCGGATGTCGGCGCATCAACCGGCCGACGGCCGTGCCGACGGAAATCTCGGTGGGGTACGGCGCCGAGCCGATCTTCAGCTCACCCGTGTTGGCCCCAACCATCAACTGCACGTCACGTTCGGCGGCATGGGCCTGGGCGACCAGCAGTCGCGCGTGATGGATCAGGCGTTGTCCAACCGCAGTCGGCTCGACTCTCGAGCGGTCGCGATCGAACAGACGCACGCCCATGCCCTTCTCGAGTACGCCGAGGCTGTGGGAGAGCGCCGGTTGCGTCAGGCCGATATTCTCGGCCGCGCGCGCAAAGTTGCGGTGCGTGTCTAGGGCCAGGATGTGCCGCAGGTGACGGAGCTCCAGTTTCATGAATGGAATCTATCAAATATCGAAACCCAAAGCATTGGACTTGCGTGATCCGTGTTGCGCAGACTCGAGGCCGCCAAACAGGTTCCGTGCGCGGCTGTCAGCCGCCACCCACTCGAATTCGACGCCCGTGACGGATGTGTTTGCAATTTCCACCCCCCGCAAACGCGTTCCGTCACGGTGCGCCGACCGGCTTTGACAGTTCGGGCGCCCTGAGGGCGTCGGACGGACCTGGGGGATTGTTGGAGACTCAAGGCACCGTGCAAGATCGTCATGCGTGCGTACTGTTGCCGGACCGGCTGCGCTTCGGGTGCACCGGCTCGATTGCCGCCGCCAATTCCGCCCACGGATTGATCCGCGCCATGTCCGCCGGGAACCGCGCGCGCGTTGTCTTCAAGAACCCCTCGCCGTTGCGCAGTTCGCAGCGAGTGAGATGCCAATTGGACCGGATGCCCATCTGACAGGAGAGATCACGATCATGGCCAAGAAAAAATTCAATGGCGTAATCAAGCTCGATGTTCGCGATTCCAAGCCGGACTGGGAGGCATTCGCGCCCGCGAAGGCGCCGGCAGGCGCGCCGAACGTTCTCATCATTCTCTTCGACGACACGGGCCTGGCTGCCTGGTCGCCGTTCGGCGGTCGCATCAACATGCCGACGCTGCAGAAGTTCGCCGATCGCGGCCTGACCTACAGCCAGTGGCACACGTGCGCGCTCTGCTCGCCGACGCGCTCCACGATCCTCACGGGGCGAAATCATCACTTGAATGCCTGCGCCGCCATCACCGAGGCTGCGATCGGCTTCCCCGGTGGCAACGGCCGCATTCCGGCGGAGTGCGCAACGGTCGGTCAGCTGCTGCAGGACGCGGGCTGGAGCACCTTCTGGCTCGGCAAGAACCATAACGTCCCCGAAACGGACGTCGCGCCCGGCGCGAGCCGCAAGGAGTGGCCGCTGCAGAAGGGCTTCGACCGCTACTACGGCTTCATCGGCGGCGAGACCAACCAGTGGTATCCCGACCTGGTGCAGGACAACACGTTCATCGACCAGCCCTATGGTCCCGAAGAGGGCTATCACGTTTCGAGGGACCTGGTCGACAAGTCCATCTCGATGATCAAGGACCAGAAGGCGAGCAACCCGTCCAAGCCGTGGTTCATGTGGCTGTGCCCGGGCGCCAATCACGCGCCGCATCACGCGCCGCAGGAGTACATCGACAAGTACAGGGGTAAATTCGACGATGGCTACGAGGCCTACCGCGAGTGGGTGCTACCGCGCATGATCAAGAAGGGCATCCTGCCGCCGGGCACGAAGCTCACACCGATCAATCCGTTGCCGGAGGACATTGCCAGCGCGGGCGACGCCGTGCGGCCGTGGAATTCGCTCAACGCGGACGAAAAGAAGCTCTTCGCGCGCATGGCGGAGGTCTATGCGGGTTTCTCCGAATATACGGACGTTGAAATCGGTCGCCTGGTTTCCTATCTCGAGCAGACTGGCCAGCTGGACAACACGCTGGTGTTCTACTGCGCGGACAACGGCGCGTCGGGCGAAGGTACGCCGAATGGCTCGGTCAACGAGAACAAGTTCTTCAACAGCTTCCCGGACGACCTGAAGGAGAACCTCAAGCTGTTCGACAAGCTCGGCGGCGTCGACACTTACGGTCACTACCCGACGGGTTGGGCGGTCGCGTTCTCGACCCCGTTCCAGATGTTCAAGCGCTACTCCCAGTTTGCGGGCGGCAGCTGCGCACCGATGGTGATTTCCTGGCCGAAGGGCATCAAGTCGAAAGGCGAGGTCCGCAACCAGTACCACCACTCGAACGACGTGGTGCCGACGATTCTCGAAGTCTGCGGGCTGAAGATGCCCAAGGTGTATCGCGGCGTGCAGCAGTACCCGGTCTCCGGCGTGTCGATGCGCTACAGCTTCGACGCCAAGGCGGATGGCAAGACGAAGAAGAAGCGCCAGTACTACGCGATGCTCGGTACGCGCGGCGTCTGGGAGAACGGCTGGAAGGCGGCGGCCATACACGCTCCGCTCTCGAGCCGCGGCCGGTTCGATGAAGACGTGTGGGAGCTGTACCACGTGGACAAGGACCGCTCCGAGTCGACGAACCTCGCCAGGAAGCATCCCGACAAGCTGAAGAAGCTCATCAAGACCTGGTTCGACGAAGCCAGGAAGAACTTCGTGCTGCCACTCGACGATCGCACCGCCGTCGAAGTCCTTGGCGAGGAGAGGCCGGCCGAGGAACCGCCGCGCGAGCGCTACATGTATTACCCCGGCACCTCCCCGGTTCCAGAAGGTGTTGCGGTCAACACGCGCTGCCGTTCTTACAAGATCCTGGCGAACGTCGAAATCACCGACGCCAAGTGCGGCGGCGTGATCTTCGCGCACGGCTCGCGCTTCGGCGGTCATGCCTTGTACATCAAGGACAGGAAACTGGTCTACGCGTACAACTTCCTGGGCATCAAGCCCGAGCAGCAGTTCGTCTCGCCCGAGCTCAAGCCCGGCAAGTACACCTTCGGCATGGAGTTCAACCGCGAGAAGGCCGGAGAACACGGGGAGTCGATCGGCAAGACGAAGCTGTACGTCAACGACAAAGTCGTGGCGGAGGGCCCGATGAAGACGCAGCCCGGCAAGTTCACGCTGTCGGGCGACGGCCTGTGCATCGGTCGCGACAGCGGTGATGCGGTGAGTTCGGGGTACAAGACACCCGGAGAGTTCACGGGCGGGACGATTCTCGCGGTCGCCGTGACCGTCGAGAAGAAGCAGTATCTCGATCTCGAGAAGCACGCCGCCGCGCTGATGGCGCTCGACTAAGCGCGCACGGCTGGTCGCCAGCGTTTGAGAATGGGGCCGGCCGTCCTGGGGATGACCCCCGGGCGGCCGGCCCCGATCGTTCCGAACCCCGCCGGTTTTCGAACGCTGCGATCTAGAATGCCTGGGCCTGGCGCGAAACTGAGGGCTATTGCATGACCGGACTCACCCTGCCGAAGAACGCACCACCCGCGTTCCACGTTCTTGCCAAGCCCACCGGCGCGATCTGCAACCTGGATTGCAAGTACTGTTTCTTCCTGTCCAAGGAATCGCTCTATCCAGACAGCAAGTTCCGGATGGCGGACGATCTCCTCGAAACCTACATCCGGCAGCTGCTCCAGAGCCACCGGGCGCCCGAAGTATCGGTCGCCTGGCAGGGCGGCGAGCCGACGCTGATGAAGCTGCCGTTTTTCCGCCGCTCAATTGAACTGGTGGAGCGCTACCGGCAGCCGGGCCAGAAGATCCAGCACACGATCCAGACCAACGGCACGATCCTCGACGACGAATGGTGCGCGCTGTTCAAGCAGCACGGGTTCCTGGTCGGGCTCAGCATCGACGGACCGCGCCACATCCACGATGCCTACCGTGTCGACAAGCAGGGTCGCGGAACCTTCGACAACGTCGTTCGGGCCTGGACGCTGTTGCGCAAGCACGGTGTAGACACCAACGTGCTCTGCACCGTCCACGCCGCGAACCAGGATGCACCGCTCGAGGTCTATCGTTTTTTCCGCGACACGCTCGGCGCGGAATTCCTGCAGTTCATCCCGATCGTCGAACGAGTCCGCGAAGAGCTGCTGCCGCTGGCCAACGAGGGCTGGGGCGAACGCGCGGGTCGCGACCGCCCCTTCTACAAGCTGGAAGGCGACCGGGTCACCAGTCGTTCGGTGCAGGCCGAACCGTACGGCCGGTTCCTGATCGCGATTTTCGACGAGTGGATCAGGCAGGACGTCGGCAAGGTCTTCGTCCAGCACTTCGACTCGGCTCTCGCGAACTGGATGGGTGTGCCGGGCGCAGTGTGCATCTTCGCGGAGACCTGCGGCAATGCCGTCGCGCTCGAGCACAACGGGGACCTGTATTCCTGCGACCATTACGTCGAGCCAGAATTCAAGCTCGGCAACATCCGCGAACAGCCGATGATCGACATGATCGCGTCGGAGCGCCAGGTCAGGTTCGGGCTCGACAAGCGCGACAGCCTGCCGCGCTATTGCCGTGAATGCGCGGTGCGATTCGCCTGCCACGGCGAGTGCCCGAAAAATCGCTTCATCAGCACGCCCGACGGCGAGCCCGGCCTGAACTACCTCTGCGCAGCGTACAAGGCCTTTTTCACGCATGTCGACGCACCGATGAAGCTCATGACCGGCCTGTTGCACCAGGGACGATTCGCCGACGAGGTGATGGCGTTGTTGGCAAAAAAAGGGGCCGCCGACCCTAAGACAGTCTGACCGCTGGCTCGGGGAGAAGGGCAGTGCCCGGCATGAAGCCAGTTGGGACCGGCACGCGGGATGCAAACGCAGGCAACCTCAGCAGGGTGACTCAGAGGATGGAGTATGAACACTGACCCGACGCAAGCCGTAACCAACGATGCCCCGTCCGCCAGGCCGGCGCTCGATCGCGGCACCGAACTCGCCGAGCAGCGCACGATCCTGGCGGTCGAACGAAGCTTTCTCGCGGCCGAGCGTACGCTCATGGCGTGGCTGCGCACCTCGTTCTCCATGATCGGGTTCGGCTTCACGCTCGTGAAGTTTTTCGAATACATGTCGCAGCAGCGCGGCGGCCCGGTGATCGGCCGGTTCGGGCGCACCTGGGCATCGGACACACTCGGCCTCGCGCTCATCACCATCGGCACGCTCTCGCTCGCCGTCGCGGTGATCCAGCACAAGCGGCGCGTCGACGCGCTGCGTGAGGCGGGACTCCCGACGCAATGGAACCTGGCCCTGATCGTGGCAACGCTTGTCGCCGTGCTCGGCGTCTTCGCATTCGCCACCCTGGTGAGCGGGCTTTGATCGCCCGCAGGACAAGCTGATGGACAATCCGCTGTACTCGCTCATTGCGGCGTGCCTGCTGGCTGCGATCTACGCAATCCTCGGCAGGGCCGGCCGGGCGGAGGGCGCGGAGCGCTTTTGGGCACACCGCCGTTGGGTCTCCGCGGCGGCGGGTGTTTCGGTGGCCTATGTGTTCATCGACGTGCTGCCGGAACTCGCAGCGCAGAACCGTGCGCTGCGCGAGGCAATGGGCGGGATTGAGCTCAGGTTCGCCGAGCAGCGCGTCTACGTGCTGGTGCTGCTGTCGTTCGTCGTGATGTACGGGCTCGAGCACATGGTGCTCGCATCGCGCGAGCGACGCCGGGCATTCATCGCGGGCGGCGAGCGCGATGCCGTGTATTGGCTGCACCTGGGCGGATTCGCCGCGTACAGCGCCCTGATCGGCTACCTGCTTTCGGAGCGGGCGGAGCGGGGCGCAGCGTCGCTTGCGGTCTACACCCTCGCCATGGCTGTTCACTTCGTGATCGTCAATCACTCGCTGAGCGAGGAGCACAGCGGGGCCTATCGTGGCCACGGTCACTGGTGGCTGGCCGGCAGTGTGATCGTTGGATGGGCTCTTGGGGCATTGGTCCCCATCTCCGAAGTCGCTTTTGCGCGGCTATTCGCACTGCTGGCCGGTGGCGTCGTGATCACCAGCCTCAACGCCGAACTGCCCGGGGACCGGGCGGCCCGGTTCTGGCCGTTCTGCATGGGGGCGGTGGTCTTCGCACTCCTGCTGTTGATGGCCTGAGCGCCACGGGCGCTTCAACCTCAAGCACGAACCACCGATCGCCGAACCGGGAATCCGGCGGACCCGGTTCAACCTGGGGTTGCGCGCCACCTTCAGCGATGCGGCGTCGCTTGTCGCGAATCTCGAGTCGGGAAAGCAGCGTACGTGTCATGAGCGGTTTTCATCAAAGATCCAAATCGAAGGAATTGGACGGGCGCATGGTCGGCTGGGCAAGCTCCGCTGACCCGGACTGGCGGCCGGACCGATGAACGCTGGTTGCCCGGCAACAATCCTCGGCGCCCGTGGCGGGCGTGCCTACACCCCACCCCCCGTAGGTATGTCTCGTCACGGTGCGCCGCGGCTCGTCTTGCGGAGGGCCCACCGTGACGGTTCGACGTCATTGACCAGAATTGCGTCACACGGGAGAACGACATGACGAAGCCCAGACTCGCGATTGGCTTGCCGCTTGTCGCAATCGTGGCTGGCCTGCTGTTCCTGGTCGAGCCGGCGTCGGCGGCCAGGCAGTGCCAGGACGACGTGGATGAGCTGCGCCACGACATCAAGCACAACGAATACAAATATACGAGAGACGCCCGCGAGAAAGCGTTGCAGGCTCTGCGCGATGCAGAATTGCACCGCATCAATCCGGCGCAATGTTACGAGGACGTCGCCAAGGCGCGAGTGGCACTGGCCGGCGGTCGCAAAGTCGGCAACGGCAACAAGGACCACGAGAACTGACGGGGGAATCTGAGTGGCAGACCTGACGAAAATGTGTCCGCGACGCGGCTGGGCTTTGCGGACGGCCTCGCCGGGCGTCGGTTGTTGTCTGGCCGTCGCGCTGCTGTCCAGCGGCCTGGCGTCCGCGCAGTCCGTCGAATCGGACGTCACGTCGGAGTCCGAGCACCTCGTGAAGGACGCCTCGCACTACGCGATTCCAGATGTCAGCGACAAGTCGCTGGACACCATGAAAGTCGAGGATGAACACGATCGCTTCCAGATCAAGTTCGGTCTGGCGCTGCTGGCCGGGGACTATACGAGCTTTAAGCAGGATGCCGAGAGCAAGGCGCAGGTCGGCAACCAGCGGGACGAGTTCGAGGCCCGCTCGCTGCGGCTGATGGCGCGCGGCTATTTCGAATTGTTCCGCAAGTGGAACTACGTGTTGAGCTACGAGTACAAGGGGTTCGACCAGACTTCGGCGAGCGACTGGAACGTCACTGACGCGAAGCTGTCAACGGAACTCGGGCCGCGCTGGGGCACGCTCACGCTCGGCAAGATCAAGGAGCCCTACGCCTACGAGATGGTGGGCGATGCTGCCAACCTGCCGCAGAATGAGCGCTTGCTGAGCCCATTCTTCCGATCGCGCAACGTGGGCGTGCAGTTCTCGAACACTGTGTTCGACCAGCGCGCCACCTGGGCCGTGGGCTGGTACAACGACTGGTGGACGACGGGCACGGCGTACGCGGACTCCGGCAACGACTTCGTGGCACGTGTAACCGCATTGCCCATCTGGAGCGAAGACGGGTCGATCTACCTGCACCTCGCCGCGAGCGTGCGTTACTACGGCGCGGTGGGCGATCAGCTGCGTTATCGCGGCAGACCAGCTTCGAACGTTGCAGATTACTACGTCGACAGCGGCAATGTGGCCGGCGACCACGCCTGGCACACCGGGCTCGAGGCGCTGTGGAATGTCGGCGGCTATTCCGTGCTCGCCGAATATGTGCAGGCGAACTTGAGCACGCGCGATGGCAGCAACCCGATGTTGAACGGCTACTACTTTACAGGCAGCTGGGTCCTGAGCGGCGAGAACCGCCCGTACGACAAGAAGGCCGGCTATGCACGTCGGATCCTGCCGCAGGGACGGTGGGGCGCCGTTGAGCTCATCGGTCGCTACGGGCGTGTCGATCTCGACGACCGAACGGTGCACGGCGGCACGATGGACGGCTGGTGGGCCGGCGTGAACTGGTGGGCGACGCGGCGCTTGAAGATGAGCGTCGGTTACGGCGACATCGATCTCGATCGCTTCGCAGTGCAGGGCAATACCAGGACGCTGCTGTCGCGTGTGCAGTGGATCTATTGACCGGGCCTCGTTCCGGAGTCACACGGGAATGGGTGATCCACGCACCGGATCTGCGTCACCGCCAACCTCGATCGGCAGCGCCGAACTCATGTCGCAAAGTTGACCATTCCGCGGGCCAGCGATCGCTCTAGACCCCACCCCCCTAGGTCGGAAGCTGGCTCTGCGGGATTTCGTCGTCGTGGTGATCCCCACTTGGCAGGCCGTCCGTGCCGCAGCATGATGCGGTGCATCAAGACTTTGGGGCACGGCCATGCTTTTCTCGCTCCGCCTGCTGGCGTACCGGCTGGTCAAGCCGTTCATGTGGCCCGTCTCGCGCGCCGTCGCGATTCCGCGGCCCACGGCGTTCGTCGGCGCCGACTCCGCGCTGCGCCTGTGCCACACCATCGGCCAGTTCGGCTTCAAGCGCGTGATGATCGTGACCGACGCGGTGCTGGTGAAGCTCGGCCTGATCGAGCCGATCCGCCGCGCGCTGGTGGAGCAGGGGATCGACGTGGCCGTGCACGACGGCATCACGCCCGACCCCACTTATCCCGTGCTGCAGGCCGGGTACGAGGCCGTGCGCGCGCATCGCAGTGACGCGATCCTCGCCGTCGGCGGCGGTTCTGCGATCGATGCGGCGAAAGTGATCGGCGCGATGGCCGTCACCGGCAAGTCGCCGGCCAAACTGATCGGCATGCTCAAAGTGTCGAAGCCGATGCTGCCGCTGTTCGCCATCCCGACCACGGCAGGCACCGGCTCCGAGGTGACCGTGGCGGCCGTCGTGACCGATCCGGTGAAGCACTCGAAGTCGGCGGTGATCGATCCGAAGCTCGTGCCGCTGGCGACAGCGCTCGATCCGAAGCTGATGCAGGGGATGCCGAAGCCGATCACGGCTGCCACCGGCATGGATGCGCTCACGCACGCGGTCGAGGCGCACATCAACCGCTGGCCGCACGCCGAGACGCCGCTGCATTGCACGTCGGCGGTGCGCATGATCTTCGCGAACCTGCCGCGCGCGTACACGAACGGCGAGGATCTCGAAGCGCGCGAGGCGATGGCGCTCGCGTCGTTCTACGCGGGCCTCGCGTTCACCAAGGCCTACGTCGGCTACGTGCACGCGTTCTCGCACAAGGTGGGCGGCATGTACGGCGTGCCGCACGGCCTCGCCAACGCGATCATCCTTCCCTACGTGCTCGACTACATCAAGGACGCGCCGCTCGCCGAGCAGCGGCTTGCGGAACTGGCTGTCGCGATTGGTGCGGGCGCCGCGGGCGATCCGAAGGCGGCGCTGGCGCAGCGCTTCATCGAGCGGGTGCGCGAAATGAACCGCACCGTCGGTATTCCCGAGAAGCTGGTCTCGCTCAAGCCGGGCGACGTGACCGAGATCGCGCGCGCCGCGATGATCGAGGCGCACCGCGACTACCCGGTGCCGAAGAACATGAACCTCACCGAAGCCGAGGCACTGTTGCGGCGCCTCCTGTAATCGAGCCGCGTCCGATCAAGCTGAGACGTTCCCGCCGGAACGTCAAGTCAAACTACGCAATGGTGAAGCACTCAAATTGGCTTCGCTGTACCCGATCGCGAGCCTGCTCGATCTTTGCCTCCGCTGGTGCGACGGATGCTACTTCGCGCCTGACACCGTCAACTCGATGTCGCCGGGTTTCCAGGTCTTCGTGAGCGCCGGTTCGGTCGGCCCGTAGAGCCGCAGAACGGCGAAGTACCCTCTTCCGGGCACCGTGGCGAGCCAGTTCTTCGCCTTGCCCTCCAGGGCTTTCGGCCCGAGGTAGAGATCGGTACTGCCGTCGGCGTTCTGGACCGGCAAGTCGCGCGATCCGAGCGATGGGAAGGGCTGGCCGTTGGCAAGGCCCGAAGCGTTCTCGGCTTCGTACAGCGTCACGGACCAGAAGTTCGCGGCCGGCACGTCCTTTGGCAGGTTCAGCTTGTAGTTCGTCCCACCGGTCAGCGCCACGCCACTGCTGTCGGTGAAGGCGATGACGTAGAACGCCCCCTTACCGGGAATCCGCGAGAGCATGCCGGGGCT
>Ga0315283_10002598_pt1 | contig 15172 bp, 13 predicted proteins | sample YL17G09_0_MG_FD_204541 | JGI IMG/M metagenome (GOLD analysis project Ga0315283, IMG submission 204541) | Sediment microbial communities from Yellowstone Lake, YNP, Wyoming, USA - YL17G09_0 | ecosystem: Environmental > Aquatic > Freshwater > Lake > Sediment | place: USA: Wyoming | collected... | reverse complement strand
GCGCGAATCCTGGTGCAATCTCCATTCACCTCCGCGGAAGGTCTGCTCATCGTCAGCCGCAGCGGGTTCCTCTATACCACCCGCTTCTATATCGAAGACGGCTCCACGACATTGACTATCCCCATTAAGGCTGAATACATCCCCAACCTTAACATTCAAGTGGATCTGGTTGGTTCTGCACCGCGCACCAGCGACATGGGAGAGACGCTGACCGATGTAGCGCCTCGCCCAGCGTTTGCCACTGCGCAATTGAATCTCAGTATTCCACCGTTGCAACGGACGTTGTCACTCCAAGTGAGACCGGATGCGACTCAGATCGAACCGGGTGGTGAGACCACGCTGAAGGTTCTCTTGAAAGATGCTAATGGCCAGCCGGTATCCGGTGCAGAACTGGCAGTGGTCGTAGTGGATGAAGCCATCCTCGCACTTACGAACTACCAGACGGTTGACCCCATTAGTATCTTCTATGCTGAGCGGGCTTCCGGTGTAATGAGTGTCTATGGCCGCAGCAGCATTCTTTTAGCAAATCCGCAAATTCTGGCCACCGATCAAAACCTCATGTTTGGCAGCGCTCGCGCAGCGTTTCCCACTCAGACCGCAATGATGGAAGCCGCGCTTGCTCCCTCTGCAGACAGTTCTAAGGAAGTGGAATCTCAACAAACAGCCATAGCGGTTCGCTCTGACTTTAATCCACTGGCTACCTATGCTCCGACGATCCGCACAGATTCCAATGGCGAGGCGCGGGTGTCTATCAATTTACCAGATAACCTGACGCGGTATCGCGTGATGGTGGTTGCTGTGGATGAAACAGGGCATCAATTTGGCATGGGCGAATCGAATATCACTGCTCGCTTGCCGCTCATGGTGCGCCCCTCGGCTCCACGCTTCCTCAACTTTGGTGACAAGTTCGAATTGCCGGTTGTAATCCAAAATCAAACTGATGAACCGATGACCGTAGAAGTGGTTGCCCGGGCTACCAACCTTGAGCTGGATACGGCTGGTCTGCGCGTGACTGTTCCCGCGAATGATCGCGTTGAAGTGCGCTTCCCGGCCAGCACGCAAATGGCTGGCACTGCACGCATCCAGATCGCAGCTATCTCTGGAACCTATGCGGATGCTGCAGTCGTGGAACTGCCGGTTTACACGCCCGCCACCACCGAAGCCTTTGCAACCTACGGAGTGATCGATGAGGGTTCGATCGCCCAGCCCGTGCTTTATCCAACCGATGTATTCCCGCAGTATGGTGGTCTGGAGATCAACACTTCCTCCACCGCGTTGCAAGCACTCACCGATGCGGTGCTGTACCTGGTCGCCTATCCCTTTGAGTGTTCTGAGCAGCTATCTTCGCGCATTCTGGCCGTGGCTGCCCTGCGTGATGTGCTTACCGCTTTCAAAGCCGATGGTTTGCCCACACCCGATGAAATGGAGGCTGCGGTTACACGCGACATCCAGCGGCTGCAGGGCATGCAAAATTACGATGGTGGTTTCCCATACTGGCGGCAGGGCTTCGAATCGATCCCGTTCAATACCATTCACGTTGCGCATGCGTTATATCGCGCCGGACAAAAAGGCTTCGAGGTTCCGAATGAGATGCAGCAGGGTGCTCTGAATTATCTGCGCGATATCGAATCGCATTACCCCTACTGGTACAGCGAGCAGACGCGCCGTACACTGAGTGCATACGCCCTGTATGTGCGCAACCTCTCAGGCGAGCGTGATGCTCAAAAGGCCCAGCGCTTATATAGTGACGTGGGTATTGAAAATCTTTCGATGGAAGCCATCGGCTGGTTGTGGCCGGTAATCGATAACAATACACAACTTGATGAAATCCGCCGCTTCGTAAACAACCACGTGGTTGAAACAGCAGGTGCGGCCAACTTCACCACCGCCTACGATGATCAGACCTACCTGCTCCTCAGTTCCGATCGTCGCACGGATGCCATCCTGCTTGATGCATTAATGGAAGACAACCCACAGAGTGACCTGATCACGAAAGTGGTCAATGGCCTCTTGGCGCATCGTATCAAAGGGCATTGGGGTAACACCCAGGAGAATGTCTTTGTCCTGGTGGCGTTGGATCGCTACTTCAACACATACGAAACAGAAACCCCGGACTTTGTTGCTCGCTTTTGGCTTGGCGATACATATACGGGCAGCAATGAATTCATTGGCCGTACAACTGAGCGGCATGAGACTCTCATCCCGATGACCTATGTGCTATCGGAGACTGCTTCAGGCGGGGGAACTCAAGATCTGATAATCAGCAAGGAAGGGCAGGGGCGGCTGTATTATCGGCTCGGGTTGCGGTATGCTCCAACGGACCTTAATCTGAAAGCGCTTGATGCAGGCTTTGTGATCCAGCGCCGCTACGAACCGGTGGATAATCCCGAGGATGTCTCACAAGACAGTGATGGTGTATGGCACATCAAAGCGGGTGCGCGGGTGCGTGTGCACATCACGCTTGTGGCTGACAACCGCAGATATCACGTTGCGCTCATTGATCCCTTGCCGGCTGGCTTGGAGATCATCAACCCCGCACTGGCCGTATCGCAGAGCACACCGCAGGATGATCCATCAACTCTCCGCTATGGCTGGTGGTGGTGGGGTACCTGGTACGAACACCAAAATATGCGCGACGACCGCGCCGAGGCCTTCACTTCCCTGCTTTGGGATGGAGTTTATGAATATACTTACCTAGCCCGCGCCACTACACCCGGCACGTTCATTGTTCCACCGACCAAAGCTGAAGAGATGTACTCTCCCGAAGTCTTCGGCCGAAGCAGCAGCGATTGGGTAATCATCAAGTAGTCGCCTTAATTTAATTTACTGTTAATATTAATTCTCGGGTACAATTACTAAAGGTGGGTGTATTTTCGATGTTAAAGTGGGCTCAATTTAAAAGTAAATAATAAACTCACAAGGGCAACGTTTATGGTTGAAAGAGTAGATGCAGTATTTCAGATATGGTAGAATATTTATACTACTATTCGCCTAGTATTCTAATGATACTAACTAGGGTTACACTGCACGGGTAGGTTTTAAAGAATAACAAATGGCGGGTACGGTTTATCCATTCCTGAAATCAATTCTGTAAATGACCCATCATTCAAGGAGAAAAATGTCCACTCAAAATGCCTTATTTACACCAGTCAAGATCGGGAACAAGACAGCTACCAATCGTTTTGTGATCAACGCGATGGAATGTTGCGATTCCGACAAAGAGGGGAACCCTACCGAGAGGACGTATGAGCGCTATACCAACCTGTTCAACGGTAAGGCAGGGTTGATCGACCTGGAAGCGATCACGATCACTTATGAAAATAGAGGCCGCGAATCACAGCTTAGCATTATGCCGCGTAATGAACCAGCGTTGGCTAAATTTGTTTCCTCCTTGCGAAAAGTCAACGACAAGACACTCTTCATCTTTCAGCTGACTCATTCTGGCGAATTAAGCCATCCAGATTTTTCCAAACGGGTCTGCGTAAAGCCCCTTTTCGGATTTGGAGGTGAGCTGCTTTCTGAGGATGATATTGAACGCATCATGGGTGAATTCGTTCTAGCCGCCAAGATCTGCCATAACGTTGGGGCAAATGGTTTAGATTTAAAATTATCTCATGGTTATCTTGGCTCGCAGATCCTTCGTCCATATAATGACCGCAAATGGAAGTATGGGGGTAGCTGGAAAAATCGAAGCAGGTTTGCTTTTGAATTAACCGAAAGGATCGTCCGCGAGATCAATGACCCGGATTTCCTGGTCGGCTCCAAAGTTTCTGTCTGGGAAGGATTCCCCGGCGGATGCGGGTCTGCAGGCCCAGATTCTTCTGTCATGGACCTCACCGAATCGATCGCGCTGGTTAAAGGCCTTGAGGAACGCGGGGCATCTTATATCCTGCAGTCAGCGGGTAGTCCATCCATCACGCTAGCGCTCTCACAGCCTGATAAAAAAATTCCAGATTATGCCTACCTTCACCACACTTTCTCTAAGTTACTCAAAGATAATTTAAAGCCGGAGACTGTTGTAATTGGTTCCGCATATTCCATATTCCGGGATGGAAAAAATGCCCTTCAAGCAGTTGAACAAGAGAAAAACACGCTGCTATATTGGGGAGATAAAAATATTCGCGATGGTGTAGTCGACATGGTTGCCCTTGGCAGGCAATCTTTTGCTGATCCGTTTACACCGGCGAAACTCATGGAAGGGAAAGAAAATGAGGTCAAGTGGTGTACTGCAGATGATCACTGCATTGAGCTTCTCATTCGACAGAAGAATGTAGGTTGCTGCACCTACAACAAACCATATGTTGAAGCTTTACAGGCTGTTCGAAGAGAAGAAGGACTACTTAAAGAAAAGCGTACCTGATCAATTGTTGCCATTGAAAGAATCAAGTGTAGATTAAAAATCCAATTCAATCTAAATTCTTTTCTAAGGAGTGAAGTTGTATGCACAGTCACAATGTTTATCTTTGGTTGAAAGATGATTTATCAAATTCTGAAGTAATGGAATTTGAAAAAGGATTGGAAACTCTCACAACGACCCCGTTGGTAATAAGCGGTTATTACGGCAAACCAGCAAATACCAGTCGAGCAGTTGTAGATAATACCTATTCATACGGTCTCACGTTGCTATTTAAAAATACAATTGATCATAACCTTTACCAGGCTGATCCAGTCCATCTAGCATTTGTTGATAAAAATGCATCAAAATGGATTAGAGTCTTGGTTTATGATATTGAATCTATAAAAAGCTAATAAGCGAGGCTGATAATACAAGGTTACAGATTTTGTTTGGTTACAAATAAAATCTGTATACTATCATCGCAACCCTGAACTTTCTGCTCGAGGGTTGCGTTTTTTTTACGATACTAAGTGGGGAAGTAAAATGTCAAAAGTAAAAAAAGAAGAGATATGCACTATAGAATATACCTTGGTTATTTATTATCATTCTTGATCAACAGGAACCTTTCATATGCATCATCCCAGGATGAGTCTTTTTCCGGAAGGTGGTCATGGATACTAAAAGAGGAACGGACGAGGCGCCTCGCTTCACTCAGATCATCAATTTCTCCGACCGAAATGAATTGGGTGCAAAGGTTTCCAATGGCAGCTGCTTCATAGGGTCCTGCAATAATAGGTCTGTGCATTGCAGAAGCAGCAAATCTGTTTAAAAGTGCACTTCTTGCCCCCCCCCCGATGATATGGACATAGGGGATATTAAACCCGGTTACTTCTTCCAGTTCTTCAAGGGTTATGCGGTACGCCAGTGCCAGGCTTTCCATAATACAACGGGTGATTTCCCCCACTGTTTCGGGGATGGGTTGGTTCCAATCCTGGCACCTGGTTTGGATCTTAGTAATCATTTCGCCAGGTTGGACAAATAGAGTGTCATCCGGGTCGATGATCGACCTGAAAGGCAAAGCTTTTTCTGCTTCCTCATCCAGCTCTTCGAAGGTGCGCAAGATCCCTTGTGCTGCAAACTGGCGCTGGCATTCCTGAATGAGCCATAATCCCATAATATTCTTTAAGAACCTGTTCCTGCCGCCGACGCCGCCCTCGTTGGCGAAGTTGTATTGATAAGCAGGATCTGAGGTGATCATTTCGTCGGTTTCCGTACCCATCAGTGACCAGGTTCCACTGCTGATATATGCGAAATGTTTTTCAAGGCTCGGTACTGCGACGACTGCCGAGGCTGTATCGTGATGTCCCACAGTACAGATCGAAAATGGTTTCACCCCGGTCAGATCGAGGATATCCGGTCTGGCTCTGCCGAGTATCGATGCAGAGGGGAACACGTCCGGAAAGATCCCTTCCGGAATATCGAACGTGTGGGTGATTTTTGGATCCCAGCGTTCTTCCCGGCGATTATACAGCTGTGAAACCGATGCAATCGTGTATTCGGCCGCTTTTACGCCGGAAAGAAAATAATTGAGCAGATCCGGTACAAAGAGGAGACTTTGTGCAGTTTCAAGCAGATCATGATCGGGTGCTTTGGTCTGGGCAGCCAGTTGGACGAGTGTGTTAAACCGGGTTCGCTGGCATCCTGTGCGCTCAAACAATTCTTTGGGTGGGAGAAGTTGATCCATCCAATCCAGCGCACCATCGGTACGGCGGTCTCGATACATATACACAGGAGAAACCAGGTTCCCGCTCGCGTCAAGCAAGCCATAATCGTTGCAAAAGGAGTCCACACCGAAGCTGGAAAATTTTTCAGATACGGCTTTTCTCAGCCCATCCAGGAGGTTCGAATAGATCTCAATAATATCCCAGTATAAATGCCCACCGGTTTCAAAAGGTTGGTTCTTGAAGCGGTGGATCTCCTTGACCTCCAATTTTTTTCCATCGAAGCTGCCAGACAGGATCTTTCCACCGCTTCCGCCCAGGTCAAGAGCAAGTGCTTTCACGGCATTTCCTAGATGAAATTCTTGAAAATGTTACAGATCGCGTCCGTTTCCATCCGTTCCAGGCAACTGAAGGCGGACAGTAAACAATCGCCTGAAACGACCACGCCGTGCATGGGCATGATGCACCCGATGCCGATCTTTTCCGCCAGATCTCTGCGTTCATCGAAGTATTTGTAAACATTTTCGGCCAACTGTTTTGAATACGCAGCTGCCTGCTCGATGACACCAAAATATTCACCACGTTTCATAGTGGCTTCTGTAACTGTCTTAATGGGTTTGCTCTGGGAGGCAAACACCATGCAGAATTGAGGGTGCGCGTGGATCGTGCATTGGATGTAATTGAATCTTGAAAGAAGCATGATGTGCATCTCTGTCTCACGTGAAAGCTTACCGCTTCCTTCCAGAACTTCCCCCTGGTAATCAATTAATAGAAATTCTTTGACATCCAGGTCGCACATGCCAAATTCGCTCATCATGGATGGCGAAATGAGGATCCGATTATCAGCAACTCTCACTGCAAAATTCCCGCCAGCGGCATTCGTTAATTTCCGATCCCACATTGCCTTGGCAATCTTCTTCATTTGACGTCTTGTATCTAAATATTGAAGTTCTTTCAATGGATACTACTCCTTTCCAGGATCAATCTGATGATTGGATCTTGAGCACAACTGCCATTTCTTTTAAATATTCTGCGCGATTAGGGTCAAACCCGACAGTGCTCTCTGACTCAGCTGCTGCTGCTGCAACCGCAGCGGCAGCCTTGAGGGTTTCCTCAATGTTCATGTTCTTTTCAATCCCCGCAATGATCGCAGAGAGAAACGCATCTCCACATCCGCTTTCATTGACCGCATTTACCTGGATCGGATTCACCCTGTAAAAATCCCGTCCGTTCTTGACGATAGCGCCATTCCCGCCCCAGGTCATGGCGATCATGGGGATGTTGAATCCATCCAGACTTTTCACAGCAGAAACTATTTCAGCTTCCGTTTTCAAATCCGTGCCTGCGAGAAAACATAATTCTTCATAATTTGGCTTGATCAGAAATGGACCTGATTTCAAGCCTTCCTTGAGATAATATCCGCTGGCATCCAGAAAGACTTTAGCCCCAAGTTCCTTTGCAACCAGCGTCAACCTGAAATATATGGTAGTGTCCTCTACGTTACTTGCGTCTCCGGTAAGGACAAGCATATCGCCCGCTTTGAGCAATCCCCTGACCTGGTTTAAAAGATCGCTGGTGACGCTGGCAGGCAGGATCGGTCCTCGTTCGGTCAGCATGGTGCAGATGTGTACCGTATTTTCCACGATCTCGTAGTTTGTGCGGGATTCCATCCCCGCCAGGTCGTAGTGCAGTAATTGGACTCGGACGCCCCAGCCCTCCATTAATTTCACGATCTTCTTTCCATTTTTCCCCAAAGTAATCCCCAGCGCGGTGCTTTGTACACCCTGGAGTTTCAGGTTGATGGATACGTGAGTGCCTTTCCCGCCTATGGTTTCCAGCGTTCTGGTAAGCCGATTCGTCCGGGATTTTTGGAATTCATCCACGAATAGTATTTTATCTATGGCGGGGTTAAGAGTTATCGTATAGATCAAGAATACAATCCCTCAAATAATCACATACTTAACTGTATTGTGTTCTAATTACCTGTACACCAACATTTTCTAGCATAGCAAATTGAGCGGAGCTGGCTTTCTGGTCGGTGACCAAATAATCAATGGACGAATAATCAGAGAGAAAATAGGGACCTGACCTATCAAACTTGGTGTGATCCGCCAGGATGAACACTTCCTGTGAGCGTTCGATCATCGAGCGCTTTGTATCTACCTCCAGGATGCTTGAATCTGTCAATTGGTCGGGGAGATGTATACCGGCGCATGACATGAAGGACTTGTTCGGGTAAAAATCTGCAGCATTTTTCTGCGAAATTGCACCATAGGTAGATAGATTACATCCATTGAAAAAACCACCCAGGCAAACGATCATGAGGTTGGAGTGTCTCAATTTCATCGATTCTATAAGCAGCTTGATAGAATTGGTGATGAGCGTGATCTGAAAATCCTTGGGTATGTACTGAACCAGATACAGGCAGGTGGAACTATTATCCACGAAAATGCTTTCGCCATTCTTGATGAAAGAGGCGGCGGATTTGCAGATGGCATTCTTCTCCTTGAACCTCTGGATTTCGCGCAGCTCCACCGGAAATTCGGGTGAGTTCGATAAGAATTTGCTATCAAAAACTGCTCCCCCGTGGGTCCGTTTGAGAAGACCTTTCTCTTCCAATTCGCGCAGGTCGCGCCGGATCGTTTCACGGGAAGAATGGAAGATGGTGGATAATTCATTTACCCCGACTCTTCCGTTTTGCTCCAGAATCTTTAAGATCTCTGATTTTCTTTCAATACTGTACATTTTTCCCATTTCGGTCTTGCCCAAGGAGGAATTGACCGATTTTGACTGAATCATAACATAAGAGTGCCATTTAAAACCTAAATGATATAATAACCACATAAACAAAACCAATCGGTCATTCAAGATTGATCTACTGGACAATATTTGGCATACTCGCCCCTATTGTACTGGTGCGATATAAAGAGGATACCCCATGAAACTCTCTGCATTCACCGTCCTATATAAAGATCACCCGCTTTCAGAAGTCCTCGACAATTTCAAATCCAAAGAGATCAGCTATGCTGAGATCGGATCCGGCGGATTCATTGGAAAGGATCATTGCGATCCGGCAAGTCTGCTGAAAGACCGGAACGCCAGGGAAAAATTCCAGGAGCTATTCCTCGGCCGGGAAATGAAGATCTCCAGCCTTAGCTGCCACGGCAATCCCGTCCATCCACAAAAGAACCTGGCACTCAGCTATCACCAGGACATCAAGGATTCGATCGATCTCGCCTCCCTCCTGGGTGTAGAGCGGATCGTGACATTCTCGGGCTGCCCGGGTGACTGCGAGAACTCCCTTTACCCAAATTGGCCGGTTTCCCCCTTTCCGGAAGATTTTCAGACCGTGGTCGAGTGGCAGTGGGAGAAAAAACTGGTTCCTTATTGGAAGGAAATGGGTAAATATGCCGAGGATAAAGGAGTCAAGATTGCAATGGAAATGCACGGTGGATATTCAGTCCACTCACCAGCCACTGCAATCCGTATGCGAAAGGAGACTGGATGCGTCGCGCTGGGTGCAAACCTTGACCCGAGTCACATGTGGTGGCAGGGGATCGATCCAGCCCAGGCTGCGCGGTATCTGGGTAATGAAAACTGTCTGTATTACTTCCACGCGAAAGACGCCGCCATCGACCCTAACTATGTATCATATTATGGTGTGACAGATATGCAGAGCTTTTCCACCGCCTTCGGGCGCGCCTGGCAGTTCAGGACTGTCGGCTTTGGTCATGACCTGAAGGTTTGGGCAGACCTTTTCAGTGTAATGCGGTCCATCGGCTATGACGATATCGTCAGCATCGAACACGAAGATTCCTACATGTCAGTGGAAGAAGGCTTGGACAAGGCAGTTGCCAACTTGCGACAAGTGCTCATGTTCCAACCCGCATCGAAACCCAAAGCCTTTGACCTGGATGAACGATTCAAATAACAAAGATGTTATAGCGAAGCCGCCAAATGTCAGCTTCAAGATAATCGCTTATTGAAACCCATCAAGGATCAATAAATCAAATGTGTCTATAACAATGTGATGTTTGACAGATCATAAATTTTCCACAAAGATTAGACTCAATGGCGGATATGATGAAAGCGGCAGTCTTTGAAAAACCAGGCGTGAATAAGGTCAAAGAAGTCCGTGTGTCCGAAATCGGTGATAATGAAGTTCTCATCAAGATCAAATACACAGGGATCTGCGGAACAGACTGGAGAATCTACAACGGCTGGTATTTTGCTGACAGACTGGTGATGATCCCGGTCATGAATTCTCGGGTGTGATCGCTAATTGGTAAAATAGTCAGGGATATGAAAGAGGGTGACCGAGTCATAGCGGGTATCGACATGAGCTGCAGCACCTGGTTCTACTGCATTCACGCCGAAAAGTTGCTTTGTGACAGTTTTACCCAGCTTAGCATCCATACGAACGGAACCTTCGCTGAATATGTCAAGGTGCCAGCCGCACAAGTACATATCCTCCCAGAGAAATTAAGCTTCGAAGAAGGCGCTTTCATTAAATCTATCTCATGCGTCATTCATGCTGCCAAAGCCTTGGATGCCCGACTTGGCAGTAGTGGTAATCATTGGCTGATACGCTCCTGCCTTTATAGTTCCGCGAAGGCCGCCAGGCTGAGATCAACTTCTGCTCTGCCTGTGATGACTGCCTTGAGCTGCTCAACCAGCAAAACCCGGTCGGCTGTTGTACTTATAACAAATACTATACGGATGTATTGGTCAAGATTCGCAAGGAAAAAGGAAGACTTAATGCAGCCCATATGTAAAGTTGGTAAATTAAGGCATATATAGACCAGCCTTTTTACCCTTAGGCAGATCTTTTATTGAGTGTCGGGCAAGCATAGACCGGCTAATTATTATAAATCGTCCTACTAATAGGATAGATTTTAGGTTATGGCGCATAACATGGAGGTTACTGACTCGAGTCGTACCTCTTTATTTGTAACTTACCATAGAGCGCAAAGTTATGGTTCTTATATAACCCCTTGGCTTATTTTCAAATTCCTTTTTCGACTCGCTATCGGCTTGATGAGGGGAGAGCCGTGTCAACCTGCCATTATCCGCACCGCTGCCTCAATCACTCGCTCTACCGAGGGGACGTATTCATGCTCTAATATAGGTGCGCTCGGTGTGGGCGTATCGGGTGCGGCCACCCGAGTGACGGGCGCATCTAGATAGAAGAAGGCGACCTCGTTCAGCCGGGCAGCAACCTCCGCACCCCAACCACCAGTCAGATTGTCTTCTTCCACAATCAGAACGCGCCCGGTTTTTTGTGCAGAGGCGGTGAGCGGCTGCATGTCCAGCGGGGTAAGACAACGCATGTCAATCACTTCGGCGAGAATACCTCGGCGCGCCAGTACTTCTGCCGCCTCCATTGCCCGGTGAAGCATGAGCATGTTGGCGAGAATTGTTAGATCGCTTCCCTCGCGTTTGACGGATACGGTGCCGAGTGGAACTTCGTAGTCATCATCTGGCACACCGGCTACACGCGCTGCTGAAGATGATTCCTTACGCCCGCCCTTTCCACCATATAGCAATTTGTGCTCCAGGAAGATAACCGGGTTATTATCGCGAATTGCTGCGAGCAGGAGACCTTTGGCGTCATACGGATTGGAAGGGCACACGACTTTCAAACCTGGTGTGTGCATGAACCATGCTTCGGTGCTCTGCGAGTGTTGCGCACCTCGTGCAGAAGCGCCCACCGGCAGGCGCAGGACCATTGGTACGGAGACTTGCCCATTACTCATGTAATGCATCTTCGCGGCTTGATTGACCACTTGATCCATACCACAGAAGACGAAGTCTCCATATTGCATTTCGGCTATAGGACGCATCCCCACCAACGCTGCCCCGACGGCAGCCCCGATAATAGCGATCTCAGAGACAGGTGTATCCATCACGCGCGCATGGCCGAATTCCTCTGCCAGGCCTAGAGTAACAGTGAAACCACCTCCAAATCCGCCCGGTATGCCGAGGTCCTCCCCGATGAGGAAGACTCCCGGATCGCTGTGCATAGCCACGCGCAACCCATCGCGCAGAGCCTCAACCATGGTCATCTCGCGGGTGCTCATTTGTCCTCCGCATATACGTTCAGGTACGTCTCTTCAATTGCAGGCTCCGGGCTGTTGAGAGCAAACTCAATCGCTTCTCTGACCTCCAACTGGCAGGTATTCTCGATGGCCATCAACTCTGTTTCGGAGAGCCCGCGTTCATTGATCAGCAATGTACGCAATTGTGGAATTGGGTCGCGCTCGCGCCAATGCTCCACCTCCTCACGCGATCGGTAGCCCCCAGGGTCGCCGCGCGAGTGACCTGCGTAGCGATATGTCTTGCATTCCAACAGAGTCGGGCCACCACCCCGTCGCGCCTTTTCCACTGCTTCAAGCGCCGCTTGATATACGGCGATGACATCCATCCCATCCACCACGCAGCCTGTAATGCCATAGGCAGCCGCGCGGTCGGCGATATCAGCAATCCGCATCATCGAAGAGATTGCGGTCGAAGCGCCATACTGATTATTCTCACATACGAAGATTACGGGTGCGTCTTTCACCGCGGCGAGGTTGACTCCTTCGTGAAACGCGCCTATGTTGGATGCACCATCACCAAAGAAACTCACCGCTACACGATCTTGACCACGCAATTGAAATCCCAGTGCTGCGCCGGTTGCGATAGGAATGTTCGCGCCTACAACGGCATTTGAGGGCATAGCACCTATAGATACATCAGTGAGGTGCATCTGTCCACCTTTACCTCCTGCACATCCGTCAGCCTTACCCATGATTTCCGCGGCGATGCCACGCGCCGTACTACCCCGTGCGAGAAAATGTCCCACCGGCCGGTGGGTGCTGAAAATCACATCGTCCGGGCGGAGCGCCGTGCACACCCCCACTGCGACAGCCTCCTGCCCCTGATATTGATGCAACGTACCAGGGACCACTCCTTGCAGGAAGAGGGCGTACAGTTGATCCTCAAAGCGGCGAATTAACACCATCCGCCGGTACATGTCCTGCACAGTCTCCAATGGTAAGCTTAACAGCTCCGTCATTTGATGCCCTCCTGCGGGATCTCGAGCGCAAGGCATAGCGGGTTCTCTAGCAATTGCTTGAACTCGTTCAGATATTTTGCCACCGTGATACCATCCACAACGCGATGATCCACGGTGATCGTTGCCTTCATCTGCCAGCGTATAGCGAGATTTCCCTGCCATACTGCCGCTTGTTCCTTCGCCGCACCGAGCGAGAGGATACCGGCTTCCGGTGAATTAATAACGGCAGTGAAACTATCTAATCCAAACATGCCTAGGTTGGAAACTGTGAATGTTGCCCCACTTAACTCCGAACTCGATAGTTGTCCGTCCTCAGCGCTTGTACGCAACCGGTGGGTTGTAGCAGCCAGAGTGAACAGATTCAGCCGGTCAGTGTGCCGCACTACCGGAATTAACATGCCCTCCGGTAGCCCAATTACTAACCCGATGTGAATATCCTCAAAGTATAGGATCTCCTCACCGCGAAACGAGGCGTTGAGGGCGGGAATCTGTCGTAAAGCCAATGCAGCAGCGCGGAGGGTAAAGTCGGTTATCGTCGGTGCAACCCATTCGTTCTTTTCGGCCCATGCCACAGCCTGCTTGAGCATAACTTTTGCCTCGGACATGTCAATCACTGCCGCTCCGTGGAAATATGGCACTTCGGTGTTGCTCTGCTGCGTACGTTGAGCAATTGCCCGCCGCATTGGCGAGAGAGGTATGCGTCGCACCCCGCCTTCCACATGCGTGTTCTCGGCAGATCGCACAATGTCACGTTTCAATATCTGCCCCTCGGAGCCGCTGGCTTTTATGGACGCCAGGTCTAGGCCAAGTTCTGCAGCCATGCGGCGTGCCAGAGGGGAGGCCAGAATACGTCGGGGAGGTCCAATTCCTGTCTTTGGACGTTCTTCCGTTTGCGGGATCCGGTCTTCCACCTTGACCGCTTCCCTGACTGATCCTCCGCTCAATGTTTCTTCCAGCGTATCAGTCATCCGACCAATGACCATTTGCACGGAAACTATCTCTCCGGGGGAAACCTGCGTTTCGCGCAAATAACCATCACGAAACGCTTCCACCTCCACGGTGGCTTTATCGGTCGTCACCACGAACAAGGCTGACCCAGATTTCACAAACTGGCCGGGCTGTACCCGCCACTCCTCGAACACCATGTCGCCACCTGTCGCACCTAGTGCCGGAATGATAATGTTATGGATCAAAGATTATTCCTTTCGCCCTTAAATAAAATCATCCAATCCTCCACCGTTTTCTGCAAAGCCACTCTCCCGGCTGTGAGGATATCGCCCGCTAACCCAGAACCGACCACCTCGTACGGATTGTAACTATCTCCGACTCGCCCAATTGCCCGGCGCACAGCCTCGAAATATACGCTCTTAAGTGCACTACCCACATTGATTTTACGGATGCCCAGCCGAATAGCCGCGTTTAAATCTGTGCGATCTATCGAACTGGCTCCGTGCAGTACCAGTGGAACCTTGAGTGACTGCTTGAGGTCCACGATGCGCGCTAAATTCAACCGCACTCGACTCCTTCCATGCAGATGCGCCTGCCCCACGTTCACGGCGAATGCATCCACACCGGTTTGCTCGACAAAGTTTCGGGCGCGGGCAGGATCGGTGAGATGCAGGTCATCAGGCAGGGTTGAGAGTTCCCCTCCCACACCGAGGAGTGACCCGGCTTCTCCTTCCACTGCCACCCCGGCATCGTGCGCCACTCCGACCACCCGCTTTACCAACTCGACCTGTCCGTCGAAACCGAGCGTTTCGTCACTGAACATCACGAGCCCGAATCCGCACCTGATGGCTTCCAACACCCAAGCGATATCTGGTGACTCGTTGAACACTAGACAGGCTGGAACTGAGAGTCCCCGGATGGCTTCAAGACCGAGTGCGGCATACAGGCTGAGCGGTTCACGCACCAACCGCGCTGGATGGGGCAAGTAGATACCACTGAATCCCAGCATGACTGGTGAGCAGGTTGCTTCGGCAGCATCGCATACAGCCAGCAGCGACTCCATATTCCAACTTTCAAAGTAACCGACTGCGTAGCCCCCGCGCTCTGCAT
>Ga0315283_10002597_pt1 | contig 15173 bp, 11 predicted proteins | sample YL17G09_0_MG_FD_204541 | JGI IMG/M metagenome (GOLD analysis project Ga0315283, IMG submission 204541) | Sediment microbial communities from Yellowstone Lake, YNP, Wyoming, USA - YL17G09_0 | ecosystem: Environmental > Aquatic > Freshwater > Lake > Sediment | place: USA: Wyoming | collected... | reverse complement strand
ACGGTTGGCGCATGGGCCTGGTGGGTGCGCGACTTTGCCGACGCCACTCGCCTTGCGATTGTCGTCAGCTGCCTTGCGCTTCCGGCGGGTGCCATGGCCCTCTTTGGAATGGAAGTGCTGAGCGCCCTCGGGCGTGAGGCAAACGCATTGGCCCTGTTCCGCGTCGCCGTGCCCGTCATGACATTCGCCCTCGTAGGTGTTCTGTTGGTGTCACCCCTGACGATCAGCGGCCCGATGGCAGTGGGATGCTGGGGAATCGCATTGACCGCAGCTGTGGCGCTGATGGCGTTCCAGATCCGGCGCGCGGCACCGCCAGAGCTTTTCAGCGTCCAACGGGCCGAAGAAGTCGCCACCTGGAGGACCGAGACGCAACCCTTCTTCATCTACCGGATTTCGCTCGGACTATTGAGCCAGGCCGGCGTGATCGCGCTCGACTGGCTGCAACCGTCAGCTACCGCAGTGGGTGCGTACGCGGCCGCGATGGGAACGGCGGGCCTGGTCGCAGTGCTGGCCACCGCCACGAACCGCGCGTATGCGCGTCGGCTGTCGATTCTGCTCGAGCAGCGTGACTTTGCAACCGTGCTCGATTTGCGCAACGAGCGCCTGCGCTGGCTGCTCCCCGCCCTCGCAGCATTTCTCGTGATCGCTTTCGCTTTCACGCACCAATTGCTCGCGCTGTTCAGGTCCGAGTTCCTGAACGAAGGCGTTGCGCCACTTCGCATACTCGCGGCTGCGACCGCGTTCTCCGTTCTGTTCGCCCTGGCACCGACTTATCTCAAGTACCGGCGTCGCAATCGCACCACGTATCTCACGGTGGCGTGCGCCGCAGCCGCGCAGGGAATACTGCTGCTCCTGCTGGTCCCGCGCCTGGGCGCCACCGGCGCCGCCATCGCGTACGCCGTTTCGATGTGCGGCATGTATGGAGCCTTCGCGTTGATGGCTTACCGCGAACTTGCGCTGCTCAAGGCCGATTGCGACGCACCGTGACGTCAGGGCGGCAAGGCCAATCAATGGTCTTGCTATCCATATTCCCGGCATGCGCCGGTCACCTCGTCACTGGCTGCTTTGCAGGAAATTGGGAGGTGACGGCGACCGGCTGCAACTGGCCGATTTTCCCCGTTCCCGAAAGTCAGCTCTTCCAGGAGCGATCCGGCGGGACCGGCAATCGCGTCGGCTCTTCATTACGTAGATTTCTTTAGAAGTTCCAGCGGGAACGTGCGTGGAACGTCAGCGATGAATGCGACTGGTGAAGGCCCCCTCACCCGCACTGCGGGCGACCTTGTATCTAGAGGGTACAGGGTCCGATGTCATCCACCACACGATTTGCTACGGTTTCAGCTGACGCGACAGGCCGGGAGCGACCTGGTGCACGTAAGCACGTGGGAGAGCATGGGTCGTCGCGTCGGTTGAGCTCTTTCATCCCGAACAGTTGCCCGGGCCCCGAGCCCGCATGTCACAAGGCAGGGAGAAGGAACCGTATGAACGCGAAGCCGAAGATCGTGGTGGGCATCGACGTCGCCAAGGACACCCTCGAGGTAGCCACCTCGGCGATGGAGCGTTGGGAGTGTTCGAACGATCCGAAGGGGCAGCGGACCCTGCGCGATCGCTTGAGCGGGGGCGAAGTACAGTTGATCGTGGTGGAAGCCACGGGCGGCTATGAACTGGCGCTGGTGGGCCGGCTCGCACAGGCGCAGCTGCCGGTGGTGGTGGTCAATCCGCGCCAGGTACGCCAGTTCGCCCGGGCGCTCGGCAAACTCGCCAAGACCGATCGTATCGATGCCGAGGTGCTCGTGCAGTTCGGCCAGCAGGCGGCGCCCGAGATCCGCCCGCTGCCGGACGAGCAAACGCAGTTGCTCGATGCGCTGCTGACGCGCCGCCAGCAGCTCCTGGAGATGATCCAGGCCGAGCGCAATCGGCTCGAGCATGCCGTCGGTCCAGTGCGAACCGACATCCGCGAGACGATCGCCTTCCTGGTCAAGCGCCTCAAGCAGACCGATCGTGACCTCGACGACCAGTTGCGCCACAGCCCGGTATGGCGCGAGCGGGAGAAGCTGCTGAAGGCCGTCCCGGGAGTGGGCCAGCAGATGCTGCTGAGCGTCTGCGCCACGCTACCCGAGCTCGGACGGATCCCGCGCAAGCAGCTCGCGGCCCTGATCGGCGTGGCCCCGTACAACTGCGACTCCGGCACCCTGCGTGGTCATCGCCACTGCTGGGGCGGACGGGCCCAAACCCGCCGCGTGCTGTACATGGCCACCCTGGCTGCCACCCGCTGCAACCCGATCATCCGGCCGTTCTACGAGCGCTTGCTCGCCGCCGGCAAGCCCAAGAAGGTCGCCTTGGTGGCCTGCATGCACAAACTGCTACTGATCATGAACGCCATGGTGCGCGACAACACCGCTTGGAATCCCGCACTGGCAGGGGTCAACTGACAGAAATCAGTTGACCCCAAACACAGTTGCTCTCCCGTAAACGGGAGAGGTGAAGAGCCCTCACCCGGCGTGCCGCCGACCTCTCCCGCAAGCGGGAGAGGTGATCAGGCGAGAGTGTGGTAGACCTTCTGCACGTCCTCGTCCTGCTCGAGCTTGTCGATCAGCTCCATGACTTCCGTCGCCTGCGCTTCGGGCAGTTCCGTCGCATTGAGCGGGATGTATTCGTGCTCGGCCGTGATCGGGTTGATGCCGCGGTCGTCGAGCGCCTTCTGCAGCGTGCCGAATTCCTCGAAGAGGCAACGCGCCACGAGCTGCGGTTCGCCCTTCTCGCCGGTGCTCTCGCCGAACTCCTCGAGTCCGTGGTCGATCAGGTACAGCTCGAGGTCGTCCTGGTCGATGCCCTCGGGGTTCAGACGGAACACGCCCATGCGCTTGAACTGGAATGACACGCTGCCGGTGGTCGCCAGGTTGCCGCCGTTCTTGTTGAAGGCATTGCGGACCGACGCCACTGTCCGGGTCGGATTGTCGGTGGCGCACTCGACGAGCACGGCGACACCGTGCGGCGCGTAACCCTCGTACATCACCTCTTCGAAGTTGGCGGCATCGCGGCCCGAGGCACGCTTGATCGCCGACTCGATCTTGTCCTTCGGCATGTTCACGGCGCGCGCGTTCTGGATCGCACGGCGCAGCTCGGAGTTGGTGCCTGGGTCGGGTCCGGCCTTCTTGACCGAGATCGTGATGTCCTTGCCGATCCGGCTGAACTGCTTCGCCATCCGGTTCCAGCGCGCGAACATCGCGTGCTTTCTGACTTCGAAGATGCGTCCCATGGCTGCTCTATTAAAATTGGGTTTGCGGGCGGCCCGCAGGAGGGCGCGCAATCTACCTGAGCGGCGTCCGAATCGCACGCCGGACCCGGCACTGATGCGCGCTCATATTGTAAAGCCTTGTAACTTAAACAGTGGTAATCAAGCCATATTCTGACTCGTATCCATCAAGATAAACTGATAAATTTCCACCATCGAAATCGCGTCGCGAGCGACTGTCCTGCGCCGCCAGAAGGGGAAGATCATGCGGCACCTCGTTTTCATCCCGCGCCTGTGGGCTCCGGCACCGCCGGATACCGCGCAGACCGGCCGCTGAAAGGCAATCGCGGTGGGCCTCTATCATCACTGTGTCTTTCCCTATCTGCTCGACTTCGCCATGTCGAGTAAGGTGTTCCGCCAACCGCGCCGGCGCACGCTGGCGCAGGCCCGGGGACGCATCCTCGAGATTGGTTTCGGCACGGGCATGAACCTTCAGTACTACCCGCCCTCGGTGCGGCGCATCGAAGCGATCGATCCCGACGTGGACCTCGATCGCTTTTCCGGCCCTCGCATTGCCGCATCCCGCATCGAGGTGGATTTCCATCATCTCGATGCCGAGCACCTGCCGTTCGAGTCCGAGTCGTTCGATACCGTCACGTGCACGCTCACGCTCTGTTCCATTCCCGACGCCGAGCACGCGCTCGGCGAAGTGCGTCGCGTGCTCAAGCCCGGCGGCAGGTTCCTGTTCCTGGAGCACGGGCTCTCGCCGGACCCGCAGACCGCCCGCTGGCAGCACCGCCTCACCCCGCTGCAGCGGCGCATCGGCGGGGGCTGCCATCTCGACCGGCCGACGGCGCAACTCGTCGGCGCGACGGGAATGGCTCTGCAGGATGTGAGAAACTATTACCTCAAGCGCTTGCCGCGTTTCGTCGGCTACATGACGGAAGGCGCGGCCATCAAGCTCTGACTATCCAGAAGGACTGGCAATGACCCGGAAGATCGATTCCCGGGCGTCGTTCATGACGCTCATGGCCGTTAGCGTGGCAATTTCGCCCATTTCCGTTGCCGTGGCGGAGGCCCTGGCCGACGCGTCCGGCGGTGGCACCGTCTCGGGCGAGCTCGAGGAAATCATCGTCACCGCGACCAAGCAGTCCCAGGACCTGCAGAAGACCGCCGCGGCCATCACCGCGCTCGACGGCGAGTCCCTGGTGTTCTCCGGCGTCACCGACATCCGGGGCGCGCAGCAGTTCGTGCCCTCGGTGCGCTTCCAGGCGCAGACGTCGTCGACCGAAATCTACATCCGCGGCGTGGGCAGCACGCTCGACCTGCCGCAGATCGATACCCCGACCGCGCTCAACTTCAACAGCGTCTTCATCCCGCGCGAAGCCACCAGCGTACCGCTCTACGACGTGCAGCAGATCGAAGTGTTGCCGGGCCCTCAAGGCACGCTCTACGGTCGCAGCGTCATGGGCGGCACCGTCAACGTTACGTACAACCGCCCGACGCAGGATTTCGAGACGCTCGCGGCCATCGAGGTGGGCAGCGACTCGCTGTTCCACGTCGGCGCCGCGCAGAACCTGCCGGTGGGCGACACCTTCGCCATTCGTCTCGCGGCCGACTACCTGAGCCACGACGGCTACATGCAGTCGGGCGCCGATTCGCAGAAGGACTGGGGCGCACGGCTCTCGTTCCTCTGGGAACCGACGGACAACCTGTCGGCGTACCTGTGGGTCGCGACGGCCGACAAGGACGGCCACCCGGCCAACCTCGTGGTGAAGGGCGTCGATCCGAAGACCGGCCAGCTCGATCCGGACAAGTACCTGCAGTCGGACCCCTGGAACGACCAGCTGCCCGAGCCCTGGGGATCCATCGCCGACGCTGTGTTGTTCGGCCAGCCCCAGGCGCAGGACCAGAAGTACGACAACAACATGGTGAGCGGCCAGCTCGACTACCGCATCACCGACGCGATCACGCTGACCTACATCCCGTCGTACCTCGACATGAGTACGTCGGCCGATTACTGGCTCGGCGCGTTCCCCGGCGACCAGACCAACGGCTACCGGCAGCAGACGCACGAACTGCGCGCCGCAGGCCAGCACGGCTGGGGCCAGTGGCTCGCGGGCCTGTACTACTACGACCTCACGAGCCACGGCATCTTTTCGTTCGGCGGCTTCGACCTCGCAACGGCGCTCTTCCCGGTGAGCATCGTCGACGAGAACCACCTGCGCGGCACCGCCGTGTTCGGTGAAGCGACCTACGATTTCACGGACCGCTTCCGGGTCACCGTCGGCGGCCGCTACCAGGAAGACGACCGCACTGGCGCAGGCCGATACTTCGACGGCGAAGGCCTCGCCCCGTACGGCTACGACAAGGGTTTCAGCAACGTCGACTACAAGCTCGGCGTCGAGTACGACGTGAGCGACGACGTGATGCTGTATGCCGTGACGCAGACGGGTTACCAGCCCGGCACGTTCAACGGCTTCGCGAGCACGCCGGCGCTGACCAATGCCGTCGATTCGGCGGACATCACCGCGTACACGTTGGGCATCAAGACGCAGTTGCTCGGCAACCGGCTGCAGATCAACGACGAGGTGTTCTTCTACACTTACGATGGCCTCATTGCCTCGGCGTACAACACGGTCACCAACTCCAACCTCAGCTTCAACGTCGACAAGGCCGAGATCTACGGCAACCAGCTCGACCTGATCTGGCTGCCGACGGACAACGGCCGCGTGAATCTCTCCGTCGGCTACCTGCACGCGCGCACGACCGACTTCGAGGTGCCGCCGAACACGGTCACCTGGAACGGCCGCACGAATTTCGACGGGTACCAGATGCAGTACGCGCCCGACTGGACGGTCAGCGCCGGCTACTCGCACGACTTCCAGGTCGGCACCGGTTACCTGCGCGCGGCGCTCAGCACGCGATACGAGAGTTCGTTCTTCGCGGACTTCAGCCACACGCCGGGCGGCGAACAGGACGGATACACGAAGTCGGATGCGTCGCTGACGTACTTCGCCGACGACGATCGCTGGAGTGTCGGCGCCTGGGTGCGCAATCTCGAAAATAACGCCGTGATCGCGGCGACGGCCGGCGGCAGCAACTTCCCGCCGCTGCCCGAAGGCGCCACCGCGTTCCTCGAGGCGCCCCGCACCTACGGGCTGAGGGCGACGCTCGCGTTCCGGTAAGGATCGTCCCGCCCCTGTATCTTCGGCGCAACAGCGGGTTCTTAAGGCTGGCTGGGGATTTCGGGCCACCGTCGTTTTTGCGCTGCAAGGTGACGGCCACTGAAAATCCACGTACAAAGCCCCCACGCAAGCGGGGGAGACGGTGCGGAGCGGTAACGCGACGCAATGATCAGGGAGGCCCGACCGGGGGGTTGAGGGCCGGTTAAGGAAGACCAGGAAGGCCGCGGGTGAGAGTCACTCGCGGCTTTTTCTTTTTGCGACGGCGCGAACGCCTTTTGCGCCGGCCCGTCCTGGCCGTCGCGAACGCTGTCGTACACTGCATGCGTTCGCACACACTGGAGTTTCGTGATGAGACGGCTCGTGTTCGCCATCGCCGCGGTTGCGCTGGGTCTTGCGCTCGGCGGCTGCGACGTGCGCGTCAACGACGGCGACGCGTTCTCACAGGAAATCGGCTCCGATTTCTTCGGCGCGGGCGGCATGCTCAATCTCACGGAACCCGTCGAAGGTGATGCACTGCTCGCCGGCGGGCACGTCTCCGTGGCCGGCGAAGTGAAGGGAGACCTGATCGTTGCCGGCGGGGAGGTTTCGGTCGGCGGCAACATCGGCGACGACCTCTATGCGGCGGGCGGCAACGTCCAGCTCGATGCCATCGTGTCGGGCAACGCGCGCATCGCGGGCGGCGAGGTCGCGGTCGGGCCGGCCACGGTCGTCGCGGGCGCGCTTTCCCTCACGGGAGGGAGCATCGAATTCGACGGCGACTCGCACGACTACCTGCAGGCGTCCGGCGCCAAGGTGCGCATCAACGGCGTGGTGCACGGCGATGCGACCGTGCGCGCCGAAGAAGTGGAAATCGGCCCGGACACCCGCATCGGCGGCCGGCTGATCGTGCATTCCTCGAGCCAGCCGGTGGTGCCGGAAAGCGCGGTCATCACGGGCGGCGTGGAGTTCCACGAGGCCACGCCGGACCGGTACTTTGACGATTCCGGCAACGCCGTGCGCACTGTCGCGCACGGGGTCGGCACCTTCCTCTGGTTCAGCGGCGTGTTCATCGCGGGTGCGTTGTTCCTGTTCATCTTCCCCGGCCTGTCGTCGCGCGCCGCCCAGTCCATCGCGAGCGAGCCGCTCAAGGCCATCGGTCTCGGGTTCGCGGTGCTGGTCTGCGTGCCGGTCGTTGCGGTGCTGCTGCTCATCACCGTGATCGGCATTCCGCTCGCGCTGCTGCTGGTGCCGCTCTACCTGCTGCTGCTCTTCCTCGGCTGGGTCACCAGTGCGCTGTTCCTCGGGCAGAAGGGCCTCTCGCTCGCGCGTGGCTCGCAACCCGCGACGACGGGCTGGCGCCTGCTCGCCTTGTTCCTCGCCCTGGTCGTGCTCTGGCTGCTCGGCCGCATTCCGGTCGTCGGCGGCTGGATCAGTTTCGTGGCTCTGCTCGCCGGCGTCGGCGCGCTCGCCTGGCAGGCCTGGTCGCGTCGCGAAAGCGTGGTGCGGGCGGCGATTTGAACGCGGCTTGCCGGGGCGGCGAAGGGAGTCATCGATGAGCTACTGGCCTTATCTCCTGGCGATCGCCGTCGGCGCGGGGTTGACGCTGCAGGTGGGCATGAATGGAGCCGTCGGCACCGGCATCGGCTCGCCGCTGCTCGCGTCGATCGTGAATTTCGTCATCGGGCTTGCCGCGCTGGTCGCCGTCGCGGTCGTCGGCGGAGCGCGCATCGCACCCGGCTCACCGGGCACCGTGCCTGGCTGGGCCTGGCTCGGAGGATTGTTCGGCGCGGCATACGTGGCGGCCATCACCGTCCTCGGGCCCCGCCTCGGCGCTGTGGCGCTGCTCGCGCTCGTGCTGCTCGGGCAGATGGCAGCAGCGCTGCTCGTCGATCACTTCGGCATCGTCGGATTCGAGCAGACCGCCTTGACGCCGGCGCGACTGATCGGCGTGGCGCTGCTGGCGGCCGGAGTAATGCTGATCATCCGCAACTGAGTGCCGCAGCGAGGATCCTCCGCATGGCCCGCACGCCCTCCACGATGCTCGACCTCGGAACCCGCGCCCCGGCGTTCCGCCTGCCCGACTTCGCAGGCCGCCTGCACGCGATCGACGACTTCGCCGCCTCGCCTGCGCTGCTGGTCGTGTTCATGTGCGAACACTGCCCGTTCGTGCGCCACATCCGGCCGGTGTTCGCCGAGTTCGCGCGCGAGTACGCGGACAAGGGCCTCGCGACGATCGCGATCAACTCGAACGACCTCGCAGCCTATCCGCAGGACGGGCCCGATGCCATGCGCCAGGAGAGCGCGCAGTTCGGCTACGTCTTTCCGTACCTCATCGACGCGACGCAGGACGTGGCCAAGGCCTACCAGGCGGCCTGCACGCCGGACTTCTTCCTGTTCGACGCGGGCCGCCGGCTCGTCTATCGCGGCCAGTTCGACGGCAGCCGGCCGGGCAGTGATCTTCCCGTGACGGGTGCGGACCTGCGCGCCGCAGTCGACGCACTGCTCTCGGCCCGGCCCGTGTCGACCGAGCAGCGGCCGAGCCTCGGCTGCAACATCAAGTGGAAGGCGGGGAACGCTCCCGGCTATTTCGGCGCCTGACCCGCGCGCGCGGGGATTTCCTGCACGATGTGACGCGCCATGTCCGTCACCGTGCGAATGGTCTCATCGGACGAGCCGGTGCGGGTCTCCGCGGAGATCATGCCTCGCCACAGCAGGTGGCCGCTCGCCGGGTCGTCGACGAATACGATCACCGTGCCCTCGCGCACCGTCTGCTCGCGCGGCACCGACGAGAGTGGCGGCGGCTGGGCGGAGCTCGGGCTCAGCACCGAGTTGGGCGAGGGTGCACCGACGCGGCGATCGTCGGCCATGACGAACTTGCGCGTGCCCGCCACCTGGTAAGACACGACCAGCTGGGCGGTCGCGGTGTCCGGCGCTTCCGTATATCCCTTGCGGCCAAACTCGTCCCGGAGCGTGGCGCGCAGCGCCTCGTCGAGACGCTGCATGACACCCGGTTCGACGGAGATCGGTGTGCCGAGGTCGCCGCCCTTGATGAAGTAAGTGCCGCGTGCCGCGAGACCGGCGTCGGGGGCTTCGAACGAATCCACCGACCAAGGCGATGCGCATCCGGCGAGCGCGGCGAGCACCAGTGCCGGCAGCCAGGTTCCGTTCTTCATGCGATTCATTTTCGATTCCACGAACACAGCGTACTGCTTGCGAGGTCCGGGGTCAGCAGGGATTCATGCACTTTCCACGCATTGCCCCGCGAGCGGCAGCGGAGCAGGCTGGAGTCCTGATCCAGGAGAAAGCCATGAGCCGTATCCGTATCGTCGTAGCCGACCAGGCCGAAGCCATCTTCTACGATTCTTCTTCGCTCCGTACGCGTCCGAAGGAAGTGGCGCGGATTTCCGATCCGGCCGCCCACCTGCACGATCGCGACTTCTCGAGTGATCGCCCGGGACGTGTCCGTGAGAGCTTCGGCAGCGCGAGGCACGCCGTCGGACGCGAGAATGCCCCGCGCTATCTCGAGGCCGTCCGCTTCGCGCGACGGATTGCCCGTCGGCTCGACGAGGCGCGGCGCAAGGACGAGTTCGAAGAACTGATCGTCGTCGCCGGGCCGCCCTTCCTCGGCCTGGTACGCCACGAGCTCTCCAGGCCGACTCGCGAGCGGGTCGTGCATGAGGTCCGCAAGGACCTCGTCCACAGCTCCGTCGAGGCGCTGCACAAGCACCTGCCGAAGTCCGCCGCCGAGTTGCTGCCGGCCTGAAGCCGCGGGCGCGGCGCCTGCGCGCCCCGACGCCGGTGGCCGTTTGCCCGGGCTCGACCGCCGGGTCCTTCGCGCGCGTCCAAACCGGACCTGCCGCACGGTCAGTTCCGGTATTCTGTGACGAGTGTCTTGCGGCAGGACGCGGTTTTGGCCCTGCGGGCCCCATGGAGCATACTTGGCCACGGTTAAGCCATTGAGAATCATGGTGTCCCGAATGTTTGGCGCGGGCGGCGGACCGCTGCAAGTGGAGGACGGCGAGCTGCCATGAAGACAGTCCTGCTGGCCTATGAACGCGACCAGGATCTCTCGACGATCGAGACGTTCCTGTCGACGCACGGCTTTCGCATCGTCAAGGCCCGGTCGGGCATCGAAGCGATCGACATCGTGCGCCGCGACGCGCCGCACTTCGTCGTCAGCGACGTGCTCCTGCCGCGCCTCGACGGCTTCGCCCTCTGCCGTCGCATCAAGGAAGACCCTGCGCTCCGGCACGTGCCCGTGCTGCTGTTCTCGACTCGCGTCGAGGGCCCGAAGTACGAGTCGTTCGCGGCCGAGGTGGGCGCCGATCGCTTCATGGCCAAGGGATCCACGCTCGAAGACCTCGTCACCGCCATCGGCGAGGCCGCGCCGGGCTCGGGCACGATGCGCATGCCGGCGCTCGTGCCGGAACTGATCGAGAAGCGCGAGCAGGACCGGCGCAAGATCGCCGACGTCGAAAAGCAGATCCAGGAACTGGAAGCGGCCAACTCGCGCCTCGCCGACGCGGAGCGCACAGCCCGCGAACGAGCCGAGCGCGAGGCGCGCGCACGCAGCGAATTCGCCGCGTCGGAATCGCAGCGTATCAAGGAGCTGCAGAACCGCATCCGCGACCTCGAAACCGCGCAACAGCACCTCGTGCAGGCCGAGTCGAAGGCCCGCAACAACGCCGAGGAGTCGCGTGCGGACTCCGGCAAGCTGGCGCTCCTCGAGTCGCGCCTGGCGGAAGTCCAGAATTCCCGTCTCCGCATCCAGTCGGCCGCGGCCGACACCGAGCGGCTGTTCATGGCGCAACCCATGCCCACGTGGTTGTGCGACATGGAGTCGCGCAAGCTGCAGCTCGCCAACGACGCGGCTGCGGCCCTCTTCGGCACGGAAGGCGAGAAGCTGCGCGGACGTATCCTCGGCGACCTGCTGCCGGGTTTCGAACTCGGCGAGGACGTCGCGAAACCGCTCGACGCGACGATCGCACGCCCCGACGGCACGAGTGTCGTGCTCGAGATTCGCCGCCGCTCCGTGTCCTACAGCGGCCGAGCACATTGGCTGATCACCGCGCGCGACGTCACGACCGAGCGTGCCGAGCAGGCGCACGCGGCAGAATTCGAGTTTCGAGCCCGCGCGCTGCAGCATCTGCCGGCCGCGTGCTGCATCGCAGACAGGGAGGGGCGGCTGAGATACGCCAATCCCGCTTTCCTGAAGCTGTTGGGCGTCGATGCCGATCGGATCGGCGAGCTCTCGCTGTCGCAGCTCGAGGTAGCGTCGGACGCGGATGCCACGGCGCGCAACCCGTCCCTGGACGATCGCGGGCCGCCCGCTCGCGTCGCGCTCTGGCGCCGGCCGGACGGCGCAATCATCGATGTCGACGTGGCGGTCACGGAGGCCTGGGAGCCCGAGGGACTGTCGGTCGTCACCGCGCAGGAAATCACGGGCCGCGTGCGCAACGCGGAACGCAACGAGCGCGACAGCCGTCGCGTCGTCGGGCTGCTCGAACTGACCCAGCGTGCGCATTCGCTCACCGAGAGTGAGATCCAGGCGCACGCGCTGGAACTGGTGCAAGAGCTGACCGGCAGCCCGGCGGGTTACGTGTTCCTCGCGCTGCCCGACGCCGCGCAGCTCGAGCTCGCCGCGCGTCGCGGTGGCGAGGTCTCCCCCGAAGCGCTGTCCATGATCGCGCGCTGGCGCGGCCAGCCGCCGGGCGGCACCGCGCTGTTCGAGTGCTTCAGCTCGCAGCGGCCCATCGTGCGTGAGACCGCCGAGGAAACCGCCGCGTTGCGCGCAGCCGGACTGCCCGCGTCGCTGCGTCGGCAGCTCGCAACGCCGATCGCGGAAGGTGGCAGGCTGGTCGGCGTGCTGCTCCTGGCCGACAAGCCCGAAGCCTATGACGACGACGATCGACGGCATGCCGCACAGATTTCCGACAGTCTCTGGAAGCTGATGCGCCGCCGCCGCTCCGACGCCGAGGTCGTGAGCGCGATGGATCACATGGAACGCGTGATGTTCGGCGCCATCGAGACGCTGGCATCCCTGTCCGAGTCGCAGGACGGCTGCAAGATCGGGCGGTCGCGCCGCGTCGCCGAACTGGCGGCCGGCATCGGCGTGGCGCTCGGATTGCCGGGCCACACGGTGCGCGGATTGCGCGTGATCGCGCAGCTGATCGACGTCGGCATGCTGCAGATACCGCGCGAACTCCTGTGGCGGCCCGGCCCGCTGACCGCCGCCGAGTTCGACCTCGTCAAGACGCACGCCGAGCGTGGCGCCGAATCGCTGAAGCGCATCGAATTCCCGTGGCCGGTGGCCGATGCCGTGCGCCAGCACCACGAGCGCCTCGATGGTTCCGGGTACCCGCGCGGCATGAAGGGCGAGGAGATCCTCTTCGAGGCCCGCATCGTCGCGGTGGCCGACGCCGTCGAGGCCATGCTCTCGCCGCGTCCCCAGCGCGCGGCGCTGTCGCTCAACGCCTGCATCGAAGAACTGCAGCTGCAGGCGGGGCGGCGCTACGACGCGCGAGTCGTGAAGGCCGCGGTCAACGTGTTGCGCGACCGGGCGGGACCGGCGAGCACACCGCATGCGGCCGTTTCCGACCAGCGGATTGCCTGAGGCCGCTGGATGCACCTCGAGTTCTTTGGCGCGGCCGGTGAAGTCACCGGCTCGTGCCACATTCTCACGATCGGCGGCCGCACCGTATTGCTCGACTGCGGGCTGATCCAGGGCGGCGAGCATCCCGACGAACGCAATCGCGAGACGTTTCCGTTCGACGCCGCAGGCATCGATGCGGTCGTCCTGAGTCACGCGCACATCGATCACTGCGGCCGGCTGCCGCTGCTGCGCAAGCGGGGCTTTCGCGGCCCCATCCATGCGACGGCGGCGTGTCGCGACCTCGCGCGCATCCTGCTGGCCGATTGCGCGGCCATGTCGGAACGCGAGGCCGAGCGCGAGAACCGCAAGCGCGAGCAGAACCGCTCACAGAAAGGAAATTACCGGGCGGCCGAGCCGCTGTACACGGTGGATGACGCCGCCGAGACCGTGGCGCAGATCCGCACCGTGCCCTACGGGCGCGAGACGGAAGTGTTGCCGGGCCTCGCGGTCACGTTCCACGATGCGGGCCATATCCTCGGCTCGGCCAGTGTCTGGCTGCGCCTGCGCGAAGGGCCGACGGAGCGCCGCATCGTATTCAGCGGCGACCTCGGCCAGTACGACTCGCCGATCCTGCGCGACCCCGAGGCGGACGGCCCCGCCGACCTTGTGCTCATGGAGAGCACCTACGGCAATCGCAGGCACCGCGAGCGCGAGGAGACGCTGGGCGAATTCGGCGCGATCCTGCGTGACGCGAGTCGCGACGGCGGCAACGTGCTGATCCCGGCCTTCGCGGTCGGGCGCACGCAGGACGTGCTCTACGAAATGAGCACGCATTACGACGATTGGCAGCTCGCCGACTGGCAGATCTTCCTCGACAGCCCGATGGCGATCGAGGCGTCGCGCGTGTACTGGTCGCACACCGAGTTGTACGACGAGGAGGCGCGCGCCGCGAGGCTGCGCACCGGCGACCTGGCGCCATTGCCGAACCTCAAGCTGTGCCGCAGCGTCGACGAGTCGATGGCCATCAACAAGCTTCGCAACGGCGCGATCGTCATCGCCGGCAGCGGAATGTGCACCGGCGGGCGCATCGTCCACCACTTGAAGCACAACCTATCGCGGCCGGAATGCGACGTCGTGTTCACCGGGTACCAGGCGGTCGGGACGCTAGGCCGGGCGATCGTCGAAAAGCGGCCGGTCGTGCGCATCCACGGATCGCCCGTGCACGTCGCCGCACGCATCCATACCCTCGGCGGGTTCTCCGCGCACGGCGACCAGGCCGACCTGCTGCGCTGGTATTCGGGCGTGCAGGGCCGCCCGCCGGTGTGGCTGGTGCACGGCGAGGCGGACGGCGCTGAAGGATTACGCGATGCGCTCGTGAAAGCGGGCGCTCGTGCCGAAGTGGCGCGCGCGGGCCAGCGCCTCGATCTCGCCGCGCTGCCGTAGGCCGGTCAACCGTCGACGTCGAAGCGCATCGTCACCGTCGAGCGCTGGGCAACCGGCTGCCCGTTCACGATGCGCGGCCGGAATCGCCATTGCGACAGCGCATCGGCCGCTGCCTGGTCGAAGGTCCCCTTGGGTTCGGCGTCGACCACGGCGATGTCGACGACGTTGCCTTTCGGTGTGACCGTGAACTCCAGCAGCACCCAGCCCTCGGTGCGATCGTGCAGCGCCTGCTCCGGATACACTGGATCGGCGACCACCAGGCGTTCGAGCGAATCGGCGGGTGAAGCCGGTGCCACCGTCGCAAACGCCCCGCTTGCGCGCTCGGTCTTCACGGGCGCCGCATTCGGGGCATCCGCCTCGCGCGAGGTCACGAAACCGGCAATCGGCAGCGGCTCGACCTTGCGCGCGTAGATCGGCTGGCGCGGCGGCAGGTTGCCCGTGTTGTCCTTCGCGTTCGTGATACGCGCGGCGAGCGGGTCCGGTCGGACGACGATCGGCGCCGGCGCGACTGCCGCTGTCTCGGGAGCTTTGGCACCGTTCACCGGCGGCAGCCTGGTGACGGGCCCAGGCAGCGGTTTCGACGGAGCCGCCGCGACCGGCGTGGACACGGCAGGCACGACAGGCGGAACCGACGCGACCGGCGTGGCAACGGTGGCAGGCGGTGCGGGCGGAGATCGGGGGACCGGGGCTGCAGCCGGGATCGCCACCGGGGTCGCGACCGACACGGCCGGTGCGGCTT
>Ga0315283_10002596_pt1 | contig 15176 bp, 12 predicted proteins | sample YL17G09_0_MG_FD_204541 | JGI IMG/M metagenome (GOLD analysis project Ga0315283, IMG submission 204541) | Sediment microbial communities from Yellowstone Lake, YNP, Wyoming, USA - YL17G09_0 | ecosystem: Environmental > Aquatic > Freshwater > Lake > Sediment | place: USA: Wyoming | collected... | reverse complement strand
CTCGACACCGAGTGGGTCAGCCGCTTCAACGCGATCCTCGACGTGATTCGTCGCGGCGTCTTCCTTGCGGCCGTGCTCTTCGCGCTGGGCATCCTCGTGATCATCGGCAACACGATCCGCCTCGACATCGAGAACCGCCGGGGCGAGATCGAAGTGACCAAGCTCGTCGGCGGCAGCGATGCCTTCGTGCGCCGGCCGTTCCTCTATAACGGCGTCTGGTACGGCCTGGCCGGTGGCCTCACTGCGGGCATCATCGTCGCCATCGTCGTTGCCGTGCTCAGCGCGCCGGTGCAGCGCATTGCCGGCCTGTATGGCAGCCAGTTCGAGTTGCAGGGCGTCGGCCTCATTGGCTGGATCGCGCTGCTGCTCGGCGGCGCGCTACTCGGCTGGCTCGGCTCGTTCATCGTGGCCACACGCGAGCTGCGCGAGATCGAGCCGAAGTAGGAAGGCCCGGAAGGACAGGAAGGCCCGGAAGGCCAGGAAGGGTCGGCCTCTCCAGACTTCCGGGCCTTCCGGGCCTTCCGGGCCTTCCGGGCCTTCCGGGCCTTCCCGGCCTTCCCGGCCTTCCCGGCCTTCGAAACACAAGCTACTGTTTTGTAACCTGTTTCTTTCGCTTCGGGGCGGTTATGAGGAACTTCCCAGTCATTTAGCACTCCAACCCGCGGACTGCTAATATTGGATTCACACAGGTACTGAGAGGTACTTCGAACCGATGACTACGGCCACCGCCCTCGTTGCCCGCACGCCCGCCGAACTGGCCCTTGCCGGTCCGATCGGCAGCTTTGACGCCTACGCCGATACGGTCAGCCGCATCCCGGTCCTGAGCCGCGAGGACGAGCAGGAACTCGCCGTCCGCTACCACCGCGATGGCGATCTCGACGCCGCGCGCCAGCTCGTGCTGTCGCACCTGCGGTTCGTGCTGCACATCGCGCGCGGCTACGCGGGTTATGGCCTGCCAATGGGCGACCTCGTACAGGAAGGCAACGTGGGCCTCATGAAGGCCGTGAAACGCTTCGACCCGGCGGTCGGCGTGCGCCTGGTTTCGTTCGCGGTGCACTGGATCCGCGCCGAGATCCACGAATACGTGCTGCGCAACTGGCGCCTGGTGAAGGTCGCCACGACCAAGGCGCAGCGCAAGCTGTTCTTCAACCTGCGCAAGTTCAAGAAGAACCTGGGTTGGTTGTCGGCCGCGGAAACCACTGCGATTGCACGGGACCTGGGCGTCACCGAGCACGACGTGACCGAGATGGAGCGACGCCTGTCGTCGCGCGACGTCTCGTACGACCCGACGCCGGAGTCGGACGACGAAGACTCGTCGTCGTATTCCCCTTCGGCGTATTTGCCGGCTCCGGACTCAGACCCGGCCGTGGCGATCGAAAACGCGGAATGGGATGACGACGTCGGCGCGCGCGTTGCGCACGCGATGACGCAGCTCGACGAACGCAGCCGCGCAATCCTTCGCGCGCGCTGGATGGTAGAGCCCAAGGCGACGCTGCACGACCTGGCCGACAAGTACGGCGTGTCGGCCGAGCGCATCCGCCAGATCGAGGCGAATGCGATCAAGAAGCTGCAGAAGCTCGTGGTCGCCTGACGGATAGGAAGGCCAGGAAGGCCAGGAAGGCCAGGAAGGCCAGGAAGGATCGGCCTTCCCAGACTTCTTGCCCTTCCGGGCCTTCCTGGCCTTCCTCCCCTTCCTTCAGCCCTGCTTCGCCTTCTGCACGCTTTCCTCGGTCACCGGCACGATCGTGATTTCGACGCGGCGGTTCTGCGCCCGGCCTTCCTCGGTCTCGTTCGAAGCGACCGGGTGATCCTTGCCCGCGCCGATCGTCACCATGCGTGAGCGGTCCACGCCGCGGCTCGACAGGTACGCCGCCACGCTGACCGCGCGTTTCTCGGAGAGCTGCTGGTTGTACGCGGCGCTGCCCACGCTGTCGGTGTGACCGGCCACTTCGATGACCGTCTTGTTGTACTCGCTGAGCGTGCCGGCCACCTTGTCGAGCACCGGGTAGAACTGCGAGTTCAGGTCGGCGCTGTCGAAGGCAAACGTCACGCCACCCGGTATATCCAGGGTGATGTTGTCGCCGTTGCGGACGACGTCGACGCCGGTGCCGGCCATCTGCTGGCGCAGCTTGGCTTCCTGCTTGTCCATGTAATAACCGACAGACCCGCCCACGAGCGCGCCCGCTGCCGCCCCGATCATCGCGGACTTGAACGGGTTGTTGCCCGCGCTGATCAGGCCGACGACGGCGCCGGCCGCAGCGCCATAGCCGGCGCCCTTGCGGGTCTTTTCCTTGTCGGGATTGGTGGCCATGTCTTCCATCGACGCGCACCCGGCGAGGGCCACGGAGGCAGCGGCAAACAGGGCGACGAAGCCGGATCTGGCGGTACGATTCATGAGCAACTCCTGATCAATAAATTTTCACAGTCCCTTGGCGGATATACGTTTACCTGGTAATTATCTATTTTCAATTGATACTTGTTCGATCACGACTGCGCGCACTGCGGCCGCGATCCCGATGAGTCTCTGGATTCAATGGATCGGGCGAGAGTTCTGCGGGAGCGGTTCGTTGCGCCAGCGCATGCGCCTCGGCGACCAGCAACTCGTCGGCTGCGTCGTGATCGCGAGCGTCGGCTGCATGTGAATCTTGCCGCCGCGAGCGTGCGGACCTGTTCACAACGAGCAGGATTTCCGTGGATTTCATGGCTTTCCGCCCAATGCGTCAGCATAGGGCCGGCGCGGGTGTCGGGCCCCCGTTTCCATTAGAATCGCGGTCCCCCCGCACCAGCATCCGACCGGGAGTTCCCGTGCCCGCCACTGCCCTGAATCCGCTCGACCTGTATGACGTCCGCGCCTCGCTCTCCGAGGAAGAACGCATGGTGCAGGACTCCGTGGCGCGCTTCGTCGACGACGCCGTACTCCCGATCATCCGGTCGCACTTCGAGAACCACACGTTCCCCAGGGAACTGGTCGGCGAACTCGCCGGTCTCGGCCTGCTCGGCAGCTCGCTCGAGGGCTATGGCTGCGCGGGCATGAACGCCGTGAGCTACGGCCTCATCTGCCAGGAACTCGAGCGCGGCGATTCGGGCCTGCGCAGCTTCGTGTCGGTGCAGTCGTCGCTCTGCATGTACCCGATCTACACTTACGGCAGCGAAGAGCAGAAGCAGCACTACCTGCCGCGCATGGCGACGGGCGCAGTGATCGGCGCGTTCGGTCTCACCGAACCGCACGGCGGCTCGGACCCGGCCAACATGAAGACACACGCCAAACGTCGCGGCAGCGACTGGGTGCTGAACGGCGCCAAGATGTGGATCACGAACTCGCCGATCGCCGACGTGTTCGTCATCTGGGCGCGGACAGAGGAAGGCATTCGTGGCTTCCTGGTCGACAAGGGCACGAAGGGCCTCGAGGCGCCGGAGATCGAGAAGAAATTCTCGCTGCGCGCGTCGGTCACCGGCGCGATCTTCCTGAACGACGTCGTCGTGCCCGATTCCGCGATGCTTCCCGGCACCACCTGCGGCATCAAGGCACCGCTCTCGTGCCTGACGCAGGCACGCTACGGCATCACCTGGGGCGTGATCGGCGCCGCCCAGGCGTGCCTCAAGGAAGTGCTCGAGTACAGCAAGACGCGCATCCTGTTCAACCGGCCGCTGGCCGCGACGCAGGCGATCCAGATCCGGCTCGCCGAGATGGCGCGCAAGATCACGCTTGGGCAGCTGCTGTCACTGCAGCTTGGCCGCCTGAAGGACCAGGGCCTGATGTCGCCCTCGCACGTATCGCTCGCGAAATGGAACAACTGTCGCGCGGCGATCGAAGTCGCGCGCGATGCACGCGACATCCTCGGCGGCTCCGGCATCAGCGCGGAGTACGTGCCGATCCGACATGCGCTCAACCTTGAGAGCGTCATTACGTACGAAGGCACCGAGACGATTCACCAGCTCACGATCGGTCGCGAGCTGACGGGCATCAACGCGTTCTGACCGTCTGCGCGCCACGAGGACGCGGCAGTCTCGGACCGCATTCGTGATGAAACGCTACTTGCGCGTGACGGCGTACTCCACCGTCACCACGGCCTTGACCAGCTTCTCGACCGTGCTCGTGTCGTAGCTGCCGTAGTCGGCCGTTTCCGTCGAATTCGGCGACGTGATCTGGAACACGCCCTGCGACGCCGAGCGCAGCGGACCCACCGTCACGCCGCTGTTCGCAGCGAATTGCTGCGCGCGCAGCAGCGAATCCCTGGTCGCCGCGCCGATCAGCCGCACTTTCACCGCGTTGAGGTCGGTGAAGAAGTACTGCGGCGGCATCGCATTGATCGCGACGCCGTCGCTGATCAAGCGTGATGCACCGGTGGCAATGGCGCCGATCTGCGCGACGTTCTGCGACGAGAACTCGAACGGGCGGCTGAGTTCGTACCCGAGGACGCGTCCTGTCTGCGTGCCGCCGGGGCCGAACTCGTAGACGGTCTGCGTATTGACGGTGCCCTGCTGCAGCTTCTTTGCGTCGGTTCCCGCGACTGACTCGATGTACTTAACGACGCGCGCCGAGTCGGCTTCGAGCTTGCCGTAGGCCGTGGCCAGGTCCGGTGCGCGCACGCTGACGATTGCGCGCCAGGTGCCGGCGTCGGAAACCACCTTCTCTTCCGCATAGCCCTTCACGGTGATCTTGTCGCCGGCGAGCTTGATGCGCTCGAGACTCGACGCAACGATCCACGCCGCCAGCACGAGACCGACGGCGAGCGCGGCACCGAGTGCGAGGAAAGCCACCGTGGATTGGCCGCGCTGCCGTGCAACGTTGGTTACCGGCTGGCCGCCGTGATTCGTCATGAAAGTTTCCTTGTGTGGCAGCGACTTACGCGCATTTCGTGTCGGCATTCTTTACGAAAACGAGATGCCGCGGCAGACCGCAGCGACCCAGGCCCGGCTGAAACTCTGCAAGCCACTGAAAACGCGTAACTTTTTTCGACTGGCACGCAGCTTGCTTCTACACATTGTCCTTCATTGGCCCAGAAGAGCAGAAGAAACGCCGCAGGGCGAAGGACGGGCAAGCCAGCTCACGGTGGGGATGTCCGCCAGGGGATTGAGTCGGAAGGAAAAGACTGGATAAGACGGAACGTGCAAGAAGAATTCTGGTTGCAGAACGCGCACAAAAAGTAGAGCAGAACAACAAGAACAACTGCGTTCGATGAGTAACCCCGGCCCCGCACATGCGGGGCTTTTTCTTTCCTGTCTTACTCGTTCGCGTCGATGGCGATGACGCGATCGCCCGCTTCGATCCGCAGCGTCGGGTCGTTCCAGCAGCCGAACCGGCGCTGACCGCGACGGATCTCGACGATCACGGTGCCCGCGGTTTCGCGCGCCACGCACCCGACTTCTTCCGGACGGGCCTCGCGCTCGACCAGCTGGCACTTGCCGCGGTATGACAACAGTTCCGACACGAAGTCGATCGTGCCCCGCATGCTGACGGCATCGGCCATCAGGTAGCCGCCGAAGTGCGACGGCGAGACGATCTCGTCGGCCCCGCCCGAGCGCACGAGCTTCACGTTCTCCGGTTCGGCGACGCTCGCGATGATCCGTACCTTGTCCGCCAGCGCGCGGACCGTGAGGACGATCAGGACAGTGGTGTCGTCGCGGCCGACGCTGACGATGACCGAGTGCGCGCGCTGCACGCCGGCCATCCGCAGGATCTCCTCGCTCGACGCATCGCCGTGCAGGCCGATGAAGCCACGGTCGGCCGCGCGGGTGACTTCGTCCCGATCCGGGTCGATCACGGCGATCTGCTCGGGTTGCCAGCCCCGCAGCAGCAGTTCGGAGGCGGCGATCGAACCGCTGTGGCCGTAACCGCAGAGGATGACGTGGTCCTTCAATTCGCGCTGCAAACGCAACATGCGCCATTCCTCGATGAGTCGCTGGATGATGAGCTGGTACGCCGTGCCCAGGAACGTGAGCCAGACGAAGATCCGCACGGGCGTGACGAAGAACGCGTCGATGAGGCGCGCCTGGTCGGAGACCGGGACGATGTCGCCGTAGCCGACGGTCGTGATGGTAACCATCGTGAAATAGATGACGTCGGTGACCGAGACGTTGCCGTCGATCTGGTCCCGGAGGCCGTCACGATCGAGCAGGAAGACGAGAAACACCGACGCGACCAGCAGCAGCACGAAGCCTGCGCGCAGCAGCAACGTGACTTCGGGGGGACGCGCGGCACGCCGGATGAGGATGGGCAATGCGTCGTCGCCCCGTTCTGTCCGGATGCGGTGCATCGTGCGGCGCACCCAGCCGAGTCGTACCCGTCGTGACCCGGTCACGCGACCGGCCCGGCGCGAAGAAGTGACATTGATACCCCGTCAGGGGCGGCGGATCGCCGCCCGGCGCAACACGGAATATAGCGTACGCCGCCGCGGGGTTCGGCGGCGTTACTGCAAGGCCTGCCTGGTCAGGCGACCGCGAGCGGCGCCAGTTCGTAGCCGATGATTTCGCGGGTGTGCGGATCGAGGATCGGCGTGCCGTTGTTACAGCGGCCGGCGACCCTGGCCGTCTCGAGCAAGATGCGGCTTGGCACCACGGATGCCAGCATCAACCCGCCCTGGGGGTCCCGCACGAAGGCGGTCACCGACAAGCTCGGAGTACCGGCCGCAGCCGGCTCGGGAAACAGCAGGGCGAGGACTTCCTCTGGACTGATCGTGTCGGACATCGTGGTTGTGTGCAGGTGTTCTCGAGGAAGGAGTTAGCAACTTGCGTGCCAGCGCGCCGGACCAGCATTTGCAACCATTCAGGCTGTTACGGCAGGTACGTACCTGACAGTACACGTCCATCGTGGTGACCGGCACTGTCCAGGTGTGAAGGTCGTCACATTGCGGGACGACCGACTGCGCGGTCGCCAAGCGCGCTGTGCCGAACATTAAGTAAACTCCGCTACCGGGACGCGTCCGCCGCTGCGGAGGAGAACAATGAACGACCACGACACCCGGCTGCCGGACATCATTGCCCATCGCGGCAATGCCATCGAGTTTCCGGAAAACACGTTGCAGGCACTGGAGTCGGCTGTGGCCCTCGGCGTGCGCCACGTGGAGTTCGACGTGCAACTGACGGCCGACCACGTTCCCGTCGTGATCCACGATGCGGATCTCACCCGCGTGGGCGACCGTCCCGAGAGCGTGCACTCGCTGTCCTGGTCGCAGCTCGCTGCAATGTCGGTCGGCGAAGTCAGTCGCCTCGGCGACCGCTTCACCGGCACCTGCGCCCCGTCGCTGGCGCAAACCGTCGATGCTATAGCCGGCTGGGGCGACGTCACCGCTTTCGTCGAAGTGAAGCGCTCGAGCATGCGCCAGTTCGGTCGCGAAGCCGTGCTGCGCCGGATCAGCGAAGTGCTGCAGCCCGCGCTCGACCGCTGCGTGCTGATTTCATTCGATCTCGCCGCGGTCAAGATCCTGCGGCTGATGACGGGCGCGCGCATCGGCTGGGTGCTGGATCGGTACGACGCGGACAGCCTGCGCGAGGCCACGGAGCTCGCGCCGGAATTTCTTTTCTGCAACCTCGAGCGCGTGCCCGCCACGACGAAAAAGCTATGGCCGGGTCCGTGGGACTGGGCGATCTACGAAGTGCGCGACCTCGAGACCGCGCGCCACTGCCAGGAACTCGGCGCAAGGTACGTCGAGACAATGGCCGTGCGCAGCCTGCGCGCCGCGTACGACGAGGCTGCGCCCAAAGCATGAGTGCCCGCGACGGTGACGAGGACCTGGCCTGGCTCGCCGGTGAACTGAGCGCCATCCGCCACGAGCTGCTGCCGCCCGGCGAGTCGCGCGCGTTGTGCCTCGCGCTGGACCAGGGTGGCACGTCGAGTCGCGCCGTCCTGTTCGACGCACTCGGCCGCGAGGTGGCGGCCGCCCACGTCCCGATCAATACGCAAAGGACGGGCGACGATCGCGTGGAGCACGATGCGGCCGAACTGCTGCAGTCGCTGCGGACGGCCGCGCGTGATGTCTGCGAGTCACCGCTCGCCGTGGGGCGCCCGATCCTGGCAGCCGGACTCGCGACGCAGCGCTCGACCATCTGCTGCTGGGACCGCAACGACAGGACGCCGCTGAGCCCCGCGATTTCGTGGCAGGATCGACGCAACGCATCCTGGCTGCACGAACACCTTGGCGCGCGCTCCGGTTGGGTGAGGGAACTCACGGGCCTGCCGCTGTCGCCGCACTATGGTGCGAGCAAGATCCGTTGGTGCCTGGACGAACTGCCCGCAGTGCGGCTGGCCATGCGCGATGAACGGCTTTGCGCCGGACCGCTCGCCAGCTTCCTCGTGCAGGGCCTGTGCTCGGCAGGCGAGGTCTGCGCGGACCCTGCCAACGCATCGCGCACGCTGCTGTTTGATCCCGCGGTCCTCGACTGGTCGCCCCCCCTGCTCGAGGCCTTCGGTATCCCCGCCTCCGTGCTGCCACGGTGTGTCGGCACCCATCACGACTTCGGCACGATCGCCGTCGATGCAACCCGGCACGTGCCGTTGCTTGCCTGCAGTGGCGACCAGTCCGCCGCGGTCTTTGCGTTCGGGCCGCCCACGACGACCACCGCTTACGTCAACGCCGGCACAGGCGCGTTCGTGCAACGCGTGCTGCGCGACGGTGCGGGCCCAGCGCCGCGTGGATTGCTGAAGAGCGTGCTGTATGCACGCACCGACGATGCCGCCGGTGCGCTCTATTGCCACGAAGGCACCGTCAACGGCGCCTACGCCGCGCTCGAGTGGCTAGGCAAGCGCGTGGCTGTCGACGTCAAGCGCACGCTCACGACGTTGTCCGCAGCGCTGGCCGGCGACGACGTGCCGCTCCTGTTCATGAATGGCGTCGGCGGACTCGGCGCGCCTTACTGGTTGCCCGATTTCCAGAGCGAGTTCCTGCCGGTCGCGGGTGGCGCCGCCAGCAGCGTCAGCGACGCAACCGAACTGCAGCAGATCGGCGCGATCGTCGAGAGCATCGCGTTCCTGATCGCCGTCAACGTGCACGCCATGCAGCGTGCCGAGCCCTTGCAACGACTGACGGTCACTGGCGGGCTCGCGGCGTGCGACTACCTGTGTGAAGTCCTGGCCGAGGCGACGCAGATGACCGTGGAGCGGCCCGCGGCTCTCGAAGCGACTGCTCGCGGCATCGCTTATCTTGCCGCGGGCCAGCCGCAGGACTGGTTGCCCGTGCCGATCGAGAGGTCTTTTGCGCCAACGGGAGAGCATCCCGTCAACGGCCGGTTCAACCAGTGGCGTGAAGCGATGTCGTTACGCGCGGGCGCGCAATAGCAGTCAGCCGGATTCGCCGGGCTCGAACGACGCCAGGATCTGCCGCTCGACCCAGGTCGGCCCAACGACACCCTCGTAGTAGCCGCAATGGCCGCCGTGACGAGTCCGCGTGATTTCGAGCACGGACGGTCGCGCAACGCGATCGAGGTCGGCCGCGGGAATGAGCGGGTCGTCCTCAGCCGCGATGATGCGAATGCGCGCATCACGCAGCGCCTCGAGCGGCTCGAGCGCCCGGCCCACCAGCGCATAACCTCGCAGGTATTCCGGCAAGGAGGGAAACCCGCCGTAGCCGCAGGCCAGCCGATGGGTCATTTCGGTGAGGTTGCCGAGTTCCAGGATATCGTCGAGCGAGTGGTACACGTCAGGCCACGCCTCGCGTTTCTTGCGCAACGAGCGGCGCCATTTCCACACGAAGTATTCGCGGTACAGCGCCCAGCCCGACTCGAGGCGCGTGAGCGTGTGTTCGGGGTCGATCACCGGGCAGACCGCGACGATGCGCGAGATGTCGATGCCTGCAGCAGCCGCGCGTGCACCGACACGCAGGCAGAAATTTCCGCCGAGCGAGAAGCCTGCGAGCACGAGCCGCTTGCCTGGATGCTGCCGTTGCAGTTCGCGCACGGCGCCGACCACCTCGGCGATGCGGCACGAATGAAACAGCCCGGAATTCAGCTGATGACTGTCGCCGTGATCGCGCAGGTTGAGGCGCGCCACGTCGTAGCCGGCGTCGAACAGGTTCTGCCCGAGCGAGAGCAGGTACAACGAGTTCGCACTGCCCTCCCAGCCGTGCAGCAGCACGGCGAGCCGGTCGGACGGTGGCCGCCCTGCGTCAGCCTGCGTTGCGACCAGCGCGAGCAGACGTACGCCGTCACCGCAGTCGACGATCTGTTCGCGCGACGCCTGGCGCAGCACGGAAGCGCGCCGCTCCACCCCTGCCCGTCGCAGCGGCAAGCTGGGATAGATCGACTGCACGTGGTGATTCCGCAACCGCCAGGGCGGCACGAAGTCGACTGACGTGCCTGCGACTCGTCGGGATGCGTCGCTCATGCGGCGGGCGGCTGCGGATTCCAGACCCGGTCGCGGACGAGCTCGATGCGGCTCGAGCCGGGCAGGGTTTCGACAAAGCCGCTGCCCATCAGCTGCGACGGCGTGCGATGACCGGCGCTGGCCGGCTTGCCATCGAGCAGGTGCTGGGCAATCGCGAGCGACGCCTGCACGGTAACGTCGTACCCGTTGGCGACACGCACGCGCGCCGTCACTCGCTCGCCACTCGGGGCCTGGACCTCGCCCCACACCAGCATCTTGTTTGCCGCACGCGCGGCAGCATCCGGTCCGGCCGGGCCCTTGGACACCATGCGCTTCACCAGGCCCTGCAACGGGCCAAACCGCAGCAGTCCGCCGAACGTGTTCAGGCGCTTCAGCCTGGCAATGTTGGCAGCGGGCATCGCGATGTAGCACTCGATGTTGCCGATGCCGGTGGTCCAGTAGGCCGTGCTCACGTCGCCCCACGGGATGGTTACCGCCGTGCGTATGCCGGCTCCGAAATCGATGTCGCGCTCACGGAAGGCGTGGGCTACCGGCGTGATGCGCCCTGCACTGCGAATGCGGCCGCCGCGCGAGAGGTTTTCGACGCTGGTCTTGAGCGTGCCGCGGCTCGGCCGGCCGTCTGCGGAAAAACCCAGCGACAGGTAGGTGGCGTCGGGCAGTGCCTCGTGCAGGCGCGCCGCGACACAATCGGTTGGAACGACGTCGAAGCCCGTGGCCGGACACAGCACGACCCCGGCTTGCCGGGCATCGGCGTTGCGCGCGTGCACCGCTTCGAGCACGTCGATTTCGCCGGCGATGTCGAGGTAATGACTGCGCTGGCGCAGGCACGCTTCGACCATCGACGCCGACGTGGCCGAGAACGGACCCGCGCAGTGAATTGTCACGGTTGCGCCTTGCAGCACACGGTCGAGAGCGGCGGGATCATCGAGCGACGCGATGCGATAGTCGCAGCCGAGTTCTCTGGCGAAGGCGGCGACGGCCGCTTCGTTGCGACCGGCCAGGACGGGACGGAGTCCGCGGCGAACTGCCTCGCGCGCGATCAGCTCGCCCGTGTACCCCGTGGCGCCGTAGATGACCAGCCGGGCCGCGCTCATGAAGCGGGCAGGACGTGGAATTCGACGCGATTGTTCTGGGCTGCGACCGTGTTCCAGGTGCCGGCGGTCGTCTTTTCTTCCTGCTCGGGGTACGCGACGGGCTGGTTGCGTCCACCGTTCACGACTTCGACCTGGATGGCGCCGCCGGTGCGGCGACGCAGTGTCGCAGCGAAATTGGCGAAATCCACCGACTGCCGCTGCGCCGCCGACAACGAGTCGTCGTAGGGATTGCCGACGAGATCGCACTTGTTCGCCGGCACGTTGACGTCGGCCGGGGTGAACCCTTCGTTGGCATTGCCGCTCAGGCAGAAATCACCGACGTAGGCCTCGACGCGGATCCGGCCCTTGAACTGCTGCGCCTCGAGCATCGCGGCCATCGCGCGCAGCCGCTCGAGGCGACTGCCCGCCAGCGGGGCCTCACCGTATGGCACGTACTCCGTCGCGACCGGGCCCGCGTTTGGTCCGCCGGCCCCACCGCCCGCCGACGTGGCGGCCAGCGGCGAATTGCTGGCTACCGTGGCGCTCGCCGCAGCGACCGCCACCATCGCCGCCGCCTTTGCCCGCTCGACCGCCGCCTGCGAATCCGCGAGTTCGCGCGCGAGGGAGGCATTGGTCACGTTCGCCTGCCACGCCAGGTAACCGAGCACCGCAGCCGGCACGGCAGCGAGGAGAGCGGTGAGCAGGACCGGCCACCACTGACGGGGCGCAGGTTGTGGCATGAGCGATTCGATGGAAGGGGGCGGCGGAATCTTGCCGATGCCCTCCTTCATCTCGCTGGTGAGCCGGCGCGCGAACGCCTCGAACGTCGCAAGCATGAACCGGCGTTGCTCGCTCAGCTGTTCCTTGACGAGATGCTGGACGGAATTGCGCAAGCCAGCCTGCAGTTCGGACGCGAGCGTCGGCGTGAAGGCCATCGCGGCGGGCGAAGGTGCCAACGGGGCCGCCGAAAGCCCCGGTCGGGTCGCCGTGGTCGCCAGCGCATCGGCGGACTGCGTGTCGTCCATGCTCGTGGCCGCCAGCGCAGCGGCCATCGCTGCATCGTCGGGCGCACTTTCGGCAGCCATGGCGGCCGCAGCCGCAGGTCCGGCGAACAAGGCCTGGCGCTGGGTCCGCCGATCCGGCAGCAGGTGGAGCTGGTACAGGATCCGCGACACGTCGACCGGCCGCACCGTCTTCGGCAATACGCCGACCGCGCCAAGCGCGCGCGCCTGGCTGACGTACAGCTCGCCTTCCTGCGAGGTGTACATCATGAGCGGGATCGTCGCAGTCAATGGATCGGCCTTGATGGTCTGCACGGCCTGGAACCCGTCCATGCCCGGCATCAGGTGATCCATGAAAATCACGTCGGGACGGTTCCGCTGCAGGTATTCGAGCGCCTGCTCGGCGGACTCGGCCGTATCGACGGTCATGCCGTGCTGCTCGAGCATCCGGCTCAGGATGACTCTGGCCGATCGCGAATCATCGACGATCAGGGCGCGCTTGCCCGTAGTCATGTAGTCCCTGGATCCTTCTGGAGGCACCTGACAGGTGCCGCGTGTACCGGCTTTCTACCTTGAATGCGGCCCGAAGCCAATCCCGGCAAGTGGAAGTGGTGCGACTTGACCCCCGGCGTATGCTCTGCCTATCGACTGAGTCAAATAAGCAACGGAGGCATCCGCACATGCCGTACACAACCCAGGACATTCGCAATATCGCTCTAGTGGGCCAAGCCGGCGCGGGCAAGACGCTGCTGGCAGAAGCCTTGCTCGCGCAGTCCGGCGCTATCCGGCCCAAGGGGTCGCTCGCCCGTGGCACGACGGTCTGCGACTTCGACCCGCAGGAGAAGGCCCTGCTCCACTCCCTCGACACCGCCATCTGCGGTTTCGAGACGCAGGGCCGTCGCGTCAACATGATCGACACCCCGGGATATCCCGACTTCCTCGGCCGCACGCTGAGCGCGCTCGAGGCGGTCGAGACGGCGGTGGTCGTCGTGAGCGCGGCCAACGGCGTCGAGGCGATGACCCAGCGCATGATGGATTTCGCCAGGACGCGGGGCCTGTGCCGGCTCATCGTCGTCAACAAGATCGACACGCGCGAGGCGCGCACCGAGCAAGTGCTGGCAGAACTGCGCGAAGCTTTCGGCAAGAGCTGCCTGCCGCTGAACCTGCCTGCTGAAGGCGGTGCGTCGGTCGTCGATTGCTTCTTCCAGTCGCAGGGCAAAGCGGCCGACTTCTCATCGGTGGCTGCCGCGCACACCGAGATCATCGACCAGGTGGTCGAGATCGACGAAAAGCTGATGGCCCTCTACCTGGAACAGGGCGAGGAGCTGCTCAATCCCGAACAATTGCACGATCCCTTCGAGCAGGCGCTGCGTGAAGACCACCTGATCCCGGTCTGCTTCTGCTCCGCCGAAACCGGCGCCGGCATCCCCGAATTGCTGGCCGTGCTGGCACGACTCGCGCCGAACCCGGCCGAAGGCAACCCGCCACCGTTCCTGAAGGGCGAAGGCGAGGCCGCCGAGCGCGTGGCGGTGAGCCCCGATCCGGCGAAGCACGTCCTCGCGCACGTGTTCAAGGTCACGATCGATCCGTTCGTCGGCAAGATGGGTATATTCCGCGTGCACCAGGGCACCGTGCGACCCGGCGCCCAGCTGCTGGTGGGCGACGCCCGCAAGCCGATCAAGCTGGCGCACCTTTACCAGCTGCAGGGGAAGGACCACGTCGAGATCACCCAGGCCATCCCGGGTGACATCTGCGCGGTGCCCAAGATCGACGAGATTCATTACGACGCGGTGCTGCACGACTCGCACGACGAAGACAACCATCACCTCAAGTCGGTGACGTTCCCGCCGGCGATGCTCGGGCTCGCGATCCGCACCGAGAAGCGCGGCGACGAGCAGAAGCTGTCCGAGGGCCTGCACCGCCTCATGTCCGAGGACCCGTGCGTGCGCGTCGAACATCACGTCGCGCAGAACGAGACGGTGCTGTACGGCCTCGGCGACCTGCACCTGCGCGTGATGCTGCAGCGACTGACGGAACGCTACGGCGTGTCGGTCAAGACCAGCCCACCCGCGGTGCCCTACCGCGAGACGATCACGCGTCCGGCCGAAGGCCATTGCCGGCACAAGAAGCAGACGGGTGGCGCCGGCCAGTTCGGCGAGGTGTACCTGCGCATTGAGCCGCTCGAACGCGGCGCGGGCTTCGAGTTCGTCGACGACGTCGTGGGTGGCGCGATCCCCGGCCAGTTCATTCCCGCGGTCGAGAAAGGCGTGCGGCAGGTGCTGACCGAAGGCGCGATCGCCGGGTTCAACCTGCAGGACATCCGCGTCAGCGTGTACGACGGCAAGCATCACGCGGTGGACTCGAAGGAAGTCGCGTTCGTGTCGGCGGGTCGCAAGGCCTTCGTCGAAGCGATCAAGCAGGCGGCCCCGATCGTGCTCGAGCCGATCGTGCGCATCGTCATCAGTTGCCCGACCTCGTCGATCGGCGACGTCAGCAGCGACCTGGCGACGCGACGCGCGCGCATCAACGGCCAGGAAACGCTGCAGGGTGGGCGCTCGGCGATCGCGGCACTGGTGCCGCTCGGCGAACTGCAGGACTACCTGTCACGCCTCAAGGCGCTGACCGGCGGCGAAGGCACGTACACGATGGACCTGAGCCACTACGATCCGGTGCCGTCGCGGAAGCAGCAGGAACTGGTGACGGCGTTCAAGCCGCATGAGGAAGCGGAATAGGAAGGGGCGGAAGGACAGGAAGGACAGGAAGGACAGGAAGGCCCGGAAGGCC
>Ga0315283_10002594_pt1 | contig 15183 bp, 12 predicted proteins | sample YL17G09_0_MG_FD_204541 | JGI IMG/M metagenome (GOLD analysis project Ga0315283, IMG submission 204541) | Sediment microbial communities from Yellowstone Lake, YNP, Wyoming, USA - YL17G09_0 | ecosystem: Environmental > Aquatic > Freshwater > Lake > Sediment | place: USA: Wyoming | collected... | reverse complement strand
GTGTCGGGCCGCCACCGCTTCAATATTTTCCCCGACCACCTTTATTCCGGACAGATCCGGTTGCCGGCCCCGGATCCCGGCGGCGTGAACCAGGTGAGGGACCTCGGCCGGTTCATATCCCAGGACCTTGGCGCCCACAAAATCGGCCGACAAAATATCCGCCGAGGCGATCAGGAGGTTGCTGCGCCGGATCGTCCCGTCGAACCCGGGGCCCCGCTCATTGGTGTAGATTCCGTCCAACACGGTCAGACAGGGAGGAATGGTCTTAGCCAGTCGGCCGACCATATAATGCAAATCTTTTTGAGGGTCGGCCCCATGACATTTTTTACGGGAGTTGATATTGATCAATCCCTTCAGGTTTTTGATCCCCAGGGAGACCACGGCCTGGGCATGGGTTTTCAGCACCGGCAGGTCGACCAGGAAGTCGCTTTCCAGGAAATCGACGTTGAAATGAAGGGCCACCCCGTCGCCAAGATCCACCTTCTTAAAGGGCCGTTCCAGGACGTTGACCACCCGGACCCCGTACCGATTTTTCAGCAGATTATACCCTAAGGTTTCGAAGGCATGGGCCGGGGTTTCAGGATCCTTGACCTCACGGGTAACCATTCCCTCCCCGATGGTAATATCCTCGATCCCTCTTTCTTTCAGCAGGTGGACCAGATCTTCCACCACCCGGGAGGTGGTGATCACCCCCCATTTGGGAAAAGGGGTGAAGCGGGTCCAGAAAACGATGTTGGGTTTGATGAATACCCTGGCCTTGGCCGGAAGGTGGTCCAGACCGCCGCAGAGATCGACTGCCTTCCGGACCGACTCCAGGGGTTTTTCATAGCGGACGATGGAAACGAGAGAGGGATTCATGGGGCCTCTTCAAATCTGGGTATAGTAAAGGGCCGAACTGCATTGGGCGCCCCCTCACCCCAGCCCTCTCCCCCACTGGGGAGAGGGAGCGAATGATTTTCAATTAACAATTAAGAATTGACCATTGATTATTAATTATTGTCTTTCGAACTCCCAGGCGGGCAACCACAGGGGGTTGCCCCTACGGGTTAGGAACGCCCGTAGGGGCAGGCCCCCGTGCCTGCCCGTTCAGAGAGCAGCCTACCAGTTATAGTCTTCTTTCTCGATCACCGTGGCCACCCCTTGTCCTCCGCCCACGCAGGCGTTGGCCAGGCCGTAGCGGCCGCCCTTGGCGTTCAGGGTCCGGGCCAGGGTTCCGACCAGCCGGATGCCGGTGGCCCCCAGCGCGTGGCCGATGGCCGTACCGCCGCCCATGGCATTCACCTTTTCCGGGTCGAGGCCCAACTCCTTGATGCAGTTCAGGACCACGATGCAAAAGGCCTCATTGATTTCCCAGAAATCGATGTCCGAGGCCTTCAAACCCGCCTTCTCCAGGGCCATCTTGCTGGCCGGCACCGGTCCGGCCCCCATGATGGTGGGGTCCACCCCGGCGATGCCCATGGAACGGATGGTCGCCAGAGGCTTGATCCCTTTTTTCCTGGCCGTTTCCTTGGACATGAGCACCATGCTGCTGGCGGCGGCGTTCAGGGGAGAGGAATTGCCGGCGGTAATTACGCCGTCTTTTCTGAAGGCCGGCTTCAACCCGGCCAGTCCTTCCAGCGTAGTGTCCCCCCGGACGGCCTGATCGGTATCCACCTTCAGGATCGTGCCGTCGGCCTGTTCGGCCTCAATGGTCAGGATCTCCCCGGCCAGAAAACCGTCCTGCTGGGACCGGGCGGCCCGTTGATGGGAACGAACGCCCCATTGATCCAGATCTGCCTTGGTCAACCCCGTTTGGGCAAAGAGCTTCTCCGCGGTCAACCCCATGTTGGTAGAGGTCATCATATCCCAGTGCAGGTAGTTCGGGTCCGTATAGAGGGCCATGTTCGGGACGATGTGCCCCCGGTCGATGGTGGCCAGGCCCATGGGCACCCGGGTCATATTCTCATAGCCCCCGGTCAGGACGATATCGCAGACCCCCTGGGCGATTTCCAAAAACCCGATATGAATGGCCGCCATAGAAGACCCGCACTGCTGGTCCACAAACTTGGCCGGGATGGTCTCCGGGAAGTTGGCCAGAAAGATGGGGTTACGCCCGCCATAGGCCCATTGCTCCCCCACGGCCGTGGCGCAGCCCACGATAAAGTCATCGATTTCTTTGGACTCCAATCCGGTTCTTTTCACCACCTCGGGGAGCAGTTTGGCCAGGAGTTCATCTCCTCGCATCTTGCAGAACACATCCCGGGCCGGGTCATTGGGCCGGGAGCGGGACTGAGCTGTTCTTAAATATCCGGCAATCACTACTTCGTTCATAACCTTTCCTCCAATTATTTTTTATTTTTTATTATTTTTGATGATCTCGCAAAAAGCCAAATTGAGAAGGTTTGTCATTCTGAGCGAATGCGAAGAATCTCGCAGCTCCAGGCATTTCTGAGATCCTTCACGGAGTTTACCCTGAGCCAAAGACCGAGATCTTTCGCTTCGCTCAGGATGACGGCAGGCGAAGGGCTCAGGATGACAGATCGAGACTTATTGCGAAACCATCATTTTTAATCCTGATAAAACATCTTATTCCCCTCGGCCATTTCCTTCAGCAGTTTAGCCGGCTGGAATCGAAAACCGTATTGCTTCTCCAGGGCCAGCAGTTTTTCACAGACGTTCTTTACCCCCCACTTATCGGCATAACGCAGGATCCCGCCCCGGTAGGGAGGAAATCCGGTGCCGTAGATCATGGCCAGATCCATATCCCAGGGCCGGTCGCAGATCCCTTCCTCGATCATCAGGGCCGCTTCGTTGATGGCCAGGGCCAGCATCGTGTCCACCACTTCCTGATAGCTCATTTTTTTGGGGGCTACATTATTTTCCTGTAAATACTGTCCCACCACTTCGGCGATTTTCGGGTTGGGAACTACGTTTTTCCCCTGGTAGAGGAAATACCCCGCCCCGGTTTTTCGGCCGTAACAGCCGGTCTGATAAACCCGCTCCGTCAGGGGATGGATCTGGTAGCGCTCTCCCAACCGCTGCTCGAAGGTCTTGTTGACGTGGTAGTTGATATCGATCCCGGTCAGGTCGGCCAGGGTGGCCGGGCCCATGGGCATACCGAAATCCATCAGCGCCTCTTCAATGATCCGGCCCTCCACCCCGTCGGCCACCAGGAACACGGACCCGCCCATTAGACCGCCGAGCTGCCGGGAGACATAAAAGCCCGGCCCGTCGTTGACCACGATGGGAATTTTCTTAATATTTCGGCCGAAGGCCACACTGCCGGCCAGGGTCTGATCCGAGGTCTGCCGGGCGCAGATGATCTCCAGGAGCTGCATCCGGTGGGCCGGGTTGAAAAAATGCAGACCGATCATCCGGCCGGGGTCCTTCAATACCGAGGCCATCTCGGTGATGGGCAGGGCGCTGGTATTGGTCCCGAAGATTGCCTCCAGACGGCAGATCCCTTCCAACTTCAACCAGATGTCCTGTTTGACCTTCATGTTCTCCAGCACCGCCTCGATCACCAGGTCCACGTCCTTTAAATCCTCCAGGGCGGTCGTGGTGGTCAGTCGACCCTGGATCAATTTCTCCAGGTCGGCCGGGGTCATTTTTTTCTTTTTGATCGGGTAGTCGAAGGTCTTTCGGACAGCGGCCACTCCCTTTTGCAACGCCTCCTCGTTGATATCCCAAAGGACGGCCTCGAAGCCGTTGGCCAGCAGGAGGTTGACGATCCCGGAACCCATGACCCCGCCGCCCAGCATGGCCACTTTTTTGATTTTCGCCGGCTCCAGGCCCTTGATCCGGGGCAGCCGCCCGGCCGCCCGGGTATTGAGGAAGATGCCAATCAGGTTCTTGCAGACATCGGTCAGGGCGCACTCGGCAAAGAGCTCCACCTCCCGTTCGATATCCGCCTCGATGTCGAACCCCAACCCCTTTTCCACGGCCTCGATGGCCTTGAAGGGGGCGATGTAACCCTTGGCCTTGTTCATGGTCATCATCTTGACGTAGTTGAGGAAGGGTTTTTTCTCCGCGGCGCTGGGCAGCCGGTCGATCTTGTTCCGGGTCCGGCGCAAATCCAGCCGGGGCCGCCCGGAGAGAAACCGCCCGGCCGCGGCCAAGGCGGCCTCGATCAGCTTTTCCTGCGGGACCACTTCATCCACCAGGCCGCGTTGCAGGGCCTTTTCGGCCTTGATCGGGGCGCCGGTGGTGATCATCTCAATGGCGTTGGGCAGGCCGATCAGGCGGGGCAGCCGCTGGGTCCCCCCGGCACCCGGGATCAGGCCGATCTGCACCTCCGGTTGTCCCAGGTTGACCCCCGGGGCGGCGATCCGGTAGTGGCAGGCCATGGCCGTCTCCAGCCCTCCGCCCAGGCAGTTCCCGTTGATGGCGGCGATAACCGGCTTGGGGGCCATCTCGATCCAGTTCAGGAAACGGGCCGCCTCCAGGGCCGGTCCAAAAATATCTTCCTTCGTTTTAACCAGTTGCAGCCGGGTGATATCCGCCCCGGCGATGAAATTTTTCCCGGTACCGGTCAAGACGATGGCCTTGACGGCCCCGTCCTGCATGGCCTCACCGATGGCCGCCCCGAAATCCTGCATCAATTGGGGCGACATCTGGTTCACCGGAGGGTTGTCCAGTTTTAAAACCGCCACCCCGTTCTGCAATGTCACTTTTACAGTTTGGTAGTCTGTTTTCATAAGTTCGATCTCCATTTTATTAAAGTTAAATTCGAAATTCGAAGCACGAAATTAGGATTTCGGGATTCGGGTTTCGAATTTAGGGTTTCTTTTTCGCCTCTTCCTCAGCCCGCAGCACCTTCCGCAGGATCTTCCCTACCGCCGACTTGGGCAAGGCCTCCCGGAATTCCACCTGCTTGGGCACTTTGTAAGTGGCCAGGTGTTCCTTGCAGAAATCGACAATCTCCTCGGCCGTGGCGGTCGTCCCTTCCTTCAGGACCACATAAGCCTTGATCGTCTCCCCCCGGTATTCATCGGCCAGGCCCACACAAACGGCCTCCTGGATCTGGGGGTGTTGGAAGAGCACTTCGTCGATCTCCCGGGGATAGATATTGAACCCCCCGGCGATGATCATATCTTTCTTTCGATCGACGATATACAGGTAGTCATCCTCGTCCCAAACGGCGATGTCCCCCGTGTGGAGCCAGCCGTCCTTAAGCTGACCCCGGGTCTCCTCCGGGTTGTTCCAGTAGCCCTGCATGACCAGGGGACTTTTAATGAGGATTTCGCCCGGCTCGCCCCGGGGCACCTCCTCTCGGCCCTCAGCCACGTCTACCAGCCTAACATCCGTATCCGGCCAGGGGATGCCGATGCTGCCGGCCTTGCGCATTCCCAGCACCGGGTTGCTGATGCCCAGGGATGTGGTCTCACTCATGCCCCAACCCTCGGAATAAGAAATCCCCAGGTCCTTGACCTGCTCGATCAACTCCAGGGGCATGGGCGCGGCCCCGGAATTGAGCATCTTGATCTTCCGGTCCAGGTTCAATTCCCCGGCCTTCGGATGCTTAAGCAAGGCGTTGATCAGGGTGGGTACGGTCGGAAAAAAGGAGATCTCTTTGAACCCGGCCAGCAGGCCCATAAATTCGTCGATTTCAAAGCGGGGGATCAGCAATTGGGTGGCGAAGTTGCTGACGGCCCAGCTCATACAGACTATTGTTCCGTAAACATGAAAATAAGGCAGCACGGCCAGCACGGACCGCCGCTCCGGCGGGATGACCCCCATGGTCGCTTTTCCCCAGACGGATACCTGCACCGTGGCGGCCACGATATTCCCGTGGGTCAGGACGGCCCCCTTGGGGACCCCGGTCGTCCCGCCGGTAAACTGGATCAAGGCCGGGTCTTCGGGAAGGATCGACACCCGCGGCACCCGGGTCAGGGTGCAGTTTTCAATCAACTGCGAAAAATGGTGCCATCCTTCCAGCAGCCCCATGTCGGCCGGCGTGCTATGGGGCATTCCCTGGATGTAGTCTGTAACCCTGGTTACGATAATCCGGGGGATGGAAACGGATTGAGCGACCTGCACGATATTGGGCAGGACCATATCGAAAGTGATCAGCGTGGTCATACCCGTGTCCGCCGCAATCCGCTTCAGTTCCTCCGGTGTATACATGGGATTGAGATTGACCCCGATGGCCCCCAGGGACAGTACGGCGTAATAGGCGATCACGTACTGGGGGCAGGTGGGCAGATGCAGGCCCACCCGGTCGCCTTTCTGCAGGCCCAACCCGCCCAGGGCGTTGGCCAGCCGCAGAACCTGATGGCGCAGGTCATAGAAAGACATCTCGCTGCCGTAGAACTGATAAGCTGCCCTATCCGGAAACCCGTTGGCCGCATAGTGCAAAAAATCCTGGGCCGGGATTCGGGGATAACGCAGGGACACCGGGACTTCATAATCGTAATGGCGTTGCCAGGGTCTGGTTTCCATCTCCATCTCCTCTCGCAAAGGCTGACCACAAATATGTATAGCAATACTCAATAGTTAACGTTGAGCGACACTGTCCATTATATGGATAACTATTAATTTTTATTGATAATTTTGTCAAGTATTTTTATTATTGACAAGGTCGTTTATTTCCAATATTTTTAGCAAAATCGGTTGCCTCTTTGTGGAACGGCCTTAATCGACAGCGACATTTCACCCAACGATTCAAGCCCATGAAAATAAGCGAATTAGCTGAACGAACCCGGGTTCCCAAGGAAACCATCCACTATTACCTCCGCGAAGGGGTCCTGCGGAAACCCCGCAAATCCGGCAAAAATATCGCCGACTATAATGAAAACTACGTGGAGCAGATCCGGATCATCAAACAGCTCCAAGAACATTATTTCCTGCCCCTTTCGGTCATCAAGAAAATCATTCGCCGGCATCTGAAACAGACGGCATCTGAAAAATATTCCCTGAATTTCTTGAGTGAATACTTCCGGCCTCTGGACCGGCTGATCGCCGCGCCCGTCACCGGACGCCAGGCCTTTCGGGAGACCACCGGCCTTTCGAAGAAATGGATGGGAAAGTTCGAAGAATGGGGCGTCATCGGCTTCGAGATGCACGAGGGCCATCCGGTGTATACTACGGATGACGTCATTCTCGGCAAATTGGTCGTGAGCATGGACCACCTGGGCTTCGGCCCCAAAGACGGCTACAACCCCGAAGATTTGCGGGTCATTGCCGATTTTGTCCGGGATTACGTCAACAAAAGCCAGCGGAATTTCTATCAGACCAGCCTGGAGCGCCTGTCTCCGGAGGAAATCGAGGAGAAAAGCATTAAGTTCAGGGAAATCATGAGTTTGTTTTTTTATCACCTCTACCGCAAACTGGTGCGGGAAGGATACGGACGCGTATTTAAATCCGCCTGAGAAGCGGAAGAAGACAGAAAAACGGGAAAGGAGATTTCTGCCGGAAGGCTGGAACTGCGGTGGGTCGCTGTTGGTCTCGGGATGATTCGTTCTCTATCACAAAAAAGGAGGTTCAAAATGAAGGCGAATGGTAAGGGGATTATCGTTTTGGTCTGTGTTTTTTCTTTTTTCGCACTGACGGCCTTTAACCCAGCCAAAGCCCTGGCGGTTAATGCCGCCTTTGACGTCAACAAAATGGGAGATATGTCCGGTTTCGACCCCAACAATCCTGCCATCCCCACCGGAGACACCATCAAGATTGCCGTGGTGGCCTCCTTTTCCGGGCCGGCGGCCTTGGTGGGACAGATATACTGGATCTCGGTTCTCTACGCGGCCCATGACATCAATAAGAGGGGAGGCATCCTGGTAGACGGCAAGAAAAAGCTGGTCGAGGTCATCAAGGCCGACCACATGTCCAAGCCGGACCAGACCAAGAAGATCTGCGAAAGGATGGTCCTCCAGGAAAAGGTTCATGTCCTCTGGGGTACCGACGGCAGCAATCTGATGAAGATCATTAACGAAGTGGCCACCAAATATAAAGTCATCGCCCAGAACACGGCGTCCTTGTCGGATGATCTCATGGACGCCACCAATTTCTCCCGCTATGCCTTCATGACTTCCTTCTCCACCGACCAGATCGGCCGGGGTGTAGCCTATTATTACGGACAAATCAGGAAGAAAGAGAAAAAGTTTTATATCCTCTGCCAGGACTACATGTTCGGGCATGCCATGGCTGCCGGGTTCAAGCACGGACTGAAGGAAAATTTCCCCGAAGGCCAGATCGTCGGAGAGGATTATCACAAGCTGTTTCTAACGGACTTTGCCCCTTACCTGACCAAGATAAAGGCTTCCGGGGCCGAGGTGGTCTATACCGGAGACTGGATTCCCGATGCCGCCAACCTGCTCAAGCAGGCCAGGCAGATGGGGATTACCATCCCCTTTGCCCATATTTTCCTGGATGAGCCCAATTTTCTTCACGAGGTCGGGGTGGAAGGGACGAAAGGGTTGGTCCAGCTCAGCCAGTACGGGGCGGATCCCCCCGCCTTTAAAACGCCCGAACAGATAAAATACTACAAGACCTGGAACAACTTATGGAAGAACAAGTGGCAGGCACCCTTCAATACCAGGCTTTTTGAACACGGAGTGGGAAACATCGGCTCTTACGTGGAGCAGACTTACTGGCTCCTGAGCGTTATTGAAAGGGCCGGCAGTACGGACCCGGAAAAGATCATCAAGGTCTGGGAAGGAGATACCTACAAGTATAGCACTGGGAAAGTCATCCAGATGCGACCCTGCGACCACAAGGCCATGCAGGATCTGCATATCTTCGAATTTGTTCCTCCCGAACAGCAGAAGGTGTCCTTCAATATTCCTCCCTATTACTGGTACAAGGGGTGTTCCAACACCGGGCCCACGTTTACGATCCCTATGGCCAAAGTATTGCCTTTAATGGATCAGAAACTGGATCGCTGTAAAGGGAAGAGCGATAAGGGAGAATAGCCAATTAAAACGCAGAGCGCATAGGGCATAGGGGCCGGCTTAATATATTTTTTTTATTGCTTAACGCGAAGCGCCATGCCCTTTGCCCTCTGCGAAGTTTTTTTTGAAAGGGCAAAGTGATGGACCCAACTACCGCCATGTATGTGGCCCAGGGAATCCATGGGCTGGCTTACGGCATGATTCTTTTTCTGGTGGCTTCCGGGCTCAACATTATTTTCGGCATGATGGGGATTCTGAACCTGGCCCATGCCTCTTTCTTCATGCTTTCCGCCTATTTTTGCTACCAGTTCATACTCTGGACCGGGAACTTCTGGATGGCCCTGGTTCTGGCGCCGGTGGTCACCGCCTTTTTTGGAATTCTGGTGGAGCGGTTTTTACTCCGGAAGGTGCATGCCCTGGGACATTTGGGAGAATTGATCCTGACGATGGGGGTTTCGCTGGTGGTTTTGGCCGGAGTGAAGATTTTCTGGGGCACGGAGAGCCTGCCGATTAAGATTCCTCCCCTTTTAGAAGGACTGGTGAAGCTTAGGGGGCTGGACTATCCGATCTACCGGCTTTTTATCATCGGACTGGCCCTGGTGGTCTTGGTGCTGATGGCTTTACTGTTGTACAAGACCCGTTTGGGCAAGATCGTCCGGGCGGCCGTTTCCGACCCCGATATGGTCGATGCCCTGGGGATCAATATGCGCCGGGTGTTTATGTTGGTATTCGGAGTAGGCACCTGGCTGGCCGGGGTGGCCGGGGTGGCCATAGCGCCCATATTGACCGTGTTTCCCGGACTGTCCGATCAGATGGGCATGGATGCCTTTATCGTGGTGGTTACGGGAGGGTTCGGAAGCCTGGCCGGAGCCTTTATCGTCTCGATCGTCTTCGGCCTGCTGTCTTCCTACGGTGTGCAGTTTTTATCCCAACTGGCGCCGCTGTTGATGTTTATCTTCATGGCCGTCGTCCTGGCGATTCGCCCCATGGGCTTGTTTGGAGAAAGGGAATGAGGAGTGCCGGCGTTAAATGGATAGGCTGGGCGGTGTTAATAGCGGGTTTGGTCCTGTATCCCCGGTTGTTGGGGATCTACTATACCAACCTGTTTGTAACTCTGGCCGTCTTCGGGCTCTATTCGGTGTCCTTTAATATGCTGCTGGGCTACACGGGGTTGCTCAGTTTCGGGCACGCCCTGTTTTTCGGAGCCGGGGGCTATGGAGCGGCCCTGGCCCTAAAGCATCTGACCGGCATATCCCTGTTGACGGCGGTCGGGATCGGCTTGCTGGCGGCGGTGGTGCTGGCCCTCCTATTGTGTCCCCTGGTGGTCAGGATCAGCGGCACGGCCTTTTGCATGCTGCACCTGGCCTTTGGGCAGTTGATGCACATGCTGGCTATGAAATTAAGGAATATTACCGGCGGGGAAGACGGGATCGGGGGGTTTCCCCTGCCGGCGGTTTTGTCTTTTGACATGAAGGTGCCAAGCAATTTTTATTATTTTGCCATGGCCGTGCTGGGGCTGAGTCTCTGGCTGATGTGGTTTTTCACCAAGACGCCGTTCGGTCAGATCCAGGTCGGGGTGCGTGAAAACGCCAAGCGAATCGATTACCTGGGATTCCGGATAACGCAGACCAAGGCCGTCGTGTATGTAACGGCCGCGGCCTTTGCCGGGGTAGCCGGAGCGATTTATGCCCTGTTCCAGAACCTGATCTCGGCAGACAGCGGGTTCCACGTGATGGTCTCCTTTGCGCCGGTCATCATGACCATGATCGGAGGGATTGGGAGCTTTTTCGGCCCGATCTGGGGGGCGGCTATTTTTCAGATCTTGGAGGAAGTGACCAGCCGGTTCACCGACCGGGTTGAATTGGTGGTGGGGCTAATCCTGATCCTGACCATACTGTTTGCTCCGGGGGGATTGGCCGGACTGATCCAATATGTCAAGCAAAGATGGTTTGCCCCGAAAGCCGGCTTGGAGAAAGCGGTATGAACATCCTCGAGACCAAAGGACTGCATCAGGATTTCAGCAAATTGCAGGTGTTGTCCGATGTCAACCTGCAGGTAAAAGCCGGGGAGCGGCACGCCGTAATCGGGCCTAACGGGGCCGGGAAAACGACGCTGTTCAATGTCATCACCGGTACCTACCGGCCCAGCAAGGGGCAGGTATTCTTCAAGGGGAAAGACATCACCGGGGCCCCGCCGTACGCCTTGACGCGCTTGGGTATGGGACGCTCCTTTCAAATCACCAGTACTTTTGACCGGATGACCACCTTTCAAAATATCCGACTGGCCGTTCTTTCCAAGAGAGGGATCCGGTTCAATCTGTGGCGCCGGGTGGACAAGATGGAGGAGGTCACCCGGGAGGCGGATGAGGTGATCCGGCGGATCAATCTGGACCGGGAGCGGGATTTTCCGGCCGGGGTGCTATCCTATGGCAAGCATCGATCACTGGAGATCAGTCTGGCCTTGGCCACGGACCCGGAATTGGTTTTGCTCGACGAGCCGACGGCCGGCATGTCGCGGGATGAAACACATCATGCGGTGGCCTTGATCCGGCGGCTGACCGAGGGCAAAACGGTGGTGATCATCGAACACGACATGGATGTGGTTTTCTCCCTGGCGGACCGGATTACGGTTCTCCACTTTGGGCAGATTTTAACGACCGGGACTCCGGAAGAGATCCGGCGGAACCAGGCGGTCAAGGATGCCTATTTAGGAGAGCTGGAGGATTAAGGATGCTGTTGGCGATTGAGGATCTACATACCTATTACGGCACCAGCCATGTGTTGCAGGGGATCTCTTTAACGGTGGACCGGGGGGAGATCGTGGCCCTGTTAGGGCGCAACGGGATGGGCAAGAGCACCACCCTGAAGAGTACCATGGGCCTGGTCAAACCGAAAAGGGGATCGGTGGTTCTTAACGGCCGGGACATTACCGGGGTTCCCCCTTATAAGGCGGCCAGAGCCGGCATCGGGTATGTCCCTGAAGACCGACGGATTTTCCCCGAACTCTCCGTGCTGGATAACCTGAGCTTGGGCGTAAAAGGGGGAAAGACCACCTCGACCAAACAAAAGTGGACCGTGGACCAGATCTTCCACTATTTTCCCAAATTGAAAGAACGCACCGGTTCGAAGGGAAAATTCTTGTCCGGCGGCGAACAGCAGATGTTGACCATCGGACGTTCCCTGATGGGCAATCCGGAACTGTTGCTGGTTGACGAACCCACGGAAGGCTTGGCCCCCCTTATGGTCAAAGAGGTCCGGGACATGCTGGAAGAGATCCAGAAAGCCGGTGTAGCCATTTTACTGGTGGAACATAACATTAAAGTGGCCCTGTCTTTGGCCGATCGCGTCTATCTGATGGGCAAAGCGCACGTAGGTTTTTCCGGTTCCGTCGAGGAGTTAAAGGCCAACCCGCAGGCTCGGGAGAAGTATTTAGAGGTCTAAAAGGAAAACAAACATGGCGGAACCAAGAGACAAGGTTATGAGTTCCCAGGAGGCCATCGAAGAATTTGTCCACGATGGCGATGAACTCATCATCGGCAACTACACCGTGGGCACCTGCACCGAACTGGTGTACGAAGTGGCTCGCCAGAAGAAAAAGAATCTCACCCTCTACTCCCAGTCGGGAATCCTGGACGTCGAGGTTCTGGTCGCCGCCGGATGTGTGGATCGTCTGGTCACCACCTACGTTCTCCGCTCCGGTGGAAAGGCCGGGGGCTCGGCGGTGGAGCGGGCCTTGCAGGCCGGCACGCTGGAGATGGAGGATTATACCAATTTCAACTACAACGCCCGTCTCGTGGCGGGCCTGCACGGCTTCTCGTTCATGCAGGTTTTTGAAGGGGTCATGGCCACCGATCTCTTCCGGAAGCGCACCTTTCTGGGGGAAAATAAATACCGGGTGATCCGCTGTCCCTATACGGGCAAGGACATCCTGACGGTGCCGGCCGCCAACCCGGAGGTCTGCATCGTCCATGTGCAGCGGGCCGACCGGTTCGGAAACGCCCAATACTGGGGGTCCATGGGGAGTGTGGCCGCCGCCGCGCTGTGCAGCCGGCGGATCGTCGTTTCCTGCGAGGAGATCATCGATCACGAGGTAATCCGCTCCAGCCCCCACTTGACCATCATTCCCGCCCACCGGGTAGAGGCGGTCGTGGAGATCCCCTGGGGGGCCCACCCCACCGAGGTCCTCGGACATTACAATATGGATCGCTTCATGTACGGGTTGTTCATGGCCGCCGCCGCCACCAGAGACGGGCTGAAGGCCTGGATGGATGAATGGGTCTTCGGATGCGAAGACCGGCAGGCGTACCTCAATCACTATACCCGGATCTATGGAAGCGATCTCCTCGACGGCATCAAAGCCCAAGCCTATTGGTCAGCGCCGGCCAACTACGGGTCGGCCTTCACCTCCGTCTGGGATGATAACGGCCGGGAGCGGGCCCTGGGCCTTACCCTGGAAGAGCTGGAACAACTACTCCAGGAAAAAGGATTATTGTATGAGTAGGCCCTACACCCTGAACGAACTGCTCATCATCATCGTGGCTCGGGAGATTCACAATCACGACCGGGTCATCCTCGGCGTGGGGCTGCCGACCACGGCCGGCGCCTTGGCCAAGGCCTTGCACGCCCCCCAGGCAGTGCTGATGATGGAGTCCGGGATCATCGATTTCGAACCTCTGGTCCCGCTGAATCACATCGCCGACGCCCATGCCTGCCGGGGGTTCTCCTATGCCACCGACCTCTTCTCCACTTTCACCATGACCTACAGGGGGTTCGTGGATGTCTGCTTTCTGGGGGTTGGTCAGGTGGACAAGTATGGAAACGTGAACACCACGGTCATCGGGGACTATTACCACCCCTCTTTGCGGCTCCCCGGATCGGGCGGTGCGGCCGATTTCATCTCCTACGCCAAGCGAACCATCCTGACCATGCGGGGTGGGCAGTTCGTGGAACAGCTCGACTACCGCACCTCTCCGGGCTATCTCGAGGGGGGCGACAGCCGGGACCGATCAGGGCTCTTTCCGCCGGGGACCGGGCCCACCCTGCTGGTCACTACCAAGGGGGTCTTCAAGTTCCATTCGGAAACCAAAGAGCTCTATCTGGCCCAGGTCCACCCCGGCGTCAGCGTCGAGGAGGTACGGAAGGATATTCCCTGGGACCTCAAGATCGCCCAGGATCTTACGAAGACCGTACCCCCGACCGCCGAAGAGATCGGCTTTATCCGGCGCTTTGCCCCTGCCGAGGTGGTCGGCAGAGCGCTGCGCCTGGAACTCAGCCTGATCCATCTGGCCAAAAAGGCTCAAGAACGTCTCCAGGTTTGATAATCCCGGTTCGGTTCCTCGCCAACCTTCAGGGCTATATCTCCAAGTTTCTGATGTGAGTAAAGAGAATTTTTGGCAGCGGGTCAGCCCGGTGGAAGTCGGCTGGTCCTGGATCGGGGCCTTTTAAGGAAGAGGAATTATTGAACAACGGACAGGGCAAGCGGACTTATTGGGGGTTTTGATTATTTGATTTTTTTGATCTTTTTGAGAGCTCCGGCCTTCCGGTCTTCCCTCTCCAGGATGAACTCATTTTCTTCCTTCTTAACTCCTTCGCTTAAGACGACCCTCAGATTCCAATCCTTCTCCTCATCCCGGGCCTTGATCCCGCCAACGATCATCTCGGTCAGGGGATCCACCAGCGCCACCAGATTTTCCGGTTTTCCGAGTAGCACTTGTCTGGCAACCAGATGTTCGATGGTCCCCAGGACAGCGGAACGTATCAAATAGGGATCGAAATCGGATCGAAATTCGCCGCGGGCCATGCCTTCCTTGATAACTTGAAGAAGGATCCGGGAAAGCTCCTGCACATCCTTGTAAGCCTCGGTTTCCAGAAACTTCCGATTGGGTTTAAGGATCAACATGGCCACGGAGGCGTAGTCCGGATGATTCTGATAAAAGTTGAAATGATCATAGATAAAAGCCCGGATTTTATCGGCCGAGCTGCGTATAAGACGGAGTACGTGTTCAAGGTTTTCCTTGCCGCGACGGGCCGTGGCCCCGGGTATTAAAAAAAGGAGCTCTTCCTTCGAGGTGAAATACTCGTAGATGGTGGCCTCCGAGACCTTGGCCTCCCGAGCCACATCCGAGATGGTGGCCTCCTGATACCCCTTCTGGGCAAAGGTCCGCTCGGCCGCTTGCAAAATCTGCTCTTTTCGGGTTTGCAATTTCTTTTGAATAGCCAAGATTTTTCCTCTGTTCCGTCAACTGACCCGAAAAAAAGTTTCGTCAAATTCGGGCCGCCCCTGGTAACGCTGCAGGAAGAAGCCCGGCAGTTGATCA
>Ga0315283_10002593_pt1 | contig 15187 bp, 10 predicted proteins | sample YL17G09_0_MG_FD_204541 | JGI IMG/M metagenome (GOLD analysis project Ga0315283, IMG submission 204541) | Sediment microbial communities from Yellowstone Lake, YNP, Wyoming, USA - YL17G09_0 | ecosystem: Environmental > Aquatic > Freshwater > Lake > Sediment | place: USA: Wyoming | collected... | reverse complement strand
GGTGTCGTTCAAGCCTGATCAGAATTATTTCGCGCTGGCCCCTAATTACTCGCCTTACTTTCGCCTTATTCAGGGTTCCTGGGACCCGGCCGACGCCGCGATCGCGTCTCCTGGACGATCCTACGAGGCCGATTTCGACGGGAAAGGCCTTTCGGAGGGTCCAAACGTCCTATTTCTCGGTGAGGGCCTGCCTTAGGCGCTCTTTCGCCAACCCGAGATGGCGCCGGACGGTGATCCCGCTGATCCCCAGCGCGCGGGCGGCATCGGCCCGCTCGACCCCTTCCATCTCGATCAAGACGAACACCGCGCGTTCCCGGTCCGAAAGGGTGTCGAGCGCCGCCTCGAGCCGGCGGGCGAGGTCGAGGCTGCCCGCTTGGGGCGCGGGCGCGGTCTCGTCGAGGGTGTCGTCCCAGGGGGCCTCTTCCCGGCGCTGCCTGTCCGACTGCCCCCTCCAGTCGAGGGCGGCGTTGGCCGAGATCTTGTAGACCCAGGAGGAAAAGGGACGGCCCGCCCTGAATCCGTCGAGGCCGCGGAAGATCCTGAGGAAGACATTTTGCGCGACGTCTTCGCGGTCGGAGGCGGGGACTCCGAGCAGTCGCAGGACCCGGAAGACCCGCGTTTCGTGGCGGCGGAGGAGTTCCTCGAACGCGCGTGCGTTCCCGCCGCGCGCCGCTTCGATCAGCGACGGCTCTTGGGCCTCATCGTCAGAAGGAGCTCTTGTTGCCACGGGCGTCCACAGCGAGGACCGAATAGTACTGGTTCGCGACGGGCGCAGTCACGCTAAACGAGGCCGAGGCCGGTGAAGCGAGCAGCGGAACCAGTCCATTGGTGATGTCGGCCCGCGTGAACGGGGTGCTCTTGCCGTAGACCTCGTAGTGGTGGATCGACAACGGCAGGCCGTCGAAGTCGGTCGTCACCGCCGGCCACGCGAACGCCAAGGTGAACCCGCCGAGGCCGTCAGGGGTTTTCGACATCGTCAGCGTGTCGATCCCGTTCGGGAGCTGGTTCCCGGCTCCCCCCACGTTGCCGTTCACGTCGATGGCTCGCACGAGGTAGTGGTAGTTCGGGTTGGCGAACGACAGCGCGCCCGAATCGGTAAAGGTCGCCGTCACCGGCTGGCCGATCTTGTTCCCCGGTCCCGGCACGAAGTTGGGCGTCGTCCCGCGGTAGACCTCGTACGAGGCGATCGTCGTGGGCTTGCCGTAGATGTCGGTCGTGACAGTCGCCCAGGTGAGCAGCGCGTCGGCCCCTGACTTGTCGATCTTCAGGCTTCCGACGAAATGCGGTGAACGAAGCCCACGCACGTAAGTCGGGATGCCGGTCTTCTCCGGCGAGGGGGCGGAGGTCTTTGCAGAGGTGTTCGTGGCCGTCAGGGCGATGTAGTAGGTCGCGCCGTTGACGAGGCCGCTCAACGAGAAGGTCGTCTGCTTCCCGGCATTCCCCGAAAACGTGTAGACCCCGGGGGCGGTCCCCCACAAGACGTTGTAGTGGTCGAAGTCGGTCTCACCGTTGGCGACCCAGCTCAGGTTCAGCTTGCCGCTCGTTTCGGGGTCGGCGACGGTCAGGCCGGTGGGCACCGCCGGAGGGTTTGGGTTCGACGGGGTCGCGGTCACGCAGTCGGGACCGGCAACGGCGCAGTCGCTGTTGTAGTTCGACCAGCGGCTCTCGAACTCTTCCGCGTCGAGGGCGACGACGTAATAGAAGTAGGCCTTGGTGTTGACCGTGGTGACGTCCGAGTAGTTGGTCGTCGTCAAAGGCGACGCGTTGAGCTTGATGTAGCTCGAGGGCGTGAGGAACGCGCGGTAGACGTCGTATTTGGCTCCGCTCGTCGGGCTTGCCGACCACGAGAGGTTGACGACCGCGTTTCCCGGGGTCGCGGCGAGAAGCGTCGCGGGCTGGACCGTCTGGAACACCATGCGCGTCGTCGGATCGCCGAGCAGCACGTAGTTCTGGCAGGTCTGCTGAGCGCCGTTGCCGCAAATGAAGTTCATCGCATCGGCCACGGCGTTTCCGAGGATTCTATCTTTCGTGCGGCCGAACATCCGGCCCCAGAGCCTGTCGGTGATTTCGCGGCCGGAATAGCCATCGGCCAGCCCCGAGGGAGCGAACACGGCCATCGCGCCGCCGCCGGATTTCTTCAGCCAGTCCTCGCCGAGGGTGACGTCATTCGTGTCCATGAACCCGGCGGAGAGGCAGTTGTGCACGATCAGCCAAGGAAGCTTGCCGCCGTTGGTAAGACCGTTGACGTCGAAGATGCCGCTCCACCCTTCGGCGAAGAAGGCGTCGTCGGACCACACGACGAAATTGCCGTGGCCGGTGTACTGCATCATCGACGTTCCGTCCGAGAAGCCGTCGGTTCCGTTGACCGACTTCTTGATGTCGGAGCGCAGCAACTCGATCTTCGGAGCGGTGCACCCGGCGGCCGTTCCTCCGCAGTAGTCGGTCCAGTAGCGCATCGTGCGCTGCGTGTTGGGGGGAAGCTTCAACCAGCTGCGCCCCAGCGCGTTCGTGTCTTCCCAGTCTTGCGCCTCGTTGGGGTTGTAATTCTTGCCGCGGTCCGAAACGAAGACGGAGTGCCGGCGCCAGTTCCCCGCGGGAGGATTCTGTTCGTAATCGAGGAGCTTCTGGAGAACCGTCGCGGTCTGCGCATCGGTGCGCGTCGGAACGCGGCCGACGACGAGATCGGGGACCGCATCGCCGCCGGCAACTTGCGCGAGGATGCTGTCGCTGGCGTAGTAGCCGAACGCCGGATCGTCCTTGAAGAGGATCTGCGTCGGGACGAAATTGCTCGCGGGGACCGAGGTAACGTTGTACTTGCTGTCATACGAACCGTCGCCGATCAAAAGCACCCACGCCGGCTTGCGCCCCGACCAGCCTTCCCCAGGGTTCGTCGACAGCGTGAACGCGAGGAAGTTCTTGATCGCCTGCGGAGTCTGGAGGCCATCGCCGAACTCGTCATAGACGTCCTGGATCATCGCGACCTTGGAGGTGATCCCCTGGTTCGCGAGCTTCCACGCCAAAAGCGAATTCAACGTCGTCGTGGCCGTTGCGCCGAGCGCCGCCGGGTGGGCGATGACGATGAGGTCGGCTTGGTTCCCCGTGTTGCGCAGGTCCGACACCGTGTCGGTTGTGAAATCAGCCGCGGCGGGAATGGCGACGCCGTTGGTGCCGGCCACCACGAACCGGCGCGGCGTTCCGTCGGCCAGCGCCGGATCGTTGGTCATGTGGAACCGGACCGAGTAGTTCCCCACCGAGCCGCCGATCGTGCCGCCGGTGACGCGCACCGGAGCCACGACGCCGGTCGCCCCGACTCGACCCGTGAGTTCCCAGACCTCGGGAACGTTGGTGGTCAAGCCCGTGACCTGGAACTCGGCGTCGCCGTCGGGGAAGTCGAAGGTCAGCGCGTCGCTCACGGCCTGAAACAGCCGCTTGTACTGGACCTCGGCGAAGTCGAGGACGAAATTGTTCTTGTAGCCCGATGAGCCCGCCACCGCGAGCGCGTCGATCTTCACCTGAGCCGGGCTCGTGAGCACATTCCCGGAGCCCGGATAGGTCCAGGTGAAGTCGTGCGTGAAGATCGTACGGCCGTCGAACGCCCCGCTGTCTTGCGTGAGAAGCTGGGTCGTGGCGTTCAGGAGGGTCACCGTCGAGAGGTGATCGGACGGCGTGACGCCGTCTTCGGTCAACCCGCGCAGCCTGACGAGCACCCGCACCGGATCCGTGCCGGAGGCCAACCCCGGAAGGGTGACCGACTGCGTGCGCGTTATGGGCGAGCTGCCCAACACCGGATTCGATTGCGACGGAGCCCAGTACCACGGATCGGCCTCGCCCAGAGGCCGGAACAAGTCGTCGGTTTCGACATGCGCGACCGCATCGAACTTCGCCGCCGGCACGGACAGGTCGGGCGGCGCGTTGCGCGTCGAAAGCCGCGAGCGCGCGCCCGGTTCGGCCGTCAGGAAATAGACGTTCTCATCGCTGTAGTCGCGAAGCTCGTAGATGTTGATCCCGCCCGCGTAGACGGTGTTGACGACCGTCTTCGGGTCGTCGTCCAACGCCTGGCCGTAAAACTGCACCCAGTCCGCGGCATCGAGCTGATCGTTCAGGTTGGCGTCGAAAACGAGGAGAGGCGCCTCGACGCCGCGAGCGCTCAGCTTGTACGACGACAAAGGCTGGCTTTCGAATCCGGTGCCGGTCAACCGCGCGAAGTCGAGGCGGACCGGGCCGTTGGCGCGCACGCGGATCCGGTAACGGGGTCCGGCGAGGGGCGCCGCCACGGCCGCGAGAGTCGATGCGGGTGAGGACTCGACGCGAAACGTCGTCCCCTGCCCGTAGTTGGCGAACATGTCGCGGTACAGGTCTTCGATTCGCGGGTCGGGGATGGCGACGTTGCGCGCGCCAGTGTCGCCGTCGAACGCGATCGTCACCGTGACGGAGCGCGCGACGCGAAGCCCTCGGAACGACGGATCGAAGCGAACGGGGGCGATGACCACGTCCACGTAGCGCTGGTCTCTGTAGGTGCCGAGCTCGCCTAGCCTGGCGATCTGCCGCGGGTAAGGGTCGCGTCCTTTGAAGAAGGCAGGATCGGGGTCGAGGACGCTCTCGCGGACGACGCGCGTCTCAACGCCATGACCGTCGAGATCATTGGCGTCGGGGGTCAACTCCGCGGACATCCTCGCCACAGGGTGCGGAATCGCTCCCGGCAGGCGATCTTCGACGACCCCCTCGAGAATGAGACGAGGCGTCACGCCAGGCGGAATGGCGACATGGACGACGCTAAAGGGAAGGTCCGGAACGCCTGGACGTGACTGTCTCCCCGCAAATCCGTCGATGCGGACTTGCGTGGAGCCGTCGGGGAGGTTCGACAGGAGGAGCGCCGGGGTTGTAACGCGAAACGTGAAGCTCGCCTGGTCGCGCTCTTCACTCACCGGCTCTACGATAGACGACGGCGGGGCCGCCGAAGCGAACCCCGCCGCAACTCCCGTCAAGAACCCCCAGGTCAAGAGCAACTGGGGAGTCCTCATGCTTTTTCTCGGAGAGCCGTCTTACCCCCGACGACTATCGGCTCTCGGTGGAACTAGCTCTGAATCGGTCCGGCGCCGCAAGAGTCATCGGCCTTGGTGCACGCAACGGCGCGGGCTTCGAGCTTCTCAGTGTGTACGATCGTGGGCTTCTCGTAAGTCTTCTTCATGGCTCCCCCTGGATGGAGTTGTTAATTGTCCTGGCCGCTAAGGACTCTCGTTATACGGTGCACTGGAACCGTTTTCAACTTCTTTTTGCTGAATCAGTCGCCGATCTGGAGCAACTCGTAGGATCTCTTGACCGCTTTCGCGTTGATGTCGGCCTGCGGGTAGATCCCCAGGGGGTCCCCGACCTGCTTTTCGGCCACGCCCAGGCAGAACTGGAAATACTGGCCGTTTTCCAGTCCATTCAGCTTCCGGCGCGCGTCGACGGCCAGATCCCGCACTTCCTTGAGGACCGGGGAGGCCCCCCAGATGACCGACAAAGAGTCGATTTCCAGGATGTTGGCCACCGGGCGCCTAAAGGCCACGCAGGGAAGGATGTTCCCGTAGGGGTCGATGGTGAAGCCGCTGCGCCCCGTGCCGCAATTGGCCTCGGCGCCATCGGAGGCGCAGTGATTGGTGCGCGGGGGCAACCGGCCGTGGTGCAGCTCGAGATACCACTCTCCCCAGTACTTCTGGAGGAAGGCGTCGTCGGGACGGAGGGCCAGCGGATCGAGGTTGCCGTCGTCTTTGGGAGTGATCACGGCGTCGAACGTCATGTAGAAGCCCAACTCATCGGCGAGATCACGAATTTGAAATAGCTCGGCCTGGTTCAGCTTGGTGATCGGGCACTTGAGCTGGACCTTGATGCCGGCTTCCTTCAGATTCCGAAGGCCCTGCATCGTCTTTTCGAACGAGCCCTTGATCCGGGTCAGGGCGTCGTGGGTTTCGGCCTTGGCGCCGTGGATCGAAATTTCGACCTCCATCGGATGGAGGTCGGCGACCCGCTTGACCATCGCCTTGTCGGCGAGCAAGTAGCCGTTCGAGTAGATCCTGAGGGCCATCCCGAGCCTGCGCGCCTCCGCGGCGATCTTGAAGAAATCCTTGTGGCAGAGCGCCTCGCCGCCGGTCATCGTCAGGTAGAGCACCCCGAATTCGGAGATCTTTCGAAGCGTCTCGAAGATCTCGGGGGTCGTCATTTCACGGCGCCCCTCGGGGGCGTTGTAGCAAAACGTGCAGAGATGGTTGCACCGGAAGGTGAGCTCGAACTGCGCCGAAAGCGGAATCGCGTCGGCGAAAGCCTTCTCGACCAGCCTCCGGTAGGGTGTGATCTTGGGTTGCGGCGCGGCCTCGCTCATGAGGTCCTTTCGTCGGGAGCTCCTGCTTCGGCCAGCATCCCCTCTCGTTGAAGCTCGTTCAGGAACTCGATGACGTCTTCCCGCGCCTGGGCGAGCTCGATCTCGAACTCCTCCGCGATCGCCGCTGCCAGCGCATCCACGTCCCTCGTCCCGTCGAGCCGAGAAAATACGGCGATTCCCACCGGATTCAAGACCTTGACTTCGGCCCTACCGGGAAGAACCACCAAGCCGCCCTCTTCGCCGATCTTGCGGAAGGCTGTGTCGGGATGACGACGCGGGTAGGCCGTGAGCAGATCCATGCCTGTTTTCTCCATTGATTGGTCGAAAAGCCTCGAAAGTGTACGGTGCGGGTCCCATTTCGGCAACGCCAAATCTAGCGGCCTTTCGAGCACGCCGTTTCGGCGACGGCTCGGACGCGATCGAGGGCCTCTCGCTGCCCCGGATCGTCGAGCCTAAGCCCGTCGATTGCGGCCAGCGCCTCGCAAGCCTGTCCCCGCCGGAGGAGGCACTCTCCCTGGATGGCACGGGCGAGCGCGAGGGCCGGATCGAGCTCGACGGCCCGGGTCGCGTCCGCCTCCGCCCCCGGGAAGTCCCCCTGCCTGAGCTTCACCAGCCCTGCCCCCAGCCAGCCGGTGGCGCGGCCCGGAGACAACTCCGTCGCCCGCGCGAACGCGTCCGCGGCACCCGTCAGGTCTCCACGCTCGAAGAGAAGGAAGCCCAAGTTGCCCCACAGCGACCCGTCCCCGGGAGAGGCCGCAAGCGCGCGCCTCACGTCGCCGGCCGGATCCCCCGCCGCCCCGTCCCCGGCCAACGTCGTCATCTCGGCGCGGATCTGCGGCGCAAGCCCAGGTGCCAGCGCGATCGCGTCGTCGTAGGCGGCGCGCGCCGCAACGTCGTCGCCTCGTCGATGGTGCGCCCGCCCGAGGTTCAATCGGGCCTTGAGCGATCCCCCATCCTCGGCGTCTTTCGCTTTCCAAAGTTTCACCTCGTCGCGCCAAAGGAGGGAACGCGGGAGGAGGTTGGCCACGTAGAGGCCGCCGAGCAGGACGACGACGGCGATGGCCGCGGCTCGCCCGCGCGCCAAACACCAGCGCGCCGCGAGCAATCCGACGAGGGTCATGACGAATGCGCTGGGGAGATAGAGAAATCGCTCCGACAACGCCGTCTCGAGCGGCTTCAACTGCAAGACCGGCAGGAGCGCCAACCCCGCGGCCGACGCCGTCGCCAACTCGACCTTGAAGCCGCGACGCCAGAGAGAGAGCATGACGAGAAGCGCCGCGAGAATTCCCAGCCCGGCGAGTATCGCCCACGAACCGCCCGAGGGTTCGGGCTCGAGGTTCAACCCGAACGGCGGGAGCGCGAGCCACCGCAGATACGTCCCGAGCGCCACGAACGGCTTCGAAAGCGACAGCGTCGCCCCTTCGGGCGATGGGGCGAGCAGACGCCCGAGTGCGGTGACACGCGCGGCGAGGTAGATCCCGGCGACCACGAAATAGGGAACGTAACGCAGGGCACGGGCTTTCAGATCGCGACGCGACGGGAAGCCCTCCGTCCCCGCTTCGAAGACAGCGGCGAGAACGGGGGCCGTGACCGCCATCTCTTTCGAGAGCAAGCCGCAAAGCCACGCCCCCGCGGCGGCGACGCGCCACGGCCACGTCCGGTCCGAGTCGTTCGCTCGCAAATGCAAGAGGATCGTCGCGAGGACGAACACCGTGGCCAACGGATCCACACGGCCCGAGATGAAGGCGACGGATTCCGCGTGCGACGGATGAAGCGCGAACAGCGAAGCGGCCGCGACCGGGCCCACGAGGCCCGAAGGCGCGAGTCGGCGGGCGAGAAGAAACACGCAGCACGTCGCCGCGATGTGAAGGAGGAGATTCGTCAGGTGGAACATGAGCGCGCGGCCGGAGCCTAGGCGGTAATCCAGTTCGTTCGACAAGATCGCGATCGGCCGGTAGTAGCCCAGTCCCGTCCTATCGAGATCCGACGCGTAGTAGTCCCTGAGAAACGCTCTCGACGGATCGAACGGACGCTTCAGCCCGTCGTTGTCGACGATGAGCCGGTGGTCGTCGTAGACGAATTCTCCGGGGAGCCCCGGCACGTAGGCGGCGACGGCGAGGACCGCGCAGAACAGGAGCGCCGACGCAAAGCGCGCGCTCAAGGGGTGCCCGGACTCCCGGCCAGGCGCTTGGCCAAGGCGGCCCCTTGCGCGGTGCCCAACGCCTCGAGCTGGCCAACGCAGGTGGCCGCCCCTTGCCGATCGCCCGCCGTCAACAGGGCGACGCCCAGCGTGTAGATCGCGCCTTCCGAGGAAGGCTCCGCCGCGACGGACTCGCGCAGCACCACGATCGCTTCGTCGAGCTTCCCCGCGCGCACCAGGGCCACGCCGAGGTTGTGACGGGCCGGGCCCATCGACGGATCCACGGCGAGCGCCCGGCGAAACGCGTCGGCCGCGTCGCCGTACGCCCCGCGGCGCGCGAGGATCGTGCCCAGGTTGTACCAGCCTTCAGGGTCGTTTTCGTCGGCGAGCGCGCGGAAGATCGGCAGCGCCTCGTCGTCGCGCCCGCGCGCAGAAAGCGCGCTTCCGAGCGACACCGTAGCCTCGCGCGCCTTCGGGTTGGCCGCCACCTTCAGTCTGCGAGCTTCGATCGCCGCGTCGAGAAGCGAGAGGTAAAAGGCGTCGTTGGCCGCGGCGTGGAAGGCCAGCTTCGGAAACCGCGGCGCCGTCTTTTCGATCCCCTGGGGGAGGCGCGCGACGAGATACTCGCCGTTCCCGAGATCGGCGAAGTAAACCGGCGCTCCCGAAGCGCGCGCCGCGTCGAGCCTCCAGATCAGATTGTCGTCGTCGAGGCGCATCAACAGGTTGACGGGGTGATCGGTCCAGAGGTCGACGCCGCTCGCCGTCGCGTACTCGAACGTCGCGTGCCGGTCGTGCGCCATCACACGCAGTTCCCCTGGCGCCGACTTCGCGACGGCCGCGTCGGTCAGGCCGAGACGATCGAGCACCCGCAGGTCCGAGTAGTACGGGATCGCGCCGACCGCGTTGATCGCAAGGTGCGCGTCTTGCGGAAGGACGCCCTCCGCAACCAGCGCGCGCAAACGGCGCCCCTCGGGGACGACGGTCGCGAGGAAGAGCGCGTGCTCTTCCTGCCGGACGCCGACCAGGCGCGAGGTCATGCCGCGCAGGAGGTCTCGATGGGCGAAAGCGAGGCGGCGGACGATGGGCCAGCGGTAGAGAGGATCGTTCGCGGGATCGAGGAAGGAGACGCGTTCTTGGGCCGCGCCGAGCCCGGGGAACCCGACGGCGTACTCTCTCGTGAACTGGCGGTGGGACTGCCACGGGATCGCGATGAGCCCCACCGCAACGACGGCTGCGTACAGGGCCACTCCAACTCGAGGCAGCAAGCCGTCGCACAGCGCCGCGGCGCCGCGGCCCATGAGCACGAACAGGAACGGGAAGTAGAGGTCGACGGGCCGGAACTCGAAGTGATCGCCTCCGATCGAGGCGACGTACAAGACGTGCGGGACGACGGCGGCGGCGAGGAGAAGCGGCGCTTCCGCGCGACGGTCGGCCAGGAACCCCCGAACCCCCGCGAAAAGGAACGGGATCCACAGCCAGACCGCGTACTCGATCGCAAAGCAGGCGAGATACGCCGAGCCCATCTCCCACCAGGCTCGGCCGCCGACTTTCGCATAGTAGGTGTTGGGAACCCATTCGCCGTAATACGCGTGACGGAACAGCAGGTGCGCTCCCACGATCCCACCGAACACCAGAGCGTGCGCCGCGAGGTCGCCAAAGCGCAGGCGCCGCCTCAGCGCGAGAATCGCGGCCGCGGTCGCCATCGCCGCGCCGCCGATGAGCATTCCGTCCGGCCGGGTCAACGCCGCCAGGGCGAGGTAGATCGAAGCAATGGGAAGCATTCGTCGCTCGCCGTCGCCGCGGGCTGCGACGTCGTCGATCAGCCGGAAGACACCGGCGACAACGAGCACCTCGAACAGGCGCGTCTCGAGTCCGCTCGTGGACCACACGGCGACGCTGCGCGTCACGGCGAGCCACGCGGTCGGTAGCAAAATCGCAAACCGCCAAGGCCCGTCGGGGATCCATCGCCATGCGGCGCGAGCGACGAGGCCCCACAAGGCGACGGTCAGCAGGATCGACAGGACGGGCGCGACGTGCTCCGGCTTCGCGCCGCAAAAGTCGAAGGCGGCGAGCACGACGACCCAGAGGAAATTCGTGTACCCCTCGACGCGCGCGAAGCCGGGGTTGAAGACCAGGCCGTGCCCGGCCGCCAGATTGTGCGCGTAGCGGAACGAGATGAACGCGTCGTCGCAGAGGAACCGGTAGAACAGCGCGTGCCCAACCAAGAGGACGAGGCTCGCGAGAAGCCCCAGGCGAAGCCAAAGCGCGCGCGGGAACGATCCGGTCATCGCAGGTACCCCAAGCTCTTCAATCGCTCCACCATCTCGGGATCGTAGTCGCTCGCCGGCGTTTCGGCAGGACGCCCTCGGCGCCCCCAGGTCGCCAAGGCGGGAGGCAAAGGCGGCGCCCCTTCGAAGCAACGCCCGGGAGCCACGCCTTGCATCTCGCGACTTGCGGGAAGCCCGGCGAGGCGAAGCGCGATCGGCGCGACATCGAGATCGCCGACCGGCGGCCCGACGCACAACGGGACGGCGCCGCCGCCCGCGACCGCGACGAAACCTTCTTCGTCTCGTGCGGCGCTCCGGCCGGGGTCGGCGATCAGAAGGATGCGATCGTCGAGTCTCGCGGACAGCTCGGCGAGGATCGAAGCGTCCAGCCAGCGCACGTAGCTTTCGAGCGCGTCCGGCGCATCCGGAATCCCGCTCAGCCGCGTTCGCAGGATATCCAGCCCCGGCAGGTACGTGAACGAGGTCGCAACCTCGGGGTCGTCGAGCAAGCGAAGCGTCGTCCGCCACGCAAAGCTGTCGATCAGGAACGACTCCCACGCCAACGCTCGCGTGTTCGGGGGAAGGTAGAGGAACCGCGCCTCGAAGCTCGCGCGCCACGCCTCGCGCTCCGCCGGAAAGTCCCGGGCGAGTCGCGCATAGAGCGAGGCCGGCGCCGTGTCTCGGTCTTCGGCGCCGTTTGAGAGCAGCTTGGCCAGCACGCGATCGGACACCACGTACCCGGCCTTCGGATCGCCTTCGGTGCCGGACGCCGGCCACGACGCCCACCACCCCACGACGGCGGAAGGCCGCGTGAGCCCCGCGATCTCCCACAAGGCGCGCACGCGCCGTCCCGCGCCCGACGCGGGCACGGTGCGCGCCGGGAGCAGGAAGCGGAGCGCGGCGTAAAACGGCGCCGGGCCGGAACGGACCGCGATCGGGGCGGCAACACCGGGGAGCCGCGTGGCCCCCGCCGAGCGCACGCCGTGGGCGTCGGCGCCCATTCCCGTCGCGATCGTGGTCCAGACCTCGGCAGGCTCCGCCGGCTCACGGTGTTTGGGGTACAGCGCGCCTCGGGCGAAAAGCGTGAGGAGGTTCTCGGTCGCGCCATGGTCCGCCTCCGCCTCGACGAGGGCGCCGTCCAAGCCGTCGATCCCGACCACGAGGAGGCGCTGGATGCGGGGGGCGGGGGCGAAATCCGAGGGCGGAATCGCGCGGGACCCACCGGGGGCCGTCGTCCGTGGAATGACGAAAAACGCCGCCGCCACGGGGAGGAGCACCGCGAGGAGGAGCAAGGCGGAGCGGCGGTTCCGGTCGGGCACTTCCCCCGTGCGGCCGACGATCCCCGCGAGAGAGACCAATCCGGCGAGCCAGGCCACGAGCGCTACCGTCGCGACCGCCCCCGCGAGGAAGAGCGCATCCTCGCCGACCCCCCCATCGGGCCGGCCGCGAGCCCAAAGCACGACCAAGTAGAGCAGGACCGGGACGGCGACGATGAGCCCCGCGCGCAGGGCGTCGGAAGAACGCGCGCCGCGCCGGCGCGCCCACGCCCTGGCTACCGCCGCGGCGAGCAGATCGAGCGCGAACAGCGCGGCACCGGCGAGAAACGCGAAGTAGAGCCAGAGCACCAGAGCATCTCGCGCTCCGAGCAAGGGCCGATTCGCCGCAACGGTCGATGCGGCGAGCAGGCCACCGAGAAGCGGCGCACCCAGAAGCGCCGCCTTGAAGCTCGTGCGCGCGAGGGCGCGGGGCCCGGCTCCGGTGATGAGGTCGCGGAGGAGGAAGCGCTCGATGCGTCCTTGAAGGTAACCCCGCTCCACGAGCTGATTTCGGACTTCGTCGTAGCGCTCCGTCATGCGTAAGCGCCCGTCAACGATCGCGGTCGCGGATCATGTCCGCGAGGCCGGCCAAGATCTCGGCCCGCCGCCCGAAGGAGGAGAGCGCCTCGAGACTCGCGGCGATCAACTCATCGGTCAGCCGGCGGGCGCCGTCGATCCCGCACAGGTTGACGAAGGTCGTTCGATTGCGATCGAGGCCGGCGTCCTTCCCCGTCGTTCCCGGGTTTCCGCTGTAGTCGAGGAGGTCATCGGTGATCTGGAACGCAAGTCCCAGGTTCTTCGCGTAGAGGCGCACCGCCTCGGTATCGCGCGCCCCACCCCGCGCCGCGATGGCCCCGAGCTCCGCCGCCGCGATGAACAACGCCCCCGTCTTGTGGCTGTGGATGTACTCGAGCGTGTCGAGGTCGAGCTTTTTGCCGGTGGCCTCGAGATCGGCGACCTGTCCACCGATGAGGCCGCACACGCCGATCGCCTCGGCCAGCCGCGCGGTCGCGCGAACCCGCGCGCGATCTTTGAGGGCGGGCGTCTCCTGGATCAACCCGTAGGCGGCGTTCAAGAGACCGACGGCGGCGAGGATCGCGTTCGCCTCCCCCACGACCTTGTGCAGCGTCGGCTTCCCGCGCCGGAGCGTCGCATCGTCCATCGACGGGAGGTCGTCCAAGATCAGGGACGACGCGTGGACCAACTCGACGGAGCAGGCGAGCGGGAGCGCGTCCTCCCATCGCCCCTTCAGGAGTTCGCAGGTCGCCAGCACCAGGATCCCGCGAAGCCGCTTCCCCGGTAGGAGGAGCGTGTAGCGCATCGCCTCATGGAGGGAGGCCGGGTGGGATCCCAGCCGTGGAACGGCGTGCGCGAGCGCCTCCTCGACCACGTTGCGGCCGCGGGCGAGGTAGGCATCGAGCACGGAGCCGGCGGTCGGCTTCATCCGCCGCACTTTAGCAGGCGCCGGACTACGGACGGGCGAGGCGGGACCGGAAAAACTCGACGACGCGCTCGTGGTAGCGGCTCAGGTCGTCGGCGCCAAGGCCCGAGGCCCGGGTGGCCGGGAGCGTGATCAGGTTGCGCTCCGAGTCGCGCTGCTCGGGGAGCGTCGCGTACATCGCCCGCATGGACTCGTCCAAGCGTCGGTCCCCCGCCGGAGCGACGAGGAGCAGATCGCGTCCGGCCAGGGACGGCAGGACGTCTTTGGCGCGGCCGTCGTCGATCGAGGCCCCGGCGACCAACGGGAACAGCGCGATCGGCACGGCGCCGAAGTACTTTTCTCCCCATCGCCAGTCGGCGAACTCGTGCCGCACGAGCGTGAATCCCGCATCCGGCCAGAGCCCGTCCAAGACGAGCACGCGAAGCTCGGACCGTTCGGCCGCCGCGAGGACGGCCGCGTGAGCGCCCATCCCCGCTCCGAAGATCCCGACCCGTCTCGTGTCGACGTCTTCTTTGGGAAGCTTGGCCACGAAGTCGATCGCGCCCAGAACGTCTCGAGCTTCTTGGATCCCCAAGGTCGAGCCGTCGCCGCCGCTGGCGCCGTGCCCGCGAAAGTCGAACGCGAGCACCGTGAACCCGGCCGTGTTGATCGCGATGGCGAGGTTCATCACATCGTTCCGGCTCTCGCCGAGGTCGTGGCACACGACGACCGGGGGCATCTTCGGCGTCCCCCGGAAAAGCCACCCCTTGAGCCTGATGCCGTCCGTCGACCTGAACGTCACGTCCTCGGCCTTGGCCAGAGCGGCTCCGAGGTTGACCGTCATTTCGGACTGGCGTGCGGGATGAGTCACCCGGTAGACCTGAGCAGCCGCCAGGCCGAGCGCGGCAAGGACGCCGAGCGACACGACCAGGACGATCGCGCCGGGGATCGATCTCCAGAACCTCATGGGTCCGAATATAGGGACGGCTAGGGCCCGCGAACAAGGTCCCCGGGCGATTCCCACAAGGCGATGGCTCGAGCGACCTTGTCACCCGCCACCGCGGCAATCGCCTCCGTCGTCGCCCCTTTCACCCCGGGGACGCTGCCAAACGCCCGCAGAAGGGCCTTCGCCGTCTTCGGTCCGACCCCCGGGACGTCGAGGAGCGCGCTCGTCAGGGTGCGTCGCCTCCGCTTGGCGCGATGGCGCTTGATCCCAAACCGGTGCGCCTCGTCCCTGATCCTCTGCAAGAGTTGGAGAGCCGGAGACGAACGGTCGAGACGGATCGGCTCCCCCTGCCCTTGGAGGAAGATCTCCTCCTCGCGCTTGGCGAGGGAGACCATCGGCAGCATCGGGAGGCCTTCCGCTGCCGCGGCGCGAACCGCCGCGCCGAGCTGGCCGGGGCCGCCGTCGATCAGGACGAGATCCGGAAGGCGCTTCCCTTCCGAAAGGACGCGACGGTACCGGCGCGTGACCGCTTCGGCCATCGACGCGAAATCGTCGGGGCCTTCGACCGTCTTGATGTTGAAGATCCGGTAGTCCGAAGGCTTCGGCTTGCCCCCCTCCCACACGACCATCGAGGCGACCGAGTCGGTGCCGTGAATGTTCGAGATGTCGAACGCTTCGATCCGGTAGGGCACCTCGGCGAGGCCGAGCGCATGGGCCAACGCCTCCAGCACTTCGACGCC
>Ga0315283_10002591_pt1 | contig 15191 bp, 11 predicted proteins | sample YL17G09_0_MG_FD_204541 | JGI IMG/M metagenome (GOLD analysis project Ga0315283, IMG submission 204541) | Sediment microbial communities from Yellowstone Lake, YNP, Wyoming, USA - YL17G09_0 | ecosystem: Environmental > Aquatic > Freshwater > Lake > Sediment | place: USA: Wyoming | collected... | reverse complement strand
GCGCGAGCGGCACGCCGGACGCCAGCCCATCCCGGGCCAGGCGCCCGAGGAGGCGCCCCAAAAACTCATAGGTGGCCAGAGAGACGACGCCACTGGCGGCCGGCCCGCCCGCCCGGGCCGCGCCGACCGCCGCCGCCACCGCGGCCGGGTCCGGGTACAGCTCCCGGGCGGGTGTCTCAGCAAACAGGCCCGCCCCACCCCCCCCCTCGGCCGCCGTCGCCGCCGCCGGGGCAAAGGCCGCCAGGACGAGGAGGTTGGCGCACTCCTTCCACAGCCCGCCCCCATCCACGCCCGGCTCCTCCAGGCCGTGCTCGTCCACGAACTGGATGCGGATGCGGCCGGTCGCGAGGGTGCGGGGGGGCAGGGGAGCCAGGGCGGCGAGGGCGTCCGCCAAGACGGCGGTGCGGCGAATGACGGCAAAGCGCGGGGCGTGGTGCGCAAACCCGCCGCCGCCCCAGCCGCCGCCGCCGCCCCAGCCGCCGCCCTCCTCCTCGCCCGCGTCCTCGCCCAACGCGTCCGTGAAGGCCAGGACCCGGTCGTTGAAGGGGACGAGGAAGGGCGCGCACCGCAGGACGGCCCGGGCGCGCGGGGTGGGCGCGGGGTGGGCCCCGACCTCCGCCCGGAAGCGGGCGGGCGGCAGGGTGGAGGGGGGGGCCTCAAACAGGGAGGCCGGCAGGGCGGGCCCGCCGTCCGGACCGGCCCGGTCGTGCAGGGCACGCAGCAGGGCAGCCGTCCCCGCTAGGGCCGCCTCCCGGATGGTGGAAGAAGGGGCGGCGGCGGCAGAAAGAGAGGGCGGCGCCGCCCCACCAGGCAGCACCGGCGGGGCGGCCCACAGGAGGTGTGTCAGCACGTCCCGGCACACGCCCACGAGGGCCGGCAGGGCGGCCGGGTCCAGGCCGCCCAGGGCGGTGGCCGGCAGGCCGGTGCCCCCCCCCGTGGAGGCAGCCAGGGAGGTGGACAGGATGGGGGCGAGCGCGGCCAGGGCGGGGAGGAGCGGGCAGGCAGCGGCCGGGGTGAGGGGCGGGCGGCCGGCTGCGTCGCCGCCCTCCGGCGGCGCGCCCACCCCGCCCGCGGCCGCCAGGGGCCGCAGGATGTGGATCCACAGCAGCGGGGCGGCCCCCGTCGCGGCCAGGGCGGCCAGGGCCCGGGACCGCAGGCCCTTGCGGGCGGTCAGGGCGGCCAGGAAGGGCGGGACGGGCGAGGAGGCGGGCGGGTGGTCGCCCGGCAGCGGGCCGCCGCCTGGAGTTGCCGCCAGCGCCGCCTGGAGCAGTGGGCCGAGCACGCCGGGCCCGGCGAGGACGGCGACCTGGGCCGCCGTGACGGCTGCCACGCCCGCGTCGGGCGGGCCGTCCCAGGGCAGCCAGGGCGGGGGCGGGGCGCCGCCGCCGCCGGGGGCCGCGGCCGCACCATCATCGTCCGAATCGTCGTCTGTGTCCCCAGCCTCCCTGCCGCCGCCGACGCCACCGGCGGGAGCCACGCCCTCGCCCAGGCCCCCACCATTGGGCGGGCAGGCCATGATCAGGGCGGCACCGGCGGCGCACAGGGCCCGGGCGGCGGCGGGAGCGGAGGCCAACAACGGGGCGGCGGCGGAGACGTTGCCCAAGAGCGCGGCCGCGCAACCGCCCGCGCCGCCTGGCGGGGCGCACCCTGTAGCCACCAGCGGCGCCACCCAGGCCGCGACGGCAGCAGCCCCCGGTCCCGTCCCTGCACTGCTGCTCAAAAGGTCCTCACACGCCGCCCGAGCTAGGCGCCCCGCCAGGGGGGCCAGCGCCGGGCAGCGCGCCCAGAGGCCCGGCGCGGCCGCGAGCGCGCGCGGCGCTGCACCAGCGAGGAGCGGGCGGAGGCGGGCCAGGGCCAGGGCGCGGGCGGCGGCATTGGCGAGCAGGCCCGCGCCCAGGCTGCCCACTGTAGAGGAGCACGTGAGGGGTGGGAGGAGACCGCCCGCCCGGTCAAAGAGGGCGCCCCTGGAAGGGAGGACGGCCGCGGCCAGCGCGCCGGCGGCAGGGCCGCCGCCGCCGCCGCCCGCCGCCCCCTCACCCCATGCCGCCGGGTCCACCACCCACACAATGAATTCGACCAAACAGGCGGCAGGGGTGGGTGGGCCTGGCCCGCCCCGCGGTGCCGCCAGGTCGACCGCCCACGCCCGGCGGTGTGCCCAGAGCGCGTGCACGGCGGTGGCCGCGAGGGCCGCCGCGGCGGGCGGGGTCAGGCAGACGGCCGACGCGCGGCCGGCGCCGGTCGAACGCGCCACGGATACAGCTCCCGCGGTTGCGGTAGCCAAAGCGGTCGCATCCCGGTCGGGCGTGGCGAAGAAGGCGAGGCGGGAGAGGAGATAGGTGGAGGCAAAGGAAGCACTGGAGAGATGGAGAGGGTGGTGCGAGGGGGTGAGGGAGAGTGAGAGGGCGTGCGGAGGGAGACAGCAATGCTCCCCGCCTCCCCTCCCGCCACGCTCTACCTGTCGATGCGCTCGCCAGACCCGCCGTAGCGGCCCACCCAGTCCCCGCGGGCCGCCTCCCGGGCAGCCGCCGCCCCGGCCCTCCCCCTCCAGGCGGCCTGAATGGTCGTGGCCGCGCTGTTTTCTCGCGCGGAGCGTTGCCGCGCTTCGCGTTCCGCCCGCGTCCGGGCGAGCAGGGCCTCCCGGGATTCTACGGGCGCACTGCGGCCGCCCAGGGCGACCCGCCGCTTGGACGCGCCGGGCAGGCGGCCGTCAAACATCTCTGAGAGATGGATAGACAGGTTTTTCGTGTATGTCGAATTCTTTTTTTTCTTCAACCTCGTCCTCTCACTCGTCCTCCTCCACTCCACCCTCCACCTCCTCCAACTCCGCCGACGCCGCCACCACGGCGGCCGACGGGATGGCGGCAGCCACCACGCCCCCACTCCCCGCCGGTGGCCAGTCCTCGAACCGCAGGTCGGGCGGGCGGGAGGCGTGCGGGGTGCCCAGGCCGGTGAAAGCGACCGACACCGGCCCGCCCACCTCCACCGCCCCGCCCAGCACGCCTACCGCCTCCACGCCCAGGCCGTCCAGCAGGATCTTGGCGATGCCCGCGTCGGGACGCAACCAGGACAGCACGGTCGCCGGGTACAGGGACCGGCCGGCAGGCGGCGAGCCCGCATCCGCGGCGCTGAAGAAGCGGGCCAGCCACTCGGCCTCCGCCCCGCGCTCCATCCCCGCCAGCTCCCGGGCGATGGAGGCCGGGCCCGTGACGGCGGCCGCCAGGGCGTCCGGGGTTGGGAAAGGAAGGGGCGGCGGCGGCGTGGCGCCGCCCCCGCCGCCGACCACCCCACCGGCCACCACCGGCCCCCCGCCACCGCGCACCCACGCCTTTACCTGCCAGTGCACGCACAGGTCGCCCCACCGCCGGATGGGGGACGTGAACTGCGTGTAGGCGGCCAGGCCCAGGCCCGCGTGCGGGGCGGGGGCCGCACAGTCCAGCACGCCCCGCATCATGCGGGACCGGGCGGCCGCGGCGGCGGCGGGGCCGGAGGTGGGTGGGGGCGGGGGTGGTGGGGGCGGGTCGCTCCCCTCGAGGGCCGCCCGCGCAGCCGCCTCCTCCTCCCGCGGGGGCGTCGCCACCTGGCCCCGGTACGGTAGGGGCAGGCCCGCCGCCCCCGCCGCCGTCGCCACGGCCTCATTAGCCAGGATCATGAGCTCGGACACCAGGCGGCGGGAGGGGGTGTCGACGATTTGGCCGACGGCCACGGCCAGGCCGCCCCCGACAGGCATGACTGTTTTTCCATTCAAATAAACAGTGGCGGCGCTTCTCGAGGGCGGCGCGCCCTCCACATCCCGCACCCGGACGTCCGCCTCGGGCAGGCTGAACGTGGCCGCACCCTGGGCCGTGCGCCAAGCCCGGCGGGCGGTGGCCGCGGCGGCCAGCAGGCGCAAGTCTGAGGCCACCGCCGCCAGGGCGGCCGAATCGTCAGGCGAGGCGGGTGGTGGAGAGCCGCCGCCGACACCGCCGGTGCCATCGCCCGCGGCCAGCACGCTGTCCACGCCATCGTACGTCAGGCGGGCGGCGGGGGAGATGGTGGAGGGACGTATGACAATGGAGCCCGCGTCCAGGCTGCCGTCGCCCCTCAACCGCACCCCGACTGACAGGGCGGCCGTCGGCACGCCCGGCCGCAGGGAGAACGGCCCGTCCGACAGCGGGCGCGGGAACATGGGGATGGAACCCGTGGGCAGGTAGACCGTCCGCGTGCGCCGGGCGGCTTCCTCGATCAAAGGTGCGCAAATGGAAGAGGAGGCGGCAGGCGATGGCGGGGCCAGCCAGCGGGTTGGGTCGGCGATGTGGACCCACAGCGTGGCCGTCGTGAAATCTCCAACCTCATGAGGTTGGCCGCCTGTGCGCCCGCCACCATCCCACTCCACGCTCAGGCCGTCGTCGATTTCGGTGGTGGACGCGTCGTCAATGGTCATGATAGTGTGGGTGGCCGTTAAGTCGGCGCGGGACAGCATGTCCGGGTCGGCCGGCGGGGCGGCCGCGAGGGAGGTGGCCGCGGCTTCCAGGCCGGGCGGGAACTCAACGGTCACGCCCGCCCGCCGCAGGCCCGGCAGCTCGTGGCGGGGGCGGGCGCCAATGGCGGACAGGAGGGCTGCCGCGCCGTCAGAGGTGGGCGGGTACGGGTCGGCGGAGGAGGGCGACCGGGCTCGGAGGGCCGAGGAGACGGAGCGCAGGGTTGACAGTGCCGACGCCGCGGCCGCGGGGGACGCGTGTTCGAGGGCGAGCTCATCCAGCGCCGCCAGGCGGGCCGCGTGGGGCGGGCTGGCCCGCCAGGCGGGGAGGAGCGTGGCCGTCTTCCTGCCCCAGTCGCCGGCCGTGGCAGCGTCCGCAAAGTCGGCCGCCACGGCCGCCGCGTCGGCCGCCGCCTTCTCCGCCGCGGCGGCCTGCGCCCGCAACGCTGCGACCTCCACAGCCGGTCGGGGGCTGTACAGCACCGGCTTCCCCTTCCCCGCCTTGAACAGGGCCACCCCGTCCGGCGTGCTTCCCACCAGGCGCCGGGCCGCCGCGACCTCGCCCGGCCCGGCGGCCTCGCCAAAGAGGAAGGCCGCCAGCTCCGGGACGGTCGCCGGGGTCGGGGCCGGGTCGGACAACAGCTCCCACGTGTCGCCCAGCAGGGTGACGTCGGCCGCCGCGTCGGCCGCGACGGCGGCCGCGGCTGCGAGCGAGGCCGGGGTGTGGCCGTCCCCGGGGAGGACGTACTCGATTTGGGCGGGCTTCAGGGAGTAGCGCTGGTCGCTGTGCGTGTGAAGAGGGGGGGGGGACATGGAATTGGAATGATGAGAGAGGGGGGCAGGCAGGGGGGGGGGGGGCAGTTTTTTTCTCTTCTCTCAACCTCCTCCTCTCCTCCTCCCCTCTTCCTTCTCTCTCGCACCGTTCGTCCACGGCCACCCAGTTCCGCTTGCCGTCCGGCTCGACCAGGAGCGCCATGCCAGAGCGACCGTCCCGGCGGAATTCGACCAGGCGGCCGGCCGCGGGCGACCGGGCGCCGTCGTCGTCTAGGCGGGCCAAGGCGGCAGGCGAGGCAGCGGCGGCAGCAGCCGTCGCCCGGCCGCGCCGCTGCTGGCCGCCTCCACCGACGCGTGCGAGCGAGGATACCCAGCGCGGGCTGCTTACTCCGGCCGCCGCCCCAGAACTGACCGCATGGTTGGCAGGTCGACCAGCCAGCCGGGCGGGGTGACCAGGCAGGCCAGCCGCGAGCGGCGGGCGTGGGCGGCTGGCTGCCACCGATGCAAGCGAAGCACAGGGCGCGAGCACACTGCTGCTGCGGCTGTGCGTGTAGGCCGCCATCTCTCCCGCCACGGTGTGCAGGCCTCGCTGAGCGTGCCAAGATGTCACCAGGCTGTGTGCCAGCCGGCGCCGCATGGACCGGTGGAGTAAGGAGATGGGGGAGGAATAAAGAGACACGCGTGTTCCTGAAGAAAACCTCTCGGCCCGCCCTCTCTCTCTCTCTCTTCACTGCAGCTTGTCATGCAGCGCCACACACCGCTCAAACGCCGCCCGGCTGACCCGCTGGGGCAGGGACCCCGCGAACGTGGCCAGCACGCGCACCCGGTCCGCGTCGCCGGCCTCGGACGCGGCGGCCGCGACGGCCGGCACGACTGTGGATAGGCGCTCCGCCAGCGGCTCTGGCAGGGCCGCGGCCGCGTCCACGCACCGCCCCAGCCGGAAGGCGTCTGCGGGCAAGAAAGGCAGGGCTGACGCCGCGCGCAGAACGCCGCCAGGGTCGCCCGCCCGGGCCGCGTCCAGCAGGGCCCGCACCGCTTTCAGCGAGGCAAACAGGTCGAGCGCGGCCGACGCCTCCCCTCCACCACTTCCGCCACTCCCGCCACCACTCGTCATCACGCCCTCCGCGGCGGCGTTGCCCCGCCGCACCAGGCGGTCCGCCGCGGAGGACGCATCCGAGCCGGGCCCTCCCGCCGCCGCCGCCTCGACGACGCCGGCCAGGGCCCCGCAAATCAGGCGCAGCGCGGACCCGGGCGCCCCGCCGTACGCAAACAGCTCCGCCGCCCAGTCACCCTGGCCGCCGGCTTCACAGGCGGCCGCCACGGCCCGGACCAAGGAGGCCCGGTCGGCCGGGTCGGGCGCAAAGCGGGCTAAGGGTCCGCCGACGCCGGCGCTGCCGCCGCCGCCGCCGCCGCCGCCCGTTCCCAGGAGGCCGCCCACCGCCCCGCTCTCTGTCAGCAACTCCCGCAGCAGGGCGGCCCGGAGGGCCAGGGAGGCCGCCGGGTCGGGCGGGCCACCCCCCGCCACGTGCGCCGACCCAAAGCGGGCGGCCGCGACGTAGTATTCGAGGGCGGCGGCGGGTTCCGGGCGGGCCAGGGCGCGGCCGGACGCGCGGAGGAGCGGGGCCGGTTCTGAGGCGGACGACGGAGGGGGGCCCCCCGTGGCAGGGGGCGGCCCGCCGTCGGCCGTGCCCGCACAGGCTGGGTGGCCCGCGTCGCCCGCCCCGCCCGCACACCAAAGGCCGGCGGCCGTGGCGGCCAGGGCCAGGTGGGCGGCCTCCCCGCGCAACGGCCCCCGGCCGGCAGGGTGGCGGGCGGCAAACGCGATGGCCGCCCGGGGCTGCACCGTCAGCAGCAGCACGGCGGCGTACCGCCAGGGCGCCCCGCCGCCGGCGCGGCCGCCATAGTGCGCGGGGCCGGGCCGGGCGGCGGAGGCTTGGAGGGCGGCCAGGGTGGCGGCGCCTGGCGGGGTGGGGGCGGGAGGCGCGGCGCCAGCAGAGCCGGCGGCAGCCCCGCCCGCCGCCGTCGCCCGCCCCGCCGCGGCCGCCTGGAACCAGACCCAGTCCTCCACCGTGCCGCACAGGGTGGGCGCACCCGCGAGGACCGCCCGAACGCACCGGGCGTCCCCAGCCAGCAGCGCGTGCACTGCGACCCGGTGCCTGAATGCTGGGCGGCTCCAGGCCGCCCGGTCGCCGGACCGCAGCAGGCGCTCCGCTTCGGCGACCAGGGCGGAGAGCGGCGGGGGCGGCTGGGAGGAGGACGGGGGCGGCGCGGGCGCGCTGGCGGCGGACGCGCGCGACGACGGGGCGGCCACGGCGGCGCCCCAAGCCGCGATCGCGGCCGAGAGCGGGGACCCGCAGGGCAGGACCGCGTCGTCGGGCGCGCCCGCCGCGGCCGCCGCGGCCTCGCCCACCCACCCCGCCCGCAGGCACAGCCACACCCGCTGCCAGGTGGTGTCCGACCCGGACGCGGAGCCGCCGCTGCCGTCGACAGCGGCGCCGGAGTCAAAGTCAAAGGGCGCGGCCTCCGGGTCGCGGACGCGGATGAATGCTTTCACCCGCCCCTCCCGCCCCGGGGCCCCGCCGAGGGCCGCCGCCGCCCGGTGGTGGCGGATGGTGGTGTCCATGTGGGCCGCAAACTGGGCTTCCAGGTGGGCGCGGGAGCCGGCCAGCGCGGCGGCGGCGCAGGCGGCGGGGGTGAGCTGGGAGGGGGTGGTTGAGGGCGCGCCGCCGTCTCCACCACCACCACCACCCGCGGCAGCAGCCGCCACCTCCACCGCCTGCCGCCTCAGAATGGCCCACAGCTCCGCGATGCCGCCCGCGGCCGGGTCGGGTGGGGGCCCGCCGGCCGTGGCGGCGGCTGCCGCCGCGTCGCCTGCCGCGGCGGCCGCGGCGTCAGCAAAGGCAGAGACAGCGTCCAGGGAGGGAGGTGCGCCCGCGCCGCCGCCGCCGCCGCCGCCACCACCCGCCGCGGCCGCCGCCTCGTTCAGGCGGGCCACCACGCCCACGTACGCCCGGGCGCGGGGGGGTAGGGCAGCCCCGCCCGCAGGCGAGCGCGGGATGGGGGCGGGCAGTGGCAGGCCCGCTGCGGAGGTGAGGAGGCCGGCGGTGGGGGCGGTGGGGGCGCCCCCGCCGGCTGCAAAGAGGCTCGCCCGCCCCGCCGCCCACCCGGCCTCCGCCTCCGCCTCCGCCCAGGCTTCATGGGCGGCCGCCGCGTCGCGCTGGGCTTCCGCGATGGCGGCGACGACGGCGGCCTCGTGCACGCGGGCGACGAAGGCCGCGACCGAGGTGGCCTCGGACGGCGGGGCGGCGCCCGAGTCGGGGGGTGGGGGCCGGGCCTCAAAGAGGTGGAGGGCGCGGGTGAGGCTGTGCGTGCGCGTGTGTGTGCGTGTGTGTGGGTATGTGTGTGTGTGAAGAGGGTGAGTGAGTTAGTGAGGGCGGCACACAACGTCCAGTCGGTCCGTGCCGGACGGACGCGCACACGGAGAGAGAGGCGGGCGAACAAAACAAAAAAATGGAGAGAGGGGTGAAAGCGCGCGACGCGGATGGAGAACGCGCTTGCTCTTATTCCGCACCCGCCCCGGCACCAACTTCTCCATGCCCGCCAAAAGGCATGTTCGATGACCCCACTCCCACAGAACACTCACCGCCGCGTGTTGACCCCCTCTGCCGCCAGCAGGCGGGCGGCGGCCGCCCGGTCGGCGCCCGCGTCGGCGACGACGCGGGCGGTCCGCTCTTTCAGGGAGGCGGAGAAGCGTTCCACTTGGGCGAGGTCACGCTCCACGCGGGGAAAGCCGTGGGCGTCCTGTGTGATGGGGGTGGTGAGAGAGTCGGGGTAGAGGGTGGGCGGGTGAGGAGGGCGGTGCATGCAAAAAAAGACGGCGGCAATGAGACGAGCGATGCGAGACGGGGCGCCCCACGCGCGACTCACCCCGGCCGCCAGCTCCTCTGATTGGGCCAGCAGCGCGTCCCAGTCCATGCCTGCGGCTGCCATCTCAGGGATGTGCGCAGGCGGCGGCGTGTGAGGTGAAGTGAGTGAGAGTCGAGAAGAGAGGAATGGGTTGACGTCGCCCTTTCCCGCAGCAACTCTTTTCTCTCTCTCTTTCTCTCTGAACGGAGACCTGTACACCCCTCCCGCGACCCACCACACAATTTCACACATCAACTACATCGGCTATAACTGATCATTACACACACACGCGCACACGCCCCCTCATCAAACCTCCCACTGCTACCTCCTCAGCGCCCGGCTCAACCGCTGCAGGTGGTAGTTGATCGTAGACCGCCCTTTGGTCCTGGACGCCGCCGCCGCCGCGCAGGCGTCCAGGGCCTTGCGCGGGGCGGCGCAGGCGCCTTCTGCGTCCATGCGACTAGTCTTTGTTTCGTGTGAAGAGAGGAGGAGTGGAGATATGAGGGAAAATGAGGAGGAGACCGCAGGTGTCGAGAGGGTCGCGCCTCTATTTTCATCGAATCGGCACTCGCTCGCGCTTCTCCCTATATGCACGCCTCTCACCATCATGCACGCCAGAAAGGCGGCCAGCTCGTCCGCGCAGGCCAGCTGGCCACCCCCAGGCCCCTTCTTGGGGTTCACTTTCAGGGGGCGGTCCGCGGGGGTGCGGCCCATGGTTCTCTTTTGGGGGCTTGGCGAGAGAGGGTGGCCGCCGCCGGAAAGAGAGAGTGCAACATCACCTCGCGCGCCTCCTTCATTGTTCTCAACATCAACAATTACCACCGCCCCTCCCGCCTCAACGCCCCCGCGTATGCCGGCTCCGTCGGTGGGGCGACCGGCGACAATAGCGCAGGCTTGGATGCGGTGCCCTCCGCATTGTCCGGACCCAATTTTTTTGAGTCATCAAAGCCGTCCAGGTCGTACCCCATGTCCGCGTCCCACCCCGACAGGTCCCCGCACGCGACGAAGGGGACCAGGCGCCGGGCCTGGGGGGTCGGGGGCGGGAGGCGGGAGGCCGGCGCGTGTGCGTCGTCCGTGGTGGTGGTGGTGGTGGCCCCTCCACCGGACGCGGCGGCCGCGGCGTCCGCGGCCTCGCCCGCCGCGCCGGACGCCGCACCACCCGCGAGCACGCCCCACAGCCGCTCGCCCGCGTCCTCCGCGCCCGCCGGCAGGGAAAAGCCCCGGCACACCACGAACGCTTCCACGGACGCCGCCCGGGACGCCCGCGGCTTGGCCAGGGAGACGTCCGCAAAGAAGGCGCCCAGGCGGGCGCACAGCATCCCCGCCTCCCGCCCCCGAAACACTTTGGCCACCAGCGCGCCGCCCGGCCGCAGCACGCGCGCCGCCAGCGCCGTCGCCGCCAGGACCAGTTGCGCCTGCACGAACTCGTCCATGTCGTGCAGGCCCGTCACGTCGGGCGCGCCGTCACAGATGACGAGGTCGGCGACGGCGGCGGCGGCGGCGGCGGTGCTGGGCGTCGAGGGGGACGCGCCTCCCGTCTCATCATCCTCATCACCCCCGGCCTCGCCGCGGCCTGCCGTGCCCCCGCCTCCTCCTCCGCCCAGCGCCGCCACGATCGCGGCCGCAGTGGAGGCCGCCGTGATGTCGCCCTGCAGTTGGATCACCCCTTCGATGGGGGCCATGGGCTGGAGGTCGACCGCGACGAGGCGGGGTGGGGGGCTGTGCAGGTGGGGGGGGAGGGGGGGCGGGAGGGGAGGGGAAGCATGGGATGGAGAGAGATGAGGAATGGAGGGTGAGACGGTTGCACGAGTACGGGGAACAAGGGGCGTGCAAAAGGCCCCCCGACCCTGAGGTATCGCAATAAAGTGCGACAACTCACCGGCCCTCTCGGATGGCGGGCAGGTACAGGCGGCGGCTCAGGACCTGGAAAGGAAGGGCAGAGAATTGAGAGATGATGATGAGAGGGGTCGGGGTTGAGAGAGGCGCGGGGCGGCGGCAGGAAAACAAAACGCCGTCCCCTGTTACCTGGCTCCAGCTGCCCGGTGCCGCGCACAGGTCGACCACATTCTGAACACCTGTGTGCGTGTGTGTGTGTGTGTGTGTGTGTGTGTGTGTAGGGCGTGTATGTGAATCGTGGGAAACGAGAGAGGACGAGAGAGAGAGGCTGTTGCTTGGCCAGATGCGAGCGGAAAAAAAATAACGCCTGTTTTTTTCCGCGCACCGTCCAGGACATGGTAGACCTCGTCCACCTGCAACAGCTTGAACGCACTGCGCGCCCGCCAGCCTTCCTCTTTGGCTCGGCGATAGTAAATGTCGCGCTTGTCTTTGGTAGCGCGGCCCATGTTTGACGGATCGTCGCGAGAAACGAGTGCCGGGTGACCAGAAATGTATGAGTGAAAAAGGTTGCGAGTGCTCTTACATTCGCGTTTTCATTTTTCTCTCTCTCTCTCTCTGATGGCGCCTGCCTACATACAGAAGGATGGTAAGTGCACGTTGGTGTGTGGGCGCGCGCACGCACACGCATGCATCTCTCGTCACCTGAAAAAGAGGAGGAAAGGCGAGCCTGCTGTCGCGTGTCACCCCACCCGCCCGCCCGCGCGCGCTTTCTCTCAACCTTCCCTCCACCTCCTCTCAGGCCGCGTCCGCCAGGCCCCGCCGCCCTGGTACACGCCCGCCGGCTTCATGCTCCGCGTGCGCACTTTCTTCACAGCCCTCTCCTTCTTTCTGCGCAGCCTATTCTCCCCCGATGCGGCGGGCGACTATCGGCGGTGGAGCCTAGCGCGGTCCGGGGGTGGTGGGAGTGGTGGCGGGGGTGGCCCGGGCGGCCGTGGCGGGGGGCGCGTCTTCGGCTTAGGCCAGTTGAACAGCGTCTCCGCCGTCCCGGGCGGGTGCACGTCGTGTGCCGGAGGGTGAGAGGGTGCCCTGTACACAAATCTTGTAGAGCTTCTTTCTTTCTTTTCAACCTTTTCCCCCATCCCACATCCTCACATCATCTCTCCCGCCCCCATCACGCCGTCTCACGCCGCCGCCCCTCCAGCGCTCGCACCGCCGTCGCCCCGCCCAGGTACAGCCCCACCAGCGGCACTGCCAGCAGGGTCTGCGTGAACGGGTCGGTCGACGGCGTCAGGACGGCGGCGGCGACGGTGGCCCCGACGACCACCCACCGCCACTGCGAAAACATGGCGTCCGACGACACCAGCCCCGCCTGGCCCAGCAGGATCTGGACGACCGGCACCTGGAAGGCCAGGCCCGTGGAAGCCATGAGCACGAGGACGAAGCTGAAGTACTGGTCGATGGACCAGAGCGACTCGACGGCGCCGTCCGCATACGCGACGAAGAAGGAGAGCGCGGCGGGCGTGAGGACAGAGTAGGAGAACAACAGCCCCGCGTAAAAGAGGGCGCCGCTGCCGAAGACGATGGGGGCGAGCAGGCGGCGTTCCGAGGTGGTCAGGCCGGGAACGACGTAGGCAACGACTTCGTACAGGATGGTGGGCGTGGCGAGGAGGAGGCCCGCGTAGCCGGCGACCTTTTGTTTGATAAAAAAAAAACATGATGTGTGACGATGTGGATGGAAAGGGTTTGTTGTTGCTGCGCCATTGCTCCTCTAAAAGCACTCTCTCCTCCACACCCTCCCCGTTCTCCCTACCTTGAGCGTCGTGAAGAAAAACTCGCCGGGCGACAGCTGCAGGAAGCGCACCCCCTGCGCCGCGACGGGCGCCTCCAGGAAGATGACCAGGTCGCGCGCGGCGGCAAAGCACAGGCCGACCGCCAGCGTCGCCGCGCCCGCCGCCACGAGGACGCGCTCCCGCAGCTCGTCCAGGTGGTCCCAGATGGGCATGGCGAAATCGTCGGGCAGGTCCGCGGCGTCCGGGTACAGGAACTTTTGGACGGCGGACCGGTCCCCGTCCTCGACCCCCTCCCCGCCCTCGCCCGGGCGGGCGAGGTCCGCCGGGAATGCGGACACGGCCACAGCTGCGGCCGCCCTGGCCTCCAGCCCGGGCACGCCCTGGGTGCCCACGTCCGCGTTGCTGGAGCTGGGAGACGCGCTGCCGCTGCCCTCTTCGGCCTCCGCCCGTGCGACCGGGCTGCGGCGGGCGGGCGGGCGGGCGGGCGGTGGCGAGGGGTGGGCCGGCCTGGCCAGCAAAGCGGGGGCAGGCCTCGCCCGCTGGTGATGGGGGCCCGCCGTCGAGGCGGGGCCGCCCCGGACGGCCGCACATCGGGCTGAGGCAGTATGGGAGATCATGGAGGCAAGCTGATGTGTGGGGTGGAGCGTGCGTGGGGTGTGTGCGTCCGGGAGTGGCCGCGGGCGAAACGGAGGAATGGGAGGCTGTGCCTCTGCTCACTCCACCAAACCAAATCCCCGCACCCATCCGCCCGCCCTCGTCACGGCCCGGCACCACCACCGCCCCCTTCACCGCCCCCCCCCCTCCGCCCTCGCGTGCCCCCTTCCCCTCGAGCTTTGTCAGCCCGAGAGTCTGGCTGCGCAGTCACACGCAACACAGCCAACACACCACCTGAAGTTTTCTTTTCGCCGCGCCCGCCAACTCTCTCTTTTTACGCTCCGCGCCGCCCCCCTCCACCACCATGGCCGCCCCTCCCGCACCCACCGCGGGCGGCGAGAACTGGAAGGAACAGCTCAACCTGCCGCCCAAGGACACCCGCATCCAGACCGAGGTATGGAGAAATGGAGAGGATGAGAGAGTGGGTTTTTTTTTCGCGTCCGGTCGCCCTCGTTTGTGAGCCTCGTGTGCGTGGCGCGCCCGGCCTCACCCCCACTCCGGCGCGGTAGTGCAGCCGCCTCATGCCGTGCGTCCGGGCCCGGGCCGAGGCGGTGGTGGGTGCGGTCGAGGGAAGGGCAAGGGTGAGGCGAGGGCTTTTCCGTGGCTGGCGCCTGATCGCGGCGGCCCTTGCCTTTTTTTCTTGTCGCGCTCGGCCAGGCCCGCCCCGCGCCTGGCCCACCCTGGTCTCACCTGGGTCGCCACGCTTGGGGAAGGGCGCTCTGTCCTGGGAAGAGGGCGGGGGTGGGGCCAGGCAGCCCTGGGCGGCCACGCACACTCCAAACCGCAAAAGCGAGTGCTCCACCACCGCCCCCCCGCGCCCGCTCACCCCGAAACCTCGCCCCCTCCCAGGACGTCACCCGCACCAAGGGCAATGAATTCGAGGACTACTTCCTCAAGCGGGAGCTCCTCATGGGCATCTACGAGCACGGCTTCGACAAGCCGTCCCCCATCCAGGAGGAATCCATCCCCATCGCGCTGACGGGGCGGGACATCCTCGCGCGCGCCAAGAACGGGACGGGCAAGACGGCCGCGTTCACGATCCCCGTCCTGGAGCGGGTGGACCCGGCCCGCAATGAGATCCAGGCCCTCATCCTGGTGCCCACCCGGGAGCTGGCCCTGCAGACGTCGCAGGTGAGGAAAGAAAGAGAGAGAGAGAGTAGCAGCACGCCGCCCCCCTTTTTGACCCCCCTCGTCGTCCGTCCCATCCATGTTTGTTGGCTCTTTCACCCTTCTCTCCTCTCCCTTTCCCCCGTTCCATCAACCAGGTCGCCAAAACGCTGGGCAAGCACCTGGCCGTCCAGGTCATGGTCACCACGGGCGGCACCTCCCTGCGCGACGACATCATGCGCCTGTACCAGCCCGTCCACATCGTCGTCGCGACGCCCGGCCGCATCCTCGACCTCGCGGACAAGGGCGTCGCGCGCCTGGGCACCTGCCGGACGCTCGTCATGGACGAGGCGGACAAGCTGCTGAGCCCGGAGTTCCAGCCCGTCGTCGAGCAGCTCATCGCCCACCTGCACCCGGACCGCCAGGTGCTGCTCTACTCTGCCACCTTCCCCGTCGCGGTCAAGGCATTCAAGGACAAGTTCCTGCGCAAGCCCTACATCATCAACCTGATGGAGGAGCTTACATTGAAGGGCGTCACCCAGTACTACGCCTTTGTGGAGGAGCGCCAGAAGGTGCACTGCCTGAACACGCTGTTCGCCAAGCTGCAGATCAACCAGGTGCGAGGGGCGTGTGTGTGAAATGCAAGTGGGGATGTGTGTGGTGTGTGG
>Ga0315283_10002589_pt1 | contig 15196 bp, 16 predicted proteins | sample YL17G09_0_MG_FD_204541 | JGI IMG/M metagenome (GOLD analysis project Ga0315283, IMG submission 204541) | Sediment microbial communities from Yellowstone Lake, YNP, Wyoming, USA - YL17G09_0 | ecosystem: Environmental > Aquatic > Freshwater > Lake > Sediment | place: USA: Wyoming | collected... | reverse complement strand
TCTGAACATCTAAAAAGGCATTGGTGCCAGAATGAGCAAACGAGCAGCCCTTTATAGAAGGAGCATGTCCGTTCCAAGATAGAAAAAATAGGCTTTCAGGCATATATCTCGCTTTCCTCCCGTATTCAGTGCCCTGGCCAGATCACTCAAACTCTCGCTTTGTATTTGAAAGCTTGGATATCCTGCCATTGTGGTTATTCATCTTTTTCAGGATGTATTCGTTAATCATTATTTTGATACTGCCTGTCAAGTAAGCGTTATTCTGCCTGACTTCAATAATCATGCCGCGTAGCTGCTTGCTGCGGGCGATGGTAACAAGGACATTTTTCGGAACCGGGGGGGTCATGCCGGGCGATGATCGGCTGCAGAATGCCGATCTGGGCGACAGAGGCGGTCAGCTCGTCGAGGGCCTGGGGATCCAGAAGAGAAAGCGGGTAATCGCTATAGATTTCAGGTTGGTTCGTATAGGATCTAATCTCTAATATTCTATGCCGGCCCGGTCTTTGATGCCGGCGGCGTAGTGGTGCTTGATCTCCCGGACTTCACTGACCAGGTCGGCCAGAGCGATGATCTCGGGATCGGCGTAGCGGCCCGTGAGGATCAGGTCGAGCTCGGGGGGCTTGCTGCGGACCATATCGAGGACCTCCGTCAGGGGGACGAGCTTGAAGTCCACGGCGACGTTGATCTCATCGAGGATGACCATATCGTAGCGCTTCGCGGCGATGGCCTTTTTTGCCAGTTCCAGCCCCTGCCTGGCCAGTTCGATATCGGCCGGGGCGGGATTGTCCCGCATGACAAAACTGTCAAGTCCGGTCAATTCAATAGTTAAATTGGGAAGATAGCGTTCCGCTGCCAGGAACTCCCCGTATTTCCTGCCCTTCATGAACTGCAGTATGTACACCCGATACCCCTGGCCCACGGCGCGAAGGGCCTGCCCGAAAGCAGCCGTTGTCTTGCCCTTGCCGTTGCCGGTATAGACCTGCACAAGCCCCCGCTGAAAGGCATCCAGATGGGGGTTTTTGCCCCTGTCCGCAGCCTGCCCTGATACCGCCTTTTCCGTTTCCGATTTTTTTTTGCGCGCTGGACCCATCGTTATTCCTCCCCGTTGTGACAGGCAATCCCAACGGCCTTATTTGAGATAGGGTTTGGTCACTTCTACAGCCAGGCTGTAGGGATCGCATTCTTTGCGGATGATCTTATCCACCATGCGATCCATTTCGCCCGAGGCCAAAAGGTCCCGGAGAACCGGTTCGAGCAGACAGGCGCTCAGGGCTTCGTTGAGTTCAACCAGACTTTTCCGGCGCAGGCGGTCACCGAGAAGCTGTTTATCCACGAGGTGCCGGTAGTGCTCATCGATCTTCTCGGCCAACTCTCCGACCTGTTCCTTGAAGGAAGCGGCATCGTAGACATTTGCAACCTGGATGATCGGAGGCCGCCATCCCCCGGGAAAGGCGGGCGCCATGTCCAGCATGGCCATGAGCAGGCTCTGGAGTTGGCGGGTTCCGTCCCGATCCGCCTTGTTGATGACGAAGATATCGGCTATTTCCATGATCCCCGCCTTCATGGCCTGGATCTCGTCGCCCATGCCGGGAACCAAAACGACGATGACCGTATGGGAGTGGTTGATGATCTCCACTTCCTGCTGTCCCGTCCCAACCGTCTCCACAATGATCACGTGCTTGCCCATGGCATCGAGGACGTGAATCGCATCGCCCACGGCCTTGGAGAGCCCGCCCAGGGCGCCCCGGGTGGCCAGCGACCGGACAAATACTTCGGGATCCTCGGCATGGCGCTGCATCCGTATCCGATCCCCGAGAATGGCGCCGCCCGTAAAGGGACTGGTCGGATCCACGGCCAGCACGCCCACGGTCTTGTCCCGCTTCCGGTAGGACTCGATCAGGGCATCGGTCAGGGTGCTCTTCCCGGCCCCGGGGGAACCCGTAATCCCGATGATGTGAGCTTTGCCGGTGTGGGGAAAGATGCGCCGCATCGTCGATTTCGCCTCCGGGATATGATCCTCCAGGTTCCTGATCAATCGGGACGCCGTCCGGACATCTCCTTCCCTGATTCTCTGTACTTCATCCTTATCGTTCACATTTGACTCCAATATCCTGCGATCGGGTCTTTTCCTGCGGCTATGGTCTCGGTTTGATGTGCGATCTCACCCAATCCACAATCGACTCCAAAGTGGCGCCGGGGGTGAAGATCTCTTTGATACCGGCTTCGTAAAGCATCTTGAAATCCTGATCGGGAATGATGCCGCCGCCGATTACCGTGATATCGTCGGCCTTCCGCTCCCTCAATAACTCCACGACCCGGGGGAAGAGGTAACGATGCGCGCCGGACAGACAGCTCAGACCCACCAGATCCACATCTTCCTGGATTGCCCCCGCCGCGATTTGTTCGGGCGTCTGGTGACAGCCTGTATAGATCACCTCAAAACCCGCATCCCGAAAGCACCTGGCCAAAACCCTGGCCCCTCGGTCATGTCCGTCCAAACCGGGTTTCGCCACCATGATACGTATTTTTCTTTCCGACATTCGCTTACTCCTGGCAAAGACACTTCAGAAAAGTCCGGGATCCCGGTACTCGCCGTAGACTTCACGATAGACATCACAAATCTCGCCGACGCTTGCCAGATTCTTCACGGCCTCGATGCAGTGGGGCATGACGTTGTCGCCGCGTTTACAGGCCGCCCGGATATCGTCCAGGCTTTTTAAGACGGCGCGGCCGTCCCGTTTGCGGCGTACGGCGTTCAATCTTTGAATCTGCTCCTCTTCGACCTTCTCGTCAATTTCCAGCACGGGGATCTCCTGCTTTTCCGTGGTGACATATTTATTGACGCCCACCATGATCTTCTCATTGGCATCGATCTGCTTCTGGAAACTGTAGGCCGCGTCGGCGATTTCCATCTGAGGATAGCCCTGCTCGATAGCAGCGATCATACCGCCCATGTCGTCGATCTTGCGGATGTATTCCCAAGCCGCCTCCTCCATCTGATTGGTCAGGGCCTCGATGAAATAGGAGCCTGCCAGCGGATCGATGGTGTTGGCGACGCCCGTTTCCTCGGCGATGATCTGCTGAGTGCGCAGCGCGATCTCCACGGCATGATCCGAGGGCAGGCAAAGCACCTCATCCAGGGAGTTCGTGTGCAGAGACTGGGTCCCGCCGAGCACCGCCGAAAGGGCTTCGATGGTTGTGCGCACCACGTTGTTGTAGGGTTGCTGCGCCGTCAGGGAACACCCCGCCGTTTGCGTATGGAAACGCATCCACCAGGACCGGGGATTCTTGGCCTTGAAACGTTCACGCATGATCTTGGCCCACATCCGGCGGGCCGCCCGCATCTTGCAGATTTCCTCGAAGAAATCGATATGGGCGTTGAAGAAAAAGGACAACCGGGAGGCAAACTCATCGACGTCGAGGCCCTTGCGCCGGATGACGTCTTCGACGTATTCGATGCCGTCCCGGAGCGTGAAGGCCAGTTCCTGAATGGCCGTGGAGCCGGCCTCGCGGATGTGGTAACCGCTGATGCTGATCGTATTCCATTGGGGGACATGCTTCGTTCCGAATTCGACGGTATCGCTGATCAGCTTCACCGACGGTTCGGGAGGACACATGAAGGTCTTCTGGGCAATGAACTCCTTGAGCATATCATTCTGGATGGTGCCGCCGATCTTGCCGAGGGGGACTCCCTTGATATCGGCGGCGGCACAGTACATGGCCCAAAGCACTGTAGCAGGCGGGTTGATGGTCATGGACGTGGTCACCTGATTCATGGGGATCCCCTCCATGAGCGTCAGGATATCCTCCAGGGTATCGATGGCAACGCCGCACTTGCCGCATTCACCCCTGGCCTTGGGAGAATCGCTGTCATAGCCCATCAGGGTCGGAAAATCGAAGGCCGTGCTGAGTCCTGTCTGGCCCTCCTTCAGGAGCATACGCCAGCGCCTGTTCGTATCAAGGGCACTGCCCATGCCGGAAAACATCCGGAACGTCCAAAACCTTCCCCGATACCCTGAAGACTGATTGCCGCGCAGGAAGGGGTATTCTCCAGGGTAACCGATATCCCTGGCGAAATCCAAATCACCTAAGTCTTCCGGCGTATAAAGCCTTTTAATCTCGAGATCGGACACCGTCGACCAGCGTGCCTTCTGATCGGGAACGACGCTCGCGGTCCTGCGGATCTGATCCTCCCACTTTTTCTTAAGGGCGCTTGACTGTTCAAATACCTCTTTCGAAAAGTACACGTAAGAACCTCCTCCGTCACAATAGCACAGATCCGAAATCCCGCACCGGGCGCTTCCCGCGGCTTCGCTTCATATCGGCGAACCCCTTAATCCTCCACGGGAATCACACCCTTATCCCTGCCCCTAAAAGGGCTGAATGCTTATATATAAAGGCGGTTTGCATGTCAAGGACTAAAAGCGCGCCCGGGGGTTTCATAGACTTCTCTGCGGGATCACAATTTAATTCATGAGGGTCCCATGAAAAATCCTCTTCAAAAAAAATGGGGTTGTGTTAATTATATAAAATCGTCCCAACCCCCCTTTGCCAAAGGGGGGGCACCTGCCGCAATTGCGGCAACACATAGGAGGATGACATGTCTCATATTGAAAGCAGGAACGGCTTTAGATTATTGCCAACTGGTGAGAATCAAACCTGTTTCGGATGCAGCCCCAGAAACGACTCGGGACTTCATATGAAATTTTTTATTAATGAAAACAGGGATTCAGTCGTATCATGGTTATCGGTACCCGATCACCTCTGTGGCTGGAGCAACATTGTTCATGGAGGTATTGTATCGACCATGCTTGATGAAGCAATGGGCTGGGCGGGTCTTGCTATTCTGAAAAGACTCATTTTTTCATCAGAGGTGGGACAATGATTAAGAAAAGTGCTCTGGCGCCGCCGTGCGGACTCTATTGCGGCGTCTGTGCCATCTACATCGCGCACCGGGACAATAATCAGAAATTCAAGGAGAGACTGCCGTCACTATACGGGGTGAGTCTGGAGGAAATAAAGTGCGAGGGATGTTTGTCGGATAATGTTTTCGTATACTGCCGATCGTGTCCCATCAAGTCCTGTGCCGCCGGGAAGGGCCTCGAGGGCTGTCACCTTTGTGCGGACTTCCCCTGTAAATTCATAGAGGAATTCCCTATCGCCGTGGGCAAGAAGGTCATCATGCGGGCCATACCCGCCTGGCGCGAACTGGGAACGGAACGCTGGATCGCACAGGAGGAAAAGCGCTATCTCTGCCCCCAGTGCGGCTACGCCCTGTTCAGGGGCGCGAAGAAATGCCGGGCCTGCGGTCTGTCCGTCGATCTCGATTGACCATGAGGGAATCAAGACCGAAACTCGAACGTGCGGAGTGCAAAGGAAATCAGGAGGCTGGGAGCGGCCATAAGCTTCAAGGTAAAATCCGGTATTCCCGAAGCCCTTTTGAACATGCCCAGGGAAAAGCTCACGGCGCTCATCGATGAAGGCCCCGGGAGCATCGTCTTGCAGATGAATGCCTGCAGGGTCCAGGTGGCGCGCAATCGCAAGGGGCTGCCCGATTACCCCTGCAAATCGGCAGGGCTCGTGGAATACCGTGCCTTCGCCGAAACGATCGACTCCAGGATCCAAACTACCTGTATCGGCTGCCCTCCCGATGACCACCCCGAGGCCTGGTTCTGCGCCTGGCGTTTCATCATGCCGACCGTCCCTTGAGATGGGCAACCCGAGGAAATGTCTCCAGTTGAATCCCGGGCGGGCCTAATCAAAAAATACTGGAATTATTTTGCAATATCTATTATGAAAGGTCACAAATCTGCGGAGGGAGGGACCGGTTTGACCGGCCGGGACTGGTGATGTCGAGGTCCTTTGAAGATAGCCCGCCTGCGCAACGAAAATACAGGAGTCATGCAAAGGAGCAACCCTATGAAAAAAGAAAACCCCATCGGCCAGTTTCGTGGCGCCTCGAAATATGTTCTCGATGATGAACTGGCGAAAATCGTCAACGTATCCATCGCCCTGGAAATGCCCCTGCTGCTCAAGGGGGAGCCGGGAACCGGTAAGACCATGCTGGCCCACGCGATCGCCGAAAATCTGAGGATGCCGCTCATCGTTCTGAATGTGAAATCCACCATGAAGCTGACCGACGCCCTCTACCAGTACGACACCCTTACCCGTCTCAATGACAGCCGTTTCGGGGATTCCAAACGCGACGTCAGCAATATAGAAGACTATATCAAGATGGGAAAGATCGGTCAGGCCTTCACGGCGGATAAACGAACCATACTGCTCATCGACGAGATCGACAAGGCCGACACGGATTTCCAGGATGACATGCTGGACGTCCTGGATCAGATGGAATTCGATATCATCGAGATCGACAAGACTATCAAGGCGATACATCGGCCGGTGTTCATCATTACCTCCAACGCGAAAAAGGACCTGTCCGACCCCTTCCTGGGCCGATGCAACTTCCACCATATCGCCTTCCCGGACCAGGACATGATGCGCCTGATCCTGGCGGTTCATTTCCCCAAGATCCTTGAAGATCTGGTGAACGCCTGCATCAAGACCTTTTACCAGTTACGTGAATTCAAGGGAGTCGAAAAGAAACCGGCGACCAGGGAATTGATCAACTGGATCCGGGCTATCGAGGCCGATCCCGACTTCAAGTTGACGGCCATGGCCGGCGGAGGCAACGTTCCCTATCTCGGTGTTCTTTTCAAGAAGAGCATGGACCTGCAAATGGCAAATCAGCAGCTTACCCGTTTGCGTATCTGAGGAAAAGACCATGTTCATCCGTTTCTTTTATACGCTTAAAAACAGGGGGATCCCCGTCACACCCACCTGCTATCTCCGCCTGCAGAAAGCCCTGAGCCTGGGCATCATCAATTCCCTGGAGGATCTCTACACGGCGGCCCGTGCCATCCTCGTCAAGAGCGAACGCTATTTCGACGCCTACGACGAGGTCTTCGCCTTCTGCTTCAAGGGCGCAGCCCTGCCGGAATACAACGAACTGGAGATGAGCGAAATCATCAAGGCGCTGCTGGAAGAGTGGCTGAAGTCGCCGGAGGACTTGGCGAAGGCCCTGGGGCTCGATGAGAACCTACTCAAGGGGATGACCCAAGAACAACTCGTTCAATACTTCCTCGACAGGCTCCAGGATCAGACCGAGGGCCACCACGGCGGCAACCGCTGGATAGGCACCATGGGCACCTCTCCGGTCGGCAATGACGGTTCCAATCCCAACGGCATGCGCGTGGGCGGTGTCTCCCGGGGCAAGTCGGCCATCAAGGTGGCCATGGAGCGGAGGTATAAGGATTACACCCAGGGCGGCATGCTGACGGTGGCCCAGATCGGTGAAGCCTTGAAGAGGCTGCGCCGCCTGGTGCACGTCGGACCCATGGACGTGGTCAACATCGACAAGACCATCTATCAGACCATGCGCAACGCCGGGGAGATCGATATCGTTTTCGACCGGCGCCTCCTGGACCGGCTCAAGATCGTCCTGATGATCGACAACGGCGGTTATTCAATGGATCCCTACGTCGAGGTGGTCCAGGTCCTCTTCAACTATTCCCGGGATCAGTTCAAGGACCTGAAGATCTATTTCTTCCACAATACGATCTATGCCCAGGTATGGGAAGACCCGCAACGCTACCTGAAACCGCGCACCATCGTCGAATTCGCCCGCGACGATCCCGAGACCCGGCTGCTCATCGTGGGCGACGCCAGCATGGCCCCTTACGAACTGGAGCACAACAACGGTTCGCTCTACCTCGAACAGAGCACGCCCAGCATCGAACGCCTGAGACTTCTGGCCAAGACCTTCAAGCACGCCGTTTGGCTCAACCCTCAGGCGGATCTCGAATGGGGCTATACCCACACCGTTGGGGTCATCCGCGAGGTCTTTCCCATGTTCGAGCTCAGCCTCGACGGTCTGGAAAAGGCCGTGAAGCACCTCGTCATCCGCCATTGACGGACTTAGCAGGGAACTTCTCAGTCTGTGCTTGAGGGAATCAACGCGCAATGATCAGAGATCAGGAATGCTTGGCTCTGCCGGCAGATGAGTTTCAAGCGTCCTGCCGGTCGTTGAAGATCTTTTCGTAGGCCCACTGCTTGTCCGGATCGTAGGCCGCTGCCCTTTTTTCCTTCAGGCTGAGATCGTCGCCCGCCTCCAGCGCCCGTGCCCGAGCGAAAAGGGCGGCGCCGACGGCGCCGACGATCTGCGGCTCGGGGGATATATTAGCCGGGATGCCCATCCTGGCCTCCACCCTTTTCACAACACCGATATTCTTGGCAATCCCGCCGGAGATGACGAAGTCGGGTTCGATCCCCACCCGCTTGATGAGGGCATAAACCCGATCGGCAATGGCGGCATGGAGACCGCCCAGGATATTTGCCTTGGGGACTCCCTGCCGGAGGTGGCGCGCCGCTTCGGATTTAGCGAAGACGGCGCACATGCTGCTGATCTTGATATCTTCGGTCGCTTCCAGGGACAGGGGACCGATCTCTGATAGCGGTATCCGGAGGAGCTGGGCCATAATCTCCAGAAAGCGGCCCGTGCCGGCAGCGCACTTGTCGTTCATGGCGAAGGCCACGTGATTGCCCTCCTCGTCGATCCGGATGGCTTTGCAGTCCTGGCCGCCCATATCGAGAATCGTGCGGGCCTTGGGAAAAAAGAAATTCACACCCCGGGCATAACAGGCGATCTCCGTAATGATGTCGCCGGCGAAAGGCACGTTGATGCGCCCGTAACCGGTGGCCACGATATATTCCAGATCATCCAGAGACAAGCCGCTTTCTTTTAGAGAGCCGGCCATGGCCGCCTCGGCGGATTCCTGGCTTTCCGGACCCGTTTCAGTGATATAGGCCGCCACGATTTCGTCCTCTTTCATGATGACGGATTTCGAGGTGGCCGAGCCGATGTCGATTCCTGCAACGTACATAGCAATACCTTATCGTTCCTTTACACAACCTTTTATGGTGCGGTTTTGCCCTTTTTTTTCAGAGATGCCTGGATCGCCGCACCGAGGGCGCCCACGATCCGGGGGTTTTCCGGTAACCTCAAGGGTATCCCAACCATTTCTTCAAGTATTTTAACAAGTCCGGCGTTCAGGGCCGTGCCGCCGAGCAGGACGATCTCCGGCACGACACCCATACGGCCGATCAGTTCATTGATACGGATGGCCACGGACCGATGAATACCGGCGGCAATCCGCTGTCGTGACTCTCCCCGGTGGATATTGGAGATGATGACGGATTCGGCAAAGACGGCGCAGATGCTGCTCACTTCGGCAACGCCGTCGGCAGCAAGGGACAGGGCGCCCATTTCCTCAATGGGCACCTTCAGATAGACGGCGCCCAATTCGATGAAGGATCCCGTACCGGAAGCGCATTTCGAATTGTTTGCGAAATCCTCCATGGCGCCGGCGGCGGTCAGTTTCATGACCCGGCAGCCTTCGGCGCCCACGTCGACGACCGTCCGCGCCCCGGGGAAGAGCCACCGCCCCCCCCGGGCAGCACAGACCTGTTCGGAACTTCTGCCGTCCGCAAAGGTCACGGCGGAGGCCCCCCAGCCCGTCGAAAAGACCCGGCTCAAGGCCTCCCGTTTCAGGCCCAGGTCATCGAGAAGTTCCTGGAAAACGATCCGGGCCGCCGTATCGGCAGCCTCCTCCGTAATGTTCAACTTCCAGCCGATGATCTCCTTGCCGTCGAAAACCACGGCCTTGACGCTCTGAGCGCCTACGTCGATTCCCCCAAAGAGCATTGCGGACGGCCCTACCCTTCAATCATTTCGATGAAGGCCTCGATCCGGCCGCGCATCTGTTCCAGGCCCTCGGCGCTGTAATCGCCTTCCAAAAAGAGAACAGGCAGTCCGAGCTCGTTTTTGATCTTGTCCCGCAGGTGGGGAAATTCGGCATTACGGGCATCACAGCACTTCAGGATGTAGAAGATGGCGCCCTTCGCACCGTAGTCCTTGATCGTCGAGGTGATATGGGCCCAACGGTTCTCCGGCACCGGGGCAATGACCGTGGAACGGGGGCATGCAGTTCCCAGGGAGCGCCTTGCGATGGCCTCGAGAGGCGGCAACTCGGTGTTCAGGGGATACCAGAAAGCCCGGGTCCCCACGCAGAGGTCATCGGAAACCACCTGCCCCCCGGACTGCTCGATGATCTTGTAAAGATCGGACCCCGCCTGATCCATGGCCGAACCGGACAGGTAGATACGGACACCCTCCGGAGCCTTGTTTCCGCTCTTTTCCACTTCGTCCAGATAAGTCGAAAGCAGGGCGGCATGATCGGCCTTGGGCATCATGAGGCTCGAAAAGGTGGCCTGCCAGGCCTCATAACCTGAAAGCTTGGGCGGATCGGATTTACGCAGCTCGTACATGCGTCTCAACTGCGCCTTGTCTTCGTTGTAGGCGGCGATGGCCCGGGAAAGATCCTCATCGCTGATGACCCTTTTCAGGGACCGTTCCAGTTCCTGCTTGAAGATCTTGAGAACCTCCAGGTAGTAGGGCACCACCGCCCGGCCGGTGATCTTCTCCGGATAGGCGATATAATGGACATAGGGCTTCAGATCCATGCCCGCGATGAGATGGGGTTTATCGGGCCTGGGCACCAGCGTCTTCCAGAAATAATGCATCTGGGCGATGATGTCGCAACTGTTGGGCGCAACGACGCCGTCGAGGTAATCGTAATCTCCCCTCAGCCCCGCATCGAGGCAACCGCGGGCGAAGGGGCAGGTATTGGGCGGAATGTAGATATCGGCCTGCTCCAGGGGCTCTCCCGTACCGGTTATCCGAACGGGCAGCGCATCGGCGGCCGCAATAATTTCCTCCGGGGTCAGGCAGCAGAAATAACCATAGACCTTTTTACCAGTTTCCTCTTTCCACTTTTTCACCGCTTCGTGACGATCTGCAGCATAGCGAGCGAATGTCTCGTTCATGTCTTTCTCCCGTTCTTGCACAAGTTATTTTCCCGTATCAAGCTTCTTCAGGATCTGTTCCGCAAAGGCATCCATCCTGGTCAAGACCTGCCCCTCGGAGTAGCTCCGCTCGTCCACCAGATCGCACTCGATCAGCACGGAGGGTATTCCCAGCTCTTTTTCCAAAACCCGCCGGAGTTCCAGGGCGGGCAGGTAAACGGGCCGGCAGGTGATCAGATAGGCGAGAACGCCACCCGAGATGCTGTATTCCCGGCACTGCTCGACAATGGCGGGAATGGTCGTCGACATGGTTGAGCCCACGGAAAGGGTCCTGGATGCCATATACTGCAGGGGATCTCCATTGGTTATCGGCGGCCAGGGGCTGGGATTGTAAGCCGGTTCGTAGGCAAAAACGCCACCGATCGGCTCGAAATAATTGAAGATGCCCATATTGAACCACAGGGGGATTCCGAACCACAGCAGGCGGAAGCGCTCATTATCAACCTGTCCCAGGCCGGCATCGACCTTGGCCTTCACCTCGTCCCGCAGGGCCTTGTAGTAATCGTAGGCCTTCTGCGTCCCGGAACAGTACATGCCCGGATACATGGTGGCAAAGCCGTCGGCGCAGCCCATGGGCGAGGGGATGCTCTTGCGCATCTGGAGGATCTCCAGGCGCAGCTCGTTGGTCTTGTAAGACCAGTCTATGCATTCTTCCATCCTGTCGGAGTTGTACTTGATCCCCGTAATATCGGAAGCGAAGCTGAGGAAGTCCTCCAACTGGGATTGGTAATAGGCCACTTCGTGCGGCTTCGGGTGCTGCATGATGCCGTCGAAGCAGCGCTCGGGCCTGTCGAGGGTAAAAAGAGGCACATTGAGGCGCTGGGACATGTCCTCGAACCACTTGAGGCGGACGTCGCAAACACTGGAGGTGGTCACGAGCATATCGGGCTTGGGCATGCCGTCCAGGGGGGCATCCTTCAGGTCTTCGTTGATGACGTAACCGGTGGTCACCCTTTCGTACCCGCAGAGGTCGCCGGAGTAACCCGCCTGTTCGGCGATCCGGGCGAAACGCACCGCCTCCTTGTCCCCCTCGTTTTTCGTCTTGCGACGCACTGCGCAGAGGGCGGAGAACTGCTCCGGGTAGAAGGGGTAAAGACCCATGGAGTAGTAAAGCTCCTTGTCCGCCAGGGCGCAAGACCAGACCACGGGCTTGCCCTCGTTCTTGTGAACGTGGCCCATGATGTAGTCCTCGATGATAAATTTGTACGTGTTCCGTGCTGCTTCAAGAGATTTCTGGGATCCCTTGGTCTGCACCTTTCGTTCTTCTGTCATGTCTCCTCCTCTTTCCTCCGTCGGCCCCTACAGACCAATCGGGATTTACCGTGAACGCAAAAGATTTTATTTCAATGCTCATGCCCCGTGAGCACCCTGTCACCCATTGTCACCATCGTCAAGCAGATACACAAATCCCTAACTGAAAGGGAGATGGAATAAATGGAAATTCCCGCCCCGCAGGGGGAAGACAACCGAATGTCACCGGAAAACGGTTAAGACGTTTTGCCTTATAATATCCTTGAACCGATTGTCAATGAAAAATTCCCTGTCTTACCCGGCGCTATGTTTTTTAAAAAACTTTTCCTTTCAGTATATTACGTCTTAATACCCTTCATGAATTCGAGCACCGCCCCGTTGAAGGCCTCCGGGACCTCCAGCGCTGCGGCATGACCCGTGGGCAGAATCAACAGCCTGGCGTCCCTGATCTGATTTCTCATGGCGACGGCCAGGTTCACGTCCATGAAACCGTCTTTCTCCCCGGCGATGATGAGGGCCGGACAGGTCAGGCGCTTGAGATCCGACAGGGAGAGCATTCCCTGGACCATAGCCATCATGATGGCCGCATAGGGCGAAGGATCGTTTTCCAGCTTGATCTGCCTGTACCTTTCGAATGTCGCCGGGTCCTTCTCCTTGAAACCGGGCGAGAAGGAGCCCGTCGTCATGACCTCGGCGATGAAGGCATTGTCACCGCTCTGCAGGACGTCCATCATCATCTTGAAACGTTCCTCTACCTCCGGGGTTCGTTCCGCACCGACGCCGCTGTTGGCAAAGACCAACCCGGTGACGGTTTCGGGATGATTGAGGGCAAGCTGCATCCCGATCCGGCCCCCCATGGAATAGCCGAGCACGCAGGCCGATGTGATGCTCAGGGCCTTGAGCAGTTCGTAGAGGTCATCGGCGAACAGGTCCATCGCAACGGCAGCGTTCCCAAGCTCCGTTTTGCCGAAACCCCGCACGTCATAGGTCAGCACCCGGTGGCGCCCTGCGAACCCGGGAACCTGGTTGTACCACATCTTCAAGTTGTCACTGAATCCGTGGATCAGGACGATGGTTTTGCCCTGTCCCGCCAGTTCATAGTTCATCTCGATGCCGTTGGTCTTGATCTTCATCCTTGCCTCCTTTCTCTCGTTGTTCACTGGGATTATAAAAACACCCGCTGAAGCCCTGGACGGGTATACTAAAGCTCTGCGCCGAAGGCCAGGGCCTGGCGACCGATGACGAGACCCATTTTCTCGTGGATCAATTCACTCCGCCTCACATGGAAAGGCTGATAAACGAGCAGCGAATCCTCCAGGGTTATTCGAAGATCAGGGAGGAGCTGCATCATCTTTCTTTTGTCCATCATCAGGTTGGCGATCGCCAGGGGAATGCTGTCAACGGCCTCGGCAAGGGACAGGGTGACTGGGTGAACGGACGCTTCCCCGAAGGTCTCCCGCAGCTCATCCGCAGGCTGATAGGCGGTCATCTGGCGTGTCCAGCGCAGGAAAAGCGCGGGATTGACCTTGAAGGCCGGTGCCCAGAAGTACAGGGGGGCTCCCTCCTGGGACGGCGTCACCACCCGGGGCATATTCGCCAGCCTGATGAGATCGGCGCAGGATTGAAGCCGGACGCCCTCGATTCGGGACTTCATCCGCCAAAAGGGTAAATAAACCACGGGGCCTACCCCGCCTTTCATGACTGAAAAATCGACCTTTTCAAGGGACGAGCCCGGACAGTTCCAGGCCGTCCGGCAGTTCCGGCAGAGAAGCACCAGGGCATCCTTTCCCCCTTGCAGGTCCCAGCCGCACTCCGGGCAGAGGGTGGAAACGAAGCGAACCTGCCAGTCCGCCGGATGGTCCTTTTCCAACAGATCGGCAGCATACGTCTCGTCCCAGGGCGTGACGGGACGTCTGAGAATCGCATCGAACAGCGTCCGGTTCTCACGGTAGAATGGGGCGTAGATGAGGCTTGCCGCATCCCCGATCATGAACTGCAAACTGTCGGACGGCTTGGACTGCAACAGGCCTTCCGTCAGGTTTTGCAGGGTCTTGCGCACTTTCGCAAAACGGCCTTCCGTCGCCGGGGCGATGAACTTCAGCTTAAGGACCTGGGGCCTCAATCCCAAAGAGGATGGAAGGCTTTTTATACCGGCGGCCAGGAGGTTCATGTCGATGACTCGATAGGTTACGTCACCTCCCTGGATGCTGAAGGAAAGCCCCCGGTAGCGCCAGTAGGGCACGTAGAGAATCTCCTTCGCCATCCCCTCGGGCGGCGGCAGGCGATAACGAAACCGGCCCTGAGGAACGAGATAGAGTTTCGTTCGGCAGTAGGAACAGGCGAGCAGGTGATCGGTCTCGTCCAGGACGACCGGCGCCCCGCATTGGGGGCACTGATGCTCGATCTGCCAGGACCCCTGAAAGTTGTATGTGTCAGAAATCATTTAAGACTCATCACCTCAAAGCTTGTGTTTTTATACATAAGTTCAACCTAAATGCAAGTACATCATCATTTGAATCAGGACCCCGTCGTCCGTAATCACACGGACAATGTCTTCTTCCGATACTTCGGTATCCATACCACATGATACTTGCATTCCCATTTCGTATGGGTTAAACTCCGCACATCTTCCACTATTCGCCTCCTGTGCTGTAAACTTTGAGCGGTTCACAGTCGGGAGGCTTTCTTATTTCCCGGAATTGTCGAACTCCGGGAGTCCCCCGGCATAGCCGGGGGATTACTCAGGAAAATTTAAAAATTAATCAAGATCCATGCTGCAAACGTGAGTGTCATTAAAAGATAAGGAGAAGCGTCGATGAAGAAAGATATTTATGACATATTAGTAGATAAATACAAAAGCGGAATTTACGGGCTGACTCTCCGCGGACTTGATACTGAGGCAATAGAGACATTTAAAGAAGCGCTAAAAATATTTTTCACTCAGGATGAGGCAGAGCTGGCC
>Ga0315283_10002588_pt1 | contig 15196 bp, 11 predicted proteins | sample YL17G09_0_MG_FD_204541 | JGI IMG/M metagenome (GOLD analysis project Ga0315283, IMG submission 204541) | Sediment microbial communities from Yellowstone Lake, YNP, Wyoming, USA - YL17G09_0 | ecosystem: Environmental > Aquatic > Freshwater > Lake > Sediment | place: USA: Wyoming | collected... | reverse complement strand
AAGGAATCGTCGAAGTCCGATCCGAACGGAGGGACACCGCTCCCCGTTTTCTTTTGCACCTGTGTAAGGGGCTGGCTGCTCAGACGCAGCCGGACCGTCGCCGACTCACCCGGGCCAACGGTCAGGCGATAGAGCGCCGCGGCCTTGGTGCCGATGCCGGCGGGGTTCACCGCCTCCTGGCGGCCGTGCACGATACAGTCGTTGATGCCGTCTTTGACGTACGGGCCGGCGTTCGGGTACTCGGGAAAGAGCCGCGCGTTGTTCGTTTCATTTTCGGTGAAGAGGAGTGGTGTATCGCCCTCGCAGTGCAGGTAGTAGGTGCCCAGTGCAGGATGTGTTGCAGCGATCGTACGCGTCCCCGCCGGTCCCTCCATCTGCTTGAGCGTCGGTTTCACAGATGGTTTCGCCACCCACGCCGCCCAGTCGTTGCGGAACCAGAGTGTCGGCAGCACATGCAGCTCAGCCGCCTCCTGCCCGCGGTTGGCAGCAGTGATCCGTACAAGAATGTCCTCCGGGCCGGCCTTCGCGTATTCCACGAAGACGTCGAAGTAGCGATCCTTCTCGAAGACGCCCGTGTCCAGCAGTTCATACTCCAACTCGTTGCGCGTGCGCCGGCGGTTGGTCTCGATGAGGTCGCCGTACGGGTACGCCATCTGCGGGTATTTGTAGAGATACTTCATGTAGGAATGGGTCGGCGTCGAGTCGAGGTAGAAATAGTACTCCTTCACGTCCTCGCCGTGGTTCCCCTCGCTGTTGGTCAGCCCGAAGAGGCGTTCCTTCAGAATGGGATCGTTCCCATTCCACAGCGCCAGGGCGAAGCAGAGGTTCTGGTGGGAATCGGAAATTCCGGCCAGCCCGTCCTCGCCCCATCTGTAGGCCCTCGACCGTGCCTGGTCATGGGTGAAATAGTCCCAGGCGTCACCCCCTTCGCTATAGTCCTCGCGCACTGTCCCCCACTGCCTCTCGGAGAGATACGGCCCCCATTTTCGCCACGGTGTTCCCCCTCTGGCCTCCTCGAGGCGTTTCTGTTCCGCGTTCACCTGGTTCTTCATCATTGTCTCCATCCTTCGTTTTTCAACTTGCTCCGGGCCCAGCGGGATTGATGTCGTCCCCAACGCTATCGTTGGGTATGCTCATACTGTCACTTCTGCCCTGCTTTCCTTTTTACCCAGATAGCGTGCCAGAAAATAAGCTGTGAGCGCAGGTATAGGACCCGAAAGTAGGATCATTACCAACAGGTATGGATCGGGATTTGGAAAGACTATGTACACTGCAAACATTGCTGAGACATTCCGGGAGCTCATTCCCAATGCCATGGCGCTTCGCTGATTCCTTTTTAAACCGAAGCCAACGTTATAAGCCATCAGAAACATTCCGAGGGCCAGGAGGAACTGGCCAAGGATGGCATAGCTGCCTAGTATCTTGATGAATTCAGGGAAGTAGATAATGATAACAAACACCAGCGATAGAATAGTAGTAATTCCCGCAGTCATCTTGATCGCGGGGAAGATTTTGTCGGCCACCCGTGATGAGTAGATCCGGATAAGAATGCCCACGATCATTGGTAACAGGATCAGGAACAGGAGGGGTTTTGCCAAAGCCCAAGTGCTTAGCGCCAGTCCTGGCGTCATGAAAGGCACAAAAAGTGGCATCAACACTACAGTAGCAACCATGGCTAAGGGCATGAATGCCGCCGAGAAATTGAAATCCGCCCTGGCATTTCTCACCAAAATGGGAAAGAAGGGCGCCACCGGAGCAAGGCTGGTAATTAACAGGCCCAGGGCAATGGATGGTCCCATGGGGAGTATTTCTGTTAACAGGTAGGCAAAGGCCGGACTCACCACCCAACCCCAAACCAAGGTGAGGAAAATAAGTCTGAAGCTTTTCAGTGAGTTGATCGTTTCTTTTAAGTTGAGCTCAATACCCAGAGACAACAAATTAGAAACTGAGTACAACACAGCAATAATCTCAAATATTTTCTGGCCATCCATAATTCTGATTTCCAGGATGAGTTTCTATTTTGGAAAAACAAAAATCACTGCCGCCCTGACACCAAACTTAGATTTACTTCCTTCTGGGGCAGCCACATGTATGCGGGGTCCAACCTGAAGTTGCACAAGCTGATTCCCGAATTTTATCAGTCCCCCCGCCATAATATTAATGAATGCATTGGTAGTATGTGCTTTCCAATTCAATGTTGTTTCTGAATTTACCGTTAGTGCTGCTCCGCCTTTCCAGTTATAAGTAATAAAGGGTTGCAGGTACATCTGGTTTACATCGGCTCTGTCTTCATCGCCGGCCACCGACCATATCTGATTCATCAAAGCACCATAAGTCCAACCGTTCTTTTGTTGCAGCACTATTACTGTCGGGCCTAAACCAAATTTTTTGGTTCCCAGAAAATCATTGGTTGCGGTAGGAATTAAAAATGCGGTTCCCACACCCCAGACAAAACCATTTTCTACTACGGCGTTTGAGATCCATCCACTTATAAGTGCATCCGAAATTCCAATTTCCTGAGTGCCCTCGCCGGTAATATCGTATTGAGCGATTACGGGTACGATATAACGTGTAATGAGACTATATTTTTCATTGAGACTGAAAGGAACAATGGGTTGAAAGTTCAGTGTATTTCTCGAACCATTATAATCTCCTATGTCTATATCCGTATTATTCTGAAATGGCATGCTGATAAGCGCCCCAATGGGATTTGCCAGTTTTTTGGCAATCGCTTCAGCATCATCTGTCGTCGGCTTCGGTTCCTCTTGTGCTAATGCAAAGAGAGAAAACAATATATTGATAGAAAGAATGCTGGCAATTCTATTTTGTTTCATTAGTCTATACTACGTTCCTTTTTTGATAATGCATTTTTCACTTTATCTGTTCTGGATGCAAAATAACGAGCCAGAATCAGCCACACTGCTAAAGGTACTGGAACTGCTAACAAAATCATTACCAACACATTTGGATCCTGTACTGGAAAAGCTGCAAACGCAACAAACATGGCGCCTCCATTGCGTGAACAGATACCTAATGCAAGCGCACTGCGTTGCGTTTGTTTCAAACCAAAGCCCAAATTATACGAAACAAATGCTGTTACGAGAACGAAGAGAACTTGCGCTGCAATCGCATAGCTGCCCAATGCCCTGAGAAGTTCTTTGCCATATATAAACAATACAAATACAAGCAAGGCCAGCGTAGCGAGGACAGCTAGTCTCTTGAAGATTGGTAATATTCTATCCGCCAACCGGCTGGCATAAACCCTAATAACAACGCCAATTACCAGCGGCAGCAACACTGTGATAACGAGCTGTCTGGCGAGCGCAACACTGCTTACCGATACCCCGGGAATCAGCATCGGTGCTATTAATGGCATCAACACAACAGTGCCCACAACTGCCAGGGGCATCATAGCGGCTGAGACGTCTATATCTGCCTTAGCTTTCCTGATCAATATGGGTAGCAGAGGTGCAGTAGGCGCAAGGCTAAATAGAAGCAACCCGGCGGCATGAGGTTCTGACAATGGCAGTACCTTAATAATTAGTACTGCCAATGCAGGCCCCAGTATCCAGCTCCATACAAGGGTAAGTAGTACGAGTCGCGGACTGCGCAATGACTTTATTGTTTCCTGCAGGTTCAGTTCAAGGCCCATCGACCCGAGATTTGCCACACAGTAGAGGATTGCTACAATCCCGAAGATGTCCTGTGAACTCATGTTTTTTACATTATAGGTAGTTATTCGGATTGGGCGTTATTTTGGATTTTGGATTGGTTCTGAACCACAAGTTGTTCTTACAATCCGCAATCCAAAATATCTTTCGACTTCTCCGCTTCCATATTCTTAATGCGCGCCTCTTCCCACCCAATAAAACTGGATGGAACATGGAACCATTCTTCTTCCGATACCGGCTCCAGATGAAGCGCGCCCGACGGACATCCCTGACCACAGGAGCCGCATCCAACACATAAATCTCTATAGTAAACCGACTTCCTGCCATCATCGGTTTTTTCCCATTTATGCGCGAAGAACTGGCAACGCCTGATGCATTCCCCGCAGTTGGAGCATTTGTCATAATCTTTTACCACGCGGTAGTTCGATCTCTCGATTGTTTCCTTCAGGTTACCCATACGCCCGCCCTGCAATATTGTGCAGCAACAACCACAACAGTGGCATCCGCCAACAAACTGAGGCTCCTCGGCTCCCATTGTAAATCCGTAGAACCCTTCAATTACCATGTTTCCCATAGCATCGAGTTCTTCCCAGCGATTGATCGCCTCCTCCCTGGTTAAAACATTCTCAGAGAGCGGTGTTTGTGGTGGTAAGCCGACAAAACCACAACGTTTAACGGGTAGCTCGCAGCTATGGCCATGAAGCGCAGCTTTCTCCTTTTTACATACGCAATCAATTACGAGAAAACGTTCATGCCTCTGGAAGTGAGCATCGATATCATTGTGAGGTTCATTCTTAACCCATTCAGGCCTGAGCGAGCCACGGTAGGGTATAACGCCCTGTGAGCCGGGTCGTGGCGAAAAGATCTTTTCCCCACCGCCTTCAATAACGTATTGCTCGAAAATCTCTGCAAATTCCTTTGATGTGGACTTGCTCTCCTGGAAAAATGATTCGTACCAGCCAACAAGGAAAGGGAAGAGCCGGTATTTCTTCACGCTCTCTACCTTTTCCTGACCAGGTTTTGCTTCTACTTTGCCAAGTCCTTTAACACCGGTTTCAAGTGCAAGTGTGTCAGCTTTTACCATGCGCCGGGGTATCATGCTCTCGAGTATCACGCTTACCTCGTTCTCAGGTAAGCCTACCCGTTCAGCGATTTCGGCTGCAGTTTCCAGTTTGCGGCTTAATGTACTGGCAACTAATGCCTCCTCAGGAGAGAAGACCAGTTTTATTAGTTCTATTTCCAGTTTGGAAGGAGTCCTGGTAAAACCGGCAGGAAGCGCATCCAGCGCATCTGCCAGTTTTTCGTAAACATCTTCGGATATTTTAGTGTTGTTCATTGATGGTGTTTGAATGTTTTTGTTATTGTCCCTGTTATAAACCTTGCCCCAGATAAATACCAAGAGATTGGGCAACTCTCATAAACTCGCTATCCATTGGTACAGTCCTTACCTTGTCGGCTACTTCTTTCAGTAGTACAAATCTGATGTCAGGTGGCATAAAAGATACCATCACACCGTTTTGTCCGGCTTTTAATACCTGCACAGAAGCTGCACCGTATGCCATTCCAAGTTGGTGGTCGGTTGCGGTGGGATTTCCACCCCTGGCCCATGCACCAATTACCAAAGGATACGTTTCTGTAGTTATCAGTTTTTGAAGCCTGGATGCAACGGTAGCAGACACCTGGCCTGATGCTATTGTTTCCGGGAAAATTCCGTGGGATTGATCATCCATGTTTTCCGTGTAATCAGCAATCTTGGCCCCTTCGGCAACCACAACCAATCCATAAGGCCTCCGGACTGACATTTTGTCTTTTAATCTCGATGCCAGAATTTTCAGATCGCAAGGAATTTCAGGCATAAGCACTGCGTCGGCACGCACGGCAATACCCGCCTGAAGCGCTATCCATCCGGCCAGTTCACCCGGAACCTCAACAACAGCAATCTTACTCGCAGATTTGGCAGCCTGATAGGCCTTGTTGAGCATTTCGATGGTAACGCTTAATGCACTGTTGAATCCAAACGAAACAGCAGTTGTGGCAATGTCGTTCTCGATTGATCGCGGGATACAAACTGTATGCAGCCCTTTTTGGTGGAGTTTTTGGATAATGCCAACTCCCTCTCCGCTCACAATGGAAATCAAGGCATCAATGTCCTCTTCCTTCAGTCTTTTCAATATTTGATCGGAAAGATCAACTTCTCCTCCATCAACTGTGGAGGCATGAAAAGGATCAATCTTTGGAGCCTGGCCTAGTATACCACCGGTGGCCGGGTCGAGGTTCTCGATTAGCTGTGGGCTGAGGTTAATTATACCACCACCATGGAAACGTTCAGGGAATAGAAGCCCTTCAAACCCATCCCTGATGCCGGTCATTTCCCAGCCTAATTTTCCTCCGGCAATAGCTGCACCCATTACAATTGCATTTGTACCGGGCACGAAGCCCGATCCTACATTGATTGCGACACGCCTATGTGTGCCGGCATGACCAAGCGATTTAATCATGATGTTACTTTTAAATTCGTGTTAGGTTCACTTTTTACTATTTCAGATTGTTTTGATTTCGGATTTCCAATGATTTGAGATTGCGGATAGAGGATTGCGGATGTTTTTGTACGCACAATCCGCAATCCTTTACTCACTTAATCCGCGTGGCGTGGAGTTCCTTGTTCCCTTTCACACCAAAATACCGGTAGATGAAATGGTCGTGATCGGATATTTCGACCGCGACCGACCATTCGACCGGACCGGCGGTCATGACGCGTTTGTTGCAAATGGGGGCCGGCCGCCTGCCTGAGCCTGCTTACCATTGCGGTAGAGGCTCATTGTGTGCCACACACTGTCCTCTCTGCTGCCACATTCCGTAGCCGCATCTCCTCCCATTCCGCCATGCTGGAAGGTACATGGAACCACTCCTCCTCAGATACCGGCAGCATCTCGATCGCAACGCTTACACATCCGATCACGCACACACCACAACCGATGCACTTTGCCCGTTCCACATTCGACTTGCCATCCTCATCATCAGCGATGGCGTCTACCGGGCAACGCCCCTGGCACACTCCGCAGGCAATGCACTTCTCTGGATCGATGACGGCACGATAGTTCGACCGCTGCGCCCCTTCCGATATGCCGGAGAGTTTCTGTCCGTGCAATACCCCACAGCAACAGCCATCGCAGTTACACGTGCCTACAAATTGAGGTGTATCCGCTCCCATTGTGTATCCGTAAAACGCCAGGTGAACGTGCCCCATCTCTTCAAGTTCATGAAGGAGCTTGTTCGCCTCTTCCCTCTCAAGCACGGTTTCTGAGAGCGGGGTCTGGGGCGGCAATCCTATGAACCCGCATCGCTTCATGGGGAACTTGCAGTCGTAGTGCCCCTGAAGCTCGCGCTCCCGTTTGCACACGCAGGGAATTACCAGGAAACGCTCGTGCCGCTGGAAATGGGCGTCGATATCCAGGTGGGGCTCCATCACCGCCATCTGCTCAGGCTTGAGCGAGCCCCGCACCGGAACGACACCCAGCACGCCTGGCCGGGGTGCCAGGATCTTCTCACCCCCGCCCTCGATCACGTATCGCTCGAAGAGCTCGGCAAATTCCCTGTCCAGCAGCCGCATATTGGCTTCGTACCAGCCAACCAGAAAAGGACCCAGCCGGTACTTTTTCTCGCCTTCGGCTGTAGGTAACATACCGGGAGCTGCCATCCCCTTTGAGTCAAGACGAACCAGCCGTCGAGGTATCAGACTCTCGAGTAAGGCTGTGACATCGGCTTCCTCCATACCGACCCGTTTCGCGATATCGGCTGCGGTCTCCGGGAGGCGGGTCAGTTGGCCGGCAAGCGAAACTTCCCCGGGCGTGAACGCCTTCTTGATCAGCTGTATTTCCACCCCGGATTTCGTCCTGGGGAAGCCGTGCGGAAGCGCCTCCAGCGCCGCGGCCAGTCGTTCGTGTATATCAAGCGATTCGTCCGCATTGTTCATAAATACTCCAGTTCTCAGATTGTGACCTTGACCTCGAACACGAGCCTATTTCACGGCCACAAAGGAGGATCATAGTCCGAACCTGTACCGGAGTCCTCCGAGGAACTGCTGACGGGTGCCGAGGAATCCGTATTCCGCCCGGATCATCCAGCTCTCGTTCAACCTACATCACCTGAGATTTATCCTCAGATTCTACTAGGCTTCAATAGTAACCATTTCAATTGCATGATTGGGGCAAACGGGCACGCAGTCTCCACAGCCGGTACATTTGTCTTTATCAATAACAGCTTTCCCAGGTAACATCGCATATCTTCCTTCAGAAATACATACTGCTGCAGGCAACCGTTGAGGTCCTTCACTAATTGCTTTTTCAGGACAGGACCTTATACACTCACCACTGCCTTTACAATCATAAAACTTCAATTGTGCCTTGTAGTTGGATCCTTTAGGAATTCCCTTTATACCTGAATCTGCTTCAGGAATATTCTTTTGATTGCTCATCAGTAACCTCATTAAGACTTTGAACGGTTATTCCATTCATTATTTGGTTCTTCCAAACGCTTCGTCGATGATGGCCTGTAGATGCTGGACCAGCTCGTCGGACGGCGTCTTGTAATCGTCCAGTTCGTATACCTTGCCCAGGTATTCGTACTTGCCCAGGCCAAAGCGGTGATACGGCAACAGCTCATAGTCGATCACGTTCTTGTGTGGGCGAATGAACGCCAGGACCGCCCGGATGTGCTCCTCATCGGCATTCACGCCGGGAATCAGCGGTGTGCGGGCAATGAAGTCGATGTCGGGAAAGGTTTCGTAGGCTTTCTTGAAGTTCTCCAGAATTCTCTTGTTGTCAACGCCGGTCCACTTCTTGTGCCTCTCCGGGATCGTCAGCTTGTGGTCGTGCAGCATTGTATCCACGTGGGGCAGTACTTTCTCCAGGAAGGACCATGGAGCATTGCACGCTGTTTCTATCGCCGTATTGAGGCCACGATTGTGTGCTTCCTTCAGCAAAGCTGCACTGAAGTCAGGCTGGAGCATAATCTCACCGCCACTCAGGGTCATACCACCCCCGGTGTTGCGATAGAAGGAAGCATCCTTCTCCACCTCGTCCAGCACCTCGGTTACTGTCATCTTTTTGCCAAACATCTCGAGCGCTCCTGCCGGGCAGAGCGATGTCAATGTCTCGTCACAATCCATGGCCAGATGCCAGTTGACTTTCACTTTGTCATCGTCACCCTCCACAACATAGAAGGCGCCTTCCGGGAAGGGCGACTTCAGGCAGATGCCGCACGCCTTCTTACCGGTACACTTTTTGAAATCGTAGGAAAGTTCCGGCTTCATCCGGATGCTTTCGGGATTGCCGCACCATTTGCAGCGCAGCGAGCAACCCTTCAGGAAAACAGTTGTGCGTATGCCGGGACCATCGTGGCTGCAGTATCGTTGGATATTCAGCACCGTCCCTGTCATATCACCTGGGTTTATTGTTTGATTGTTCACAATTCTTCCTCCTTATATTCCACAATAAATACCAAGTGAATAGGCAATCTTCAGGAATTCGCTCTCCGCAGACACCGTTCTGACTTTGTTGATCGCTTCCGCCAGCGGCACGAATCTGATTTCAGGAGGAACAAAAGCCACCATGACTCCATTTTTGCCGGCTTTCAGTGCCTGCAATGCCCCGGCTCCGTATGCCATCCCCAGTTGGCGGTCGACAGCAGAGGGAGTACCACCCCTGACCCAGGGACCGATGACGAGCGGATAGGTTTCCTCGGCTATCAGCAGCTGCAGTTCAGTCGCCACAGTCTGGGCTGCCTGACCAGAACTCTGAATGACATGTCCACTGCTGGAATCGCCAGTTGCCAGTGGGGACAGAGAAGCTTTAAGGGAGGATGTAGCCTCCTTCTTTTTGGCTTGATTTATGAATTTCGCTCCCTGGGCCACTACGACAAGCCCGTACGGCCTTCTGGGTGACATCTTATCTTTTAATCTCCCTGCCACATTCTTGAGGTCAACAGGGATCTCGGGGATCATGATTGCATCAGCACAAGCTGCTATACCTGCCTGGAGTGCAACCCATCCGGCCTGCTCTCCCTGTACCTCCACCACTGCGATTTTGCGGGCAGACTGGGCTGCCTGACGGGCACGGTCAAGCATTTCGATGGTAAAGGTGAGGGCAGTGTTGAATCCGAATGACACCGAAGTAGAGGCGATGTCGTTATCAATAGACCTTGGGATGCACACCGCATTGAGCCCTTTGCGGTGGAGCTTATAGAGAATACTCAGCCCCTGGCCACCAACGACTGAAATCAATCCGTCAATCTTTTCTTCCTTCAGCCTTTTCAGGAGATGATCAGACATGTCCACTTCTTCCACCATGTCGTCTTTATTTATCGTGCGGACATTAAACGGATCGACCCGGACCGATTGGCCCAGCACGCCCCCGGCGGAAGGATCAAGATTTTCTATCAGCTGAGGGCTGAGTGTAACCAGTCCGCCCTCGGGATATTTTTCGGGTTGAAGTAAACCCTCAAACCCATCACGGATGCCGACCATCTCCCATCCCATTTTTCCGGCCGCCATCGCAGCACCCGTAATGACGGCATTGATGCCAGGGACGTAGCCGGCGCCAACATTGATCGCAATGCGTCTGAGAAAACTCCCATGACCTATTTCTGTGCTCATTATGGACCTCCTTTGTTAGCTACTTCTGCATCTGTATTCATTACCATGCAAGGCCAATGTCTGTCAGTGCAAATAGGGTGTGTATCCAGAACCTTGCGTCCTGCAGTGCTGTGGTGCGTATCAAGGAATTCCGGTACGGCATGATAGAGTGCCACACCGTACCGGTTCCGTTGTCTTTCACTACTTGTCAAAACTCTGCAAAGTACGCTCAATGACCTCGTCCTGCACGCCCTTAGCCAGTTTGGTGAAGAACGCACTGAAACCGGCTACCCGAACCACCAGGTCACGGTAGTTCTCCGGATGCTTCTGTGCATCCCTGAGTATTGCGGTGTCCAGAACATTGAACTGGATGTGATACCCATCGTTATCAAACAGGGTCTTGACCAGGCGCAGCACATTATCCCGGCCCTTGCGTGTTTTCAGCTGATCAGGCGGGAGTTTCACGTTCATGTGCGTTGCGGTGTATTTGATGGCATCCTGACCCTTAGCTGCAGACATAACCAGCGCGGTAGGTCCGTTCACATCGGTGCCCGGCATAGCCGACATACTTCCATCGGTGAGTGCCTGCCCGGCATATTTACCGCTCGGCAGGGCACCCGTCACAAGCCCCATAAGGTTGTGGACACTTTTGGTATAGGCATCAGGAGCTGATTTGATATCCCGGCTGATGTAGTTGCCTCCGCCATCTACTTTCTGGAAAGCGTCATAGATACTATTGGTCACCCTGCGAACGAGCTTGTTCACCTCAGGAATGTCGTTGCCATGTTTGGGAGCTTCAAAGCACATCTTGCGTACCTGCTCGTATCCCACCCAGTTGGCGGCAAGCGCCTTTTTCAGCTCGGCCATGGTGATCTTTTTGTCATCATAAACCAGCTTCTTCACCGCCATAAGCGAGTTGGCGGCGTCTACACCACCGACAACGATTTGCGCAGTTGTGTAGTAATTTGCTCCGCCATTCCATACCTCGGTACCGGTTTCAATACAGCCCATGGTGAGAATTGAGCGCCAGGTAGTCGGCAGGAAGTCAGCGCACAACATGCTGGCAATCCAGGCACCCCTGCGGAGGACGTCCTCATTGAATTGCAGCTGCTTCTCGAAAGCTGCATAAAGTTCCTCGAAGGTCTTGAATGTCTCAGGATCTCCGGTCTTGGGTCCGATCTGTTGCTTGAGGCGGGGATCAACGCCACCGGTCATCGTAAACTCCATTATCTTACCCAGGTTAGGCTGCCCTTCCACGGGGTGGCCTGTTTGGTATGGAATGTATGAACCCACACAGGCACCGATACAGGTGCGTCTGGCTTGTTCCAGAGTACAGCCTTTTTTGGAGTCAGCAAAAAGATTCAAGGCGCGCTTCATCATCACATCGCCATTGACGAACTGAGGCATACCGATTCCGGTGCCTATTACATCGAGGACCTTCTCCAGGAATTTTCCACTCATTACCTCTGTGTAGCAGCACGTTAATGGAGGCTGTGGCAGGTGAAGGTAGTTACATGCATCAAGGACCACATAATCCATTTCTGCGGTGGCATCTTCTCCATCCTCGGTAAAGCCGCCGAGCGTGATGCTCTGACCCAGGTCGGCAGAGTTCTGCAAGGCAACCTTCTCGCCATAGTAATACCCGATCTCATTCAGCTTGATGACGAGGTTCTCGAACATAAAGACTGCATCATCATATGTAATCAGACCGGCAGCCTTGTCAGCCTGATAGTATGGCTCTAAATTCTGGCCCAGGTAAGCCTCAGAATAGCCGCAACCCACCTGCTCAATCTCCGCACCGACATGACATAAGAAGTGGCACTGGATGGCTTCACGCAGGTTGCGTGCAGGATGCTCGGGCACCCATTCGCAGGTTTCGGCAATAGCTATCAGCTCTGCTTTCCGGGATTCATTCTTTTCTTTTGCCGCCATTTCCCTGGCCAGTTCAGCATAACGGTGAGCCAGACGAATAAAGGCTCTCATGATTATCAGACTGGCTTCATAGAAGGCGAACTTGTCCGCATTCGGCAGCCTCATTTCGAGGGCTGCCTCCCGCTCTTCAACCTCTTTGATCATGCTGGCAAGCCCCTCCCTGTAAATCCGGGGATAGTTAAGGTTGCCGCCGCCACCCGGCCAGTCAAAGAAGCTAACAACGAAGCCGGAATCAAAACAAGGTCCCGGATCAAAACCATACTTCCTTTTGAAAATATCAAGAGTACGGGGCTTCAGCGCACGCTTGTCCCAGTATTTGAGTGCCCACTCGTTGGCTTTCCTGTCCTCCGGAGTCTTGGACTTCTCAACGGTCTTCTCTTCCTTCATCCAATCAACATTCCATTCGGGATACGTGTAAATGCCATTGGTTGTACTCGCCATGCTTCCAACAAAGAGGTTTTCGTCAATGTACAACTTTTTCCTCTCAAGCAGGGTTGCCATGAATTTGGCCCTGCAGATGATAGTCTGGTAGCCGGCAAAGTCCTCGTAAACCTCTTCCATTATCCTGACCCGTTCAAAATCAACCTCGGCGGGAGTGCTCCTCAGTTGTTCTTTCAGCCGGTCGATTCGTTCTTTATCGACCTGGACGCGCCCTGTGGAGCTTTTCTCTGCAACATTTGTCTTTTCCATTGTGGCCTCTCCTGTTTCCAGTAATGTGGTTTGTGTGGATTGATTTCTTGCTTCTATGGCATCTTGCGACGATTCACAACGTGGCCTTGACTGGTACATCCTTCGGTGTTGTCGTGTGTGATTGGACCGGCAGCTTCATCGGCGAGTACTCTCAGTGTGGCTTCTTGCTTCAGCTATGGTTTCAAAACCGCTTGTGTGTGAGATTGTGCTGAACCTGATCTCCGGTTGATCCCTGGCCATCTCGACCACCAGAAGAATCCTCTGGTAGTCTGAAGAGCAGAGATGCCGCTCAAGCTCTTCCTGACTGCTCCAGAGTTCCTCCATCATGATCATCTTTTCTTGCGCGACGTCTCGATAGATCCTACAACTGATGCATCCGGGCTCAACCCTCGTTCGCTCAACGATAGAGCGAAGGGTTTCCAGCGCTTCCCTCATACTTGCCGCGGACATTTCCATCCTGATTGTCGAGTGTACCATTCGGGTAGCTTCCACCTGGTTTGTTGGCCAATCTGGATCCATTGCAGGATCCGGGAGGGAAAGGAGGATCTTCCACAGTATCCTTCTCTGGCCGGGGGATAACAGCCAATATTAAGCGAATATCATGCCTAAGGAATATGAAGGGAGAAAAAGCGAAAATATGTCGGTTTTCGGGCGTTTCCTGGAAGTAAACCTGCCGAGGTGGGAGAAAGAGATGAGATTGTCTGCCGAAGCAAAGGCGGAGTGACGCTATTTCGGCATCCCCGGGCGGGGACGCCTGATTCCGAGTCTCTTCAATAAAGATTGAAGTGTTGTTCGTTTTAGACCAAGAGTCTCTGCTGCACCGCCCTTGCCACCAATACGCCAGCCGGACTCCGTCAGAACCTTGAGGACGTGGCTTCGTTCGATGCTTTCAAGATCTGACGCTTTGGTTTCTTTTGAAGATCCATCTTGAGGCAAACGCACGGCGAGCGTATTACCGGTGCTCACAATCATTCCGTGCTCAATCACATTCTTCAATTCCCTGACATTGCCGGGCCAGTCATAACGTTGCATGGATTCCATGGACTTCTTTGCGATCCTGTCGATCCGCTTGCCAATCTTCTTTTCAAACTCCCTGACAAATGTCCAGACCAACAGCGGGATATCCTCCGGCCGTTCACGGAGGGGCGGGATCACGATGGGGAAGACACGTAGCCGGTAGTACAGGTCCTGCCTGAATCTGCCCTCCCTCACGGCTCTCTCAAGGTCCCGGTTAGTGGCGGCGATGATACGGACGTCCGCCGTCAGAGTTTTCGTGGAACCCAATCGTTCAAAATGGCCATCCTCAAGGACGCGCAGGAATTTGGATTGCACGTCAAGAGGAAGTTCGCCGATCTCATCGAGAAAGAGCGTGGATCCGTTCGCAAGCTCGAACCTTCCTGTCATTCTCGTCAGTGCATCGGTGTACGCTCCCTTCTCCCGGCCAAAGAGCTCGCTTTCGATCAGCGTGGCTGGTAGAGAAGCACAGTTGACCGTCACCGGGGTCCGGTCTTTCCGGCGGCTCATCCTGTGGATTGCCCTCGCCAGCAATTCTTTTCCCGTTCCGGTTTCTCCCATCAGCAGGACCGTTGAGTCTGTCCCGGCCACCTGTTCTGCCTGAACCAGGACATTTCTTATCGCAACACTTTTCCCCACGATGTCCGCATGCTCAACCAGGAGCCCGATCTCTTCCTGCAGATAGACATTTTCTCTTTCGACTCGTTGTTTGAGCTCTTCAATCTCCCGGAGGCGGTCTCTGAGTTGCACCTCCATCTGTTTGCGTTCGGTGAGGTCAATCGCCGCACCCAGCATCCGGGCCGGTTTCCCGGCCGCGTCTTTGTACACCCGCCCCCGTGACGATATCCAGCGCTCAGCGCCGTCGGGTAGAGCCACGCGGAAATCCCCCCCAAAATCACCCAGGTTTGTTACAGCCCGCCGCACTTCTTGCTCTACCATCTCGCGGTCGTCCGGATGGATCCGCCGGATGACATCCTTAAAACTGATGTTCGGGCCGGATACGAACCCGAACAGATTCAGCCATCTTTCCGAGCCCCAGACCTGGTTGCTGGCGATGTTCCACGCCCAAACGCCAAACTCTGCCGCCTGCGCAGCCAAAGTTATCCGCTCTTCGCTCTCGCGCAAGGCCTGGTCTGAGCGCTTTCGAGCCAGCGCATTCGCGAAGATTTGGGCGACCAGCTGCAGCCGCTTCACAAGCGCATCCGGCCAGTCGCGTTCCGCCCGCGTGGTATTAAGGCCCAGGATCCCAAAGGTCGGT
>Ga0315283_10002587_pt1 | contig 15198 bp, 14 predicted proteins | sample YL17G09_0_MG_FD_204541 | JGI IMG/M metagenome (GOLD analysis project Ga0315283, IMG submission 204541) | Sediment microbial communities from Yellowstone Lake, YNP, Wyoming, USA - YL17G09_0 | ecosystem: Environmental > Aquatic > Freshwater > Lake > Sediment | place: USA: Wyoming | collected... | reverse complement strand
GGGTCGTGGGTCGGACGGCCGCGGGCGGCCCCGCGCTCGACCTGCCCGCCGGGGTGCGAGGCGCCCTCCTGGCCGCCGGCGTGGACGAGATCACCTTCGTCGGCGGGTGCACGGCCTGCGGGCCGGATGCCTTCTCCCACCGGGCCCGGGCCGACGAGGGCCGTCAGGCCGTGCTGGCCTGGATCGAGGCGGCGCCGTGAGCATCGACCCGGAGCGGGTACGGGCCGGCCTGGAGGCGGTGCGGGAGCGCATCCTCGCCGTCGGGGGTGACCCGGAGCGAATCACCGTCGTGGCGGTGACCAAGGGCTTCGGCGCGGATGCCGTCGAGGCGGCCCGGGTCGCGGGCGCCGTGCACCTGGGGGAGAACTACGCCCAGGAGCTGGTGGCCAAGGCGAAGGTCCTGGCGCCCGGCCCCGCACCGATCTGGCACTTCATCGGCGGGCTCCAGACCAACAAGGTCCGGCTCCTGGCCCCGCTGGTCGACCTGTGGGAGTCGATCGACCGACCGTCGCTCGGGGCCGAAGTGGCCAAGCGGGCCCCGGGGGCGCGGGTGCTGGTCCAGGTCAACATCTCGGGAGAGGTGACCAAGAGCGGTTGTGTGCCGGAGGACACAGCGACGCTGGTGGCCGGGCTCCGCGACCTGGGCCTCGACGTTCGGGGCCTGATGGGGGTGGCCGCCCCCGGCGACGACGAGCGCGCCCGGGCCCAGTTCGGCCGGTTGGCCGAGCAGGCGGCGGCGCTCGACCTGGCCGATCTGTCGATGGGGATGTCCGCCGACCTTGAGGCCGCGGTGGTCGAAGGGGCCACGATCGTGCGAGTGGGGACCGCCCTGTTCGGCCCCCGTCCGCCGCGTTGAGCGCGGAACGTGCGAGACTGAGATCACTTATGTCATCCCCGTTCCGGAAGGCCCTCCTCTACCTCGGTCTCGGACCGGACGAGGAATACGACGACTACGGGTACGACGACCAGCCCGAGCTCGACGCCGGTCCCGCGCCAGGACCCCGCCCGGCGGCCCCTATGGGCCATGAGCCCGAATCCGTCGAACCCTCCGTGCAAGCCCTGCGCCCCGAGCCCGAACCGAGACCCATGACTTCTGACGAGCCCTCCATCTCCGCCCTGCGCCCCGTGCCCGCGGGATCGGGTGGGGGCGATCCGGCGCCCATGACGACGGGGGCGGTGCGGCCCATCCCGGTGTCTTCGGCCAAGCCGCAGGTCGTCATCCCCGCCGACTTCAACGACGCCCAGCAGCTGGGCGACCGCTTCAAGAACAGCCAGCCGGTGATCATCAACCTCCAGGGTGCCGACCTGGACCTGGCCCGCCGGGTCATCGACTTCGCCAGTGGCCTCTGTTACGGCCTGGGTGGGCAGATGGAGCGCGTGGCCAGCCAGGTGTACCTCCTCACCCCGAACGACGTCGAGGTCTCCGACGAGGACCGGCGTCGGATCACCGAACGCGGCCTCGGTCGGCGCTGATCCCCAGCCGTGGGCCTGATCTGCGGCTTGCTCTACGCGTACCTGCTCATCCTCCTGGGCCGGGTGGTGCTGTCCTGGTTCCCGATGGCGCCCGACGGTGTCGGCGCCAAGGTCTACGGGCGCACCGTGAGCCTCACCGAGCCCGTGCTGGGGCCACTGCGCCGGGCCCTTCCGGTGCTGCGCATCGGCTCCATGGGCCTCGACCTGTCGCCGATCATCGTCTTCTTCAGCATCCAGATCCTGCTCGGCATCCTGGGCTGCTGACCCGGTCGTGGCCACGGTGTGGGACCGATGTGAGGCTCCGGGGTGACCGCTACGCTGGTGGCCATGGACCTGACACCCGATCTCGTGCGCGGCATCGAATTCCGCCGAAAAGGGCGCGGCTACGACACCGAAGAGGTGGACAAGTTCCGCCAGGCCGTCGCGACCTGGGCCGAGGAGGCACAGGCCCGCCTGCGGGAGGCCACCAGCAAGCTGGACGAGGCCGAGACCCGGGCCCGTGAGGCCGAAGAACGCTCCCGGACCCACGTCGAGAGCGACGAGACCATCCAGCGCACCCTGCTGCTGGCCCAGCGCACCGCCGACGCCGCGGTCGCCGAGGCCGAGGAGACCGCGGGTCGAAAGGTGGCCGAGGCCGAAAGGACCGCGGGTCGAACGGTGGCCGATGCCGAAGCCGAATCCGAGAGGCTGCTGGCCGAGGCCCGCGGCCACCGCGAGCGGGCCATCGCCGAGGCCGAAGCCGAGGTCCGTGAGACCCTCGACCTGAAGCGGGCTGAGATGTTGGACGAGCTGACCACGCTGGAGCGTGTCCGCGACGACCTCACCGGTGACGTCGCCGTCCTGGAGAGCCACCTCGAGGACCAGCGCAGCCGTGTGCAGGACGCCCGCGACCTGCTGGGCGTGCTACTGAACGACCCCGGAGCCCTGGCCCCCGTGGCCGCGCCGGAGCTCTCGGACATGCACGTGCCCGAGCCCGCGCCCCGCTCCGAGTTGTTCCTCGAACCGTTGGCCGAGCCGGAGTCCTTCGCTCCTGAGGTGCTGTCCGAGCCGTTGGGCCCGGACCTGGCCGACGAGGCGACCGCGGTCGAGGCCGAACCCCCGGGCGGGGCCCCGACGGCGCCGAGCGAGTCGGTCTTCGGTGAGACCCCGGGCACCCCCGAGGCTCTGGCCGACGACTGGTCCACGGCCTCCGAGGACACCTGGGCCGACACGCCCCCGCCGCCCCCGCCGCCCCCGCCGGGCCCCGAGGTGGACGAGGCGGCCTGGGCCGATGCCCCGCCGCCCCCACCCCCGCCGCCGGACTTCGACGTACCGGCTGAGCCCGGCGCCGAAGGCGCGGCCGGCAGCTTCGGTGGCCTCTCGGGTCCGGCGGTGCCCGAGCAGCTGCCCGACCTGAATGAGCAGGCCGAGGATGACAACCCCTGGCTGGCGGAGCTGACCGACCAGGAGGCCGACGCCGAGGACGGCGAACGGTCGCGGTTCGGCCGTCGGCGCTGAACAACCCGGCCCGCAACCTCCGTCTGGTCCTCCCGCTGGCGGCGGCCGTCGTCGTCCTTGACCAGATCACCAAGACCTGGGCCCTGCGGAACCTCGTCGACGGTCCGTTCGACCTCGTCTGGACGCTGCGGCTCAACCTCACCTACAACACGGGCGCGGCGTTCAGCCAGGGCCAGGGCCTCGGTCCGATCATCGCCATCGCCGCCGCGGTGGTGGCCGTGGGCCTGCTCTGGTCGGGCCGGACCGTCCCGACCCGGATGGGCGCCGTCGCCGTGGGCCTGGTGCTGGGCGGGGCCGCCGGCAACCTGACCGACCGGGCGTTGCGGGCGGGCGACGGGTTCCTCGGCGGCGCCGTGATCGACTTCATCGACGTGCAGTGGTACCCGGTCTTCAACGTGGCCGACATGGCCGTCGTCGGCGGGGCCCTGCTCCTGCTGCTGGCCACGGTCCGCTACCACGAGGCCGAGGCCGAGGCCGTCGAGTCGGCGCCGGGGGACCCGGCGTCCGTCGACGAGACGGGTGACGGAGGCTGATGGCTCCGGCCGACCAGCGCCTCGATCGCCGCGTGGCTGCGGAGTCGGGCTGCAGTCGGGCCGTGGCCCACCAGCTGGTGGAGGCCGGCGCCGTCCAGGTCGACGGCCGGATCGAGCGCCGTCCTGCGTCCCGGGTGGCCGATGACGCCGTGGTCCTCGTCGACCATGAGCCGGCGATCGAGGTCGGCGTCAAGGCCGACCCCGGGGTCGTGGTGGTCCTCGTCCACACCGACGACCACCTCTACGTGGTCGACAAACCCGCGGGCCTGGTCGTCCACCCGGGCTCGGGCACCGACGAGCCCACCCTCGTCCAGGGCCTGCTCGCCCTCGACCCCGGGCTGGCCGGCGCGGGCCCGGACCCGATGCGGCCGGGCATCGTCCACCGTCTCGACCGGGGCACCTCGGGTCTGCTCGTGGTGGCCCGCACCGCCGAGGCCCACGAGCGCCTGAGCGCCATGATCGCCGCCCACGACATCGAGCGGGAGTACACCGCCCTCGTGGCGGGCACGGTCCCCGAGGCCACCGGTCGGATCGAAGCCCCCATCGGTCGGGACCCCCAGCGCCCCACCCTGCAGGCCGTCACGCCCGACGGTCGCCCTGCGGCCACCGACTACGAGGTCGAGGAGCGGTTCACCGAGCCCGAGCCCGCCACCCTCCTGGCCGTTCGCCTCGAGACGGGCCGTACCCACCAGATCCGGGTCCACCTGTCCGCCATCGGCCATCCGGTGATCGGCGACCGGGCCTACGGCGACCGTTCGGGCCTCCCTCTGGATCACCCCTTCCTCCACAGCCGCCGGCTCGCCTTCACCCACCCCGTGACGGGCGAGGCGTGCGAGTTCGCGTCCCCCCTGCCCGAAGACCTGTTGGCGGTTCTGGCCGTCCTGTCGTAAGGCGGCACCGATACCGAAGCAACGACGGAGGGGGGTCGGGTTGCTGATCGTCGGGGCGGCAACACCCTCCGTGCTCGTTGCCACGAGGTCGAGGACTGTGCCCACCGAATCGGTAGGCACAGTCCTCGACCTCGGTCGGGCAGCGGCTCGCCGACCACAGAGCATGTCGGTTCTGCCCTCGACGAGGCGTAGCCCGACCCCACGCCCCTTTCGTCGCCTTGGCTCTCGTCACCGGTCGCCTCAGGCGTCGGGCCAGGGCCTCTCGCCTCGGGCCATGGCGGCGATGTCGGCGAGCGTGAGGGCTTCGAGGTGGGTGCGGAGGATGTCGCCCACGTCCTGCCAGACGGCGAGGAGCACGCATTGGCCCTCGTGGTTGCAGGCGCCGTCCTGGTGGGGCTGGCCGAAGTCGCCGGCGGCGATGGGGCCGTCCACCGCGCTGACGATGGCCCCGAGGGTGATCTCCGACGGGGGCTTGGCCAGGACGTAGCCGCCGCCGACGCCCCGCTTGGAGCGGACGAGGCCCGCCCCCTTGAGGGCCAGGAGGATCTGCTCGAGGTACGGCTGGGGGAGTGCGGTGCGCTCGGCGATGTCCCGCACCGAGGTCGGGCCGGACTGGTCCTGGTGCAGGGTCAGGGACAGCAGGGCGCGGCTGGCGTAGTCACCCCTCGTCGAGACCTTCACCTGGACGTCACCGGCATCGGGCCATCGTAGGAGTCCCTGGCGCGAGCGGCTGCAGTGGTGGACCCTCGCCCCGGGTGGATAGGTTTCCGGGCCGACGGAAGGATGCCGGGTGGGTCAACAGCCCGTGGTGCCCGATTACGACGGCGCCGCAGTCAACAACGTGGTGCCCGCCCTGCTCGGTCAGTTCGAGGAGGCGCCCTCCTGGCTGCCCCCGGCCGCGGTCGACTGCGACCAGGTCGTCCTGCTCGTGCTCGACGGCCTCGGCTGGGACCAGCTCCAGGATCGCCTGTCGTTGGCGCCGACGATGGCGGCCATGGGCGGTGGGGCCATCTGCACCGTCGCCCCCAGCACGACGGCCAGCGCCTTGACCTCGATCTCGACCGGCCTCTCGCCCGGCCAGCACGGGGTGGTCGGTTACCGCATGGCGGTGAACGACAGCATCCTCAACGTGCTGCGCTGGGCCACGCCCGACGGCGACATGCGCAAGATCATCCCGCCGCACTCGATCCAGGCCAGCGCCCCGTTCGGCGGCGAGCGCCCGCCGGTCGTCACCCGGGCCGAGTTCGCCCGGTCCGGCTTCACGCTGGCCCATCTGGCCCAGACCCGGCTCACGCCCTACCGCATGGCCTCGACCCTGGTCACCGAGGTCCACCGCCTGCTCGGTGCGGGGGAGCCGTTCGTCTACGCCTACTACGAGGGCATCGACAAGGTCTCCCACGAGTACGGGCTGGCCGAGCACTACGACGCCGAGCTGCGGGCCACCGACCGACTGGTGGCCGACCTGGTCGACACGCTGCCCGCCGGAGCGACCCTCGTCGTGACCTCCGACCACGGCCAGGTCGACGTCGGCGACAACGTCATCACCCCGGCCGCCGACGTCCTGCGCCATGTCCGCCTCCAGTCGGGGGAGGCCCGCTTCCGGTGGCTGCACGCCCGCTCGGGCCAGGCCGACGCGCTGCTGGAGGCCGCCACCGCCCACCACGGGGACACCGCCTGGGTGGTGAGTCGGAAGCAGATCGAGGCCGAGCTGTGGCTCGGCGAGCTGACCCCCGCCGCCGCCGGTCGCCTGGGCGACGTCGCCCTGGTGGCCCGTGAGCCCGTCGCCTTCGACGACCCCGACGACTCGGGGCCGTACCACCTCATCGGGCGGCACGGCTCACTCACCTCGGCCGAGATGCGGGTGCCGTTGCTGGCCACCCGGGCCTAACGTTCATCGACCCGCCGACCGCGCAGAGAGCCGAGCATGACCGACGCCCCGACCGAAACGCCGAATCCTCCCGAGACCGTCGAGCCGGAGCTGGTCACCTCCACGGTGGACGAGGAAGCGGAAGCCGAGGAGGAGCACAACAACGTGGCCGAGCCGGCCAAGGTCATGCGGGTCGGCACCATGATCCGCCAGCTCCTCGACGAGGTCCGTCAGACCCAGCTCGACGGCCCCAGCCGGGACCGCCTGCGGGAGATCTACGAGACGTCCATCACCGAGATCGCCGCCGCCGTGTCCCCTGACCTGCGCGAGGAGCTGGACCGCCTGGTCCTGCCCTTCGGCGACGGCACGCCCACCGACGCGGAACTGCGTATCGCCCAGGCCCAGCTCGTGGGTTGGCTGGAGGGCCTGTTCCACGGCATCCAGGCCACGCTGTTCGCCCAGCAGATGGCGGCCCGGAACCAGCTCGAGGACATGCGTCGGCAGCTGCCCGCCGGCGGTCAGGGCGGGGGACCGGGCGAGCCCGCTCCGGGCGGCGGTACCTACCTCTAGGCCTTTCTTGCCCGCCGACGGCAGGCGGGTTACGGTCGCCCGGGGAATCACACGGGTGTGATTTCTTCCACAGGCTGTGGAAACGGCCTGTGGGCCGCCTGGGGAAACACTCGATTTGCTGGCAACCGGAATGTCCTTCGTCCACCTCCACAACCACACCGAGTTCTCGATGCTCGACGGTGCCGCGCGTGTGGGCGACGCCGTGGACGCGGCCGTGGCCGACGGCCAGCCCGCGCTGGCCATCACCGATCACGGCAACATGTACGGCGTCCTGGACTTCTACAAGGCCTGTCGCGACGCCGGGATCACGCCGATCATCGGCACCGAGGCCTACATGGCCCACGAGAGCCGGGCCGAGCGCCCCGCCCGGCGGGGCCGCCTGGACGACTCCGGAGGGGACACCGAGGGCGGCCGGAAGCTCTACTACCACCTGACGCTCCTGGCCCAGGACCGCACCGGCTACCGGAACATGATCCAGCTGGCCAGCCGGGCCTTCCTCGAGGGCTACTTCTACAAGCCCCGGATCGACTGGGAGCTCCTCGACCAGCACAGCGAGGGCCTGATCGCCACCACCGCCTGCCTCGGTGGCCACGTCCTCCAGGCGTTGATGATGGGCGACGAGGCCGAGGCGCTGACCCGCGCCGGTCGCCTGCAGGACATCTTCGGCAAGGACAACCTCTTCATCGAGATCCAGGACCACGGGATCGACAAGCAGGCCCAGACCATGCCCGGCCTGCTGGAGATCTCCCGGAAGCTCGGCGCCCCGCTCCTGGCCACCAACGACAGTCACTACGTAGCCCGCGAGGACGCCAAGGCCCACGACGCCCTGCTCTGCGTCCAGACCAACTCGATGATGAGCGACCCGACCCGTTTCAAGTTCGACGGCGAGGAGCACTACCTCAAGAGCGCGGATGAGATGCGCCGTCTGTTCCCCGAGGCGGACTACCCCGGGGCCTGTGACAACACGCTGCTCATCGCTGAGCGCTGCCACGTCGAGATCGAGTTCGGCAAGCCGCTCCTGCCCCGCTTCCCGCTGCCCGGGGCCTTCACCGAGGACGCCGCCTATCTGAAGCACCTGACCCTCGAGGGGGCCAAGGCCCGCTGGGGCCCGCAGTTGCCCGACGCCGTCCTCGAGCGCGTCGCCTTCGAGCTCCAGGTCATCGAGGACATGGGCTTCTCGTCCTACTTCCTCATCGTCTGGGACCTGATCAGGCACGCTCGGGACAGCAACATCCGGGTCGGTCCCGGCCGGGGGAGCGCCGCGGGCTGCTGCGTGGCCTACTGCCTGCGCATCACCGACCTCGATCCCATCAAGTACGACCTCCTGTTCGAGCGCTTCCTGAACCCGTCCCGTGTCTCGATGCCGGACATCGACATGGACTTCGACTCCCGCTACCGGGACGAGATGATCCGCTACGCCGCCGAGCGCTACGGGCGTGACCGGGTGGCCCAGATCGTCACCTTCTCCACCATCAAGGCCCGGGCCGCGGTCCGAGACGCCGCCCGGGTGCTGGGCTACCCGTACGCCGTGGGCGACAAGGTGGCCAAGCTCATGCCCCCGCTGATCATGGGCCGGGACACGCCGCTGCACGCCTGCCTGGAGAAGACCGAGAAGTTCGAGGACGGCTACAAGATGGCCGGCGAGCTCCGGGCCATCTACGAGGCCGACAGCGATGCCCGCGCCGTCATCGACGTGGCCACCGGCCTCGAGAACCTGCGCCGCCAGGACAGCATCCACGCCGCGGCGGTGGTCATCACCGACCAGCCCGTCACCGAGTACGCCCCGGTCCAGCGCAAGCCCGAGTCGGGCCAGGACCCCGAGGACGCCCCGATCGTCACCCAGTACGAGATGAACGGGATCGAGTCGCTGGGCCTGCTGAAGATGGACTTCCTGGGCCTGCGCAACCTGGACGTCATCGAGGACGCCCTGGAGCTGATCCGCGACGTCCGCGGCGAGGACGTCGGCATCGACACCGTCCCTCTCGACGACGAGCTCACGCTGGCCATGCTCCGCCGGGGCGAGTCCATCGGGGTGTTCCAGTTGGAGGGTGGGCCCATGCGGGCCCTCATGCGCTCATTGGCCCCCACGAGCTTCGACGACATCGCCGCCCTCGTCGCCCTCTACCGCCCCGGGCCCATGGGGGCGAACATGCACAACGACTACGCCGACCGCAAGAACGGGCGCAAACCCGTCGAGTACGCCCACCCCGACCTCGAGGAGACCCTGGGCGACACCTACGGGCTGATGATCTACCAGGAGTCGGTCATGCGGGTGGCCCAGAAGGTGGCGGGCTACTCCCTGGCCGAGGCCGACAACCTGCGCAAGGCCTGCGGCAAGAAGATCCGGGAGATGATCCGGGCCGAGCGGGCCAAGTTCGTCGACGGCTGTGAGGCCACCGGCTACGGCCGGCCCCTGGGCGAGAAGCTCTTCGACGTCATCGAGCCCTTCGCCGACTACGCCTTCAACAAGAGCCACGCCTACGGCTACGGCCTCATCGCGTACCAGACCGCTTGGCTCAAGGCCCACTACCCGGTCGAGTACCTGGCCGCCCTGCTGACCTCGGTCAAGGACAGCCAGGACAAGGCGGCCGTCTACCTGGCCGAGTGCCGCACGATGGGCATCGAGGTCCGGGTGCCGGACATCAACCTGTCGGTGTCCAAGTTCACCGCCGTGCCCCCGCCGCCCGAGGAGGCCGAGGGGGCCGAGGCCGGGACCCTGGGGTCCATCCCGTTCGGCCTCTCGGCGGTGCGCAACGTGGGCGAGGGGGTGACCGACCTGATCCTGGCCGAGCGGGAGGCCGGCGGGCCCTTCGGCGACTTCTACGACTTCTGCGAGCGCGTCGACACCGCGGCCCTCAACAAGCGGACGGTGGAGGCCCTGATCAAGTCCGGCGCCTTCGACCTGCTGGGCCACACCCGCAAAGGCCTGCTGGCCGCCTACGAGCGGATCATCGACCTGACCGTGGCCAAGCGCAAGCAGCACGACATGGGGGCCATGAGCCTCTTCGACTCGGTCGGCGACGGCCCCGTGTTCGACGACCGCCCCCGCATCGAGGACGGCGAGCTCGACAAGAAGGTGAAGCTGGCGTTCGAGAAGGAGATGCTCGGCCTCTACATCAGTGACCACCCTCTGATGGGCGTCGAGTCCGCCCTGCGCCGGCGCACCGACGGCACGGTGGACGAGATCCTGGGCGGTGAGGAGGAGATGGTCTGCTCGATCGGTGGGGTCGTGACCAACCTCCAACGCAAGTGGACCAAGCGGGGCGACCTGATGGCCGTGTTCGCGCTGGAGGACCTCCGGGGCGCCATCGAGGTCATGGTCTTCCCCAAGACGATGACCGAGCACGGCCACAAGCTGGAGGACGACGCCATCGTGATCGTCCGGGGCCGGGTCGACCGCAAGGAGGACACGGCGCGGGTGATGGCGATGGAGCTCGAGCGCTTCGAGCCCGTGGCCGAGTCGCCGTCGGTCACCATCGACCTCACCCGCTCGGCGGTCAACGACGACCTCCTGCGCCGGTTGAAGGGCGTCCTGGCCGACCATCCGGGCGAATCCGAGGTCGTCCTGCAGCTGAGCGAGCGCCAGCGGGTGCGCCTCGCCGACGACCTCTGGGTGGACGCCAGCAACGGCCTGGTGGCCGAGTTGCGCGTCCTCCTGGGGTCCAACGCGGTCAAGATCTGAGGCCGGCTGAGGCAGAATTCCGAAGAAGTCCCGGCTGTCGAGTTGCGCGATCGGGCTGCGGGCGCTGGACTAGAGGGGTCCGATCCGACCGTTTCTGGGGGTTCTTCCGCAGCCATGGGTATCCAGGTCGACACGAAGGACTGCACATCCTTGGGTGACGCCGAGCTGGCCGAGATGGCTGACCTCTGCGCGGACGGTCCCTCGGGGTACGAGATCGGCTTCCTTTCGAAGGCCGCCGAGGCCTGGGTCCTGGTCAGCCTGGCCCGCGACGGCAACCCCCTGAAGGGCTTCTCGTTCTGCACCCTGGAGCGCATCGGGGGCACGCCGAGCGTGCTCATCGGCCTCGCCTCCATCAAGCGGACCAGCAAGCGCGACGCCGTGCTGCGGGCGATCGTGGCCGACCAGATGCGCCGGGCCCTCATGGCCTTCCCCGACGAGGACGTGCTGGTCGGCATGCGCATCAACCACGTGTCGGGCTTCGACGCCCTGCGCAACCTCAGCGACATCATCCCGCGGCCCGACCACCGGGCGTCGGGTGAGGAGCGGGCCTGGGGCGTCCGCCTGGCCAAGCGATTCGGTGTGGAGACCGGCCGCTACGACGAGCGCTCGTTCCTGGCCAAGGGCGACAGGTCCTTCCCAGCCGTGCTCGACCACGAGACGCTCAAGCCCGAGAAGATCGACCCGGCCTTCGCCGAGTTCCTCAGCCCGCTCGATCACAAGCGGGGCGACTCGATCGTGATCTCGGGATGGGCGCTGGCCGAGAACCTCGAGAAGCTCGGCAGGTAGGCCCCCCGCCCGGTGGAGTACCGGGAGGTCCTCGATCGCCGGCGCATGGTGCGGGCGTTCTCACCCGACCCGATCGAATCGGCCGTCCTCGACCGACTCCTGAGCGACGCCCTTCGGGCGCCGTCCGCGGGCAACAGCCAGGGCACCGAGCTGGTCGTGCTGGCCGGGCCCGAGGAGACGGCCCGCTACTGGGACGTGGCCCTGCCTCCCGAGCGGCGGGACGGATTCGCCTGGCCCGGTCTCCTGGTCGCGCCGGTCCTCGCGCTGGTGCTGGCCGACCGCCGGCGCTACCTGGACCGCTACGCCGAGGCCGACAAGGCGGCCACCGGCCTGGGGACCGACGCTGCGGCCTGGACGGTGCCGTACTGGCTGGTCGACGGCGGCATGGCCCTGCACACGCTCCTGCTGGGCGCGGTCGACGCCGGGCTGGGGGCGTTGTTGTTCGGCCTGTTCGCCCAGGAGGCGGCTGTACGGGCGGCTCTGGGGATCCCGGAGGACCGGGACGTGGTCGGCGTCGTCGCCCTCGGCCACCCGTTGCCTTCGAAACCGGGCCGCTCGTCGACCCGCCCCCGCCGCCCGGCGGACGAGGTCATCCACCGCGGCGGCTGGTAGCCGCCGGGGGCGCGCTCACCGGTTCTGGCGCCTGATTGGGGCGCTATGGCGCCCCAATCGGGCGCCAGTTGGGCTGCTGGGGCGCGGGCTGGCGGGTTCCGGGCGGCCCTGAGCCCGTCCCGACACCCCGGTGGTTGCCTCGGTTCGCTCAGGCCTGCGACTCGAGTTGCGCCGCGAGCTCCTGGACCGTGGTCACCGGGAGTTGGCAGGCGTAGTCCCGGCAGACATAGGCCCGACCGTCGTCGCGGCCCTCCCAGAGCGGGCTGTCGTAGCGCTCGCCCCAGGCCAGGACGGCGGAGGGCAGGAAGCGGTGCTGGATCTCGGCAACCAGGTCGGGGCGGTCGCCGGCCACGACGACTTCGGTGAGGCCACCGTGGTGCAGGTCGAGCGCCGCCAGGAGGTGGGCGAAGGCGGTGGGGGCGTTGGCGGCCAGGGGGGCGAAGAGGGCGAGGATCCGCTCGGCGTACCCGCGGTAGCGGTTCTCACCCGTCAGGGCGGCCAGACGCAGGAGGGCGGCAGCGGCCAGGCTGTTGGCCGAAGGGGTGGCGTTGTCCAGGAAGTCCTTCTGGCGCACGATCGGGGCATCGGCGCCCTGGCCCGTGGTGAACAGGCCGCCCTTGTCGAGGTCCCAGAAGCGCTCGAGCAACGTGTCGGCCACGGTGCGGGCCTCCGCGACCCAGCGGGCCTCGCCCGTGGCCTCCGCCAAACGGGTGAAGGCGTCCACCAGGGCGGCGTGGTCGACGGCGTAGGCGTGGTGGCGGGCCGCGGCGGGGCGGTCCCCGTCCCCGGCCTGCCAGGAGCGCATCCAGGTGCCCTCGACGTCCCGCAGGGCGCTCAGGAGGAACTCGGCACAGTGCGCCGCGGCCTCGACCCAGGTCGGCTCGTCCGCCGCCGCGCCGGCTTCGGCCAGGGTGGCGATCATGAGCGCGTTCCACTCGGTCAGGACCTTGTCGTCCAGGCCGGGGCGGATGCGTTGCTCCCGGGCCTCGAACAGCGCCGCGCGGGCGGCCTCCACGTCGGGGGGCCGGAGCAGGTCACCCCGCACCGGGCGGTGGAGGATGTTGGAGCCCTCGAAGTTGCCCTGGGGCGTGACGCCATACCACTCGATGGCCACCTCCGCGGCGTCACCCAGCGCCTCCCGGATGGCCTCGGGCCGCCAGATGTAGAAGATGCCCTCCTCGCCCTCGGAGTCGGCGTCCTCTGCGGAGTAGAGCCCGCCGTCGGCGTGGTGCAGGTCCCGGAGGACGTAGGTGACGATCTCGTCCAGGACCTGGCGGAAGCGGGCCTCACCGGTCACCAGCCACGCGTGCAGGTAGAGGCGAGCGAGGAGGGCCTGGTCGTAGAGCATCTTCTCGAAGTGGGGGACCATCCAGAAGGCGTCGACCGAGTACCGGGCGAAGCCGCCGCCCAGGTGGTCGTACATGCCGCCCGAGGCCATGGCGTCCAGCGAGGTGACCACGGCCTCCAGCAGGGTCGGCTCGTGGTGGCGGGCATGGGCCCGCAGGAGCAGTTCGTGGCTCATGGTCTGGGGGAACTTGGGGGCGTGGCCGAAGCCGCCCCACTCCTCGTCGTGCTGGGCCCGCAGGGCGCGGTAGGCGGCGTCGAGGGTCTCCGGCCCGGGGATGTCACCGGCCTCGAGGCCACCGCTGCGGGCCACGGCCTCGGTCAGGCGCTCGGCCTGGGCGGTGGCGTCGTCCCGGTGCTCCCGCCAGTGCTCGTCGACGGCCCGGCAGACGTCGCGGAACGAGGGCATGCCGTGACGGGACTCGTTCGGGAAGTAGGTGCCCCCGTAGAAGGGCTTGCCCTCCGGCGTCACGAAGATCGTGAGGGGCCAGCCCCCGTGGCCGGTCATGGCCTGGACGGCGTCCATGTAGACCCCGTCGACGTCGGGGCGCTCCTCGCGATCGACCTTCACGTTGACGAACAGCCGGTTCATCAGGTCGGCCGTGTCCTCGTCCTCGAAGGACTCGTGGGCCATGACGTGGCACCAGTGGCAGGCCGAGTAGCCGATCGACACCAACAGGGGCCGGTCTTCCTCCCGGGCCCGGGCGAAGGCCTCGTCGCCCCAGGGGTGCCAATCCACCGGGTTGTCGGCGTGCTGGCGCAGGTACGGGCTGGGCTCGGCAGCGAGGCGGTTGGCCATTCGGCGCACCGTACCGACGGGCCGGGGGACCGCCGGGGTCAGTCCTCGGCGAAGTGGCCGAACACGGCGTCGACCTGCGCCCGCCAGAACCTCCGCTGGGCATCGGTCATCACCCAGTCCTCGCCCGTGGGCGGCTCGTCGACGGCCGGCAGCTGGTGCAGCGCCACCGCGGTGCGGAAGAACCCGGCGCCCGGCTCCTGGTCGCCGGCGCTCGGCACGGCCAGGGCCATCGGATTGGGGTCGCCGGCCTTCATCGCGACGTCGGCGATGTCCCTCAGGAGTCGCGGGAGGGCCAGGTGGGGACTCCCGAGCTCGCGCCCGACCGAATCGGCGATCGCCTGCCAGAGCTCGCCATAGCTCGTCAGCTCCTTCTCGGCGGCGCAGGCGTTCAGCCGTGCCCGACCGGCGTCGCGCATTTCGAACCACTCAGCCCACGGATAGCCGAAGAAGGTGGCGCTGGTCTCGGGCGACTTGCGGACGCTCGGCGTCGTCGACCGGGAGCGGGCCTTTGGCTTCGCCTCATCCGCCTCGAGCTCGGCGATCTGGCGCAGGCGCTCGTCGGATCCCCGCTGGGCCCGGACCTCGGCCAGTCGTCGTGCCCGTCGGTCTTCGGGTTGCTCGTAGCTCACGTTGTCCTCTTGTCGTTCGGCGCCGGACCCTACCGACCCGTTCGACCCGGGCCGGTCCGGGACCCGGGCCGACGGCTACGTTCGCCGCCATGCAGATCGATCTCGAAGGACGGGTCGCGCTCGTCACCGGGGCCTCCAAGGGCATCGGCCGGGCCATTGCCGCCACCTTCGCCACCTCCGGGGCCAAGGTCATGCTCTCGTCCCGCAAGCAGGACGCGCTCGACGAGGCGGCATCGGCCATGGACGGCGAGGTGGCCACCTTCGCGGCCAACGCCGGGGACCCCGACCAGGCTGAGGCCTGTGTGGCCGCGACCGTCGAGCGCTTCGGCCGCATCGACATCCTGGTCAACAACGCGGCCACCAACCCGTACATGGGCCCCGCCATCGACGTAGATCTCGGGCGCTACGACAAGACCTTCCAGGTGAACCTACGGGGCGCACTGGTGTGGACCCAGCTGGCCCACCGGGCCTCCATGGCCGAGCACGGCGGCTCGGTCATCAACATCGCCTCGGTCG
>Ga0315283_10002586_pt1 | contig 15199 bp, 14 predicted proteins | sample YL17G09_0_MG_FD_204541 | JGI IMG/M metagenome (GOLD analysis project Ga0315283, IMG submission 204541) | Sediment microbial communities from Yellowstone Lake, YNP, Wyoming, USA - YL17G09_0 | ecosystem: Environmental > Aquatic > Freshwater > Lake > Sediment | place: USA: Wyoming | collected... | reverse complement strand
CGCAGCGTCGCCACTGTGGCAGCGTGAATCTGCGACACCCGCGACTCGGTGACACCGAGAACAGCGCCGATTTCACGCATTTTCAAACGTTCGTAGTAATAGAGCGTCAGGACCACGCGCTCGACCCGCGGTAACGTTTCGATCCACTGCACGACGAGAGCACGCAGTTCCCGTTGCTCGATCTGCGACAAGGGATCCGCGAAAGTGTCGTCCGGTTTCTCCGGCAGGCCGTCGTGGCGTTCCAGCAGTTCTTCCACCGAGAACAACGTCGAGCGGCTGGCGAGATCCAGGAGCTCGCTCACCTCGGCGACGGTACAGCCCAATTCGGCGGCAATCTCGGCGCTCTCGGGAGCCCGATGCAGCCGCTGCTGCAACTCCGCCACGGTACTATCGATCCGGCGCAGCTTGACGCGGGTTGAAGATGGCAGTGGATCGAGCGCCCGCAGATAGTCCTTGATTGCGCCGCGGATATGCAGCTTGGCGAAACCCTCGAAGCTGGTCCCGCGTTCGGTGTCGTACCCGTCCACCGCGTGGATGAGTCCGACGACGCCGGCGCTCACCAGGTCGGAAGGCTCCACGTGACGTGGCACCGTGGCGGCGATGCCGTGCGCGATCTTCTTCACGAGCCCCATGTGCTCGAGAATGCGGCGCTCCCGCGTCGCGCGTACGTCCACCTGGTAGGCCGCCGTATCCACACTGGCCCCCGTCCGCGTTCAAGCCTCAGGCTGCTGCCGCGACCGGCTCCGCCGCGTTGCGTACCGCAGTGTCCGGGGACACCGCGCCGCCACGGTTGCCGGGAATCCCCAGCACCGCCACGGCCCGGACGTCCAACTCCGGAGTCAGCTCGTGGTAGGCCAGCACCGGCAGCTTGGGAAAAGTCGTTTCCAGCAGGCGCCGCACCGCAAGACGCACCCGCGGCGCGCACACCACCGCGGCGCGTTCTTGCCGGTTCAGGATGCCCGCGACATGCGTCTGCAGGGTGCGGAACATATCCTGAGTATCTTGCGGCGGAATCGTCACGATGCCCTCGCGCAGCGATTGCTGCAGCGCCTGCTCGAGCGCCGGGTCCAGCGACACCACTTCCAGTTTGCCGGCCGGCGATGCGACGGTCTCGCAAATGGCGCGGCAGAGCCCGGCACGCGCCGACTCCGTCAAGGCGTCGACGTCGCGAGTCTGCGGCACGTAGTCCGCCAGAATTTCCAGCACCCGTCCCAGATCCCGCACCGGCACGCGCTCGCGCAGCAGGTTTTGCAGGACTCGATGCAGGATCGACAAGCTCACGACCTCCGGCACGATGTCCTTCACCAGCGCCGGGTTGTCCTTCTTCAGCTCGTCGAGCAGCGTTTGGACGTCCTGGCGTGAGAGCACATCGGCGGCATGCGTCTTCACCGTTTCGGTCAAGTGCGTCGCCAGGACCACGCTCGTCGTCACCACCGTCAGCCCGAGATCCTCGGCCCGCGGTTTGACGGCGCTCGACACCCACTTGGCGCGCAGCCCGAATGCCGGCTCCGTAGTCTCGACGCCTTTCAGTTGCTCGAGCGCCTCGGGCGCGCCCATCGCCAGCCAATGGCCCGCGAGCAGCCGGCCGCCGTCGACGCGATGGCCGCGAATGCGGAGTTCGTAGTGATCCGGTTTCAGCGACACGTCGTCGCGAATGCGAATCTTGGGTACGATCAAGCCCAGTTCACCGGCGATCTGGCGGCGCATCGAGATGACCCGGTCCAGGAAGTCGCTGCCGCCCTCCTTGTCAAGCAACGGGATGAGCCCAAAGCCAACCGCGACTTCCATGCGGTCGACGCGCAAGAAATCCTCCGGTGCCGGCTCTTTGATTTCGCGCGAGACGGGCGGCGCCGCGGCTTCGAGGCTCTGCTTCTCTTCGCGGCGCTTGGCGGCGCGTGCCAACAGCAACAGCGCTCCGGACAGCACCAGGAGCGGCATGGTTGGAATTCCGGGCACCAGCGCCATCACGGCCAGAGTGCCCGCGACGAGCACCAGCGGCCGGCGGCGGCCGAACAACTGTTGTCCCATTTCCGTGCCCAGCTTCTCGGCGGCGGCGGCCCGGCTGACGACGATGCCGGCGGCGGTCGAAACGATGAGCGCCGGCACTTGCGTCACGAGCCCATCGCCGATGGTGAGCCGGGTGTAGGTCCGGAGCGCCTCGGAGGCGTCCATCTTGAGCTGCAGGACGCCGACGACGAAACCGGCCAGAATATTCACCAGTGCGATGATGATGCCGGCGATCGCATCGCCGCGCACGAACTTCGAAGCGCCGTCCATCGCGCCATAGAAGTTGGCCTCGCGCGTCAAGTCCTCGCGGCGACGCATCGCCTGTTGTTCGTCGATGAGTCCGGCATTCAAGTCGGCATCGATGCTCATCTGCTTGCCGGGCATGGCGTCCAAGGTGAACCGCGCGCCGACTTCGGCGTTACGCTCCGTGCCCTTGACGATGACGAAGTATTGAATGACCACCAGGATGATGTAGATCACGCTGCCGACGACGTAATTGTCCTTCACCACGAAGGTGCCGAAGGCCGAAATCATCTTGCCGGCATACGCTTGACCCAGGATGAGCCGCGTCGACGCCACGTTCAGCGACAGGCGGAACAGCGTCAGGACCAGCATCAAACTCGGAAACACCGACAACTGCAGCGGATCCTTGGCGTACAACGCATTGACCAGCACGATCAGCGAGAAACTGATGTTGAACGCCAGCAGGATGTCGATCAGGAACGTCGGCATCGGCACGATCATGAACGCCAAGATGCTGATGACTGCGATCGCCAGCACCGCATCCGAACGCTTGGCCAGTTCCAACGGATGGATCTTCAGCGCGTCACTCATCGCGCGTCACCCCCCACACCGGGGCGGTTGGCGGCGGCAGGAGTGCCGCTGGCGGCAACGGGGCCGGCGTTGCGGTGCTTCAAACGGTACACGTGACCCAGCACCTCGGCGACGGCGCGATACAGCTCGGAGGGGATTTCCGCCCCCACCGGCGCCATGCGGTACAGCGCGCGTGCCAGCGGCTTGTCCTCGATGAGCGGTACGTCGTTGTCGATGGCGATTTGCTTGATCCGCTGCGCGATGAGGCGTTGGCCTTTGGCGACCACCTTCGGCGCCGCCATCGAACCCTGGTCGTATTTGAGAGCCACTGCATAGTGCGTCGGGTTGGTGATCACGACGTCGGCAGTGGGCACGGCATCCATCATCCGGCGGCGTGCCATCTCGCGCTGGCGGCTGCGGATGCGGCCCTTCATCAACGGGTCGCCCTCGGACTCCTTGACTTCCTCACGCACTTCCTGCTTCGACATGCGCATGTCCTTCGTGTGCTGGAAGCGCTGCCAGATATAGTCGGCCAACCCCGCGACCAGAAGTACCAGCGCGACCCGCAACGTCAGCGAGTCGGCGAGCGCATCGGCGCGGGCCACCAAGTCCGGGAGCTGAAAATCGAGCCCCGCCGACAAGACGCTGATGGCCTCCCGCATGCCGACGAAGCACACCCAGCCGACGCCCGCCACCTTCAAGGCATCGCGCACAAGCCCAAAGCCGGTCTTCGAAGATAGGAGCCGCTTGGCGCCGGCCAACGGGTCGATGCGCGACAAATCGGGGTTGGCCAAGCGCGGCGAGAACACGAACCCACCCTGCATCGCGATCGCCGCACCCACCGCGGTCACCACCACGAGAACGAACAGCGGCGACAGAGTTACCGCCGTCCACGACATCCAGTCCATCGCCAGCGGCCGTATGGCGTCCGCGACCAGAGGGCGTGTTTCAACCGACTGGAAGGCCAGTTGCAGCCGCTCCTCGGTGCGCTGCATCATCCACGGACCCACCGTGCGCAGGCCGAGCACCGCGACCAGGAGCACCACCGCCGACTGCAGTTCGCGGCTGCGAGGCACTTGACCCTGTTGCCGGGCCTTCTGTTTGCGCCGTGCTGTGGGCTGCTCGGAACGGTCTTGGGTGGTTTCGGCCATGGGTCACCTCGCCTGTGGTTGCATTTCGGCCACGATGCCGGTCATGGCGCCCGGAATGGCGCCGATGCTGCGTTGCAGCAGCATGGCGGTCGCGGGCATGACCAGCGCCGCCACCAGAATGCCGATGACGATGCGGATCCCGAAGCCGACGCTGAACAAATTGAACTGCGGCACGCTGCGCGACAGAAGCGCCATCGCCAGTTCCGCCATCACCACGCTCACCACCACCGGCGCGCCGATCTGCACGCCGATCACTAGAGCGTTCTTGAACAAGAGCAGAAACAAGTTCGCCACCCCGGGCGGGAATTGCGCTTGCCCCAGGGGCACGACCTCGTAGCTGCGTGCCAGCGCCGCCAGCACCCAGCGGTGCGCACCCATGGTGACGAACAGCGTCAGTGCCAGGAGTTCCTGCAGGCGGTCGAGAATCACTTCCTGGGCGTCGAACAGCGGGTCGATCGTCGACGCAAACCCAAAACCGATCTGCGAACCGGCCAAACGGCCGCCGAATTGCGCCGCCGACAGCACCACCATCACCGCGAACCCCATCAACACGCCGACGACGACTTCCCGGAAAGCCGCGATCACGAACGCCAGAACGTCGCCGGCGGGAACCGCCCCGCGCGCCACCGGCGCCAAGAGCACTGCGAACAGGACCGCCGTCCAGACGCGGACCGCCGGCGGAATGACCTTGTTCCCGAACACCGGCGCGACGGCCAGCAAAGCTCCGATGCGCAAGGCAATCAGAACCACCTGCGGCAGTCTGCCGATCCACAGTTCGAGCCCGTCCATTCACCGCCCCCTAGCGCGTCAACGAGGCAAAATCCCCGAACAGCAGTCGCGTGAAGCTCATCAGTTTCTGCAACATCCACGGCATGAAGATCAGGAATGAAATCCCCACGGCCAGTGCCTTGGGAATGAAGCTCAAACTGCTCTCTTGAATCTGCGTCACGGCTTGCAGGATGCTGGTCGCCACGCCGACGACCAGGCCAAACAGCAGCATGGGCGCCGCCAACTGCAACGTCAGCAGCAGGCACTCCCGCGCCAGCGACATCAGGAAGTCCTCGTTCATGGCGAGCTCCTAACGAAAACTGGTGACCAACGACTGCACGACCAGGTGCCAGCCATCCACCAGCACGAACAGCAAGATCTTGAACGGCATGGAAATGGTCACCGGTGGCAGCATCATCATGCCCATGGACATGAGAACGCTCGCGACCACCATGTCGATGACCAGAAACGGAATGAAGAGCAGGAAGCCGATCTGGAAGGCCGTCGTCAGTTCACTGACCACGAAGGCCGGGATCACCGCTTGGAGAGGCACGTCCGCCGCGTTCTTGGCCTCGTGAACGCCGGCCATGCCGGCGAACAGGCCGAGGTCCTTTTCACGGGTCTGGCGCAGCATGAACTGGCGTACCGGCGCCACGGCGCGTTGCCAGGCTTCGCCCTCGACGATCTCGTGCCGCACGAGCGGCTGCACCGCGGTGTCGTTGACTTGCTTCCAAACCGGCGCCATGACGAAGGCGGTCAGGAACAGCGCCAGGCCGACCAGCACCTGGTTGGGCGGTGTTTGCTGCTGCCCGATTGCGTGCTTCAAGAAAGACAGAACAATGACGATACGGGTGAAGGAGGTCACCATGACGGCCAAGGCCGGCGCCAGAGACAGAATCGTCAGCAACAAGACGATGCGCATGGTGGTGGGCATGGAGCCCGGATCGCCGGCGCCATCGACGTTCAACGACAGGCGTGGCGTGGCATGCGCGGCCGCCGCATGGCAGCCGACAACCAACCCGGCCAGCGCGAACACCAAGAGATGTCGTCTCCATCCACGCATGGTCATGCACTCTTCGCTTTCGCAACGACGCTTTGGAGTAAAGCGGCGAACGGCGGCGCCGCCGGCGGCGTACCCAACGGATACAGCCGCGCGCTTTCGTCGGTGGTCCATTCGAGAAGCGGTGTGATCGAGTTGTCGGTGACGCCGACCAGCACCACCCGGCCCCCCGCACGGACGCTGTACAAGGCGCGCTTGGGCGCCAAATCCAACCGGTCGACGACCTCCAGAACCCCCGCCGTACGCCGCCGCGGCGTCACCCCGAAGCGCCGCGCGAAAGCTGCGCATCCCAGGATCAGCACCACGATGGCCGCGAGCGCCACGCCGGTCCGCAGCGACAAACGCCAGAGGTCGGTCTGCAGCGGTACCGCCGGTCCAGTGGCCGCGGCACGCGGCGCATTCCAACTGCCGCCGTAGCACCACACCAAGAGCGCGCCGCACGCGAGCACGCCGAGACCGGCCCACAGGACGCGGTTTCGCAGCGGTCCCCTCACGGCTTCTCCGCCTTTGGGTCCAGTAGTTCGGTGACGCGGACGCCAAAACGGTCGTCCACCACCACGACCTCGCCCCGGCCGACGAGTTCGCGATTGATGAGGATGTCGACAGGTTCACCCAGGGCACGCTCCAGCCGGACGACCGAACCCGGTCCCAGCTTGAGAACCTCGCGCAGCGGCAACGAAGATCCGCCGAGCTGTACGGTCATCGTCACCACGACATCCATCAGCATGCCGATGTTGTCGCGAGCGCCGGCGCCACCCTCGGCCTGGAGCGGCTGAAAGAGCGCCCGCCGGACTTCCGGGAGATCGCTCGCAGCCGGCGCGCTGGCGCCAACCGCCACCGCCGGCGCTCCTGCTACCGGCGCACTGGCACCGGACGCCACCGCCGGAATCCCTGCAACCGGCACGCCGCCAACCGGCACGGCCGCCGCAGTTTCGACCGGATTCTTCTTCGCCACGGCTTCGGTCGTGTCACTCACCGCAACCGCCTCCCTTCACATCGTCACACGGTGCGCGTGATCCGCACTCCGAAAGCATCCTCGACGGCGCCCGGATAACCGCGGAACGCGGCCCGGCCCCCGAGGAGCACGATCAATTCGTCGCCCAGTTTGTGATCCAGATGCACGATGTCGCCGACTTCGAGCGCCGCGAGATCGCGGATGCGGATCGGCGTCGGCGGCCATTGCACGACCATCTCGACCGCCACATCACTCACATGTTCCCAGGTCATGCTGCCGCCGTGGGCTGCTGCGACGACGCCCGGATCTTCCAAACCCAGCGTCCGCGCGATCTCACCGTGCGAAAAGAACACCTCGAGGGTTCCAGTTGCATCGCCCAGGAGAACCGAAAACACGCCGCTCGCACCCTCCACCGATTCGGTGGCATGGCGTTCCTCGGCGCTCAAGTACACGGGGGCATGAGCCGGGACCCCTTGGACGCCCCACAACTGGGCGACGGCGACGCGCAGCGATGCGACGATCATTCCCAACAGCGTGGATTCGATCTCGGTGGGCTCGCGCTCCACCTCCCGCAGCGTTCCGACGCCCCCCAGCAGGCGGTCGATGACGGCCTGCGCCAGCGGCGCCGCGATGCGCACGTACACTTGGCCGCCGCCTGCGAAGGGAGCCAAACGGAACACCGGATCGAAGGCCGTGGAGAACAAACGCTCCGAGGCACCTTCGGCGATATCCTGAAACGCCAGATCGCAGCCGGTTCCAAGCCGCGCCGCCAACGCCTCCGCGAGCGGCTTTGCCAGCGCCGCCTGGTTGTCCATCAGGCGCTTGCGTTGATCGGCCATGATCCGCACCGGGCTCTTGAAGTCGTATGGATGGACTTCGGTCGCCGGCGAGCTGTGGCTCATTTCGGACTCCGCTTACTGCAGCACGAAACGCATGAAATACACGGCATCGACTTCTTCATCGGGAACGACCCGCTGCACCTCGCCCAAAATCTCTTCACGCATCGACTCGCGCAGCGAGGTGTCGGCGAGTTCCTCTACGGTCTTGGAACTCAAGATGCGGATCAGGGTGTCTTTCACCGGCGCGTCGCGTTCCTTCATGCTGCCCATGAAGCCTTCCAAGCTGGAGCGCAAACCGATGCTGGCCGCCAGATACCGCATACCGCCCGAACCCGCGGGGTTCACCACCAGGTCCTCGATGAGGTAGACGTTGCCGGCGCTTGTGGCGCTGCCGCCCCCTTCGCCATGGCCTTCCTTCTTCTTCTTCTTTTCTTTCTTGGCGTGGCCGCCGTTGTCGGTTTGCCCGCCCCCGGTGACGTACACGACCTGCTGGTGCACAGGCGCGGGAATGCCGGCCATGCCGGGCGCCAGCACCCGCTCCACCAGTGCCGCCGCGCTCAACACCGCCAGTACATAGACCGCGATGATCACCGGCAGCAGCTTGCCCTTCTTGTCCTTCGGTGCCTCGGCCGCTTGCCCGTCGGGCCCGGCGGCAGTTTGCTCGGCCATCGCCTCTCACTCCTCGTATGCCGGTGCGGCGGCGCTCGCGCGCCGCCCGCCCGCTACTGCTTGAGGTTGATCAGGTCACCCATCATCTGGTCGCCCGTCGTAATGACGCGTGCGTTGGCCTGGAAGCCGCGCTGCGCCACGATCATCGACACGAACTCTTCCGAAAGATCGACGTTGGAACCCTCGAGCGTGCCGGAAACGATCTGCGCCGGCACGGTCGAGCCCGCGGCGCCGATCACGGCTTCATTGGTATTGAGGCCGATCTGGTACAAACTGCCGGAGACCCGTTCCAGGCCATCCGGGTTGTTGAAGCGCGCCAGAACGACTTGACCCATGGTTTGCAGAATGCCGTTGGTGAAGTGGCCGGCGATCGTTCCGGCCTGGTCGATGGAGATGGAGCTCAGCGTACCCGTCGCGTAACCATCCTGTGCCGCAGCACGGGCGGTGAACGCGAAACGGGTCTGCGTCAAGCCGTCGAGCTGACCCGGGGTTCCGGCGGAGAACTGCACCGTCATCGGATCGGCGCCGGGGTCGGGGGTAAACGTCATCGCCTCAGCGCCGCCATCATAGGTCCAGGACTGCAGCGTTCCGTCGGTGTTGAAAGTGACCTTCCCCGTGTCACCGCCGGAGGCTTGCGTGCCGTTCTCGAACGACGCGGCCCAGGACCATTCGTTGGGCGTCCCCGATTTCGTGAACTTCAAATCCATCGTATGGGTGTTCCCGAGCGAGTCGTACACCAACACCGACGCCAAGTGCTCGGTGGGTGCGGTGTCGATGAGTGCGGTGCCGGCCGCGAGGCCGTTTGCACCGTTGGTGCGAATTTCGACGCCGCCACCACCCAGGCCCTCGAGCTCGTTCGCAAGTCCCGTGGCCGCATCGAACTTGACCGTCAAGGACACGGGTGCCTGACCGGCGCCTACGGTGGGCGTGAAGGTGTCCAGTGCCACGAGCGTGCTGGCGGTTCCGTTGTCGACATCAAAGGTCGATCCGGTGCCGGCTCCGAACAGTTGCTGCGAAATGTTACCGGCGGCCCCAGCCGACGTCTTGACGTTGAAGGAGGCACCTGCACCATGGAACTCGCGGGTGATCCGGAGCTCGCCATTCACCAGTTCGGCATTGACGCCCGCCACCTTGTTGATCGCTGCGATGACGTCCGCCACCGACGATGCTGTAGTCAGCCCGGTGATCTCCCGGGCGGTCCCACCATCGACTGAGATCGAGAAGTCGCCGGCGTTCGTGACCCCGAGCTGCGCCAGGGTGGTTGTTGCGGTAAGCGCACCCGGGAACGCGCCATTCGCTCCGGAGCGTGAGCTCTGAGTGGCATTGGCGCCGCTGATTACGACCGAGTGCTGACCACCGGCGCCGTCCTTGGCTTTTTCCTGCACGGTGTTGATCCCCGTGGTGCCGGCATTCGCCAGCGAGGCGACCGAGTCCGTCGCCGCGGAGTCCAAGTTGGCCTTCAGCGACACCTGGGTGGTGGCCTGACCCGGAATGCGCATGTCGATCGGCAACTGCAGCGGCGACAGCGGTGCCCCGGTGGGAATCCGTCCGGTCGCGTCCGCCATCCACCCCTGCACCACGTGTCCGCTGCCGCGCATCGTCAACTGGCCGTCACGATCGAATTGGAACGTCCCAGCGCGCGTGTAGAACTGGTCCCTGCCGCTCGCCACCACGAAATAGCCTTCGCCGTTCACGGCCAGGTCGGTGACGATACCGGTGCTTTGCAGCACGCCCTGGCTACGGTTGGTGTCGACGCTGGCGATGTCCATCCCCAGGCCCACCTGAATGGCGTTCTGACCGCCAAGGTTCCCTTGCGGGGCCGAACCGCTCCGCATCGTCTGGACCAATGCCTCGCGGAAGGTCGTCCGGCTCGACTTGTAGCCGGGCGTACTCGAGTTCGCGATGTTGTTGCCGATCACATTCATACTGAACAGGTGACCGCGCAGGCCGGAAATGGCGCTGTAGAATCCACCGAAACCCATGGTGACGAACTCCTTGTCGTGGCTCGCCCAGGCGAGCGTCCTCTGCGATCGTGAGCGTCAGCGCGGCATCCGAGGCTGCCGCACCTCTTATTCGTGTCCGAACATCCCCAAGCGCATGGCGGCGTGAACCAGCCCGGCTTCGGTGTGAACGTCCAGCTTGCGCATGATGTGCGCGCGGTGCGTGTGCACCGTGCGCAGTGCGATTCCCAGTTGCGCGCCGATGTCGCGCGACGTCTTGCCGGTGGCGACCAGTCCCAGAATTTCGCGCTCGCGCCCGGTGAGCGGTTTGCGGCGTGTGGCGCCGCCGCGTTCGACGTAGTCCCGAACCACGACGCGCGAGGCCCCTGACGACAGGTGGAAGCGTCCCGAGTGGACGGCGCGCACGACCGCGGGCAGCTCGTCGACGTTTTCATCCTTCAGGAAGTAGCCGGCGGCGCCGTGCTCGAAGGCGGCGCGCACCGCGTCTTCCGAGCGGCGCTGCGACAGCACTAGAGCGCGCACGTTGGGGCAGCGCGCGGAAAGCTCGTCGAGGACTTCGAGGCCGGTCAGGCCTGGCAGCGCCACGTCGAGCACCACCACGTCGGGCGACAACCGCAGCGCCATCTGTAGAGCCTGAGGTCCGTCGTGCGCCTCACCGACGATCTCCATGTCGGGGGAGCGCGACAGCACGAAGCGCAGTCCGGCCAGCACCAGGGTGGCGGCGTCCGCCAACAGCACCCGGATCGGCGTGGTCGCCGCGGCACGCGCCGGCATCACCTCGTGTGTTTCGACGAGAGACCGCGGCGCAAACAGTTGCGCGGGTGCCGGCGTGTCACGCACGGGTTCGTATGCAGAGTTCGGTCTCACACTGCGGCGTTCAGCAAGACCTCTGCCATGCGGTTGGTTCCTATCGTACGTACGCCGCCGGACTTGAGCGCCATGCACCAATGGCGCACACCGCTCATGTACGTACGCCGGGATACGCATTCGATGCAGCGGCCAGTTCGTGTGCGGCGCACCCGGATTTCAGCCGCGCCGCTGCTCAGCCGCCGCCAGGGGCGTTCGCACTACGGCGGGCGGCGTAGGTGCGACGGGGGGGACCGGGGCCGCCATTCGGAGGACAGTCCACCCTCCATTCAAACTACGGATTATTACCCCCCTACAGCCGGATCTGCGTTGAATTCAGTACGCAAAACCGCGTAATCCAGCTCCGCCTACGTGGATTGCGTAGTGCTGTTGGATGAGATGGAGCCCCCCGAGCTCCACCGGCGGTGTCTACGCGATCTCAACTAGCGCGGGTGCCCGAGGACATGTCCCCATTCTTGCGTGTTTGTTTTGACAAGGGCGGGCGGTGGGCGTATCACACATCCAACTCGCCCCTCGCGGGTAGTGGAAGTGGCGGACCGGAACTGCCACGAGGGTGGAATTCGGAGGGAGGGGTCCTCAGTATGAACGAACCTTTGTTGTCCATTGCGGACGCGAGCGCTTCAGGCTCGGTCCATCTCGAGAGCGCCCAACAACCTGTTTACAACCCGACGGGGCGTCGGGCTCGTGTTCTCGTCGTGGATCGGCCGGGCTGGGTATACCACGGCTCCGCGGCGGTTTCGAACCGCTGCAACGAGCTCGAGATCGTCGGCCGGGCGTTGGATGTCTCGGATGCGGCCCGGGTGGCTGCTCAAACCCACCCGGACGTCATCCTGGTCAACCTGCCGGCGGACGCCAAGCGCGCCATCGACACCATTCAACAACTCCACCAGGCCCTGCCGGACACGCGGATTATCGCGTTTGCCTCGCAGGCGACGGGGATGTTCATTCGGGCAGCCACCGATTCCGGGGCGTCCGGGCTGTTGTTCAAGGACGACGACTCGGAAATGCTCGTGGAAGTGGTCCGCACCGTTTTGGAGGGTAATAAATACTATTCGCCAGTGTGGATGAATCTGTTCCTCGACGACAAGGACGACCACGAGCCCTTCAATCAGCGGGTGCTCACCGCGCGGGAATGGGATGTGATCAAGCTCATCTATGAGGGAATGACGTCCCGGTCCATCGGCCGGAACCTCAGCATCGAGCTGACCACGGTCCACGCCCACCGGTCGAACATCATGAAGAAGCTCGACATTCACAAGGTGGCGGGGCTCGTGAAGTGGTACGAACAGCACAGTAAGCACTTGCAGTAGCCGGTGCCCTGCCCCCGGGGAAGCTCGCATCCTCCCCGAAGGGTCCCCGGGCCGATCCGACATCGGGCCGCTCTGTGGAGCCGGGAGCCGTGTGCTCACCCGCGTCACAGAAGCGGCCCGATTTTTTTGCGCCTGGCGCCCCGCGTCCAGACGCTTGGATCAGGGGTGGATGTCCTCGATCGCTCCCAGCGCCACTTCGGTGCCGCCCAGCAGCACCTGGGCGCCCCCGTCCTTGTAGCGAATGCCGCTCACCCGTCCGATGAGCAACGCCCGGCTCTCCACGGTATCGTCCCCGTGCTTGGCCTCCACCTTGATCGTGTAGGTGCCGCCGGACATCTTGATGCCGGAGTCGTCTTTCCCATCCCATTCGATGCTGTGGGCGCCCATGCCCTGGTCCTGCTGCGTCATGGTGCGCACGAGCTTGCCGTTTTCATCGTAGATCTTCACCGACACGCTCTGGGCGTCACCCTTCAGATCGTAGCCCACGGGCGGCGTATTGCCGGGCTCGTACTTGAAGGTGTCGCTATTGACGTGCACTTCCTTGCCCAGCAGGGTCGTCGCCATGGTGTTGCTGAGCATCTGGCCCAGCGCCAAGTTGACGTCCAAGTTCTGCTGCAGCGCGCCACTCATATTCTGCAGTTGCTCCAAGGAGCTGAACTGCGCCAACTGGGCGATCATTTCCTCGTTCTTCAACGGTTCGAGGGGATCCTGCATCTTCATCTGCGTCAGCAGCAGGTTCAGGAAGGCGTCCTTGCCGAGCGACGGGGTGTTCTGCACCGCCGCGGACATCGGTGCCTGCGACGCGTTCGTGCCGTTGACGGCTTGCACAGCCATGCGTGCTCCTTCTTTGGCTCGCGCCGGTCAGAGCCAGTAGTCGACGAGGCCGGATCCGGCCCCACGCGGCGCGGATTCCCGGCCACCGTGGCCGGAACCCCCCGAACCGCCTTCGTCACGCGACTCGCGTTTCGGCGCTGAGGCCGGCGCATCCTCGCGCTCGTGCCCACGATGCGAGTCGTGCAGGCGAACGTCCAGACGCTCGAACACCAACCCTTGGCGCTCGAGGGCAACCTGCAACCGGTCCATGTTGGTTTCGAGGACCTGCTTCACGGCGGCGTTCTCCACCACGATGGAGCCCTCCAGGACCCGATTGCGCACACTCAGGCGCAGGCGCAGACGGCCGAGCTCCGGCGGTGAGAGTTCGATGTCGGCCGTGCCGCCGCCGACGCGGACGAGCGCGGCCATCTCCGCCGCCACGCGCTGCTGGGCCGCCACCATCGAAGGCGCATGCGGCGCCAGAGCGCGGGGTTCGAACCCCGCCGTCACCTCGCGGTGCAGCATCCCGGAAGCGTCTTGAATCGCCATCGCCGCGTCGCCGCCCGGGCGCAGCGCATCGAGCGCGGCCTGCGCGGCGGGCGGCAGAACTTCGTCCACGGGCTCGCGCGACGGCCGTCCCCCCCGCGGCATCGACGGTACCGGTGCCGGCGTGCGGTCGAGTGATGGCACGGGCACCGGCTGTACCTCGGCGTCGCCGGCCTCGGCGGGCGCGAGCGAGGCTGTCGCCGCGCGGACCGCAGCCACAGCAACCGCGTTGCGCAGCGCACCACGTGGAGTCTCGGCTGCGAGCTTTCCATTCGGAGCCGGCGCCGGCACCGCAACCCGTGCCGCCGCCGCGACCGGCAATTCCACCGGCCCCGCTGCAGCCACGGGATCTGGTGCGGGCTCGGACGTAGCCGGAGTCGCGTCCTTGGTGGCCGGCGATGCGTCGCTCAATGCCGAGTCCGCCGCCGCTCCGGGATCGAGCCCGGCTCCCGAATCCCCCCCGGCGAGGGCCGCGAGCGGCACCGGCAGTCCAGTTGCCGGATCGATCGTTGCGACCGGAATCAGGTTCGCCGCCGTACCGGCCGGCGCTGCGCGGTTGCTTTCCAGCAGCACGGCCGGTGCTACACCGCCGCTTTCCGGCAGCACGGCCGGTGCTACACCGCCGCTCTCCGGCACCACGGCCGGTGCCGGTGCCGCAGTGAGATCGATGGCGCTCCAGTCATAGGGCAGCGGCAATTGCGCTGCCGGCAACTGCGGCATGGCGTTGGCCGCCGCCGCCTCGGCCGCGGCCGCAGCCGCCGCCTCCTCCTCCTTGGCCTCGACCGTCCGCGCCGGGCCACAGGAGCGGCGCACCAAATCTTGGAAGCTGCTCGCGCCCTCTTCCCGCAAACTGTTCGCCGGCGGAGTACTTTCGCCCGGCGTCGCGGGCGCGGCCGGTGCGCTGCCCCAGATCGGCAGAACCGGCGTCACTGCACCGCTCCCTTGGCCATCATTTCCGACAGCCGCGCGGCATTCGTGGGATCCATCCCCGCAATCACCTTCGCGGCCACGCGATCGTTCATGGTCGTCAGAATCGCCAGGGTGTTTTCGTCCGACAGTGAATCCATGATCTGCGCCACGATTTTCGGCTTCATCTTCGAATAGACCCGCGCCAGGCGCTGCACGTTCGCGGGGTCGGACACCAGCGGCGGCGGCACCGGCGATGCATCTTCGATCGCCGCCTGCTCGGCACCGGACGTGTCCGGCGAGGCCGAGACGGGCAAGCGGCCTCGAGCCAATGCGAGCGCCAGCGAGTCTTCCGGCGAGCGCTCATACTCCGAATGAGGTTCAACGGCCGCACCCTCGCCACCGGCGGGATCGCTCAGCCCCGGCTCGGCGGGGGCAGCATCTTCCGGCGCGACGCCGGCTTGCGGCCACACCGCCGCGCTGTCCGCCACCGCGTGCGTCGTCGGCGGCACGATGAACGGCGGCCGCCCGATC
>Ga0315283_10002583_pt1 | contig 15204 bp, 19 predicted proteins | sample YL17G09_0_MG_FD_204541 | JGI IMG/M metagenome (GOLD analysis project Ga0315283, IMG submission 204541) | Sediment microbial communities from Yellowstone Lake, YNP, Wyoming, USA - YL17G09_0 | ecosystem: Environmental > Aquatic > Freshwater > Lake > Sediment | place: USA: Wyoming | collected... | reverse complement strand
GCCACGCCCACGCGGAGGCCGCGAGCGCGGAGGGACTCGACCTCGGCGACATACTCCGCTACCGACTCCTGGCGAAAGCGGGGGAGACCGCCTCGCGCATAAGCGACGTGAAGGAGCACGAGATCGACGCCGGCTGCCGAAGCCGCTTCGGCTGCGGCGAGTGCCTCGGGCACGCCGAGGTAGTGGAACTCGCCGACGGCTGTGTACCCGGCGGCTCGCATCTCGCGGTAGGTCCGCTCGTAGGACTGACGAACGAGCGCGGATGTCTGGCGCTCGGCCTCCGCGAGCATCGTCTCGCGCCAGGCCCAGAAATCTCCGCCGGCCGTGCTCCCGCGCAGAGCGCGCTGGAACGTATGGCTGTGGACGTTGACGAATCCGGGGAGTCGGAGCGTGCCCGCCACGAGCAGCGACGCTACCAGGGCAGACGACCGGGCTGGTCAGACGGACGCGGCGATCAGGGTCAGACTCACGCCGCGATTAGGGTCAGGCCTCAGAGCCAGAGGGACGACCGGCGGTCTGACCCCACGGTTCTGATCCCAGAACTCGTAGGGTTTTCGCGGTGACCTGGGACGAACTCCGCCAACGGATCCCGAATGCGTTGACAATCGCTCGCTTCGCCGCGATCCCGATCTTTGCCTGGCTCTACCTCGAGGCGGGTGACGGGGCTGCGTGGTCTGCCGGGATCTTCTTCGGTGCTGCTGCCTTCACCGACCAGCTCGACGGGTTCCTCGCGCGCCGCTGGCACGTGGAGTCGAGTTTCGGGAAAGTCGCCGACCCGCTCGCCGACCGGCTCATGATCGGGACGGCAGTCGTCCTCATGTGGGCGACGGGGCGCATCCCACTGCTTGCCGCTCTCGTCATTCTCGCCCGGGATCTCGTGTTGATCCTCGGCTACAAGGCGGTGGCACCGAGCGGTTACCAGCTCGAGGTCACGCCCTTGGGGAAGCTCGCAACCTGGGTGCTCTATGTGGCCCTCGGTTTCGTGCTCGTCACGGAGGAGGGAACCAACTGGCCGCTCGTGCTGCTCTGGATCGGCATCGTCCTCGCCGTCGGAGCCGGCGTCCAGTACGTCCTGCGTGCGAGGAACGTCGTTCGCGGACGCGGTGCCTGACACCAGAGCCGCGCAAAGCCCTCATCGTTACGTAACCAGGTTTCAGGCACCCCGGTTCCGGCAGGGAGACCGGCTTCGGCCGCGAACGTAAAGAGTCTGAACTCTCAACCTGAGGTTGACCCCTTGGTGCGGGTAGTGCTTTACTCAAGGGACCCTCGAGGAAAGGCCACCGGTGGAACCACTTCCCGATCTCTCGACACTGACCGACGACGACCTGCGCGTGACGATCCGCGAGCTCGAGAAGGAGGAGGACGACATCTCCTTCCAGCGCCGTGTGCTGCACGGCCGCATCGACATCCTCCGCGCCGAGCTCGTCGCGCGACTGCGCGAGCAAGTGAGCGCGGGGGAGGCCCAACTCGCGGACGTGGGGCGCCTGAGCGAGATCCTCGCTGCGAAGGCCGCGCCCGCGCCGACGGAAGACGCGTGAGCCACACGTACTGCCCCGAATGCGGCTTCCAGAACCCGGAGGCCTCGAACTATTGCTCCCGCTGTGGCGCGCTTCAGGCGACGGACACGGGCTCCGAGACGACGATGAGCTTCGATATCGAACAAGAGGGCGAGGAGGTCGATCTGCTCGCCGCGCTGGGAATCAAGGGTCCTGCGCTCGTCGTACGCTCGGGTGGAGGCATGGCGGGGCAGTCGTTCCAGCCCGGGGAGGGGAGGACGTTGATCGGCCGCTCTCCCGAGTGCGACGTCTTCCTCGACGACGTGACCGTTTCGCGGCGGCACGCCGAGCTCACGCGCGAGGGCGAGACCTTCTCGATCCGGGATCTCGGAAGCCTCAATGGCACGTACGTGAACCGAAAGCGCATCGAGTCGGTCGTTCTCGAGGACGACGACGAGGTGCAGGTCGGCAAGTACCGACTGACGTTCCTCCAGCGATGAGCACCGTCGTGACACGACCGGAGAAGGGCGGCGCAGAGCCTGGGCTCCGCACGATCGGCTCGGTCTGCGAGGAGCTTCGCGAGCAGTTCCCGGACATCTCGGTCTCGAAGATTCGTTATCTCGAGGATCAGGGCCTCATCGCACCGAAGCGGACGCGCGGCGGCTACCGGCTTTTCGCTCCTGACGACATCGAGCGCCTGACGACCATCCTGCGTCTCCAGCGCGACGAGTTTCTGCCGCTTCGAGTGATTCGCGAGGCGCTCGCGGGGCCTGGCGCGTCGACCGAGCGGACGAGACGTCGTGCCGTCGGGATCACCGATCGCGAGGACGAGATCGACGAGGCCGAGCTGTGTGATCGCGCGTCGGTGTCGCTGGACTTCGTCAGGCAGCTCGAGGAGTACGGGCTCATCGTGTCCCGCAACGAGGCGGGCGAGCATCTCTACGGGGAGGGTGAGGCAGACATCGCTGGTGCCTGTGCGCGGCTTGCTCGCTTCGGCGTCGACGGGCGGCACCTGCGAACGTTTCTCACGGCGGCGGGGAGGCAGACAGCGCTCGTGGAGCAGCTCGTCGCTCCTGGCTTGCGCTCGCGTAATGCGGAGCGCCGGAAGAACGCGCTCGAGGACCTCGAGGTGCTCTCCCGGGTTGCCCAGGAGCTCTCGCATCTGCTCTTCGTGCGGGACCTGCGCTCGACGGTGGAACGAACGTCGTGATCCTCGACCTCAGCGACCGGGTCAGGGACGTCCCGGACTTCCCGACCGAAGGGGTCGTCTTCAAGGACCTCATGCCGCTGATAGCGGACCCCGAGTACTTCAGCGAGACGATCCGGCGACTCGCCGACTGGGCCCGTCCCCGCGAGCCGGATCTCATCCTCGGCGCGGAGGCTCGAGGGTTCATCTTCGGCGCCGCGCTCGCGTACGCGCTCGGCTCGGGGTTTGTCGCCGCCCGCAAGCCGGGCAAGCTTCCGCGAGAGACGGTCGAGGCGTTCTACGCGCTCGAGTATGGATCGGACAGCCTCCAGGTGCACCGCGACGCCGTGCCCGCCGGCTCGCGAGTCGTCGTTCTCGACGACGTTCTCGCGACCGGAGGAACCGCGAAGGCGAAGGTCGAGCTCGTCGAGGGTCTCGGCGGGCTCGTCGTGGGCATCGAGTTCGTGCTCGAGTTGACGTTCCTGCACGGGCGCGACAAGCTCGCCGGCTACGACGTGCATTCGCTCATCACCTACTGAGGGGTGGTGGCGGCGTCCGAGCCGCCGATTACAACAAGATCATGTACGACCCGCTGACGAGCACGTACTCGTTCTCGTGTCCTCACGGGCGCGACGCGCGGGTGCCACTCTCGTCGTTCCGCACGCTCGAACGTCTTCCGGGTGCAGCTCACCCCGCGGTCTACCGAGTTCAATTCGCCTGTGGGTGCGGGGGCGAGCACGCGGGCCTCATAGCCCACGACGACCTCGATTGGGCGCACCTCGGGACAATGATCGACCGCACGTTCAGGAATCTGATGACGGCGCGCGACGACCCGATTGCAACGGAGTTGGCCGATCTGGCTGCGGTCCGGATCGGAGCGGGGGAGTGGCCATGGAGCTTCTTCTGCTTCCTGGAGGGGCGTCCCCGACCGGTCACGCCGTCCGCATTTCGATTGATCGCTCCGGGCGGAGGTGCTTTCGGGGTCGCCGTCCAGTGCCCCGCATGCTCATCGGCGTCGGTGAATCTCGTGACGCGCGAGCATGTCGACATCCCGTTTCGGAACGACCCGAAAGTCGGAGTCGTCGCGCATGTCTTCGAACGCGACGCACTTCGTGCGCTTGCCGACTTTCGCGTCGAGCTCGATTCGGTGCGCTTTGACGAGAGGAGACTCGATCTCGAGCTCTGAGCCTCCATCGCGTGCGCGCGGTTCCCTCCCGCCAGGGATCGGCGCGGGTCGATCCGCGGCCGATGCCCGACAGATGAGTGCCGCCGTCCTCACGAAGGTAGTCCCTGCCGGTTCGAAGCGTCTCCTTGCCGCAGTCGGCGCAATAGCGGGTAAGGAGGCAGTCGCAAAGATCCCTGCCATCGAGCGTCTCGAGGCAGTGCTCGGTCGCGACTTCGCCGATCGACTCGTTGCCGCACTCAGCGACAAACGCGCCGATCTGCGCGCCTAAACCGGCTCGGGCGTCGTGTGAAATCGAGCGCTGTGGCCGCGCAGCGGTCTCCAGGAATGGGCGTGCGGGCTAGCGGGAGACGCCGCCGCGTGTCCTGACGAAGAGGAAGATCGCACCGGCTATGACGAGCGAGACGACAAACGCCAGGCCGCCTGGCACTTCGATCGCGAGTGCGCCGAGCCACATGTAGAGGAAGAAGACGACCGACCAGCCGAACGCGTGTACTCCCTGGTCGACGCTCGGGGTCCGGAGGTGCATCGAATGCGATCCTACATCGGACCAAAAAAATTCACCGAGCCGGTGGCGCTTTCGTCCACTCAGCCCGCTGACCGTCCGCTTCCGCGTAGAGCCTGCGAGCTGCGCTTCAACCTAGTTGCGCTCCGTGCTCGGTGCAAAGGGGAAGCTAGGGGACACGGCCGGTGTGGTCAAGTCCGGCATTCACCATATTGCCGCAATTTGGGCTCGTTTTCTTCAAACGTGGTTCGGCGGCGGCTGGACGTAGGATCTCGCTGTGCGCCGCTCCGTCGTGTACAGCGTCGCGGGGGCCGCGCTTGGTCTCGCCGCGGTGCTGACGCTCCTCGGAGCCGGAGACGATCCGGCGGCCTTGACGAACGGGCAGGCGTTCGTCCTCGGCATCGTCCAGGGGCTCACCGAACTCCTCCCGATCTCGTCTTCGGGGCACCTGATCCTTGTGCCGTGGGGTGCCGACTGGAGGTACCTCAAGGAGCACAACAGCTTCAACCAGACCTTCGACGTCTCGCTCCACCTCGGGACGCTCGTCGCCGTCGGCGCGTACTTCTGGCGCGACATCGTGCAGCTCGTACGTGCCTGGCTCGGCTCCATCGGGCGCCGGCGCATCGAGTCTTCGGACGAGCGAGTCGCGTGGTTCGTGCTCGTCGCGACGATTCCCGCGGGGCTGGCAGGCTTCCTCGGGGAGGACGCGATCGCCGAAGTCCTCGGCGAGCCCTGGCAAATCCTCCTTCTCCTCGCAGGCGGCGCCGTTCTGCTGCTCTGGGCCGATCGGTCGCCGCAGAGCCGTGCTATGGGCGACCTCGGCTTGCGCCAGGCCCTCGTCATGGGGTTCGCACAGGCGCTCGCACTCGCCCCGGGTGTTTCGCGCTCCGGAATCACGATCACAGCGGGCCGCTTCATGAAGCTCGACCGTGACAGCGCGGCGCGCTTCTCGTTCCTGCTGCTGATTCCGGCCGTCCTAGGCGCCGTGCTGCTCAAGGGTGTGAAGGATGTTCTCCTCGGCGATCTTCCCAGCGGCTGGCACGGTCCGTTCGTCGTCGGGACCCTTGCGGCGCTTGGAAGCGGGTTGCTCGCGATCGACTGGCTGCTCGGCTACGTGCGCCAGCACACGTACGGCGTCTTCGTCGTCTACCGCCTCGCCATCGCGACGCTCGTACTGCTCGCGATCCTGAGTGGGGTACGTGAGGCGACCTTCTAGCGCCGTCGGTGCGGCGCGGCGGCAACTCCGCAAAGCCCCGCCGGCGGATCAGGGATTGCCCCGATGGCGCCACGGAGCCGGTGCACCACGCTCTAACCGGTGCGCCACGCTCTAACTGGAGGTGTTGGTCATGTCCGTCATCCTTCACCACGTAGGGTCGGGTGCCTCTGAGCCTGTGAGTGCGCGTCGGCCGGTGGGCCGCAGGATGCGTCGGCTCGGTCTCGGGATCTTCTTCGTGTCCATCGCGGTGAATGCGGCGCTCGGGATCTACGCGGTGCTCGCACCGGATTTCGGAGAGACGCAAGGGAAGATCCTCGGAACGTCGCTCTGCGTCACGGGTGCGGTGATCCTCGCACTTGCCTGTGAGCCGGCATGGGAGCGCAGGCTGCTCGGCCCGATACCGCACGCGGGGGCCGGACTGGGCGCGATCGGCTTCACGTTCGCGATCGTGGGGATCTGGACGGAACCGGAAAACGAGGTCTGGTCGAAGGCGATGGGATCCATCTTCACGCTGGCCGTCGCAGGTGTCGCCGGCAGCCTGCTGGCGCTCGCACGGCTCGCGCCAAGACACAGGTGGATCTTCACCGTCACGCTTGCACTGCTCGGGCTCGGTGCCGGAATGGTCGCCGTCACGTTCTGGCTCCCGGACGACCCAGATGAGTGGTACCTCCGGGCGATGGGGGTCGTCCTGATCGCACTCGCCGCTTTCACCGTGATCGTGCCTGTGCTGCACTGGGTCGATCGCGCAGCGCTCGCCGTCGCCGAGGCCGCGACCGGCGCGATCGGTTTCTGTCCCTACTGCGGCAAGGAGCTCGGCAGAGAGATTGGCGCCGCGCTCAGGTGTCATCGGTGTGGGAGGGAGTTCACGATCACGCCGATTACCGTCAACTTGACATAACGCTGATTATCGTGCGTGAGGCGCGTGCGGTCATCAGGCTGAGGGATTTCTCGTGTGACCCCTAGACATGGCCCGCCGAACGCGAGAGAGTGTCACGTACCGCGTTCGTTCCGTTACCCCGCTGCGCGTGACCCAAGTCGACATCGACAACATCCTCGGTTTCGAGGACATCCGTCTCTTGCTCGAGCAGTCCGAGCAGGTCGGGACCGTCCGTGCGTCCGATCTCGCCGAGATTGCAGAGACGTATGAGCTCACCGAGCTCGAGCACGACGTGCTTCTCCGGGAGCTCGATCAGCGAAGCATCGAGATCGTGGAGGCCGCGCCACACTCCGAGGCCGTGACGGCGTTGACAGCGCCGGTCGAGACAACCACGGACGCGCTGCAGCTCTTCTTGCGCGAAGCCGGTCGGCATCAACTGCTTACCGCCGCTCAGGAGGTCGAGCTCGCGAAGCGGATCGAGCGCGGGGACATGAATGCCAAGGAGCGGATGATCCAGTCGAATCTCCGGCTCGTGGTCTCGATCGCGAAGAACTACCGAAACCAAGGGCTTCCGTTCCTCGACCTCATCCAGGAAGGCACGCTCGGACTCATCCGTGCCGTCGAGAAGTTCGACTGGCGACGCGGTTTCAAGTTCTCGACGTACGCGACCTGGTGGATCCGCCAGGCGGTCGCGCGCGCTCTCGCCGACAAGGCGCGCACGATCCGCATGCCTGTCCACATCGTCGAGCGGCTACAGAAGATCAACCGTGCCGACCGCCTGCTCTGGACACAACTCGGGCGCGAACCGACGCTGGAGGAGATCGCGGATGAGGCTTCGCTGACCGTGCAGCAAGTACTCGAGGTTCGGGCTGCAGCACGCGCGTCCACCAGTCTCGATGCTCCTGTGGGTGACGGCGAGGATGCGGTTTTCGGCGACTTCGTCGCAGGCGACGAGCCACTGCCGGAGGAGGCGGTCGAGCTCCATCTCCGTAGCGAGGCTCTGCGACAAGCCCTCGGGGCCCTGCCCCAGCGTGAACGCGAGGTGGTGGTGATGCGCTACGGGATCACGGGCGCGGAGCCGCAGACGCTCGAGGAGATCGGCAGGCGGCTCGGGCTCACGCGCGAGCGCGTGCGCCAGATCGAGCTCGAATCCCTCCGGCGCCTCGCGGGTCTACGCGAGATGCAGGCGGTCGACGCGACCTAAGTGCAAATCAGGTCCGCAGGTACAGCTCGAGCCCGGGTGCGACCGCGCGCAGCTCGCGCAAGGCCCGCGCTTCGAGCTGCCGAACGCGCTCGCGTGTAATCCCGAGGTTCGAGCCCACTTCTTCGAGCGTGCGCGGGCGAACGCCGTCGAGGCCGAAGCGCTCGACGACCACCCGGCGCTGACGAGGCTGGAGCTTGGCGAGTGCGTCGAGGAGCTCCGACGAGCGAGCGCTGTCGGCCGTCGCCGCTTCGGGCTGCTGCGCATTCGTGTCCGGGATGAGATCGGCGACGCTCGAATCTCCGTCCCCGATCGGTGTCTCCAGGCTCACGGGGTCGAGAACGAGCTCGAGAAGCTCTTGCACGCGCTCCGGAGTGATCCCGATCTCGGCGGCGATCTCGTCGAGTGACGGATCACGGTTCAGTTTCTGGCCCAGCAGACGCCGTGTCTTCGTGACCTTGCGCACCTGCTCGGCCAGCGCCCGGGAGATCGACTGCTTGATCCACCAGGTCGCATAGGTAGACAGCTTGAAACCCATCTTGTAGTCGAACTTCTCGACCGCGCGAATGAGGCCGAGGTTGCCCTCCTGGATGAGGTCGAGCAACGGGACTTCGGCCCGGGTGTAGTTGCGCGTGATGGACATCACGAGTCGCAGATTCGACTCGATCAGCTTCCGCTTCGCAGCGTCATCACCCGCGTCCTTGCGTCGCGCGAGCTCGCGTTCCTGGGGGGGTGTGAGCAGCCTCCCATCGCCGATCTGTCGGACATACAGCTTCAGGGGGTCGTCGGCGCTCGGCCCAGCGAGGTCGGGTCGCTCGCGCGACGCCGGTTCCTCGGCTGCGACCTGTACTTCTACTTCCTCTTCCGCAGGATCGAAGAGATGCTCAGCAGCGTTCCCTTCCACGGCCGGTGTATCGGTCGTACGGTTGCCCCGCTTGAGGGATGACATCCTCCGACGAGGGATCGGCACGCCGAGCGAGAAGCCGATCCCACGTGTGCAACACGGTCCTCACAAACAGTGTCCTCATCCCTGCCGTCTACGTTTTCTAGTGGCGTCCGATCGCGGGAGTCGAAGAGAGCTTCATGTGCGGCATAGCTGGTTACAGCCTCAGTCCTGATTCGATCGTCGAGCGAAAGCTCGCGGCACAGGCGCTGCTCGCGGGAATCGCCGAGCGTGGCGCGGACGCGGTCGGGTACGCGTGGCGCACCGATCGGGGCGCGATCGACGTCACGAAGCTCCAGGGCGGCGCGAGTGCCCTGCTCGACGAGATCGCCCTCCCCCACTCGGCGCACCAGGCGCTGATCCACGTTCGAGACTTCACGAAGGGGCATCCCGAGATCGAGGCGAACAACCACCCGATCCGGCATGGCGCAGTGGTCGGAATCCACAACGGCGTCATCGAGAACGACGATGCGCTGCTCGCGCACTACGGGATCGACCGCCAGTCGCCGGAGATGACCGTCGATTCCGAGGCGATCTTCGCGCTTGTCGAGCATCACCGGCACGGCGCGCGCGCTCTCTCTCAGTTGCGCGGTGCCATGGCGGCAGCCTGGATGGATGAGCGGGACGCAGCGACCCTCTACCTCGCACGCGGCCGCGTGCGTCCGTTGTGGGTCGGGCAGGGCCGGCACGAGCTGTATTTCGCTTCGACCCGTCGCGCTCTGGCGATCGTCGAAGCAGCTCTTCAGACGCGCCTTCGGGTGCACGAGGTGCGCGAGGGCCGGCTCCTCCGCGTGGCCGAGGGCAGAATCGTCCGTGTGCGGCGCTTCCGGCCCGATCGCCGGTACCGGGAGGAGGACTCCCTCTCGCCTGTCAGGGCGCCGCGTGAGGCTCTTTCGTGCCTCGAGCGACTAGCGGCGCTCACGTCAGCTCCCGCTGCCTAACGTCCCGTCGGGCAGAACCTCGACACCCTCTTCTCGCAGACGCTCGCGGACGAGGAACTGGAACGCCGTCCAGGCTCCGCGGGGCACGTCGAGCAAGCGATAGACCTGCCACTCGGACAGAAGCGCGTGGTCGTTTCGCCGTGCATCGGCCCAGTCGGCCATCTTCGGGAGCCTGCCAAGGGCCTTCGCGAGCACGGCGCCCTGGGCGATCGCGCGGTCGAGGCGTTCCTCACCCTGGAGTACCTCGAAGCCGGCCTCCCGAAGCGCGTTCGCGAGCGAGCCGAACGTGTGGGCGTACAGAGATGCAGACGGGAGTGCGCGGCGGCGTGCTGCAAGATCGCGCGCGGTCGGGGTACGAGCGAGCTCTTCTCCGAGGGCACGGAGCTGCTCGAGCAGCTCGTCCCGGGTGAGGAAGCGCCGCGGAAAGAGGCCCGCAGCACGCTTCGCCGCGTTCCAGGTGCCGAAGTGCTCGATGACCGTCTGCGGATGAACTCGCGCCTCGGGGTCCTGTGCGAACTCCCTCATCGTGGGTGAACGCCCAAGCCTCTCTGCGGCAGCGCGGAGCTCCTCGAGGATCTCCGGATCCGAGTACCTCCGCCGTAAGCCCGCGCGGAAAGCGGCGAGCTCCGCCTCGTCGATGCGCAGTGATGCACGCTTGCGTGCGCGCGGTCGAGCCATACCTGCAAAAAGCTTAGAGCATTCTGCGGGATCTGCAAGCACGTCAGAGTGGGCGGGCACTCCTCCCCACTCTGTACCCTCGCCGCGGATGGGGGTCCGACTCGAGCTCGAGACACTGGCGGCCCGCGGCGTGGGGGCGCTGTCCCGAGCGGCGGGGCGCGGTGGAGGTACGACGTTGCCCGGAAAGCTTCTCTGGAAGCTCGATCCGGGAGCCGTCGACACCCTCGCCGCTCGGTTGCCCTTGGGCATCGCTCTCGTCTCGGCAACCAATGGGAAGACGACGACCACGGCCATGGCGGCGCGGATCCTCGGGGGCGAGCACCGTCTGGCGTGGAACCAGGCCGGCGCAAACCTTCTGTCGGGAATCGCCTCTGCCCTCGTGTCGGCGCGGAAGGCGGAGCTCGGCCTTCTCGAGGTGGACGAGGGTGCCCTTTTCGAGGCCGCAGCTCGCATGCGCCCACGCGCTGTGGCGCTGTCGAACCTTTTCCGGGATCAGCTCGACCGGTACGGGGAGCTCGAGCTCGTGGCCGAGGGTTGGCGGAAGGCAGTCGACGGCCTTCCCGATGCAACGACGCTAGTAGTCAACGCGGACGATCCGGTCGTCTCGAGCCTCGCAGACGAGCGCACGCACGCTCTGAGGTTCGGGCTCGACGATCCGCGCCATGCCCGCCCGGAGCTGCAACACGCTGCGGACTCGAAGTACTGCATCCGCTGCGGTACGCCGTACGAGTACGCCGCGGCCTATGTCGGCCATCTCGGCGACTACCGTTGCCCGGCGTGCGAGCACGCTCGACCTCCCCTCGATGTCGCGGCGCGGTCGATCGAGCTCCGCGGGCTCGTCTCCTCACGCTTTCGGCTCGAGGCGCCAGCTGGAGCTGTGGACATCGAGCTTGCGCTACCCGGTCTCTACAACGTCTACAACGCGACGGCCGCCGCATCGCTCGCGATCGCCCTGGGCGCGTCGCTGATAGACGTTCGGGCCGGCCTCGAGGCTTTCAGCGCGGCGTTCGGGCGGTTCGAGCGGATACCGACGGGGAAAAAGACCGTCGTCGTACTTCTCATCAAGAATCCCGCGGGAGCGAACGAGGTGCTTCGAACCCTCGAGACGGGAGTGCCCCCCGTGCTCATCCTTGCACTCAACGACGCGATTGCAGACGGACAGGACGTCTCGTGGATCTGGGATGTTGACTTCGAGCCGCTCCTCGAGCACGTCGGCCGCGTCGTCGCCAGCGGCGATCGCGCCGCTGAGCTCGGGCTGCGGTTGCTGTACGGCGGCCTTCCCCGGGATCGGCTGGAGGTCGAACCGTCGCTCGAGCGAGCGCTCGACCGAGGCCTACAGCTCGTCGACGCCGGCACCGAGCTCGTCGTCCTTCCCACCTACACGGCGATGCTGGCGTTGCGTGAGATTCTCTCGGCGCGAGGACTTGTGCGCCCGTACTGGGAGGGTGAGCGGCCGTGAGGATCAGGGTTGGTCATCTCTACCCGGGGTATCTGAACATCTACGCGGATCGCGGAAACATCGCCGTTCTCAGCAGGCGTGCCGCGACTCGCGGCCACGAGCTGGATGTCCTCCCTGTCAGTATCGGAGACCCGCTCGACCCGGATGCCTGCGACCTCCTCTACATCGGCGGCGGTCAGGATCGCGAGCAGGCTCTCGTCGCTCCCGACCTTGTCGGCAAGGGCGAGGCGATCCGGTTCGCGCACTCGTCGGGGGTCGCGCTGCTCGCCGTCTGCGGCGGCTACCAGCTCCTCGGACGCGGCTACCGCGGCCGAGACGGCTCGTTCATGCCCGGCGTCGGCCTCTTTCCGCACGAGACCGTCGCCGGGACGACGCGCATGATCGGCGACGTCCTGCTCGAATGCGAGCTCGAGGCGGGACTGACGCGCCAGCTCGCCGGGTTCGAGAACCACGCCGGTCGAACGCTTCTCGATCCGGGAGAAGCGCCGCTCGGGCGGGTTCTCTTCGGGTTCGGGAACGACGGTGAGTCCGGCTTCGAGGGTTGCCGGAAGGGCCGCGCGATCGGGACGTACCTCCACGGACCGCTGCTTCCCCGAAACCCATGGCTGGCCGACTGGCTTCTCGCCCAGGCGCTTGCACATGCATCGGGCGGCGAGCCGCTACCCCTCGAACCGCTCCCGGACGAACTCGAGGCGGAAGCGTTTCGGGTCTCGGCGGAGCGGGCTCGAAAACGCGGAGGTCGTCGCTAGGAGCGCCATTCCCGAGGGGCACCCCAACCCACCACCCGCTGTCAGCCTATCGAGGAAGTGTGTGCGGGTGGTACGCGGAGCGTGCCAAGAGAGTGTCAACCGCCAGGAGCTACGGAACCCACATCTCCCCAAGGTAGACGGCCGCATCGCCAGGCTGCCAGCGCTGCAAGAACCGGTGGATCGGCGGATGGAGTGCGATCGAGTCGAGCTCATCGACGTGGAACGCTCGATGGCCTCGAACCGCAGCATCCTGTGAGGTCACGTCCTCGAGCGACCCGGACACGTCCGCTGCAAAGATGACGTGCACGACGTGCTTACGCTTCGGCCACTTCTCCGGAGAGATCGAGTCGACGAGCGCGACAGGCCCTTCGAGCGGCACCTCTGCACCCTTGGGGAAGAGCCCCGTTTCCTCCCACAGCTCCCGTCGGAGAGCGCGGATCAGGCTCTCGCCGATTCGGACGCCCCCGCCCGGGAGGAGCCATACTTCCTCCGTTCCCTTCTCGTGGCGCAGCAGCAGGATCCGGCCGCGCCAACGGAGGATCGCCGAGACGCGGATCCGGGGCTCCACGCTCAGTGCGCCGACGATCCGAAGCCCTGCCCGCCGCGCTCGCTTACGGCGAGCTCGTCCACCTCGACCAGGCGCACCGAGGCTACAGGCGCGATCACGAGCTGGGCAACTCGCATTCCTGGCTCGACGGTGAAGGCGTTTCGGGGATCGGTGTTGAGGAGGACGACACGGATCTCTCCGCGGTAGCCGGAGTCGATCAACCCCGGCGAGTTCACGACGGTGATCCCGTGACGTGCGGCGAGCCCGGAGCGCGGCTGCACGAAGCCCGCATAGCCGTCGGGGATCTCGACGGCGATTCCCGTAGGCACCGTCGAGCGCTCGCCCGGCTCGAGGGTCGCGCCCTCACAGGCCGCGAGATCGAGGCCCGCGTCTCCCGGGTACGCCTGGGCTGGCAGGACGGCATCCTCCCGAAGGCGCCGGATCGGAACATCGATCACGACGCCGAGGCCTCCGTCTCGGGCTCGCCGGCTATCAGGAAGCGGGCGAACCGCGGGATCTCCTGCCGTGGCAGCCGAGCCCGGATGCGGACGCCATCGGGTGTGTCTCGCCGCTCTGCGATCGGAGCGCCGAGATCGTAGAGCTCTGCGAGCGCTCGGCCGTCCGAATACGGGATAAGGAGGCGTACGTCTTCGAACCGGTCGGAGAAGAGCTCGGAGATCCTCGCCTTCAGCGTGTCGAGTCCCTCGCCCGTGTCCGCGGATATCTCGAGAGCGCGCGGAAACGTGTGCGCGATACGCCGCCGAGCTAGCGGGTCGAGGAGGTCGATCTTGTTGAGCACGAGCTCGATTGGGATGTCGCCGGCGCCAATCTCTGCGAGAACGGCCCGAACGGCGTCGATGGTCTCGTGAAGACGTCTCTCGGCGAGCGACGCATCGGCGACGTGCAGAATGAGGTCGGCGACCAGAGTCTCTTCGAGCGTCGCAGAGAAGCCTTCGACGAGTTGTGTCGGGAGGCGCCTGATGAACCCGACGGTATCCGTAATCAGGTAGCGCTTACCGTCCTGCTCGAACGCGCGCGTCGTCGGGTCGAGTGTTTCGAAAAGGCGGTCGTCGACCGATGCGCTGGCTCCCGTCAGCGCGTTCAGCAGTGTCGACTTCCCGACGTTCGTGTACCCGGCGAGCGCGATCGTCGGCACGGTCGTCCGTCGCCGCTCCTTTCGACGCGTTGCACGCTGGCCACTGAGTGTCTTCAGACGCCGCTTCACCAGCGAGACACGTGTCCGTGCCAGTCGACGGTCGCTCTCGAGCTGGCTCTCCCCTGGCCCCCGCGTCCCCACGCCGCCACCGAGGCGTTCCAGGTGCTGCCACATCCCACGCATTCGCGGGAGGTTGTACTCGAGTTGCGCAAGCTCGACCTGGAGCTTGCCTTCGGCGCTTCGTGCGTGCTGCGCGAAGATGTCGAGGATCAACTGTGTGCGGTCGACGACGCGCGTTGAGAGCGCGTCCTCGAGCGATCGTTGTTGGGTCGGGCTCAGCTCGTCGTCGACGAGGAGCACCTCCGCCGACGCGTCGGCATATGCCTGTTTGAGCTCCGTGAGCTTGCCCTTCCCGACAAACGTTCGCTGATCGGGACGGGCGCGATGCTGCACGACCTCGGCGACGGTGGACACGCCTGCGGTGCGCGCCAGCTCCCGGAGCTCAGCGAGCTCGGCCTCTCCATCGACACCCTTTCCGAACACACCGACGACGAAACCGCGCTCCGGCTCCGCCCCTGGTGCGGCGTCGGGCTGGCGCGTGGTCACGCAGGGATTATGCCGCGGTAGGCTGAAACGGTGACCTCGCTCGCCGATCGCCTCGCCGCGCGGACGCTCGAGCTGATCGACATCCCATCCGTAAGTCGGAATGAGGACGCGATTCGCGAGCACCTCTTGAGCCTCGTGCCACCGAGCTACATCGCCGAATACGCGGGCGACGAGGTGATCTTCCTCACGCCTGCGGGCAGGCGCGACGTGCCGCTAGTAGTTCTCGTTGGCCATTACGACACTGTTCCCGTGCAGGACAACCTTCCCGGTGAGATCCGGGAAGGCGCGGTACACGGGCTCGGCGCGAGCGACATGAAGGGCGGCCTCGCAGTCGCGATCGAGCTCGTGCGTGATATCGCGGTCGGGGACCTCGGCCCGTACGACGTCGGACTCGTCCTCTTCGGGCGCGAGGAGCTGCCGGCGAAGGACAACCCGCTGCCGGCGCTCTTCATCGGCTCGAG
>Ga0315283_10002582_pt1 | contig 15209 bp, 11 predicted proteins | sample YL17G09_0_MG_FD_204541 | JGI IMG/M metagenome (GOLD analysis project Ga0315283, IMG submission 204541) | Sediment microbial communities from Yellowstone Lake, YNP, Wyoming, USA - YL17G09_0 | ecosystem: Environmental > Aquatic > Freshwater > Lake > Sediment | place: USA: Wyoming | collected... | reverse complement strand
CATGACCTGCGAGATCTTGGTGTCGATGGTGAGCTCCAGGGTGATCTCCTTCCTGGCCTCGTCCACGTTCAAGAAGCTCTTCTCCACTGCGTAGTTCACGCGGTCGTGCACGTCGAACTTGATCATGTCCGGATTGCGCACCCGGGTGCGATGCACGTCGCTCTTGTCGCCCAGGATGACCGCGGCCGCGACCAGGCTGATGGCCGACCCGTCGGATTCGTGGTGGTTGCCGATCGCCCCCATGACCTTCACGACCTCGTCGTCCGGCATGCCCATGTCGGTGAGGATGCGCATGGCCATGACCGCCCCGGTCTGGGCGTGGACCTCGCGGTTCACCGCGTTGCCGATGTCGTGCAGATAGCCCGCGATGGCCGCCAGCTCCGCCTCCCGGTCGGAGTGGCCCAGGCGCTTGAGCGTGTTGAAAGCGATGTGCGCCACCAGGCCGACGTGCCGCTCGCCGTGTTCGGTGTAGCCGATCACCTCCAGGGCGCTGTCCGCGCTCCGGATGAAGGTCTTGACCCGGGGATTGTCGCGGACCGACTCGAAAGTGACGACTCCGTCCCCGGGCACGATGGCCCCGGGAGCCTGGTCGCTCCTGGTCCCCGGGGTGGCCGCCCGGATGCTGGCGTTGCGATGGTTCATGAAAGACCCTTGGACGCGGGAAGTGTGCCAGCCCCGACGGGCCGGCACGGGTGAGCAAGCACACGGACTCTAGGCGTGCAAACGCAACTCCGTCAAGGCGGAAGCCCTTCTGGGAGGACGCAGCCGGACCGGCTGACGGAACGCCTCCACCGGGCCCCTTCGTTCCCCAGTCGCATACGCGGCACAGGGGTGTGGCATTCCAGGGACAGGCCTCCTCTCCCGCGGTGAGGGGCCCGGAGCCAGCCGCCGGCCGCCCTCACCCGCCGGTCACGGCCTGCGCCCGGGGCCGCCGAACCGCTCGCTCAACGCACGGGCGTCGGCCCGGTACGGGTCGCGGACCAGGGCCGAGTCGGCGCAGGCCACCGCTCGCGCCGTGTCCCCCAGAGTCCAGGCCACGCGGGCGAGCGACATCCACATGAAGACGGTCCCCTGCGGCATGGCCATCGCCCTGCGGAGCGTGCGCGCCGCCTCCTCGCGCCGGCCGGCCGAGACGAGCGACAGCGCGAAGTTGTCCATCATGCGCGGGCTCGGGGCTAGGGCCGCGACGATCTCGTAGTTGCGGACGGCCTCCTCGAAGTGCCGCGCTGCGAGCGCGCGCTCGCCAAGCCACTCGTGAGCCCGCGCCCGTTCCTCGTTGCTCCATCCGGAGGGATCCGCGAGCAGGCTCGCCACGCGCCGCTCGCTGATCTCCGGGGCGAACTGGATGCCCCACAGAGCAACGCACGCGAGCAGGGCGGTCGCGAGGACGGGAAGCGTCGTCCGGCCAGGGCGCGCCCCGCGTCCCGCGACGATCAGCGCCTGGGCCGTCGCGAGCGTCACCAGCAGGGCCGCCCCGAGCACGACGTCCCAGTCCCGCATCGGTCCCTGTCTGGGGCGCGACGCGAGCGTGACGACCAGTTCACCCAGCACCGCCAGCGCCGCGGCCCCGGCGAAGGGGAGCGCCGGACGGCCGGCCGCGCCGCGCTGGGCCTCCGGCGCCGCCGCGCGCTCCTCGCGAATCCACGCGTCCCGCGCCCGGACACCGCGCAGCGCGAGCCAGGCAGCCGCCAGCCCCGCCGGCCAGAGAGGGCTCAGGAAGAACAGCGCGTTCAGTTCGTTGGCGAGCTGCCGTGCCGGGTCGATGTGCCCCAGCGTGGCGGAGCCGATCACGTTGACCGCCAGGTCGAAGTGGAGCAGCACCCCGATCGTCCGCGGCAGCAGGACGAGCGCGACCAGAGCGACCGCAACTCCCGCGCCGGCGATGCCCATCCGCTCCGCCCGGGGCGCGAGCCTCCAGGCCGCCGCAAACGCCCACGCCGCGCCGGGCAGCACGGCGAAGGCCGAGCGGTGCCCCAGCAGCGCCACGGCCAGCCCGACCGCCAGCGTCCAGGCGCCGCGGCCCTCACGGGCCAGGCGGACCAGGCCGACAGCGGCCAGGGCGAGTCCCACGAGCAGGGGGCCGTACTTCGCGTAGCCCGGGAAGTGCACCAGGCTGCCGCTGCCGAGGACCACGGTCGCCGCCGCCAGCCAGGCCGCGCCGCGCGCGCCGGCCGCCCGCAGGAACGCCAGCACCACCAGCGTGAACACGGCCCCCAGCAGCGCCGCCATCGCCTGCATCGCAGCGGGGGCCGAAAGCCCGTGGCCCATCAGCCAGCGCACGCCCTCTACGTTGACCAGCAGGTCCAGCAGGGAGATCTGCGGGAACGCCAATGCCACGGGCATTTCCCCAGGGATCCAGGAGACCCGCGTGCCCGAGTCGCCCGTGAAGCGGACCGGGTCCGACAGCAGACAGAGGACCATGAAGACGCCGGCCGCCGCGAGCAGGGGCATGAGCGACCGCGAGCGCGGCGCGGCGTGCCCGGCGCGATCGAGCGGGCCCCGGGCCGAGCGGGCCAGGGCCGGGACGAAGGCCAGCGCCGCCAGTGCCGGCAGGACGACCGGCCAGGGGGCGGGCCAGTCACGCAGCGTGTTGAGGCCCCACAGCCAGCTCGAGGACGACAGGCTGGCCGCCGCTCGCAGCGCGAGGCAGCCAGCCAGCACGGCAAGCAGGAGCGCCTCACCGCCTGCGCCGCCGCCGCCGTCCGCCGCGCGGGCGAGTGGCTCGGCCGGGCCTGCTTCGCGCTCCGGTTCGCGCACTCCTCGCGAGCGGCGACGCCCCGCGCCCTTCGCGCTCACAGCACCTCCACCGGATCCACGTCCGCCATGACCTTCACGCCCTTGAGCCGCGCCGCGTCCGCCTGCTCGAGCGCGTGCGCGACCGTCTCGCGCAGGCGGGTTGCGTTCGTGGCCTTGAGCAGCAGGTGCCAGCGGTGACGCCCCTTGAGCCGCGCCAGCGCCTGAGGCGCCGGGCCCAGCAACTCGACCCCCGCCGCCTCGGCCGGCGCTTCGATCCGCTCGCGGATGCGCGTCGCCGCGGCCTCGACCTCGCCCTCGTCCGTCCCCGAGAACAGGACCGTCGCGAGCCGGCGGAACGGCGGGTAGCCCGCCTCGCGGCGCTGCCCGAGTTCGCGGTCGAGGAACATGCGCTCGTCGTTCAGCGCCGCGGCCGCCACCGCGTGGTGATCGGGGGTGCAGGTCTGCACGAACACCTCGCCCGCGACCGGGCCGCGACCGGCGCGCCCCGAGACCTGCACCAGCAACTGGAAGGTGCGCTCGGCCGCGCGGAAGTCGGGCAGGTGGAGCGCCACGTCGGCATCGAGCACGCCCACCAGCGTCACCCGCGGGAAGTCGAGCCCCTTGGCGATCATCTGGGTGCCCAGCAGCACGTCGGCCTCGCCGCGCGCGAAGGCCGCGAGCACCGCGTGCGTGCTGCCCTTCACGCGCGCCACGTCGGTGTCGAGGCGCAGCAGGCGCGCCGCGGGGAAGGCCGCGGCGAGCTCGCGCTCGGCGCGCTGCGTGCCCGCGCCGGCGAAGCGCAGCATCGGGGCCTGGCAGGACGGACAGCGCATCGAGGCGGGCTGGCGATGGCCGCAGTAGTGGCAGCGCCACTCGCTCGGCGCCAGGTGCAGCGTGAGCGTGATGTCGCAGTTCGGGCACCCGGGCGTGAAGCCGCAGGCGCGGCACTGGGTGTAGTGCGAGTGCCCGCGGCGGTTCAGGAACAGGACGGTCTGCTCGCGGCGTTCGAGCCGCTCGGCGATGGCCTGGCGCAGCGGGCGCGAGAGCAGCTCGTCGCCCGCAATGTCGCGTCTCAGGTCCACCACCCGCACCACCGGCATGGGGCGCGAGTCCACCCGCCGGGGGAGCCGCAGCAGGCGGTACTTGCCGCGCGCGGCGTTGGCCAGCGACTCCAGGCTCGGCGTGGCCGACCCCAGCACCACCGGGATGCCGAGGAGTTGAGCGCGCCGCACGGCGACGTCGCGGCCGTGGTAGCGCAGCATCTCGCTCTGCTTGTAGGCGGGTTCGTGCTCCTCATCCACCACGATCAGGCGGAGGTTCGGCAGCGGCGCGAAGACCGCCGAGCGCGCGCCCACCACCACGTCGAGCGCACCGCGGCTCGCCAGCTCCCAGTTGCGGCGCCGCTCACCCACCGTGAGGTAGGAGTGCAGCACCCCGATCCGCGCCGAAAAGCGCTTGCGGAAGGCCGCCACCACCTGCGAGCCCAGCGCCACCTCGGGCACCAGCACCAGGGTCTGTCCGCCGGCCTCGCGGGCGGCGTGCGCGGCGCGCAGGTAGACTTCGGTCTTGCCGCTCGCCGTGACGCCGTGCAGCAGCAGCGGCGCGAACCCGCCCCGGGCGACCGCACCCACCACCTCGCGCACTGCCCCGGCCTGCCCGCTGGTGAGCCGCACGCGCTCGGGCAGCGGCAGCGTCATCACCGGCTCCTCTTCGGCCCCGCGGCGCGCGCGACTCCTGGCGAAGCCCTCGAGCCCGCCCGGCAGGGCCGCCGCCAGCACCTCGCCCAGCGGGGCGAGGTAGTACTCGGCGATCCAGCGCGCCAGTTCGAGCAGGTGCTTCGAGAGCGGCGGCACCGGCAGGACACCGGTGAGATCGCTCACCTTATCGAGCTCGCAGGTGGCCGAGAGGGCGACGACGAAGCCGCGCCGCGCGCGGCCGCGGAAGGGCACCGCGACCTGGGCGCCGGGCACGGCGCGCGGCACGAGCGCTTCGGGGATGCGGTAGAGGAAGGTCTGCCGCACGGGCAGCGGCAAGGCGACGTGGGCGAAGGGCATGTCCGGGTCGGGTTTGGAGGCGCGTGGCGCTGGTGGACGTCAGGGTCAGCATGACGTGCGAAGGGCCGCGCGGCAAACGCCCGGCGCGCGCGGCGCGCCAGAGGCAGCCCACGCCTGCGGCCTGCCCCCGATCGACAGAGGAAGGAAGCCTCCCGACCGGGGGTCAGGCCTGCATGCGGTGCGGGCTGGCCTGGCCGAGCAGCGCGTTGATGCGTTCGACCAGCTTGCGCGGACTGAACGGCTTGGTGATGTAGTCGTTGGCTCCCACTTCGAAGCCGACCTTCTGATCCACGTTGCGGCCCTTGGCCGACAGCAGGATCACCGGGATGTCCTTCGTCGCCGGGTCGGCCTTGAGCAGCTTGCAGGTCTCGTAGCCGTCCAGCTTGGGCATCATGATGTCCAGCACGATGAGGTCCGGGTGTTCGGCCCGCGCCCGCTCGAGCGCCTGCTCCCCGTCCAGCGCGGTCAGCACCTCGTAGCCTTCCATGCCCAGACTGAAATCCAGGATGTGCACGATGTAGATCTCATCATCCACCACCAGGATCTTTCCCTTCGCCATGTCACTCACCTCCCTCGATGGCGTTCGCGTCGTCCTGTGCATTCGCTCCCGCGGGCGCGGGCTGTGGACGCACCGCGTCCAGCACACGCTCGAAGGCCTCGACAACACGGGGTTCGAACTGCCGCCCCGCGAGACGCCCCAGCTCGAGCCGGGCGTCGTCTTCCCTGCGCGCGGGTCGGTGGGGCCTGCCCACCGTCATGCTCTCCCACGCATCCACCACGGCCAGGATGCGGGCCCCGATGGGAATCTCCTCCGCGCGCAGCGCGCACGGGTAGCCGGTGCCGTCCCAACACTCGTGATGCGACAGCACGATCTCGCGCACCGCGCCGACCACCTCGAGCGACCTCAGCAGGTCCGCTCCGAGTTCGACGTGCCGCTCCATCAAGGCGCGCTCGTCCGCGGAGAAGGACGAAGCGCACTCGCGCAGGCTGCCCGGCAGCTGGGTCATGCCGATGTCGTGCATGCTGGCCGCGAAAGCGATGTTCGCGACCTCGGCCTCGCCCAATCCCAGCTCCTGCGCCAGCGCGCGGGCGAGCCGAGCCCCGCCGGCGGCCTCGGAGCGGTCGCGTCCGAAGTGGCTCTGCATCTGGCGCAGCGCGCGCGCGGTGCCGTCCAGGCCGGAGCGACCGTCGTCCGCGCGCCGCAGCGCGGCCCACGCAGTGCCCACGCGCTCGGCCAGGTGAAGCAGCAGTTCGCAGTCCTGCGCCTCGAAAGGTTCGCCCGAGACGCGGTCGGTCACGTTGAGCACGCCGAGCAGGCCCTCGTCATCCTCGATCGGCACCGAGAGGAAGGTGCGCGTCCGGTGGTGTTCGTGATCCGAACCGGCGATCTCACTTGGCTCCTGGGCGTTCGAAACGCACAGCGGGCGCCGGTTCTCGGCCACCCAGCCGATCACCCCGGCACCGGGGCGGATGCGCGTTTCGCGCATCACGCGCGCCTCGAGACCGATGGCCGCGCGCACGGTCAAGTCCCCGTCCGGCCCGGGGGCCAGCAGGGAGACCACGCGCGCGTCCATGACCTCGGCCACCATTTCGATCGCCAGCCTCAAGAGGCCCTCCGACGCCGGCGGCGCCGGAAGATCCGACTGCAAAGCCACCCGCGGACCGCTCCGCCGTGGCAGCACCACGGTGAAGCACGATCCGCGGCCGGGAGCGCTCTGGGCGGTGATACGCCCCCCATGCCACTCGACAATGGACTTGCAGACCGCCAGCCCCAGGCCCGCTCCGCCGAAACGGCGGGCCAGCGACGAGTCCACCTGATAGAAACGCTCGAACACTTTCTCGAGCACGGCCTCCGGGATGCCGACGCCGGTGTCCTCCACCCGCAGGGCAATCTCTTCGGCCGAACCCGAGAGGAACACAGTCACCGTTCCCCCCGGCGGGGTGAACTTGACCGCGTTGCTCCCCAGGTGCAGCGCCAGCTGCCGCATCTGGTCCGGATCCGCTTCCGCCCAAGTATCGGCGCAATCGTTCACCAGCTTGAGGCTTACCTGTCCGGCTTCGGCGGCCGGGGTCAGCAGGCGCACCGTGTCCGTGACCGTCTTCACGAAGTCCACGGACTCATGCTGCGACCGTAAGTCTCCGGAATCGAAGCGGTTGATGTCGAGCACCGACTCGATGAGCCGCGCCAGACGCTGGGCCTCCTCGTTCATGATGCCCAGGAAATGCCGCAGGCGGTCCTGCGCCAGCTCGCCTTCGGGTGCCGCAAGCATGGTATCCAGGAACGCCCGGATGGCGGTGAGCGGCGTGCGTAGCTCGTGGGAAACGGTCGAGACGAAGTTGCTGCGGAGCGCGTGCAGTTCCTGGACGCGCTGTCCGGACTCCAGGAGCTGGCGGGCCTGCAGATCCCGCTCGCGGTAGAGCCGGGCGTTCTCGATCGCGCCCACGGCGTGGTAGCCGAAGATCTCCAGCAACTCGATGGTCTCGGTCGAAGGCACGAGCCGGTCCACCGGGTCATCCACCGAGAAGTAACCCACCAGGTCCCCGCTGCGGTTCTGCAGCGGGACCAGGAGCACGTCTTCGTCGTGCCACTCCCAGTCTTCGCGGGGCCCGAGACTCGGCCTGTAACCCTTCGAGAGCTGCCGGCTGAGCTCGTGCTGATGGCTGATGAAATACGAGCGACTGACCCGGAACTCCTCGCGGAGCCACGTGCCGAACTCCCCGACCGAGACGTCGGCGCGTTCGAGTTGCGCGCGGCTGGCGTCGTCAATGCCGGTGAAGGCGCGGGCCCGGAGCCGGTCGGAGCCCGGATCGAGGATGTGGATCAGGACGATGCGGAATCCGAGGCTCGCGCTGACGATCGCCGCGATGTGCGGCAGCAGGGTGTCGAGATCCAGCTCGGAGTTGATCTGCCCGATGCTCTCGAGGATCTGGTGCAGGCGCTTCCCGCGTTGCCGGTTCTCTTCGATCTGGCTGAAGTAGAGGCGGCTCAAGCGCTGGCGCGTGGCGGTGAGATCCGCCACCTGCCGGCGTAGCGCCTCGACCTCCCCGGACGAACCCGGCGCGTGGTCACGAGAGCCGGCCCCGGCGTCCGCAGCGGCGGGGATCGCGGATGCGGGGCCCGCAGCGGCGGCGGACGCAGGTGCGGATTCAATCGCGACGTCGGGGACCGCGGACTCGGATTCGGCCGCGGCCGCGGGGACCGCAGGTGCGGATTCAATCGCGGCGTCGGGGGCCGCGGACTCGGATTCGGCCGCGGCCGCGGGGACCGCAGGCGCGGATTCAATCGCGGCGTCGGGGGCCGCGGACTCGGATTCGGCCGCGGCCGCGGCGGCGGACGCAACCACGCTCTTCTTGAGTTTGGCCAGCTCGCGCCGCGTCCGGTCGAGCTCCCCCTTCATGTGCAGTTCGCTCTGGGACGGTCCCTGCTTGAGGCTGCTCCGGCCCATGTCGTCGACCTAAGCCGCGTGCCGTTCCACGTCGGACGCGCGGGGCTCGGCGTGGCGGCGTTCTCCGACCAGCACGCTCCCGGGGATGCCCTTGCCGTGGGCCTTCAGCTCCTGCGCGATGTCCGTGAGTTGCGCCAGGTGCGTGACCTGGGCCCGGTCGGTGCTGACCATGGCGATGGTCACGCTCATGAGCGGGAAGTCCTCGAGCTCGTGCCGGCGGTTCTTGACCTCGACGTGGCCGCGCGCGCGGTCCTCAGCGTCGTAGAGCGAAGGAACGGCAAGGTTGAAAGCGTCGATGATTTCCTGGCCGATGGCCTCGGCGTGCTCGGGCGTCGAGAGCAGCACGAAGTCGTCGCCGCCGATGTGCCCGACGAAGGTCCCTTCGTCGTGGCGGCTCGCGGCCGCGACCAGGATGCGCGACAGGGTCTGGATGGCCTCGTCGCCGCGCGGATAACCGTAGTGGTCGTTGTAGGCCTTGAAGAAATCGATGTCCACCTGGAGCAGCGCGAAGGGCTCGCCGGAGCCGAGGCGGTGCTCGGTCTCCCGGTTGATGGAGAGGTTCCCGGGCAGGCCGGTGAGCGGGTTGGCCTCGCGCTGCTGGCGGCTCCAGTTCAGCTGGTTGTTGACCCGCAGCAACAGCTCGCTGCGGTCGTAGGGCTTGGTGAGGTAGTCGTTGGCCCCGCCCTGGAAACCGGTCCGGATGTCCTCTCTCGCGTCCTTGGCCGTGAGCATGATGACCGGGATGAAGCGGGTCGAGTACGAGGCGCGCAGCTGCCGCAGGGCCTCGTAGCCGTCCATGCGGGGCATCATGACGTCGAGCAGGATGACATCCGGACGCACCTGCTGGGCCAACTCGAGGGCCACTTCGCCGTCGCCGGCCTCGATCACCTCGAAGCCCGCCAGCTCGAGTTGCATCTGCAGCACCTCTCGCAGGTGCGGCTCGTCTTCCGCGATCAGGATCCTGGACTTGGCCACTGACAAGAACTCCTACCGAGGGTTCACCAGGCTCGTTGCGGGTCGCTTCGTGCAGGTCTTCGCGATCGCTACGTGTCATGCGGGCACGGAACTACGGTTCCATCTGCCGCAGTCCCAGCGTCCGCCGGCACGCCCCGGCACAACGGGCGGTACCATCAGGAGTATCGGCACGGCGCGGGGCGGGCTGTAGCCTTTTGGAGAGGGGGGGGCGGTCACTTCTACCGAGGGACTTGGGTCAGTCCCCGCCCATCGGCAGGCCCGATTCCTCGAGTGAGGCCACCACGTCGAGGTCCGCGTCCAGCGGGTCGCCCCGCTCCAGCATCCACGAGCCCACCAGCGCGATCATCGCGGCGTTGTCCGCGCAGAGCCGTGACGACGGCAGCCTCAACGGGATCGCCCGCTCCGCGCAACCCGCCGCGAGCCGGGCGCGCAATTCGCGGTTCGCCGCCACGCCCCCGCCCACGCCGAGCGCGCGGGCTCCCACCTGGTCCACCGCGCGCAGCGTCTTGCCGGCCAGCGTGTCCACCACCGCGGCCTGGAACGAGGCGGCGAGATCAGCGAGCAGCGTCTCGGCGTGCGGCGGCGGGCCCAGCCTGCCGACCACGAGCGCGACCGCGGTCTTGAGCCCCGAGAAGGAGAAGTCGAGGTCCGCGCGGTCGAGCATCGGGCGCGGGAACGCGAAGGCCGCGCGGTTCCCCCGCCCGGCCAGCCGGTCGAGCACCGGCCCGCCGGGGAAACCCAGGCCGAGCAGCTTCGCCACCTTGTCGTAGGCTTCGCCCGCCGCATCGTCGCGCGTGCTGCCGAGCCAGCGGTAGCGGCCGAAGCCCCGCACCTCGACCAGTTCCGTGTGACCGCCCGAGACCACCAGCGCCACCGCGGGCAGCGGGCTCGCGCCGTGCTCGAGCGTCGCCGCGTGCAGATGCGCCTCGATGTGGTTCACCCCCACCACCGGGATGCCGAGGGCCAGGCCGTAGGCCCGCGCGAAGGCCACGCCCACCACCAGCGAGCCCACCAGCCCGGGCGCACGCGTGACCGCGATGCCGGTGAGATCGTCCGCGGCCACCTGCGCCTCCGAGAGACAACGCGCGACCAGCCGCGGCAGCAACTCGAGATGCGCGCGCGAGGCCAACTCGGGCACCACGCCACCATAGAGCCGGTGCACGTCCTGCGCGGCGATCAGGTGAGCGCGCAGCGTGCGCCCGTCCTCCAGCACGGCGACCGAGGTGTCGTCGCACGAAGTCTCGATGCCGAGGACGAGGCGGGCCGCGCTCACGCGCCTTCCGGCGGCGGGGCGAGCGCATCCTCGAGCCACGCCAGGTACTTCGGCGCGCCGGCTGCGATCCGCACGGCGACGCACTCGGGGATCTCGAACGGGTGAAGTTCGTGCAGACGCGCGAGCAGCGCCGGCCAGTCCTGCTTGCGCGTCTTCAGGATCGCCACCACCTCGCGCTCGTCCGCCACCTCGCCCTGCCAGCGGTAGAGCGAGCGGGCGCCGGGCAGCAGGTTGCCGCAGGCGATCAGGCGCTCCTCGAGCAGCGCGCGCACCACGCGCGCGGCGTCCTCCTCGGTGGCGAAGGTGCTGAAGACCAGCAACATCTCGGTCACGTGCGTGCCCTCCCCGGATCCCGGATGGCGGACGCGCAGTGTAGCATCCGGCGAGCGGCGGCGGGACCCGGAGCGGCAACAAAGAGCGGCCAGGATCCTGGCGCGGAGAGGCCAGTGTCGGATTGTCAACCGGAGAAGCGCTCGTCTATAGTCTCCGGGCTTTCGTCGTCCTCTCTGCGTTCCACCCCCACCCATGCGAGCCCGCTCATGTCCAACCTGATCGACGTCCTGCTGCTCACCGCGCTGCCCGCCTCGGGTAAGTCGGAGGTCCGCCGCTACTTCACGGGCCTCACCCCCGAGCAGTGCCGCGACGAGATGCACGTCGGGCCCACGGTGCAACTCGATGACTACCCGTACGTCCACCTGATGCGGCGCATCAGCCAGGAACTGCGCAAGCGCGGCCAGGACGGGTTGTTCTTCGACTCCAACGATCTGCCGATGAAGGAGCAGAAGGACTGGGGCACGTTGATGGAACTGTTGAACGAGGACTTCGACGACCTCGTGAAGCGCCACCGGCCTGCACCGCGCCCCACCTCCGGTGGGTGCCCGGCCGCCGAGTGGCTGCTGGACCGCTTCGACACCGCGCGCCGCAAGGTTTCCGCGCGCCCCGCGCTCGGCCAGCTCGAGCCCGCCGTGCGCCGCGAACTCGTCCAGGCGCTCGAAGCCGAGTGCGCCGAACTGCTGCGCGACAAGAACGCGGGCATCCCCGATTCACTCAAGGGCCGCACGGTGGTGATCGAGTTCGCGCGCGGCGGCCCGGACCAGTCCACGCTGCCCCTGCCGGCGCCGCTGGGCTACCGCTACTCGTTCGCCACGCTCTCCGCGGAGATCCTCGCGCGCGCCTCGGTCCTCTACGTCTGGGTCACGCCCGAGGAGTCGCGGCGCAAGAACATCGAGCGCACCGACCCCAACGACCCGGGCTCGATCCTGCACCACGGCGTGCCGATGGCGGTGATGCTCGGCGACTACGGTTGCGACGACATGGACTGGCTGCTCCAGCAGTCGGACCGCCCCGACACGGTGAGGGTCGAGGCCCACGGCCGCACCTGGCACCTGCCGGTGGGGCGCTTCGACAACCGCGTGGACAAGACCACGTTCGTGCGCGGCGACCGCGCGCAGTGGAAGGCGGCCGACGTGGCGGCCCTGCACGAAGGCCTGGCCGGGGCGCTCGCCCGGGTGGTGAAGGCGGGCGAGACGGCGTACTGAGCCAGAGGAGACCGCAGGTACGCAACGAGCCCGCGCGGGCGACTGCGCGGGCTCGTGCGTTCGCGGGCCACGGAGGTGGCGCGGCGGCGCGGCGCTCGCGCCTACCTCGGCCGGAGCGACCCCACCACGGCCAGCGCGAGCATGCCGAGGTTCTCGCCGAGCTTGGTCCAGCCGACTCTGGTGCCGTCCGCCGTGCCGAAGCAGCCGCACTCGAAATTCAGGCCGCGCGCCATGGCCAGGACGATGCCGACGGTGAAACCCGCGAGCAGCATGCCGAGCAACCAGGCGCCCGCGCGGGCACGGATGCCCAGCACCAGCGCGAGCCCGGCCACGAATTCGATCCACGGCAGGGTCATCGCCACCAGGTGCTCGGACCAGAACGGCAGGAGGTGGAAGTTGTGGACCTGGCTCGCCAGGCTCGTGACGTCCACGAGCTTGGCGAGTGAGGCGACCAGAAAGAGCAGCCCCAGGATGATCTGCGCGCCGCGGCGCACCGGGGTGCTGGTGAGCACGCCGCTCATCGGGCCGCCTTTGCCGCTCCGGCGTCCATCGGGTAACCGGCCGCCTTCCAGGCCGGCAGGCCGTCGGTGAAGACCAGCACCTTGCGGATGCCCTCGGCCAGCATGTTCTTCGCCAGGTCCTTCGACAACTCGCAGTCCCCCCCGCTGCAGTAGAGGATGAGCGGCTTGCCCGCCCGCTTGAAGGGTTCGAGCAGGGCCGGCTTCCTCACCGCGTCGTCGAAGGGCACGCTCAGGGCGCCGGCGATGTGTCCCTCGGCGTACTCGGGGGCCTCGCGCGCGTCCACGAACAGCGCCGCGCCCGCGTCGAAGAACTTCTTCACGTTCGCGAGCTTCACTTCGATGGGTTGGTCCAGGTCGGGAACGAACGGCAGGTCAACCTTGACCGGCGCGGGCGCCGCCACGCTGGCGGGCACCGGGGTTGCGGGCGCCGGTACGGCAGGCTTCGCAGCGGACTTCACCGCCTTTGGCGACTTCTTCGCCGGGACGGCGCTCTTCTTCGCCTGCGCGGGCGTCTTCTTCGCCGCCGCCTGCTTCACCACGGTCCCGGCGGACTTGCCCGGCGCAGCGTGGGCCGTGTCGCGCATCGCGACCCCACCTGCCCAGGCGGTCCCCACCAGCGCGAACGCGGGTGCCACGCCCGGCTGCAGCGCGGGCGCCGGGGCCAGCCCGGAACCGGGCTGCAGATCCTCGAGGCTCGGCATCTTCTCCACCTGCGTGATCCACGAGAGCCCGCGCGGCGGCCTGCTCGCCAGGCCCAGCGCGTTGAACGCCAGGCCCAGCGCCACACCCACGACCACGATCACCACGACGCCGCGCAGCGTCTCCACCGTTCCGTCCGGCTGCTTCTCGTCCGTCATGTCTCGGGCTCTTTCTCAGGCACCCATCAGGTGCAGCATCAGCGCCTTCTGCGCGTGCAGCCGGTTCTCGGCCTGGTCGAAGATGGCCGAGTTGGGTGTGCGCGAGGCGGCGTATTCGATCTCCTCGCCGTAGTGCGCGGGGAGACAATGCAGGATGGTCGCATCTGGCTTCGCCACCGCCAGGAGCGCGGCGTCGATCTGCCAGCCGCTGAAGTCGTGCTTCCGTTTCGCGGCCTCCGCCTCCTGTCCCATGCTGGCCCAGACGTCGGTGTAGAGCACATCGGCACCACGGCAGGTGGCCATCAGGTCGTTCGAGACCGCGATCGCGGCCCCGGTCTGCCGGCCCATGGCCGTCGCGTCCGCCACGATCTCCGCCAGCGGTTCGTAGCCCGCCGGGCAGGCCACGGTCACGCTCATGCCGAGCAGGGCGCCGCCGTAGAGGAACGACTGGGCCACATTGTTGCCATCCCCCACGAACACGGCCTTGATCCCCTCGAAGCGGCCCTTGCGTTCCAGGATGGTCTGCAGGTCGGCCAGGATCTGGCAGGGATGCTCGCGATCCGAGAGCGCGTTGATGACCGGCACCGTGGCGTGCTGCGCCAGCACCGCCACGCTGTCGTGTCCGAACACGCGGGCCATGATGACATCGCACATGCGTGAGATGGTCAGGGCGATGTCCTCCACCGTCTCGCGCTCGCCCAGCTTGATGTCCGCGGGCCCGAGGTAGATGGCATGGCCGCCGAGTTGGGTCATGCCCGCCTCGAACGAGACGCGGGTGCGCAGCGAGGGCTTCTGGAAGATCATCGCAAGGGTCTTGCCCGCGAGCCGAAGGTGTGGCGTGCCGGCCTGGACCTCGCGCTTGAGTCGGGCGGCGAGACCCAGGACTTCCAGCGTCTGCGGAGCCGTGAGGTCCTTGACCGAGAGGTAGCTTGGGCTAGGCACGAGGCGCGCTTCCCTTCTGCACCGCCACGGCCTTCGCGATGGCCCGCGGCAGCACGGTCAGGTCGTGCTCCTCGAGCTCGTACTTCACCCGCGTCGAGGGCTTGTCGATGGTGAGTACGTGACGCAGGTCGATGGGCGTGGCGATCAGCACCAGGTCGCACGGCACCGCGTTGATGGTGGCCGACAACTCGGCGACCTGCCGCTCGCCGTAGCCCATGGCCGGCAGGATCTGGGTGAGGTGCGAGTACTTCTCGAAGACCTGCTTGATCGAGCCCTGCGCATACGGCCGCGGGTCGACGATCTCGCCCGCCTGCAGCTTGCGCGCGGCCACCAGGCCTGCCCCGTAACGCATCTCGCCGTGCGTCAGCGTGGGGCCATCCTCGATCACCAGCACGCGCTTGCCCTTGACCGCCTCGGGCTGCTCGACCGTGACCGGGGAGTTGGCGCGCAGGATGACGGCCTTCGGGTTCAGCGCGCGCACGTTGGCCTCGACCGTCTGGATGGCCTCCTCATCGGCGGTGTCCACCTTGTTGATGATCACGATGTCGGCCATGCGCACGTTGGTCTCGCCCGGGTAGTAGCGCAGCTCGTGACCGGGGCGGTGCGGGTCGGCCACCACGATGTTGAGGTCGGGGCGGTAGAACGGCGTGTCGTTGTTGCCGCCGTCCCACAGCACCACGTCGGCCTCCTGCTCGGCGCGGCGCAGGATGGCCTCGTAGTCCACGCCCGCGAAGACCAGGTTGCCCATCGCGGTGTGCGGCTCGTACTCCTCGCGCTCCTCGATGGTGCACTCGGCCGCGTCCATGTCCGCGACGCTGGCGAAGCGTTGCACCGCCTGCCGGGCGAGGTCGCCGTACGGCATTGGGT
>Ga0315283_10002580_pt1 | contig 15222 bp, 13 predicted proteins | sample YL17G09_0_MG_FD_204541 | JGI IMG/M metagenome (GOLD analysis project Ga0315283, IMG submission 204541) | Sediment microbial communities from Yellowstone Lake, YNP, Wyoming, USA - YL17G09_0 | ecosystem: Environmental > Aquatic > Freshwater > Lake > Sediment | place: USA: Wyoming | collected... | reverse complement strand
AAAGGAACCATATGATAGCTGAAGGTGTTGACGACGATGTCTCCAGAGCGAAATCCCGCCGCATAGAGGGCCTGAGCCCAGCCCAAATCCTTATAATCCGCTTCCCCCGGCTCCTGGATCGGCCCGGGAGAAACAAAAATTCTCCGAAGCTTGGCAAGAGGAACCCCCTCAAAGCCACCAAAGGGGGGATTTTCCTTTTGGAGTTCAATCAAATGGCTTTTTGGGGTGACCGGGAGCCTTCCCAAATCCTGGATCGTCTCGATGTCGGCGGGGTTTGCCCCTGCGGAATCCATCTTGTTCCGAAAGGCACGGGAATTTTTGTAGGCATAGCGGATAATTTTCTTTAACTTTTCACCGAGGTGTTTTGTCCTCTTCAAAGGGGGCATCGTCTCAAGATTTTTTTTGTAGAAGCCTTGCGAGCGATCCAATTCATATTTGGGGAACATAGGATAAACTCCTTCTTTCTATCTGGGTTCTTGGATTTCAGAAGGATAGAATTTCGACGCCAAGGCAAGGTTCACGAATGTTATCCGCTCGACCCGCTTAAGAGAGCCACCTCTTTCTTCGCTTATAGTGTTTCACCTTCCGAAAGTTCTTTCGTTCGCCCATGTCGGAGAGCCCTAAGTAGAAATCCCGGATATCGGGGTTTCCTCTCAATTTTTCGGAAGTGTCATGCATCACTAAGCGTCCATTTTCCAAGACATAGGCATAAGGGGCCACGGTGAGAGCCAGTTTTACGTTCTGCTCCACCAGCAGGATGGAAATTTTTTCCTCCTGATTCAGCCGCATGATGATGTCGAAAATTTCCTTGATCAGAAGGGGGGCCAATCCCATCGAAGGTTCATCGAGAAGCAGCAATTTCGGCTGAGCCATCAACGCCCGGCCGATAACCGTCATCTGCTGCTCTCCCCCACTCGTAAAACCGGCAAGAATATCCCGCCGCTCCCTGAGCCTGGGAAAGTATTGGTAAACCATCTCCAGCCGCTGTTTCCAGGCAGAGCCCGTTCTTCGGAGGTGGGCCCCCACTTTCAGGTTTTCTTCAACGGAGAGGTGTTGGAAGACCCTTCTCCCCTCTATAACCTGGAAGACCCCCTTTTGGGCGATCGTTTCGGCGTCTAATCTGTCGATCCGCTCTCCAGAAAACTCGATGCTTCCATCCGTTACTTGGCCGTTTTCGTGGTTTAACAACCCGGAAATGGACTTCAACGTGGTCGATTTTCCGGCGCCGTTGGCGCCGAGAAGAGCCACAATCCCTCCCTGGGGGACTTCGATCGAAACCCCTTTCAGTACCAGAATGACCTCATGGTACATGACTTCAATATTGTTTAGCTTCAGGATCGATTTCAGGGGATGGCCCATTTCCGGATTTTTCCGTTCCAAGTTTTTCCTTCTCCTTTAAGAGCTCTTACCAGCCCAACCAGGAATCCCACTTGTCTGGAAATTTCTGTTTCATATCGATTTCCCCAACGGTCATCGGTTTGCCGTTCACGACCCGTCCGATCCTGACAACAGGGGTATACCGATGGTCGGTCGGGGTAATGGTCACCAACTGCCCCCCAAAATCTTTCAGCCCGGGCCAATTCCGGAAGGTCTCGAAGGCATCCTTGATTCCGGGGCCGTTTAACTGACCTGCTTTGTCCGCCTTCTTCATGGCTTCCAGGGCCAAGGTTACTTTCACCCAACCCTGCACTTCACGAACGTGCCGCTTATCCAGGGGCGTGTTGGGGTCCAGTTTCAGGGCATATTCGTGAACGATCTTCTTGGCCGGATATTCATCGTGGAAAAGCGCGCAGGCCATCAGGCCGATGGCGCCCTCCGCTGCCGGGCCGGCCAGGCGCGGGAGGTTTTCGTCGAATCCCCACGGGTTGATAATGAAATCAGCTCCCAGCTTGAGGGCGTAAGCGTCTTTAAGGGTGGCCGAAACGGACATCACCGTGTTGCCATGCCAGCCGAGATTGGCGCCAAAATCTTTCGCCCGCAGAACCTGGCTTTTGGTATCCACCGCGGTAAGCGCCACATCCTGGTCCGGGCCCACCTCAAACCCAAGAAGAGCCGCCTGGTCCTTTAAGGCCTTTATGGGAGCGGTGGCATAGGGGGAGGCCGTGGCGATAAATAGAACTAATTTGGGTTTCGCCCCCTTTTCCCGCAAGGCTTTCCATTTCGGATCTTTCTTCCAAACTTCCTCGAACCAATAGGTAATCGCGCCTCGGGCATTGGTGGAGTAGTCCGATCCATAAACGAAGTTGTACGGCGTCTTTTTGGGATCGCATAAATGGGCGGAAAAAGAACTGGTGAGGTAAGGCATTTTGTCGACAGTGATGGTAGGGGCGAGCCCTTCCGTGTCCGGGGTTCCCCATCCCATAATCATAACGACCTTTTCGACATCTTTGAATCTCTTATAGGTGGTGATCGCTTCCGGGATTTTGTATCCATAGTCATACTGAAAAAGCTTAATGGGTTTCCCGTTGATCCCTCCTTTGTCGTTGTAATATTGAACGGCCGCCCGAACCCCGACCGCCTCGCCCTTGCCTACATCCGAGGTGGGGCCGGTTGTATCCTGGAGGGCTCCGAGGCGAATTTCCTGGGCCGGGGCCCATCCTGAAGTGAGCCCCACGATGAGGCCTGCTAAAACGAATCGCCAAATCCCGAACTTTCCTTTCATGGTTTCCCTCCTCCTTTTTTTTTGCCAAACCAAGATGGTCTCGTAAAAAGTCCATCTGCTGCGTTGCGCTTCAACTTCGTCGCTGCGGCGCACCCGTAAGTGCGCCTCCCTCCTCAGTTTTTGCGCGCCTTGCATCTGGAGCTTTTTACGAAACCATCCTTTCGGCGACTTTTTACGTGACCAGCAAGAATTCGGAGCCCACACTTTTTTGGAACGGTGCACCTATCTTCTTAAGCAAGCATTTAAATCTCCCCCTTTTATAATTATGATGCCAAAGGGGAGCAAGGGGGGGTCATGATTTGCGTGTGTCCCCCGGGGCATGAAGATTAGTACGAAAACGGCCAGAGATTAAAGTAATTTTTTATCTGCCACCAGCGATACGAGAGGCCATTGGGTTCGAAGATCAGAAATAGAGCGATGGATAAGCCGAACACCGCCTCTTTGACAAAAAGAAATTTTTCCAAGAGAAGAGGGAGAAAGGGCATCAGCTGAGTCAAGAACGGGCTTTGGGTCAAAAGGAAAATCAGGGCTTTCAAACCCTCCGGAATCAAGGTCATGAACATCGCCCCAAAGAATATCCCGTGGAGGCTCCCCACCCCTCCGATCAGGACGACCCCCACCAGCCACAGGGACCATCCGAAATGGAAATGCTCCGGGCTGACAGCGGCGATGGATGAAACCCAGAACCCCCCGGCGATCCCCCCGAAAAAGCCGGCCACGAAAAAGGCCAGGAGCTTATAAAGGAAGATATTGACTCCCAACGCCTCGGCCGCGATATCATTATCCCGAATGGCGGCCCAGGCTCTGCCGACCTTTGTTCTAAGCAGGTTCGCGAGGACCATGGTGCAGAGGGCTACCAAGACGACCATCAAATAATAAATTTCCTTTTCGGATTGAATCACCCGGGGTCCGATCTTGATGGTCCCGGGAGGAATGGAAAAGGCCATACCTCTTCCGCCGATTTGGCTTACATACTGGGTGATCAGGAATTCTACCGTGATAAATTGGGCGGCCATGGTGGTCATGATCAAATAAAATCCCTTTACCCGGGCGGAAGGGAGGCCGAATAAAACGCACCACAACCCTCCGGTCAAACCGCCTAAAAGGAGAGTAATCAGGTAAGGCAGATGCAGCTGCAGCATGAGCAGGGTGCTGGTGTAGGCCCCTACGGCAATGAAGGCGGCATGGCCCAGGGTCACTTGGCCGCAATACCCAATGAGCAGCTGGACGCCCAAGGCGGAAAGGATGGTAAATCCAATCACATTGGCTACGGAGAGGAGGTAACCGCCGGCATATTGAGGGATGATGTAAAGAACACAGAAAAAAAGGAGAACCATCTTTCCCCACACGAACTTCGTCTGCCACCAGGCATGTTCCTGCCGGTAATTTTGATGGTAAACCCCGCAGGGGCGATGCCCCATAAATCCTCCTTCTATCAATATTCACCGCAGTTGTTCATGTCCCTTCGGGACACCACAAACCATGAAAAGGCTCCCAGCCCCTGTCCGGAAGGGGGTTTTTCCCCTCTCCCAAGATTGGGAGAGGGATAGGGTGAGGGTTGGTGAGGCAGAGCGGCATGGGGCCTTCTTCCCAGGTGATCACCCTCACCCCGCCCCTCTCCCGTAAACCGGGAGAGGGAGTTCCCTCGTCGAGAACCTATAAGGGTCTTTTCGGAGCAGAGATCGCAGAGAAAAAAATATCCATTCAAAAGGAAAAAGAACACTGGAAACCATAAAAAAATATTCTATCAGTTTAGATTTTGAAAAACTGTGTGGCCCCACCCCACTGTCGGCGCCAAAGGGCCGGAACCGCTTGGTCCTTACAGTCTTTTGATAACTATTGTTTCCCTCTCTGCGTTCTCTGCGGTCTCCGCGGTGAATCGTTCTTAAACCCGTTCGATCCGGATCCAGCCCCAGAGCCCGTACGGTTTGAACAATAAAATAATCACCATCACGAGAAACGGGAAAACATCCTTGACGCCTCCCGGGGTAAAGGGGCTCAGATAGCCGTCCGCTAAGTTTTGCAGAACCCCGATGATCAAGCCCCCGACGATGGCGCCGGGAACGGAGTTAAGGCCTCCCAGGACGACGGCGGGAAGAACCAGCAACCCCAGGTAACCAACCGAGATATTCAGGCCGTTGATATTCCCGAGAAGCGCCCCCCCCACTCCCGCCGACATAAAAGCAATCCCCCAGGCGATGGCGTAGACGATCTTGGCATTCACCCCCAAGGAGAGAGCCGCCATTTCGTCATCCGCGGTGGCCTGCATGGAAAGCCCCCACTTTGTATACTTGAAGAAACAGACGAAAGCGATGAGGAGGAGGATCGAGGCGACAAAAGCCCACAGGTAAACCTGGCCGAGAACAATGTTTCCAATGGTGATCGGCTCGATGGAGAATACCTGGGGAGTGAAAACGACCGTATCGGTTCCCCAGATCAATTCCACCACCCCCTTGAAGAAGAAAGAGAGACCGACGGTCACCATGATGACGCTCAAAACGGGCTCCCCAACCATGGGTCGAAGGAAAAGGTGTTCCGTCAAAAGCCCCAGGGCAAACCCGACGACTAAAGTAAAGAGAAGAGCCAAGATAAAGGGAACCCCCCAGTTGTAAAAACTCAGACAGACGTATGCCCCGATGAGCGTCATCTCCCCCATCGCCAGGTTGAGTACCCCCGAGCATTTGTAGATCAGAGTCCACCCCAAGGCCACCAGGGCGTAAATGCTTCCCACCAGGATGCCAGTGCTGAAAAGCTGTAGAAAAAAATCCATGAAATCTCCTTGAGTCTTCAGGTCTGCAGGCTGCGGACCCCCCTTCATCCCCCAGAGGAGGAGCGAACTTCCCGGATCAATCGACCGGGATTTCTACGATCCGCAGATCGGCCTGGATATGGGCCACCCGCCCGTCCTCATACGTAATGTCGGTATCCATGCGGACCTGATCCCCCTGGGAATAGAGCCCGAGGATGATATCCCGGTAGCGCTCTTCCACAAAGGCCCGCCGCAGCTTGCGGGTCCGGGTCAGTTCGTCGTCATCGGCGTCGAATTCCTTGTAGAGGTTGACAAATTTCCGGATTCGAGCCACCGCCGGCAAATCCCGGTTCATTTTCTGGATCTCTTGCTTGATCAATCCATAAACCTCAACCCTTTGGGAAAGCTCCTGATAGCTGGTATAGGCAAGGTTCCGGTCCTCGGCCCACTTTCCCGTTACGGCGTAGTCGATACAAACCACACAGCTGACATAGGTCCTGCGGTCCCCGATGGCCCATACATCTTTGATGAAAGGGCTGAATTTCAGACGGGTTTCCAGATATTGGGGGGAGAATTTGGTTCCGTCGTTCAGGATCATGACGTCTTTCGTCCGGTCGAAGACCACCAAGTGGCCGTCGCCGTCAAGGAAGCCGGTATCACCGGAATGAAGCCACCCGTCACGGAGAGCCTTGGCGGTTTCCTCCGGCATCTTGTAGTAGCCTTGAAAGACGGAGGGGCTCTGAGCGAGGATTTCGCCTTCGGAATTGACCTGGATTTCGGTTTCGGGGATGGCTTTCCCAACGGTATCGAATTTGATGTCGTCATCCCGGTGGAGGACCGAGATCCCGGCGATCTCGGTCTGCCCGTAGATCTGTTTCAGGTTTACTCCGAGGGCATGGAAAAATCGAAAGTGATCGGGCCCCATGGCCGCCCCCCCGGTATAGCTGTAGCGAATGCGAGACAATCCTAAGTGATCCCGCAGTTTCTTATTCACCCATAGATAGGCAAGGGTATTGAGTCCGCGCCAATACCAGGGGATGGGTTTCCGCGAAAATTTGAACTCGGCGGCCCGATACCCGAACTTCATCGCCAGTTCGTAGGATTTTCGTTTCAGCCAGGTGGCATCCAAATATTTGACCTGCACGTTGCGGACCATTTGTTCATAAATCCGCGGGGGGGCGAACATGACGTGAGGGCCGATTTCCCGGATATTTTCCTGGGCGGTTTCCGGTCCTTCGGGGAAATTGATCGTAAATCCTGCCTGCAGGCCGCAGGAAAGAGACATCATCTGTTCGCCAATCCAGGCAAAGGGGAGATAGGAGACAAAATCGTCCGTTTCATAGTAAGGATCCACGCGCATCAGATTGCGGCCCATGGTAAGCATATTGTAGTGGGTGAGAAGAGCGCCCTTCGGCAGCGCGGTGGTGCCGGAGGTGTAAAAGAGAAGACAGACGTCATCCCCTTTTCCTTGGCTTATCAGGTCTTCAAAAAGACCGGGTTCTTGGCGGGCAAGATCTTCCCCCTGCTTCATGACCTCCTTGAGGCTGATGAGAATTGGGTCCTGGTACGGTCTCATCCCCTTGGGATCATCCCAGATCAGTTTTTTCAGCTTTGGGCACTGGTCTTTGATTGTAAGACCTTTGTCCACTTCCTCTTGCCCTTCACCTACGAGTAGTTTGGCATCCGCATGGTCGACGATGTACCGAACTTCATCGATCAGGGAATCTTGGAAAAGCCACACCCCCACCCCGCCGACGCACAGGGTTGCCATTTCCGTCCAAAGAGCCTCGGGGCGGTTGTCGCCGATCATGGCCACTTTGTCTCCGCGTTCCAGACCGAGACGCACCAAACCAAGGGCAATATTCCGGACCTGGTCGTAGTATTGCTGCCATGTGATCGGAATCCAGATGCCGAATTCCTTTTCGCGCATCGCCACCTTTTGATTCCCGTATCTTTTCGCGGTTTGCTGCCAGAGTTTGGGAATGGTGAGATCTTTTGTTATTTCAATTTCTCTCCGGCTATCGCCGCGTAGCATATAGATCCTCTGCTTCTCCAAGGTAAGCTTGAATCACCCGGGGATGGTTCTGCACCTCGGCGGGAGTGCCTTCGGCGATTTTCTCGCCGAAGTTGAGAGCCATGACCCGATGAGAGATATCCATGACGACCCCCATATCGTGTTCCACGAGGACACAAGTCGTCTGCCAGCGCTCATCTTCGTTGATATCCAGAAGGAAGCGGGCCATGTCCTCCACCTCCTCCAGGTTGAGACCCGCTAAGGGCTCATCCAGCAGGATGATCTTGGGATTCAAAGCCAAAGCCCTGGCCAATTCGACCCTTTTCTGCAATCCGTAGGGCAACATGCCAACCACTTTGTCCCGGATAGGCTCGATTTCGAGCAGATCGATGATCTCTCGTTCGATGAAATCCCGGTTGGCGATTTCCTCCCGGGCGGCAGGGCCGAAATAAATCGCCCCGGTCAACAAGCCGGTCTTCAGGTGAATGTGGCGGCCGAGGCGGATATTGTCGAGCACCGTCGATCCCTTGAAGAGCTCAATTTTTTGGAAGGTACGGCTGATCCCCAGCCGAGCCCGCCTATGGGGCCTCAAGTGAGTTATTTTGCGGCCTTCAAAATCAATGGACCCTTCCTGAGGGCGGTACAACCCGTTGATGCAGTTGAGGAGCACGGTTTTGCCCGCCCCATTTGGGCCGATGATGGAAAAGATCTCTCCTTTTTTCACGTCGAGGCTCACCTTCATGAGAGCCTGCACGCCTCCGAAGGCGATGGAGAGGTTTTGGACTCTCAGCTGGATTTCATCGCGGGAGGCCATTCCCAGCTCCTTTCAAAGAGTTTTCAAGTGTCTTTCTTGTTTTCAGGCAAGGTTTTGGGTGAAGAGCCCGGGAGGAGAGGACCCTCGGTCGCGGGAACCGTAGAAGAAGAGGAATCATTGGACAGGGCCATTTCCCTTTCTGAGGATTCCGAGCAGAGATCCCCGCAGAGAAAACATAGCTACCCCAACTGGGCTTAACCGCCAAGTCCATTTGGTGCGCAATAAATTTTATTCATCAAAAGAGAGGTGACAAAGAAAGGCGAGCGTTACTCCCCAATAACAAATTTATTTGTACCAGATCTTTTTCCGCTTGTCAAGTGAAGTGAATGCCCTCCTGTAACCCTTCAGTGACGGGGGGTTACTCGCTCTGGACGAAGGTTCGGCGTAAAGGCAAAGGGCCTCCATGGCCTTGGGCGTCCGGGGGATGGTCCAATCCGTTTGGGGGAGGGGATGGCCTCCTTGCCAAAACCAGAGGCCATCCCCGAAACCCAGCCGAACCCTTGGTTTCTACATTGCGGAAAAGATCTTCATTTGTATTCAAACACGCCGCAGGGTTTCCAGTCGACCACGGTGGCATAGGGGGCCCTCACCTTGACCTCCGCGACGAGCTTGGGAAAGTCCAGCTTTTGGTTGGGGAAGGTATCGAAATGGATGGGTAGGAAAAATTTCGGCTGAAGCAGGAAGGCCGCGTACCCTGCTTCCCGGCATCCCATGTTGTACTTCCCGCCTACCGGCAGAATCGCTACATCCGGGCTGTATAAGTCGCGGATGATGGCCATGTCGCCGAAAACCCCCGTGTCCCCGCCGTAATAAATGGAAGGACCGCCTTTGAATTCCATGACGTATCCCACGGAACCGGAACCGGGCGTCAAAATTCCTTCTTTCTTATAGTCCTCTCCCATGATGTCGGAGGTGTGGACAGCGTTGACCATGGTGATCGTGAAATCTTTGGTTTCCCAGGCTCCACCGATATTGAGAGGAATCGATCCTTCGTCGTATTTGATGCCGCCGAACTTTTCCGCATACATCCCGATTTCCGGAGAGCAGATCAAAGGGGCGCCGGTGGCCTTGACGATGGCCAAAGAGTCTCCGATGTGGTCGATGTGGCCGTGAGTCACGCAGACCGCATCCGCCTTTTTAATCTGGGTGAGCTTTGCAGTGCAAACGGGATTGTCCTGGATCCAGGGGTCAAAAAAGACGGTTTTCCCCCCGCCCTCGACTTTAATGGAGGCGTGCCCCAGCCAGAAAATTTTTGTTTTGCTCATTTCTTCTTTCCTCCTTTACCCTTCGCCGCCCTTTTGGCTTTCTTGGGGGGCGAAGGTAGTTTGATCTCCATATCCTTGACAAAGACCGGAGTGAAATCCTTTACCCGGGGCATCAGGTCATTGGTGCAGTCTACCGCGACCTGGGAGTTAAAGGCCTTGGTGGCGGCCTTCACGCTGTCGAACCACAGCTCGTTCACCCGGTACCAGGCCGGCTGCCCGGCGGGAGACCCCACGACTTTGCCAATCACGTACCGGCGCAGTCCCGGGATTTTTGCCGCATCCTTGCGGGCGTGTTTGTTGACAAAGTACTTTTCAAATTCCGCCTCATTCGTTCCTTCGGGGAGATTAAACATGGCAACCACTTTAACCATAGGACCACCTCCGTTTTAAAGAATAGGGTTCAGTGTAAGTGTCAGTGAACAGAAAAAAATATGAAGGAGTCCATAATTGATCAGACCTATCCTCGGAAATCTCCCCTAACGTCTCTTTTTCAAAGAGGGGAATTCCTCCCTTTTGTAAAGGGAGGGAAGGAGGGATTTAGTATTTGGGGTCTGCCCTATTTTGGACTGATTAATAAATTCTTCCGATGCTACTAATCACTGACACTGACACAAATCACTTCTTAAATGGCCAAATAGCTCTTATACGCCTCGTCCCGGCGGAAGTCGGCCACGGTTCCGGAGTAACGGACTTGGCCTTTCTCCAGAATATAGAGGCGATCGCTCAAATCCAGGGAGAACTTCGCATTCTGCTCGCACAAGAGAATGGTCACGCCTTCCGCACGCAGCTTCTTGATCTGTTCGCCCAATTGTTGCACAACGATGGGCGCAAGCCCTTCGGAGGGTTCATCCAGCAGGAGCAGCTCCGGATTGCCCATCAGGGTCCTGGCAATGGTCAGCATCTGCTGCTCCCCCCCGCTGAGGAACCCGCCCCGGCGGGTCTGGATCGGTTGCAGGGCGGGGAAAAGGGCGAATACGCGCCCCAGGGTCCACACATTTTTCTGGGTCCGCGACGGCTTGATGGCAACATCCAGGTTTTCCCAAACCGTCAGATCCGCAAAAACCCTTCGCTCCTCCGGGACGAACCCGATCCCCTTTTTGGCGATTTGATAAGGGGGTTTCCCGGCGATATTCTCGCCTTTCCAAAGGATGGATCCGGATCGAGGGGGTGTGAGGCCCATAATGGAGCGGAGGGTCGTGGTCTTCCCAACGCCGTTTCGGCCGAGCAGGGAGATGACCTCGCCCTCGGCAACCTCGAGGGAGACTCCAAAGAGAATCTGGCTTAACCCATAGGAAGTGTAGATTTCCTTGACTGCGAGAATCATCGGGTCTCTCCCAGATAGACCTTTTGCACCTCCGGATTGTGGCGGATGTTCTCGGGGGTGCCTTCCGCGATCAACCTTCCCTGGTACAGAACGAGGATCCGCTGCGAGATGGAGAAAACCACCTCCATGTCGTGCTCGGTGAAAAGGAGAGTGAGACCCTTTTCCCGGGTGATGCAGCCGATCAGCTCAATCGTTTGGTGCGTCTCCTGGGCCGACATGCCGGCCGTGGGTTCATCCAACAAAAGGAGGTCCGGCTCACTGGCCAGGGCGATGCCCAGTTCGAGCTGCTTTTGGAAACCGTACGAAAGAGACCCGCTCGTCGTTTCCGCATAGTCCCGCAGGCCCACACGCTCCAATATTTCCATGGTTTCGTGTCGGAAAAAGGGGGTTACCGGCTTGAAAAAGGTAAAGCCTTTCCCCTTGTGCGCGAGGACGGCGGCCTGGATATTTTCGAAGACGGTCAGGCGGGGAAAAATATTGGTTCTCTGGAAGGATCGTCCCATCCCCAACCGGCAGATCCGGTGAGGAGCCAGGTGGGTGATATCCGTCCCCTTGAAATTCAGTCTTCCTGCATCCGTGGGAATATGGCCGGTGATCAAATTGAAAAGGGTCGTTTTCCCCGCCCCATTGGGGCCGATGATGGCGCAGGTTTCCCTTTCCTCTAAAGAGAAACTCACCCCGTTCACGGCGGTGAACCCGTCGAAGGTTTTTTTGACCTTTTCGACGCGGAGAATCATTTCTTCCCCCGGCTGAAAACCCGCAGGTCCTGCAGAAAACCCATGATGCCGCCGGGGAAGAAGAAAAGAAGAACGCTAAGAATCGTCCCCATGATCAGCGGCCAATACTGGGTATAGGAGGTGACCTGGAGCCGCAGGTAGAGCATGACCGCCGTCCCCACGAAGGGGCCGAAAAAGTTATACATCCCCCCGAGCAGGGTCATGATAAGAACTTCGGCCGATTGGGGCCAGGAGAGGATGTCGGGAAAGATACTGTGGTTGAATATGCCGAAAAGGGCGCCGGCGATCGCGGAAAAGAACCCGGAAATCATAAAGGACATCAGCTGAAAAAGCTTCACGTTGATCCCGATAAATTCGGTCCGCTCGGGATTTTCGCGGATCGTCGTCAGCATCCTTCCGAAAGGGGAGTTCACGACCTTGCGCAGCACGTAGAGCGAAAGGACCACCACCGCCAGGGTGAAATAGAAAAATCGGGCCCCCGAGTCGAGGTAGGGCGGAAAAGCAATGCCGATGATCCCGTTGTCCCCCCCGGTAAGGGAGTTCCATTTGAAGGCGATGGCCCAGATGATCTGGGAAAAAGCCAGCGTCAGCATGGCAAAATAAATCTTCGTCAGCCGGATGCAGAAAACCCCAATGATCAGGGCGGCGAGAGCCCCGGCAAAAGCGCTAACCAGAAAGGCGGCGGGGAAGGCAAGGCCGGCTTTTTTCATCAGGAGGGCGCACGTGTAAGCCCCGACGCCAAAATAGGCGCCCTGGCCGAAAGAAACAAGGCCGGTGTATCCCAGGAGGAGGTTGAGGCTGACGGCGAAGAGCCCCATGATGAGGATGTCGGTGCCCAAGAAGATGTAAAACCGGGACTCCGTGAGGGGGATACCGGCGACCAGAAGGGTGATCAGGAGCAAGAGCCAGTTTTGTCGAGACATCTCTTTTCTCACCTTTGGGAAGGTTTTCCCAAAAGACCCCACGGTCGGAGGATGAGGACGATGGCCATAAGGACGTAGATAAAAACCATGGACAGGCGGGGGAATACAAGGATACCGAAGGATACGACCTGCCCCAGGATCACGGACCCCAGAAGGGTTCCCCAAAAGCTTCCCAGCCCGCCGATGACGACGACGATGAAGGCATCGATGATAATCTCCACATCCATACCCGGGACGATCGCGGCGATGGGCGAAACCAAGGCTCCTCCCAGACCGGCCAGCCAGGAACCGATCATGAAGACGACCGTAAACAGGCGGTTCACGTTGACGCCCAGAGAACCGAGCATCTCGCGGTCGAGGGATGCCGCCCGGATGATTCTTCCCCAGCGGGTTTTATTGAGGATCATCCAGAAAAGAAGGGCGATGGCGGGCCCTAAGAAGATGATGAAGATGTTGTATTTAGGAAATAAATGCCCGAAGATGTCCACCGCCCCTTTCAGCACGGCCGGCCGAGATACGGAGAGCTGTTCGGTCCCCCAAAGGATTCGGGCGAAATCGCTGAGGATGAGAACGAGGGCGTAGGTAAAGAGAAGCTGGTTCAACTCTTCGCGGAGGTAGAGGCGGCTCAAAAGAAGACGCTCGATGATTCCGCCGAGGAGGGCGACCGTGCAGGAAGCGAAAATCACGGCCCACCAGAAATACCCGGGGGCGTTGATGAACAGGGAGACAAATTGGTAGGTCAAATACGCCCCCACCATGTAAAAAGAGCCGTGGGCGAAATTGAGCACGCGCAGAATCCCGAAGATCAGAGAAAGCCCCGAAGCGATGAGAAAGAGAAACATCGCCAGGGTGAGGCCGTTCAGAGACTGAATGATGAGAAAAGAAGGCTCAGGCATGTCGGAACCGCTTGGCGTATCGCGCAGAGCGCATAGCGGAAAACATCCGCTAGGCGTCGCGCGATTGAGTTCAATCCATCAGGTTGTCCGCGGGAATGTATTCCACGGGGCGAAGAATCGGGAAAGGGTATTCCGGGACTTTGGCCGTCGTTCCCCAGAACTGACCCCGGTTCGCCTGGTGGTCTTTCGCCCGCATCGTCTGTTTTCCGATCGGGGTGTCGATCGTCAGCCCTTCCAAGGCCTTTACGACTTTGAGGGTGTCCGTGGACCCGGCCTTCTTGATCGCCTCCACCAAGAACTGCATGGAAATATATCCGGTAATCGCCCAGCTGGGGGGGTACTCCTGTTTGGTGTAAGCTTTCAGGCGCTCCACATAGGCTTTGTGTTCCGGCGTGTTGGGATAATAGAAAAGGTCGTATGCGTTCGTGGTGATTCCGAGGGGCAGATCGTCTTTCAAAGAAATGGCCGTTTCGGGAGAACCGCCCTCGCCGGCGGCCACCACATTCACCTTCTCAAAAAATCCATACGGCTTGGCCTGCTTGGCGAAGGTCACGAAATGCCCGCCCCACAGAGAAATAAAAGCGGCTTCAGGCTTGGCCGCCATGGCGGCGTTGATGAAGGGGGTGTAATCCGCCTCCCCAAGCTTGGGCCAGCCTTGCCCCACGATTTCGACGCTCGGCTTGTTTTTCTTCATCCATTCGACAAACGCCTTTGTGACCATCTGTCCGTATTCATAATCCGGGCCGATGGTATAGACTCGTTTCCAGGGGTTTTTCGCCATAAAGACGGCGGCGCTTCTCCCTTCGGTGTTCGTGTTGGCGGCGGCCCGGAACGCGTATGGATGGACATTGGCCGGCTCGGTCATGGTGGTGGACTTGGAAATGGGCGCGATGTAAAGAACCTTTTCGTTCTTGGAAAGTTCCCACAAAGCAACGCCCTGAGAGGCCGTGAGGCCGCCGACGACGAATTGAACGTTCTCTTTTAAAATCAATTCCTTGGTTGCCCGGGTGGCTTCTTCGGGGGTGCCCTTGCAGTCGCGGACGAGAAGCTCAAGGGGACGGCCGAGAACACCGCCCTTGGCGTTGTACTCCTTTACGGCCATCTCCGCTCCGACCTTCGCGGGTTCTCCGAAAAGCGCCCCTCCCCCCGAAAGGATCATGGGGAACCCCACCAGGATCGGCTTTTTTTGAGCCCCTGCCGGCTGCGGACCGAGAAAAACCAAGGTAATGAGACCAACCACCATCCAAACCATCAGAGACTTTCGCATATCTTCCTCCTTTTGTGGGAAATAATCGTTCCCAGGATCCGGATCCTCTGACTTTTTTCCCCTCCTTTCCCCGATTTTCAAACCTGGGAGCGGTTCTTTATAAAATTGGAAAGTAGAGGGTAAATCGTCTCTACTTTATTTCCAAAGGCAAGCCCTGTCAAGGTTTTTTGTATTTGAAATGTAACCCTTCAGTGACGGGTGATTACTCGCTCTGGACGAAGGTTCGGCGTAAAGGCAAGGGGCCTCCATGGCCTGGGGGTCCGGTCCCGCCATGGCGGGATTGGAACCCTGAGGCGGTGGTTTCTTCGTGGACGGGGCGGGGGCCAAGGCCTCCCGGCCTCCTTTGGCGGAAGCGCAGTCCGTTCCCCGGGGCTATGGGCCTCCCGGCCGATGCTTCCGGCGCGTACCGCCCTAACCCCCAGGCCACAACAAAGCTTGCACCCTGCCCCTCTTCCCTGAAGGGTTACTTTGAAATGACTTTGCCCTTTTTGCCGTCTGGTTCGGTTTGACAAAAGGGGCAGAACAGTGGAAAAATGAAAATCGGTATTCAGGACCGTGCAGGTGAAAATAA
>Ga0315283_10002577_pt1 | contig 15226 bp, 12 predicted proteins | sample YL17G09_0_MG_FD_204541 | JGI IMG/M metagenome (GOLD analysis project Ga0315283, IMG submission 204541) | Sediment microbial communities from Yellowstone Lake, YNP, Wyoming, USA - YL17G09_0 | ecosystem: Environmental > Aquatic > Freshwater > Lake > Sediment | place: USA: Wyoming | collected... | reverse complement strand
TTTTTCTCGCCGAATTAGATGCACGCTTCGATGAGGCTCTTCGCCGAAGCAAATTTCTCATCGCTCACTGCCTCCCCTTGGCCGTTCAGCGCCTCGTCCAGCTAATTGTGTCCGAAAAAGAGGAAACCGCCAGAAAGGCCTGCCTCGACCTCATCTCACTTCAATTGTCCGAGGACCTGCAAAACTTCAAAAATCCTCAAAAGCAGAATAAAAAAATCCACCCGAAGCTAACCCCGGAGAAGGCCTCCAGAATGCTCGCCATTCTTGCCGAACGGGAGCCAAAACCTAATTCTTTCCCCGATAAGCGCTTATGAAAAACAGACCCCGAAATTCGGCTCAATTCGAGTAATTTGGCGCACCATTGGCGCTATTTCGAGAGCAATTCAAGAGTGATTCGAGAGCAATTCGAGACAATTGGCGCTATGGCTTACGCCATCGGCAAATTCAGCCCAACTTAACGAAAAGTCCAAGTTTTTATCCTGATTTGACCCGCAGAACAGCGAAAATAAAGCCCGCAGTCAGGGATAGTGAGCCAACTGCGTGCAAAAGCACAGTTACCTGGTTTGCCCGGCATTGGCCGGGGACAGCCAAATCCTCCTTATTTGCGAATCGAAATGCAGCCACAGCTATCGGCAGGGTAAAGAGATAAAACAATCCCGCGAAAAACATCCCGCCGCTATCGGGAAAAATTAACATCCCTGCTGCGATGACATAACTTATGATTAGTGTAGCTCTGTAAATCCAGGCTGCCGCAGGAATTCCGAAACGCACCACCAATGTTTTCTTGTTCACGGCGGCATCGGCGTCGGCATCGGGAAATTCGTTTATCAGAATCACCAGAAAAATCAGTATGCTTACTATACAGGCCGGCATAAGTGGAACAGCATCAATGCTTTGCGTTTGCAGGTAATATGAGCCGTAGACCGGCAGCAGGCCGAACAGCAGGGCGATAACCAGTTCGCCGATGCAGCGGTAGCCCAGCCGAACCGGAGCAGCGGTGTAGAAATAGCCGCCGACCAGGCCGACAAGGCCGAGCGTCAAAATAAAAATGCTTTTCGTAAGTGCAATAATTACAAGGCCGACAGCAAAACCAGCAGCTAACGCAACTAATGCAGCGGTAAGGGTTTGCCTGGGCGAGAGAATGCCGTTTTGAATGAAACGTCTGCCGCCCGAAAAAGGCGTGAGATTTTTGTTGAGCCAGTCGTTTTTCGAGGTGTGGTCGAAATAGTCGTTGGCGATATTTGCGCCGCTGTGCAGCAGCATAATCGCCAGCAGGGCAAGTATAAATAACGGCAGTGAAAAGGGTTGCGTGAGTGCGTAAGCAATCGCTGAGCCGACCAGAACGGGGGCGGCACTGGCGGTGAGAAACTTGGGGCGGGATGCGAGAAAAAATATAACAAATTTCGAATGTTCAAACCGCATTTTCACAACCGTTTGGCCTGATTAGAGTTAAAAACAAAAATACCCAATCCCGAAATTGTAAGCTCGATAATCAGAAAAGTCAATTTTCTCAATCACACGCTCAAGCACAAAAGGGTTTTTGGTAAGTTGGGTTGAATTTGCCGATTGCAGGGGCGGGATTTGGTGCGTGCTAACTGTTATCAGATGTCATCAGTTGTAATCAGTTGTAATCAGAACACACTCTAAGTGATTCAGAAGCACTCCAGATGTACTCCAAAGTGCATCAGAAGACACCAGTTGCGAGGAGTTGATTTTGTTTTAAGCTCTTGTGCCATAATTAGTTATATTCAAAATTAACCACGGATTAACACGGATTCCGCCAAACAGAGCAGCGGACAAGTTTCACGGATTTTTTTTGTTTTCATTAAATTTTGTTTCACTTAACATTGAGACATAGAGTCTCTCTATATATGGGATGGATATGCGCATTTGGGTTGACCCTACTTCGCCCTGCGGGCTACGAAGGGCAGGCAAAAAAGAGATAAGTTGTTATGGGATAAAGAGTAAGGGGATTTGAAAATTTTTTGCGATTTTGTGATTTTTTTATTACCCCCCGCGAGTTTGATTGAAATTCAATCAAAAGCGTAGCTCGCAAATGATTGAAAAACAGAGGAAAAAGTTCAGCAGTCAGGGGAAAAGTCTGAAAAGTGGAAAAACTATAAAGTGGAAAAACTATAAAGTGGAAAAACTATAAAATTGAGGGAACAGAAAGTCAATTGTGCGCATCTTATAAATGGACGGCAGTGCCTTTGTAAAAAAAGTGCATAAGGGGCTGAAAAACCGTGGTTTTTTGCGGTCCGGCACCCGCTAATCAGCTTTATTAAGCCCGTCCTGAAAAAAATATTAAAATTTTTCAAAAAAAAGTGTAACAAAAGCGGTACTTCAGGACACTTATTATCAGCAGGCGAAAAAACAGCTTTAGAAATGAGGTTTAGGTTCGTACCGTAATAATTCATAACAATAAATTCTGAAAGGATGAGAAAATGAAGACGCCGGTCAGAGCAATAATCTTAATAATCTGGGTTTTGGCCACAAGTGCGGGTGGGGTTGAAAGATATGTTCCCACGCCGGAATATCCCAACATTCAGTCGGCCATAGACGCCGCTAACTCGGGCGACAGCGTTGTAATCGCGCCCGGCACATACAGCGGGGAGGGCAACTGCAATATAGAACTTGCAAACAAGACAATTACGGTCCGCAGTATAGAGCCCAACGACCCCAATACTGTTGCAAAGACGGTTATCGACGGCCAAAATTCAGCTTCGGCCTTTATTATTGTTGGAGAGAATAACCCGGTTATAGCCGGACTTACCCTGACCGACTGCTCCTATTATGAGTTCGGGGCAATTTATTGCTCTAACAGTCGTCCGACCATAAGAGGCTGCATCATAACCGGCAACCGCGCAAAGCGCGGCGGGGCAATATACTGTGAAAACAGCAGCCCGGTGATTATCAACTGCACGATGAGCGATAATACCGCCACGGAGGAGGGTGGAGCTGTTTATTGTGAAGGGACGTTTTACTGCTATTGCGGGTTCGGAATAAGCTGGCCTTATTGTGTTTGTGACGCGCCAAAGATTATAAATTGTGTCATTAAAGACAATTCGGCCTCATTCGGCGGCGCGATAGGCATTTATCGCGGCAATTTCATCGGCAAATTACTCATCGCCAATTGCACTATAACCGGCAATTACGCTTCGGACGGCGGCGGAATTTGGCATTCCACAGAAAGTTCTTTGACAGTCACCGACTCCATCATAGCCGGCAATACGGCAGACGGTTTTGGCGGGGGGATTTACTTCTACCCCCTCCAACCCACCACCGAATTGATTGTGACAAACTGCACATTAAGCGGAAATTTTGCATATTCAAAAGGTGGAGGAATCTATTTCTATGACGCCAGATCTTACATAACCAACAGTGTTTTCTGGGGCAATAAGTCAAGATATTACGGAAAGGACCTTCCTGATCAAATCGCGTACCCTACTGGTAACTCTCCACAAGTTGGTTTCAGTTGTATCCAGGATGACGACCCAAATGACCTTAATATTCCGTTCGGAGGGGCCGTCAACAATAATATCGACGATAACCCGATGTTCGTGCGCGAGCCCAATGACGGCGGCGATGGCTGGGGGCAGGGAGGAAACGACGACTTCGGCGACCTGCACCTGCGAAAAGGCTCGCCCTGTATTAACACCGGCTGTTGCCCAAGTCTCCCATACGGCTCCGACAGAACGGATATTGACGGCCAGGCAAGGGTTATGAGCGGGCGAATCGATATGGGGGCGGATGAATTTTATGCTCCGCTGATAGTTGTAACCATGCCTGCGGGCGGCGAGGTCTGGACTGCCGGCAGCAGTCACCAGATTGAGTGGGAGGCTTACGGCGCCGGCAATCTTGATATTTTGTTCAGCCAGGACAACGGCTCAAGCCGGCAGACCATACAGAGCAACGTCGCCAATACGGGCAGCTATTTCTGGCATCTGCCGGACAAGGTGAATTCTGATAAGTGTATTATTTCGATAATACCGAGCATCCCCGATGCCAATACTACCTGTGTGCAAAGCGGAATTTTTGAGATTTGTCCTTATCCTAAACGTCCTGATGTGCCGCCGGGATTGAAACCTTCCAACAGATTGCCTTGGCGTCTGGAGCGGCAGGAATCCGGGCCACAACTTGGCTGCGTGAAGTGGCAATTTGTAACCGGCGGTCCAGTAACAGCGCCAGCCGCGGCCGGTTTTGGCAATAAAATCTATATCGCCTGCCAGGACGGCAACTTGTATGCACTTAACGGCGGCAACGGCTCTTTGCTGTGGAGTTATGACACAAATACGCCTTTGCTTGCAGCAGCGGCTGCAGGGTATCACGGTATGGTATACGCCGCCGGCGAGGACGGAAAATTATACGCCATAGATGACGGGGGAAATCTAAAATGGACGCACAGTACGGCTGGGTTTATATATTCATTACCGGTCGTGTCGCCGGACGGCAAGATTTATGTATGCTCACAGGACGGGGTCTTTTATGCTCTTGCGGGGGATGGTGGTGAGTTGTGGAGTTTCAAGACCGGCGGCTTCGGCAGGATGAAAGGTTCAATCCTTGCGACGCCGGTAATAGCGAAGGATTCAACGGTGTATATCGGCAGCCTGTACGACCCGAACCTGTATGCACTGAATCCTCAGGATGGGGCCGTAAAATGGAATTGCAGTTTTAAGTCGCGGGGCTGGCCGTTTACATCGCCTGCTCTTGCTTCGGACGGCACCATATACCAAACACTGGTATATGATTCCAATCTTTATGCGATAGAGCCTAATGGCGGGTCTGTTATCTGGTCAACCAACCTTGCGGTCCTGACCGACCCGTGCTCGGAGTGGTATGACCCCAATTACAAAGCCAAATATAACCGGGCAAACTGCTTGTCCAGGCCTGCTGTCGGGCCTGACGGCACGATTTATGTAAGTTTTGACGACCCGTATCTTCGTGCGGTCAACCCCGACGGGACAATCAAGTGGGTAATGCGGCTGGGTATGACGGGCGGGTTTACCCTTACGGCGGGAAGCAACGGCATGGTCTACGCTGCCAGCGACGACAATTTTCTTTATGTGGTCAGCCCCGAGGGCGAAGAAATCTCCAGGTTCGAAGGTGACGGCTGGCTGAGCTATCCGCTGATAACATCCGAGGGCACGATAATAGTCAGCGATTCGAATAATACCGTATGGGCGATTGCGGACTGCAACTGTCAGGGGCGGGGTTCTGTTCTTCACAGGCCCGAAGACCTTGACGGAGACAGAATTGTTGACTTCAGGGATTTTGCGGTACTTGCGGCCGACTGGCTCAGCCGACCGGATGAGAGAATTTATCAAAAGAAACTCCATCGCAAAGGCGATGTGAATATGGACTTATATGTCGGCCCTGATGACCTTGCAGCGATGGCGAATAAATGGTTAGGCACAAATTAAAATCGTATTGAAGGGAAAATACTTATGGAACGGCGAACGACTTTTACCAAAAGAGATGTTCTGGTGTTTTTGGGGTGCGTGATATTCCTGCTTGCCAATCTTGGAGCCGTTGGCGCCGGCGGGCGCAGGCTGGCCAAAGAGATGCTCTGCCTTTCAAACCTCAAGGAATGGGGCACCTGTTTTTCACTGTATACCGGCGACAACAATGGCTATTTTGGCCCGGGCGCAAATTCGAAGAATGACAAGTGGTTCAACTACCTGCGGCCATACTATTCTCCCGGAGAAACTTTATGGAATACAGGAAGACCGGTAAAAATGAACAGGCTGTTGTTATGTCCTGCGGCATCCTCAAAATTTTGGAGTGACGAGGCTTCAGGTAGAGTCCCCGTGACTCAAAGCGCATTTATAGCCTGGGGGGTGTTCCCGCCAACCATGGCGAACACATGGCAGGTGCATGGGGCCTGTGGAAGTTATGGTGCAAATGCCTGGGCCCAGACGGGCCAGGTGGGGGCGGGCAAAGAGAAGTTTTGGCAAACTATGAACGTTCCGAACGGAAATACTATACCGCTGCTTGCGGACTGCGCTACTTTTGGGGGCAAACCTGACACGAACGGGAATATTAATCCGCCGGAGTGGGATGGTCACTGGTGCGATGGTTCATTACCACCCTACGGCAGCGCATACTCGATAGCCCGGTTTGTTCTTAACAGACATACAGAAGGCTCAAATTGTCTGTTTCTGGACTTGTCCGCCAGAAAAGTCGGGCTGAAAGAAAACTGGACGCTGAAGTGGGAACAAACATTCGACACGAGCAATCGCTGGACAAAGGCGGGCGGGGTTGAGCCGAACGATTGGCCTGAGTGGATGAGAGATTTTAAGGAATACTAAAAAAGCGGTCTTTTGTTTTTCGCTGCGGAGAGGATTTTTTGGGCTTTTTGGCAGTCTCTGGCGATTTGGGCGATAAGCTGCGATTCGGTCTGAAATTTTTGCTGAGGGCGGAGGCGGGTGATAAAATCCATAGCGAGCCATTTGCCATACAAAGAGCCGACATCTTTTATAAGCAAATGAGCCTCTATCAGGCGGGGGTGAGCGTCGCCAAAGGTTTGTGCCCGGCCTATGCTAAAGGCAGCGGGGATTTTTTCTTCGGATGAGCAGACTTTCTTTTCGGTACCGGCGATTTGCACAAAGCCGGCGTAGACGCCTTCGGCGGGGACAAGCTGGGGGGGCGGGCGCATATTGGCGGTGGGGAAGCCAAGTTTTGTTCCTTTTCCCCGGCCTTTTACAACCTGGCCGATGAGGCGATAAGGTCTGCCCAATTCGATCGCAGCTTCGTCGACCTTTCCCTCGATTAGCAGTTTGCGGATGACGGTGCTTGAGACCTCGACTGTTTGGCCGGTGAGTTTTGCGTGTTTGGAGGGGACGATGATTACGTCGATATTTTTTTCGGCGAGGATTTTTTGGAGGGTGTGGACGGAGCCGGCGCGTCCAGAACCGAAATTGAAATCATCGCCTTCGACAACGACGCTAGGGCGAATTATTTTGATGATAAAACGTTCTATGAAGTCCTCCGGCGAAAGTTTCAGAAGGCTGGGCGTGCTTTTCAAAATAAACAGGCAGTCTACGCCGAGCTGGGCGAGTAGATGCTGTTTAAGCAGCGGGGGTGTGAGTGTGGCGGGGGTCTTTTCGGGGCATAGAACGGCGAGGGGGTGCGGGTCAAAGGTCATTACCACCAGTTTGGTTTTTTTCCGGTCGGCGGTTTGTCTGGCGGTTGTCAAGATTTCCTGATGGCCGATATGGACGCCATCAAAGTTGCCGATGGTCAGGACACAGCCTTTCGTATTGAGATTCGATAATGTCTTAATTGCTCTCATATTAGCGTATAGCGTATAGCGGATAGCGTATAGTTTCAATAATATCTTGGCTAAACTTGCCTTCAAAAAAATTTGCAACAAAGTTGCAATTTTAGCTGAGAGGTGTTAAAATGGCCTGATATGCGAAACAGATTCGTGATAATTCTGGCGGAATTGAGAAGCCACGCACCGTTTACGCTGTTCGGGGCGTTGACCGGCATTATTTTGATGGTGCTGTTCAGGAATCTGCCGGAGCAGGTAAATCACAAACTATTCTACGTATTTCACCCTGCGCACGTTGTGCTGAGCGCGATTGTAACAACAGCGATGTTCAAGCTGCACAGCAAAAACCCAAAAGCAGCTTTTGTGGTGCTGATTGGCTTTGTCGGCTCATTGGGGACAGCGACGGTCAGCGATTCTCTGATTCCATACGTCGGTGAACTGCTGCTGGGGATGCGGATAGACGTTCACGGGTCGCACCAGTCATTTGCGGAGCGTGCGCATATCGGCTTTATCGAGGGCTGGCAGATAGTAATCCCTGCGGCGATATTAGGGATAATAATTGCGTATTTTCGGCCTCACACGAAATTTTCGCACGCAGGGCATATATTGGTAAGCACGTGGGCGTCATCGTTTCATATGCTTATGGCGCTGGGGGGGCAGTTCACGGTCTGGAAGATGGCAGGCAGTTTCGTATTTCTGTTTTTGGCGGTGTGGCTGCCCTGCTGTTTCAGCGATATTGTATTTCCGCTGATGTTTATCAAATCCGATATTGAGCCGCTGTGCCTGTGCGACTATCATAAGCCGAAGGGGTATTCAAAAAGTGAAGCAAAGGGTTGAGCAAAAATCGGAGTCGATGCTGGCCTCTGCGAGCCTGTATAAGACGGCCCCCAGAGTGGCGGTGCTGGATACTTTGCTGAATGCGGGCAGGCCGCTGACGCAGGGTCAGATTGTGCAAAGGCTTGGCAAGGGGCGGTTCGATAAGGTAACGATTTACCGAACGCTGGAGAGTTTCTGCGAGGCGGGATTAGTGCATAAGGTTTTTTTGCAGGATAGATGCGGGTATTTCGAGCCTGCCCAGAACTGCACTGAGAGACAATGCCATCCACATTTTACCTGCACAAGCTGCGGCGGGACGAGTTGTATGACGGATATATCGCTGCCAATGGCGAAAAGCCCGCATAAGGGTTTTGTAATCAGACGCCAGCGAGTGCAGCTTGAAGGGTTGTGTCCAAAGTGCGGCCCGAAATAGCTCCATAGACAAAACATATCGTCTCTACTAAAATAGCTGTATGCAGTTTTACCCGTTAAAGTTTAGGCCGATTTATAAGCAGAGAATATGGGGCGGGCAAAGGCTGCGGGAGTTTTTTAACAAGGACATACCTGTTTTTGAAAGAATCGGTGAGAGTTGGGAGCTGGCGGATTTGCCGGAAGACAAATCCATAATCGCAAACGGGGAGTTGGCCGGCAAAACCATCAGTCAGGTAATTGCGAAATATCCAGAACAGATAACCGGCAGCAGAAATTTTTTGGGCCGATTTCCGCTGCTGATTAAGTTTATCGATGCGGAAGATGTTTTGAGTATTCAGGTCCACCCGGACGAGCAGACCTGCCTGCGTATGGGAAAGGGGGAGGCCAAGAGCGAATGCTGGTATATTGTAAATGCCGAGCCGGGTGCGGTGATATATAAGGGGCTAAAAAAAGGTGTAACGAAGGGGCAATTTGCGGAGGCGATAAAAAAAGGTAACGTCGCCGAACTGGTGATAAAAGTGCCGGTAGAGGCGGGGCAGTGTCACTTTTTACCTGCGGGGATGGTGCATTCGATGGGGCCGGGCCTTTTGATAGCCGAGATTCAGACGCAGTCAGACACGACTTACCGAATTTTTGACTGGAACAGGCTCGATGACGATAATAGGCCGAGGGCGTTGCATATCGAAGAAGCGATGGAGAGCATTTGTTTTGATATGCCGGCGGACAGTCTGCCGATGACGACTATCGGACGACTGATAGACTGCAAGTATTTCAAGGTGGATAAAGACCATCAGGAGAAAGACTGTGAACTGCTTCTTTCGCCGGGCAAAATGAAAACGCTGATAATTCTTTCAGGTTCAGGAAATATTATCGGAGGCAACGAAACTTCAGTAGATTTTAAGGCAGGGGACACTATGTTTATTCCTGCCGCTTGTGAAGGAACAATACAATTTGCAGAGGACAGCCAATATTTGACGGTAACCGTTTGAGGAAAATCAGGATTCTGGTATGGCAAGGGCAGTTTTTGGCCGATATAAATCTGAGATATGACAGAAACGGTTAAGAAAAGGAAAAATACGGCTTTATTATTCCTGCTGGCGTTTGCTGTGCTTGTGGTTGTAACGCTTGTTGCGAACTACAGGTCGCCGGTGGTTCTGAAGCTTCGCGGGCCTGATGCGGGAGTGGAGAGATTATCTATAATTGACAACCGGCTGATAGCAATTTCGCGTGAAAACGAAACTTACGTGTGGGACTGGAACAATTTGAGCGGCTGGCCCCAGGTCGGTCGCGTCAAAGCACAAAAGATGACCGCTTTTTATGGCGACCGTCTGCTGTGGGTTCCCGCCGGCAGCAGCAATGTTCTTGTAGTAAGCAACTTAAAAGGCGATAAGGAATTGAAAAGGCTGCCTCTGGAAGAAGTTAAAGGGGTCAAATTGCTGGAGACGAGCGCGAACGGCAGATATGCTGTTACCGCACTTGAGCTTTACGAGGCGGGGCGTATACGGCTGGCGGTGATTGACCCGAATTTGACCGCTGTTTCGGAGGTCGTTACAGAAAATATGGAAGGCAAATCTAAAATAGAGAGCATCAGCGTATCGAACGACGGCGCTTACATAGCTGGGGTTGGGGCAAAAGAAGCGGGGTGGATTTTCGTGGCGGAGACACGAAGCAAAAAGATACTTTGGGAACAAAGCGTGAAAAGTTCCGTAGAACTTAACAAGATTATTTTCTCGCCGGACGGTCGGTGGGTTTATGCTTCGGAGCCGGGCAGGTATATATATGTGTTTGAGACTGTCAGCGGAAAGGCTGCTAAGCAGTTTGTAATGGATAAATATGAGGCTGCGCCGAATAATCCCCAGACAATTGGTATGCTTGCGGCAAGTCCTGACGGTCGCTTGTTTGCGGCCACCGTTGAGCCTGGCTCTACAGCCTGGGTATGGGACATCAAAACAGGTGAGAAAATCACCTGCTTTGGTGGCGGATTTACGATTTCAGGACTGGCCTTCTCGCCAGATTCGTCCCTGCTGGTTACAGGTATTCTTGTCAGAAGCAACATAAACATCTGGAAGATTCCAAAGAGGCGGTAAATGCAGGAAAAAACAGCCGTCATAATTGGTGCCGGGCCGGCGGGGCTGACCGCCGCTTATGAGCTGCTTGAGAAGACCGACATCAGGCCGATTGTTCTTGAAATGACTGCCGACATCGGCGGAATCTCAAAAACGGTAAATTATAAGGGCAACAGAATGGACATCGGGGGACACCGGTTTTTTTCCAAATCCGACAGGGTGATGCAGTTCTGGCTCAACATCCTTCCTATGCAAACCGCCCCGTCAAAAGACGATATTATCCTCGGCAGAAAGCCGCCTCTTTCTGAAAAAACCACCGGGGCCGACCCTGAGAAAACCGACAAGGTTTTTCTATTTCGCCAAAGGATATCGAGGATATTTTTCCTTCGCAGGTTTTTCGATTACCCGATAACCTTAAAATGGCAGACAATCGCCAACCTGGGGGTTTTGCGTACCATCAAAATTGGATTCAGCTATGCCAATGCCCGGCTTTTTCCTATAAAACAGGAAAAAACCCTCGAGGATTTCATAGTAAACAGGTTCGGAAAAGAGCTGTATCTGACCTTTTTCAAAGATTACACGCAGAAGGTATGGGGTGTTCCCTGCTCTGCGATAAAACCTGAGTGGGGCGCCCAGAGGATAAAGGGATTGTCTATCAGCAGGGCCATTGCCCACGCAGCGAGGAATCTTTTTTCAAAAGATACGTCTGTGGGGCAGAAAAAGACCGAGACCACTCTTGTCGGCCAATTCATATACCCCAAATTCGGTCCGGGCCAGTTATGGGAGGAAGTCGCCAAAATTATCGAGTCAAAAGGCGGGAGAGTATATCTGCGGCATAAGGTCAAAGGAATTAAACGGCGTGACAACAGAATTATTGAAATTCAGGTGGAAGACGGGAACACCGGCGAGGTTAAAAATTTCAGTGCGGACTACTGTTTTTCGTCGATGCCCGTCAAAGACCTGATTTCGGCGTTAGATGAGCCGGCGCCGGAGGAAGTGCGAAAAATAGCCGATGGTTTGATTTATCGCGATTTTATAACGGTAGGGCTGCTGCTTAAAGAATTGAAGATTAAAAACGAAACGAAGATAAAGACAATAAATAATATTGTGCCGGACAACTGGATATATATCCAGGAAAGGGACGTGCGGCTGGGCAGGCTCCAGATATTCAACAACTGGAGCCCGTATATGGTAAAGAACGGGGACACCGTCTGGATAGGACTGGAATATTTCGGCAACGAGGGCGACGAGCTTTGGAGCAAGCCCGACGAGCAGTTCATAAAGTTCGCTATCGATGAGCTGGCCAAAATCGACATAATCGAAAAAGGGGATGTCCTCGACAGCACAATAATCAGGATGCCGAAGACCTACCCCGCATATTTCGGCAGTTATGACAGGTTCGACATAATCAGAAATTACCTTGATAAGTTTGAAAATTTGTTTCTTATCGGCAGAAATGGTATGCACAAGTATAACAACCAGGACCACTCGATGCTGACCGCGATGGCGGCGGTGGAAAACATAATTGCCAATGTAAAAACAAAAGATAATATATGGGCTGTAAATGCCGAACAGGAATACCACGAGGAAAAGTAGTTTAAGAATAATCCCTGAAACCGCCAAAGGCGCATTCTGGTTGTCGTTTTGCATGTGCTTTATCGGCACGATGTTTATAATTTTGGTTCTCATACCCGTAAAGAAAATCCCATATACTTTTGGCAAGACTCATGACGGCTATATTCAGCTTGCAGACAATTTAAGGCAGGGCAACGGGTACGTTTTTGAAAAAGGCGGGCCGCCGGTTTTCCATCGTGCCCCGATGTACCCGCTTTTGCTGGTGCCTGTAACATTTTTCCCGGAATATCTGCGGCGTCCGGTTCTGGTGCTGATACAAAGTCTGATGGTGGGCTGTATTGGAGGACTGGTATTTAAGATTGGCAAACATCTTTTTGGCCGGCGAACGGCTGTAATAGCTGTTTTTATTTTTATATTGAACCCCTGGGTATATTTTAACGTCAAAAATCCTATGACCACGATAACACAGGGACTGCTGTATACCCTGTTTGTCGCCCTGGCAGGCCGTGAATTTCTTATTATGCTTGGACGTGACAGTACAGCGACAAGCGCGATAAAGCTTTGGCTGCGCCGGCTGGCCATAGGAGCTGCAGGTGCGGCTTTGGCTTTAACGCACGGCACTACGTTTGCTGTTACTACGGTTTTGCTGCTGATATTTTTTATTTTAGCTGTCATACGCCGCAATGGCAGGGCTGTTAAAACTTCAATAGCAGCCGCAGTAACTATGGCCATCCTGATTGCACCGTGGACATACAGGAACTGGGTTGTATTTGGCCGATTTATACCCATTGCGGGTGGTGGAGGCCTGGCATATTTCAATGGAAGCACTCACTGGAAGGGTATAATGCCGCAGCCGCAGCGTGAAGGGGAGAGTTATATCGATGCGAGCCTGCGAGTGGCCGGCATTGAAGGAACGGAAGAGACCCTTACTCACTGGAAGGGATTCAAAGATATAAAACTCGAAGACAAGATGAATGCGAAAATGATGGAGGATTTGCGTGCGCATCCGGCGGCCTTTGCGAAGAAGGTGCTGCTTAATGCAGTCGAGTATTATTTTCCCGCACTTGCGTATCCGTTTCTGGCGACAGACTTTTACAGGGGGCTTCACACTCACAAAAAGGCCATAACAATATATCATCTGGCGCTTTGGTTATTGGCGCTGATGGGCAGCCGGCCAAATAAGAAAGAGAATATATCGTGGGTTGAGCCAGGGCTGATGTTGACGGCAGTGGCGCTGTATGCGATATGGTTTTTTCCCTTCGCGACGTTTATCGGCCATTCACTTTACACCTTTGGGACTATACCGTTTCTCACCATTCTGGCAGCGAGAGGATTAAGTTCGAGTTTCAAATATGATTAAAGAAGCTTTCTCAAATTTATCTGAAAGAATAATCCCCACGACCGGCAAAGGCGTATTTTGGCTGTCGTTTGCGCTGTGTTTTTCGATATGCCTGTTTATAATATTCGTCATTGCCCCTTTGGCCGGGGTCAGCAAAGAATTCGGCGCCGGCCACGATGGGTACGTTCAGCTTGCAGAAAATCTGGGCAGGGGTAACGGTTATGTTTTTGAGAAGGGCGGACCGCCGGTTTTTCACCGTCCGCCGTTTTATCCGGTTTTACTTGTCCCGATAACCTTTTTGCCGTCTGCCTGGCAACGTCCCGCTTTGGTGTTGGTGCAAAGCATAATGGCCGGCTGTATCGCAGTATTGATATTCAGGATTGCCAAATATTTCTTCGGCCTTCTGACAGCTCAGGCCGCCGTCTTTATTTTTTTGCTGGACCCGTGGGTTTACTGGAACGCCAAAAATCCGAGGACCGTGATACTACAGGGATTGCTGTATGCGCTGTTTGCGGTTTTGGCAGGCCGCGAGATTCTCATCGCCATCAACCGCTATAATGCGCCTGCAAATAAATCCAGCCGTTTCTTTATAGGAGTTATAGCCGCTGCTTTGGCTTTGACGCATGCAACTATGCTTGCTGTCATTGTAATCTCACTGCCGGCACTTCTTATTATCGCAATCGCACGCCGCAATAATCAGGTTATTAAAACTTCGATAACAGCGGCAATAACTATGGTCATCCTGATTGCGCCCTGGACATATAGAAACTGGGTTGTATTTGGCCGATTTATACCCATTGCGGGCGGCAGCGGGCTGGCATATTTTAACGGCAATGTCCACTGGAAAGGCGTTATGTCTCAGCATAAAGGTGAAAGTTATATCGACGCCGGTTTACGTGCAGCAGGTATCGAAGGCACTGAAGCAACTGTTACCCATTGGAAGGGACTGAAAGATATAACGCTCGAAGATAAGATAAATGCGAAAATGAGAGAAGATTTGCGTCAGCATCCCGGGGCTTTTTTGAAAAAACTATTGCTCAATGCGGTTGAGTACTATTTCCCGGCGTTAACATACCATTTTCTGGCGGTGAAACACCTTTCTGCCGAAAATTTTGCCATAACGATATTCAACGCGGTTTTATGGGTATTGGCACTTATGGGTATATGGCACTGCAAGAAGGACAAGAGGTTATTGCCGGCAGGACTGGTACTAACGGCTATTTTTCTTTATGCAATCTGGTTTTTTCCCTTTGCCACTTTTATTGGGCATTCACTTTATACTTTTGGGACAATGCTGTTTCTTTCCATACTTGCAGCAAAAGGTCTGATGACGGTGGGAAACATTCGATAAATTCAGGAATTGTTCACACCATTTTTTCGAATAGCTCCGCGCAGACCCTCCATTTTGAGATAGCCTTTTTTCCATACAACAAGTGCGGAAGTCACAAAGACAAAAACATATACAACCGCAGCGTATCTGGTTCTTATCTGGCTCATTGCCAGGCCAATCAGGGCATAAAGGCCGGCCAATACGTAACAGATTTCAACCGTTCGTTTAAGCGATATTCCTCTGTCAATCATCTGGTCGTAGATATGGCCGCGGTCGGAAACGAATAAAGGCCGGTGATTAACACTACAGCGCAACATATTTAATATTATGCGGTACACAAGATTTCAACTGACTGATTTTTATACCCAGTTTTCGCAGCTTGTAAAGCGTCTTTT